>OIXH01003948.1_pt1 | contig 12576 bp, 11 predicted proteins | sample 1587741 | NCBI WGS metagenome assembly OIXH01 (sample SAMEA3888916, study PRJEB22519) | human gut metagenome | biome: human gut; feature: human-associated habitat; material: faeces | place: Denmark | collected 2011 | reverse complement strand
ACGGTCTTGGGCAGGTTCAGGGTCAGGATGCCGTTGCTGTAGGCGGCGGTGATGCCGTTTTCGTCGATGCCCGTGACGTCGAAGCTGCGGCGGAAAGAGCCGTACCGGCGCTCCCGGCGGATATACTGGCCTTTCTCGTCCTTGTCCTCCTTCTCCTCCTTGTGCTGGGCGGAGATGGTCAGGATGCCGTCCTTCACATCCAGGGAGATGTCCTCCTTGTCAAAGCCGGGCAGCTCGGCTTCTAAAACGAACTTGTCGTCCGCATCCTTGATGTCGGTGCGGAAGGCGGGAAGATTGGCGCTGCTGTTGCCGAAGAACTTACGCTCAAAGTTGTCGAACACATCAAAGAAATTGTCCTCGTGACGCTCAAACGGAACCATACCAAACATAATGGAAAACTCCTTTCACAATACAAAAGACGATGTTAGCAATCAAATGATTCTTGTGCTAAAACCTGACGTTTTTCATGGTGACCATCCTCTTTCCGGGAATCAAACCCGCCTCCAGGCCATTCCCTTCTCTTTATTTCTGAGCTTAGTATAGTGTGATTCTGTGAACAAATATACAATAAATTATGTCCAGATTGTAAACTTAGCACTCTATACGTAAGAGTGCTAAGTTCGGATTGCCTCTTTTCTTTTTTGCTTTGCCGTGCTACAATGTGGTCAATCTTTTCAGGACACGGAGGTCACAGCAATGAGCAATCTGCCGCAGGACCTGGTGCAGATGGGCACCAAACGAAACATCATGCGGGAAATCCGGGAATATGGACTGCTCCGCGCCCGGGAGGTCGGGGCGGAGAACGTGCTGGATTTCTCTCTGGGCAATCCCTCCGTGGCCCCTCCGGCCCAGGTGAACGACACCATCCGGGCCATCCTGGACTCGCCCGAGGGGGCCTCCATCCACGGCTATACCACCGCCCAGGGCGATCGGTCCGTCCGGCAGGCCCTGGCGGACTCCCTGTCCCGCCGCTTCGGCGGGAGCTACGGGCCCGGCGACCTGTACCTGACGGTGGGGGCGGCGGCGGCTCTGTGCTGCTGCTTCCGGGCCCTGGCCTGCCCCGGCGACGAGTTCGTCCTCTTCGCCCCCTTCTTCACCGAATATACCTACTTCGTCTCCGGCAACGGCGGCAAGCCGGTGGTGGTCCCCCCGGACTACGCCACCTTCCAGCCCGACCTGACCGCCTTCGAGTCCGCCGTCGGCCCCCGTACCAAGGGCGTGGTGGTCAACTCCCCCAACAACCCCTCTGGCGTGATCTACACCGAGGAGACCTTGAAGGCCGCCATCGCTGTCCTGGAGGAGAAGAGCCGGGAGTACGGCTACCCCATCTATCTCATCTCGGACGAGCCTTACCGTGAAATTGTCTTCGAGGGTTACAGCGTCCCCTGGATCCCCGCGCTGTACCGGGACACCATCGTGTGCTACTCCTTCTCCAAGTCCCTGTCCCTGCCTGGCGAGCGCATTGGCTATGTGCTGGTCCCCGCCCAGGTCACCGAAAGCCAGAAGGTCTACGCCGCTGTGGCGGGCGCCGGCCGCTCTCTGGGCTATGTCAACGCCCCCAGCCTGTTCCAGCGGGTGGCGGCGGAGTGCTGCGGCCTGACCAGCGACACCTCCATCTACGAGCGCAACGCCAAGCTGCTGGTCACCTCTCTGCGGGAGATGGGCTACCAGTGCGCCAAGCCCGATGGGGCGTTCTACCTGTTCGTCAAAGCGCCCAACGGCGACGCCAACGCGTTCTCCGAGCGAGCCAAGCTGACGCACAATCTGCTGGTCGTCCCCGCCGACGGCTTTGGTTGCCCCGGCTACTTCCGCCTGAGCTACTGCGTGTCCAACGATATGATCCGCCGCAGCCTGCCCGCCTTCAAGGCCATGATCGAGTCCTACAAGTAAGCGTCACGCGGACAAATCGCATAAAAATGTCCTCTGGCTGTGCCAGAGGATATTTTTATACAAAACGCGCCGGTTTTATCGGCATAACTTTGCGTGTTTTTCCCTTGCAATTCCCCGATTTCGCGCCTATAATGGCGACAATATTTTTTATAAAAGAGGTGTTTCACGCATGAGCAAATTGACGATCCCCGCCGGATACAAGACGCCGCTGTCCACCTACGAGATGCAGCGCGCCATCGAGTTCATCAAGAGCAATTTTCAGGTGAATCTGGGGCAGGCGCTGAATCTGCGCCGTGTCTCCGCTCCCCTGTTCGTGGAGGAGAATTCCGGCTTGAACGACAACCTTAACGGCGTGGAGCGCCCTGTCTCCTTCGACATCCCCGATGTGGGCACCACCGGGCAGGTGGTACACTCGCTGGCCAAGTGGAAGCGTCTGGCGCTGAAGCGCTACGACTTCAAGCCCGGCAAGGGTCTGTTCACCGACATGAACGCCATCCGCCGCGATGAGGAGGTGGACAACCTCCACTCCATCTATGTGGACCAGTGGGACTGGGAAAAGGTCATCGAGCGGCAGGACCGCAACGAACAGTACCTGCGCCAGACCGTCCGCGCCATCGTGGGCGCGGTGGTGGAGACCAACGACGCCCTTCAGATCGCCTTCCCCAGCCTGCACACCGTACTGGATCGCGAGGTGTACTTCGTCACCACACAGGAGCTGGAGGATCGTTGGCCCGACTTTACCCCCAAGGAGCGGGAGAATGCCATCTGCCGCGAGCATCACACCGTGTTCCTCATGCAGATCGGCGACGACCTGAAGCGCAGCGGCCAGCCCCACGACGGCCGCGCCCCCGACTACGACGACTGGTCCCTCAACGGCGATATCCTCATGTATGACCCGGTGCTGGACAGCGCCTTTGAGATCTCCTCCATGGGCATCCGCGTGGATGAGGCCGCCATGGATCGCCAGCTGCGCAAGCGCGGCTGCGACGACCGCCGCGAGCTGCCCTTCCACAAGATGCTGCTCAGCGGCCAGCTGCCTCTGACCATCGGCGGCGGTATCGGTCAGAGCCGCCTCTGTATGCTGATGATCGGCACCTGCCACATCGGTGAGGTACAGGCCAGCCTGTGGGACAAAGCTACCATGGACGGCTGCGCCGCCGCCGGCGTCATGCTGCTGTAAACCCCGCTCAATAAGATAAGAACAGCCCCCGCAGCCTGTGAACCGGCTACGGGGGCTTCCCTTTTATTCGGATTTGCTGATGCTGTTCTCCAGCTGCCGGAGGGAGCCCTCCATGCGGTCAAAACTTTCAAAGTTGCACGCTTCCACCTGGTGCTCCGCCCGCCGCAGCTCCTGCAGAATACTTCCCACCATGCACTCATACGCGACGCGCTGCTCGGCGCACCACTGACGCTGCTGCCCGATGAGCTGCATCAGCTCCGCAATAGCTTTGCCGCGGAACTCCTCTGTGCGGCGGTGGGCGCTGATCTCGATCTCCGCGATATGGTCCCGCAGGGACTGGTACTGTGCCGCCGGCTCCCGCAGTGTCTCGTTCTCCCGGCGCAGGGCGGTCAGCTCCTCCTCCATGCTCTGCACCCGGCAGCGCAGGGCGGTCTCGTCGTCCAGCCGCTCCGTCAGCTCGTTCAGCTGCACGCGCAGCGCCGCGTTTTCCGCCTCCGCACTGCGTTTCTTCGCCAGCAGCTCCTCCCGTTCCGTCGTCAGGGCGTCCAACCGCTCCTGCGTCTCCGCCGCTGTTTTTTCGATGAAGGAGATCACGTCCTCCCGGTCGAATCCCCCGAATAGACACGTTTTGAAGCTGGTTTCCATGGCCACGTTCCTCTCTCTCGGTTTTTATCCATCTTACCACATCCCCTACCGCTTGACAAGCGATGTGAGCGAAAAAAGCCGAACCGATCTCCGGAACGCCCCGCCGCGCCGGGACAAGGTGCGCCCGGACATACAGCTCTCCTTACAGGGTCATGCTGTACAGCTCCTCTACCGCGCCCAAGGAGGGCTGTTTTCTGCCGGTGGCGGTGAAGCCCATCGCCTCATAGAATCCAATGGCGCGTGCGTTGTTGTCAAACACCCACAGCACGACTTCTGGGTATCCGGCGCTTTTGATATCGCCCAGGATCCGCTCCATCATCATTTTTCCATAGCCCTGATGCCAGTTATCTTTCAGCGAGTGGATACAGATCAGCTCGGCGTCACCCACCATATCTGCGTCTCTGGCCGCAGCCCACCACGCCATGCAGTGAGGTTTCCCGTCCAGTTCCAAAATATAGCCGTTCGCTGCCTGCCTCTCCAGAAGCATTTTATACATCTCCGTCACACTCTCGAGCTCCGTACATTTGGAAAGCACCTCCTCCGACAAAATCTCCTGAAATGCCTCCCGCCAACTCTCGGTCTGGATATACGCAAGGGTATTTTCGTCCCCCGCCTTGACCCGCCGGATACAAACCTCTCGTTCCATTGTCACGCCCTCCCCTTCTCCGTACACGCGCTTACCGCTTCCTTTTACCGCCGCACGACCTCTCGCCCGTCGGACCAGACGGACACGATGTTGTGCCGGTGGGTCATGTAGATGGCTCGCTCGAACCGCTCCCGCACCGACAGCGGACGTCCCGCCTCCGGGAAGTCCCCGTCGTCGATGACCACCGCGTGGAGCCTGTCGCCCACTGCAAAGCCGTCCCCTGCGCCGAAGTATTTGTGTCCCGCCGTGGTGCCAAGATAGTACCCCTCCGGCACCGTCAGAAAGTCGGGGTGCCACTCGTCCGTGACCCGCCGCGCCTTGGAGGTGCGGATGGACATGGTGATGACCTTGTACATGGGCAGCTGTGCGCCGCCTGCGATATCGCTGCCCAGCGTGACCCACAGCCCCTCCTTGACCATCTGCCGCACGGGACACAGACCTGAACAGATATTCACGTTGGAATCGGCGCAGTGTACCACCACCACACCGGCGTCGCGGATAGCCTTCCGCTCCCGCTCATCGGAGTGGACGCAGTGCGCCATCAGCGTGTGATCCTTCCACAGACCGTATTTGTCGTATGTCTCCCAGTACTGCGCGCAGTCGGGATGCAGCTCCCGCACCAGCTGGATCTCACGGGTGTTCTCCGACAGATGGGACTGCACGTACAGTCCCCGCTCCCGCGCCAGCTGGCCCAGCGCCGTCATCAGCTCGTCGGTGCAGCTGGGGGTAAAGCGCGGCGTGAGGATGGGCTTGACGTGTTCAAACTGACAGCCGTCCAGCCACCGCACCGTCTCCCGGATGGACTCCTCCGTCGTCTCCTGCAAAACGCCGGGCAGGCCGTTGCGGTCCATGTTCACCTTCCCCACATAACCGGTGACACCGGCACGCTCCAGCTCGTCCATCAGGATCCATGTGGCCTCCGTGTGCAGAGAGGAAAACATACACACCCGCGTGGTGCCGCTGGTGATAAGGTCACCGGCCAGCCGGCGGTACACCCGCCGGGCGTAGTCCGTGTCGGCAAACCGCGCCTCCGTGGGAAACGTGTAGGTACTCAGCCAGTCCAGCAGCGGTAAGTCCATGCCCATGCCCAGCATGGGATACTGGGGCGCGTGGAGGTGCATATCCGCGAAGGACTGCATCAGCAGCCGGTCGCCGTAGTCCCGTATCTCCGCCTGTGCCAGCCCCTCCGGCAGCGTGGGATATACGCCGCGGATCACGCCGTCCTCCAGCACCATATAGCCATGCTCCAGAATGGACAATTCCCCCATTTTCGGTGCGTGGACGATGTTGCCTCGCAATACCTGTGTCATCGCTCCTACCTCCCGTGCAAAAAATAAAGGGCGCTCCGGCTCTCCGCCAGAACACCCATAGTAGCGCCGTCGGCGGCGCCGTAGAAACGCCCTGCGCCATCGCCGCAGGACTATATGAGCATATTATCGATTTCATTATATCCGTTTTCCCCTCCGTTTGCAAGTAGAAAAACAAGTAGAAAAAATGTCCCCTCACCTACTTTATGGGACTCTTCAAAGCGGAAAATACCCCTTGTTTTTTCCAATAGGGCGCTGTATAATACAGCCAGCGCGTGTGTAGGAATGGTGCGTTAAGTGCCGGACGGATGGGAGGCTGCCGCCGGACGAAGGAGCTTGCTCCGCGATTCCATTCCAGCTTCCACACGGCAGTATTTTATTTTACGATCTGTAAGATTCCTCCCATCCCAAGGATAAGGAGGTTTTTTTATGCCCGAAAAAGAAATGTCAACTGTCGCACGTCCCGCTTTCAGCACCTATTCCCTGACTGTCTGCGCCCTGCTGACCGCCATGAGCGTGGTGCTGGCGCGGGTGCTGACCCTCATCCCGGCGGAAACCACCCGCATCTCGCTGGAGGCGCTGCCCATCGTGCTGGCGGGCCTGCTGTGCGGCCCCATCCCCGGTGCGCTGGTGGGCTTCGCCGCCGACCTGATCGGCTGCCTGTTCTCCCCCTTCGGCTATAACCCCATCTTCTGCCTGCCGCCCATTCTGTATGGCCTGCTGGCCGGTCTGGTGCGGCGCTATGTGCTGGAGAAAAGCACCCTGCCCCGGACGGCGCTGGCCTTCTTCCCCGCAGCGCTGCTGGGCTCCGTCCTGTGGCAGAGCATGGCGCTGGCGCTGGTATACGGCGGCGAGGCGAAAGAGGCATTTTTCCTGACAAAGCTGGTGTCCCGCGGCATCCAGTTCGTCCTGACCGCTTCGGTGGACACCCTCATCGTGTGGCTGCTGCTGCGGCGCGGTGCGCTCAGCGGCGTACAGCGGCACATCCAAACCAAGGGAGGCAGAAAGCATGACGATCCGTGAGGCGCTGGCCTACATCCACGCGGTGGATTGGCGGCGCAGCAAGCCGGGGCTCCGGCGCATCCATGAGCTGTTGGAAAAGCTGGGGCATCCGGAACGGACGGTAAAGTTTGTTCACGTCACCGGTACAAACGGCAAGGGCTCCACCTGCGCCATGCTGGCTTCCATCCTACGGGCCGCGGGGTATCGCACGGGGCTGTACACATCGCCCTACATCTTCCGCTTCAACGAACGGATGCAGGTGGACGGTCAGGCCATCCCCGACGAGGAGCTGTGCGCCATCACGGAGGAGGTGCGGCCGCTGGCGGACAGCATGGCTGACCACCCCTCGGAGTTTGAGATGGTGACCGCCATCGCCTTCACATGGTTTGCCCGGCGTAAGTGCGACATCGTGGTGTGCGAGGTGGGCATGGGCGGCGAGTTCGACGCCACCAACGCCATCCCCGCGCCGGAGGCCGCCGTGCTGTGCAACATCGGTCTGGATCACATGACCTATCTGGGCGATACCGTGGAGAAGATCGCCGCCACCAAGTCCGGCATCATCAAGCCCGGCTGCGAGGCGGTGCTGTACCCCTGCGCGCCGTCTGTGGCGGAAATCGTATCCGCACGATGCCGCTCCTGCGGCGTCACGCTGCACCCGGTGGACATGGATGTCCTTACCCCTCTCGCCCATTCGCTGGACGGGCAGTCCTTCGATTTCGGTGACCTGACCGATCTGCACCTGCCGCTGCTGGGCCGGATGCAGCTGTACAACGCCGCCACAGCGCTGACGGTAACGGAGGTGCTGCGCCGCCGCGGCTGGCACATCGACGAAAACGCGGTGCGGCAGGGTCTGGCGCAGGTGCGCTGGCCCGTCCGCTTCGAGGTGGTGTGGCGGGAGCCGCTGGTGGTCATGGACGGCGGGCATAACCCCCAGTGCATGGCGGCGCTGGTGGAGAATATCGAGGATTACCTGTCCGATCGGCCGCTGACCGTCCTCACCGGCGTAATGGGGGACAAGGACTATGCCCATATGTACACCCCGCTCCTGCCCTATACGGCCCGTTTCATCACCGTGACGCCGGACAATCCCCGCGCACTGCCGTCGCAGGAGCTGGCGGCCTATCTATCGCCGCTTGGCAAGCCGGTAACGGCCTGCGGCTCTGTGGCGGACGGCGCGGCGCTGGCACTGGAGAGCACACCCCCTGACGGTGCGGTGCTGTGCTGCGGCTCCCTCTATCTCATGGGTGAGGCCGAGGCGGCGCTGGTGCCCTGAAAAACGTAAAAAAGAAAGGCACGGCAACTGCCGTGTCTTTCTTTTTTACGTCATGCGCCTTGCAGTCCGTATCAGCCCTCGGTAGCTGCTGCCGCCTCGGCCTTCAGCGTGTAGGTCGCACCAGCCTCGATGTTGGTGGAATCCACACCGGTGGAGGCATACTCGCCGTTGATGTAGAACGCCCAGTAGGCGCCGTCCGCATCATAGTCCAGCGTCACACCGTTGACGGTCTTAACGTACAGACCGTACTCGGTGGTGTCGCCTGCCACGATGCCCAGATCCAGCAGCGCCTCGCCCACGGTGGCCTTGTCGGTGTTCACCGTGAACTTGATGGCGGTGCCGTCCAGCTGCACGACCTCCACGGTAAAGGCGGTCTTGCCCTCACCAACAGTAGCGCCATCGGCCACAACACCGTCGGTCACAACGTTGGCGTCATCACCGGCGCCGCCGTTATTGCCCTGGTCCTTATTGCCGCAGGCGGCCAGCGCCAGCACCATCACCAGTGCCAGCAGCAGCGCCAGCAGCTTGTTCAGTCCATTCTTTTTCATGTTTTTTACTCCTTTTCGATCAAGCCTATCAGCAAACTGCCCCGCGTGACAGCCACGCGGACAGGGTTGCCCACAAAATGATTGCTGACGCCCAGCGGGAACGACGCCGTCAGCACTGCGTCATGCACGGTATACTGCCCGCCCTCGATGGTCACGCCCTGCGCGTCCGCGCCCATACAGAACACGGACACAATGCCCTTTTCACGGGCCGGGAGGGTGATCTCACCGCTGCAAATGGCGGTGAATTGCTCCCCATCGCCATACAGCCAGCCCTGCGCGCCGTGCTCCGCCAGATACAGCAGGCACTGTAAATTCGCAATGGTGTGGTCGGTGCGTCGGCCGCCCATGCCGCCATAGAGGTGAAACTCCGTCTCGCCACGGGCAAGCCCCTCCTTGATGGCCAGCATCATGTCGGTGTCGTCCTTTTCCACCGGCACGCGGCGGATATGGGCAAAGTCCGGCACGGTGTGCAGGGAATCAAAATCCCCCAGCAGCAGATCGGGCGTCAGCCCCTCCCCTCTGCACGGCTCCCAGCCGCCGTCGGCGGCAATGATGGTATCCCCCGGTACGGGACGTTGGGAAAGGCCGTAAAAGCTGCCCGCGCCGAAAATATAACAGGCCATCTGCGCTCCGCTCCTTTCACATCCACATGGCGAACAGCCGCAGCACGTCGCCGGCCACCCGGAGGTACCACGGCCGCGCCTTGATGCGCTCCGGCGTTACCCGCTCGCTTTGCTGGAGGATCTGATCCATATCCTCCAGCAGCGATTCGATGGCGGGCATCCGGTAGAGGATCTCGCCGCACTCGAAGTGCAGCTGGAAGCTGCGGAAATCCATGTTCACTGAGCCGATGAACGCCGCCTCCCGGTCCACCATCACGGTCTTACCGTGGATAAGCCCCGGCGTGTAAGTATATATCTTCACACCGTGTTCTGTCAACTCCGGAAAATAGCTCTGCGCCACCTGATAGGCAAATTTATGATCCGGGATGCCCGGCATCATCAGGCGCACATCCACACCGCTGTCTCCGGCCAGACACAGTGCCTTGATCATGGACTCGTCAATGGCCAGATACGGCGTGGTGATATACACCATCTGCCGCGCCCGCGAGATCATCTGGAGGAACACATCCTCCGCCGTGGCGTCCGGGTTATTGTCCGGCCCGTCCACCACCGTCTGGCAGAAGCCGTCGGACTGGGCGTGGTGCATGGGGCGGTAATAGTCATGCTCGCTGTGCATTTCGCCGCCCAGCCGCTCCCACATGAAGATAAACTCCCGGGTCAGCCCCCACGCGCCCTCGCCCTCCAGCCGGACGCCGCAGTCCTTCCAGCAGCCGAAGCGCTGGATGATATCGGCGTACTCGTCGGCAATATTGGCGCCGCCGGTGTAGGCGATATCGCCGTCGATGCAGGTGATCTTCCGGTGGTCGCGGTAGTTGAAATACAGGCGGTTCACATAGTGATGTACCGGATTGAAGACGATGACCTCCACCCCGGCACGGCGCAGCGCCTCCACCTTCTCCGCCGGCATACGCATCATGCTGCCGAAATCGTCGAAGATCAGCTTGATCTCTACGCCCTGCCCACTCTTACGCCGCAGGATATCCGTCAGGCGATCCCACAGCTCGCCCTCCGCCATGATGAAGTACTCCAGAAAGATGAAGCGCTCCGCCCGCTCCATGGCGTCCAGCATATCCTCCAGGAATTTTTTGCCCGTTTGCAGGTATGTCGCCCGTGTATTCCTGTAAAGCGCAAATCCTTTACTATTTAGATATGACGCCAGTCCTGCCCATTGCGGCGTGAGCTGCCGCAGCTTTTCGATATTGAGGCGGCTCTCCTCCAGCTTATAGGCAGGCTCCTGCGGCAGCGGCAGCTTTTTCAAGTCCAGACGCTTGGATTGATACCCACCGTTCCACAGCCAGTAGAGGATCAGCCCCACCACCGGCAGGAACAGGATCAGGAATATCCACCCCACCTTGTAGCTGGTAGTGCCGGGCTTCGTCCAGATGTACACGGCGTAGGCAAAGGCCAGCACCTCTAAAATCGTATAGGCCAGCGCCGCCCGCTGCTTGAGGAGCAGGCTCAGGAGGAACACCAGTGACAGCTGTGCCGCCAGCAGCACGGCTACCAATACCAGACGCAGCGCCGCGGATATCCGGCGCTCTGTTCTCTGTTGGATCTTCGGCTTTCTCACGGTCATTCCTCCCTTTCGCACTTTTATGGCGTCGTCCGGTTACTCCTGCGAGCTGCGCAGCAGATGCTGCTGGATATCCCACAGCTTATCGGACAGGTCCACATAGTATTTGTGGGGGTAGTCGAAGCGCTTCACCTCGTCCCATAGGGTGTCCACCTGCTGACGGCAATACTCCCGGATCTCCTGCAGCGACGGGCTCTTGTACACGCACTTACCCTGCAGGAACACAGGCACCAGCAGCTCACGCGCCTCAAAATTGCAGACGCGCTTTTTCTTCCAAGTGGCCAGCGGGTCGAAGATGGTGATATCCTTCGTATCGTCCACCGTCTCGTCGTGGAGGGTCATGTAGTCCGCAATGGCCTTGCCGGAATCCCGGCCGTAGAAGCGGTAGACCTTCTTGAAGTGGGGTATGGTGATCTTCTCCACATTTTCGCTGACCTTGATCTTGGGTACCACGGTGCCGTCCGGCTCCTCGATGGCCACCAGCTTATACACGCCGCCGAACACAGGCTCGGATTTCGCGGTGATGAGCCGCTCGCCCACGCCGAACATATCGATCTGCGCACCCTGCAGCAGCATATCCTGAATGAGATACTCATCCAGCGAGTTGGACACGGAGATCTTGCACTCCGTCCAGCCCGCGTCGTCCAGCATCTTCCGCGCCTTCTGGGTCAGATAGGCCAAGTCGCCGGAGTCCAGACGGATACCGCACTTGGTAATGCCCATCGGCTTGAGGATCTCGTCAAAGGCACGGATGGCGTTGGGAATACCGGAGTGCAGCGTGTTGTAGGTGTCCACCAGCAGCGTGGCATTGGTAGGATACAGGCGGCAGTACGCCTTGAACGCCTCCAGCTCGCTGGGGAACATCTGCACCCACGCATGAGCCATGGTGCCGCCGGCAGGTACACCGTACACCTCGTCCGACAGCGTGCAGGCCGTACCTGCCACGCCGCCGATAAACGCGGCGCGTGCGCCTACGATAGCTGCGTCTGCACCCTGCGCGCGGCGGGAGCCGAACTCCAGCACCGTCCGGCCGCGGGCGGCACGGTTGATGCGGTTGGCCTTCGTGGCGATCAGGCTCTGGTGATTGATGGTCAGTAGTGTGAAGGTCTCAATGAGCTGCGCCTCAATAGCCGGTGCGCGTACCACCACCAGCGGCTCCTTGGGGAACACAGGCGTTCCCTCCGGAATGGCGTAGATGTCGCCGGTAAAACGGAAGTCCCGCAGATAGGTCAGAAACTCCTCGCAGAAGATACCGCGCCCCCGCAGGTAGGCGATATCCGCGTCGGTAAAGTGCAGGTTTTCGATATAGTCGATGAGCTGCTCCAGCCCCGCCGTAATAGCAAAGCCGCCGCCGTCCGGCACCTTACGGAAAAACACATCAAAGTAGACGACGTGATCCTTGTAGCCGGTCTGGAAGTACCCGTTGCCCATGGTCAACTCGTAGAAGTCGCAGAGCATGGTCATGTTCAGCTTTTCTTCTGTTTTCATCCTCAATACCTCAAATCGGTCTTTGCGCGGCGCGCAAAGTGTGTTGCTATTATTATACCGCGATTTTCCTTTTTAGGCAACCCTTGTCGCTTTTTCCCCTCCCCCGCTGCACGAAAAGGGGCAGTCTGTCGTTTTCTATCCTCCCTCCAACCCGTCTGTGTCTGTCCGCGCCTGCCCCATACACAAAAAAGAAACTCCGCCGTAGGGCGGAGTTTCTTTTTTGTGTGTCAGAGATCCAACTTACTTGGCGGCCTTGGCAGCCTTGATGGACTCGATCAGCTCGGGAACGACCTTGAACAGATCGCCGACGATACCGTAGTCAGCCACCTCGAAGATGGGAGCGGTGTCGTTCTTGTTCACGGCGATGATGCACTCGGAATCCTGCATACCAGCCTTGTGCT
>OIXH01003945.1_pt1 | contig 12591 bp, 7 predicted proteins | sample 1587741 | NCBI WGS metagenome assembly OIXH01 (sample SAMEA3888916, study PRJEB22519) | human gut metagenome | biome: human gut; feature: human-associated habitat; material: faeces | place: Denmark | collected 2011 | reverse complement strand
AAACGTTCTGCTTTCTTTGTTTCGTTGCATTTTTTTGTTCCAAATATTTGTATGTTCATGCTGGTTTGAAATCCTCCATTTAAATATGCTCTAGTTTCTTTATCTCATTCATCATTAAGCGCTACAGCCTGCATTTTGCAACTTTTTGACTTCATCTTTGTATTCAGATTTCACAATGTTTCAACTCAGGAATGCTTAAGTTGCAAAACAGCTTTCTCATCTAATCAGCTTTTATTACCCCAGTAAAATGTAATTCAACAATTCTATCCATCTGCACTGCAATTTCTGCAAATGGCAAATTCAGATCAAGTGTCTTAACACTTATTTGACTGCCATGCATCTGATACACATTATCAGGCTGGATTTCTTCTTCTGTCTTAGCATAAAGAAGCATTCCTGAAACTGTATGCTCCTTCTCTCTCAATTCGTATTCCTTATTCTTCACATAAGTAAAAATCTGATAAAGATTAGCCGAGTGAAGTGTATGCTTGTTAAACTGTACCTGCATACTATGCTCATAGTACTTAGCATCAATGATAAGAACTCTATCATCACACTGGAGCATAATATCACTTTGCATCACTGGCAGCATAGAATTCTCGTCGTTGTCCAATTGCCACGGAATCCGTGATGCATTTGCCGTAATCTGATTTTTAAACTCTTTCCTGTAATATTCCAAGATAAACTTCTCATATAATCTACACATTCTCTGCTCATCTAGAAAGTCCATCAACTTTTTGCTTCCATCTGATTGTGTTTGCAGCAGTCCCTTTACTACCAGATAGCATATCGAGATTAGCATACGATAAGTCTGATTGTTCCGATTGTACTGAACATTCCAGTTTACTGTATGCAAGTCAATGAAATCCACTTCACCGAAATATATCATTAACTTTCTTAGATTCTTCTTACGCTTCTTTGATATATTTGAACACAGGAGAAGTTCAACTGTAGATTTTATAATCTGGTTCATTGTGCTGTTAACAGAGAACTCATCGTATGTACAGATTAGCTGTTTCCGCAGCATTGACTGTGTCTTGATTGACTCTGCAATATCAATCTTTCCTCGCAGAGAAGAAAATGCTTCCGTCTGCGGAATATATTCTTTACATAGCCCTCGCTTTAGCTGATTCGCGATACCTTTTTCTAAGATAGCCGCCATCAGCTCAGCAGTATTATTAAATTGTTCTGTGGCTATATTCCTATAGCCCTGCTCATTCAATATCTGAAAAGCATAGGACAGCATATAATAAATGTTTTGTATCGGTATCACTTAATCGCGCTCCTTAGATTTTCACTCCAATCTTTCACCTTCATAGGTTCATCAAACCAGTATTCTTTCAACAGCGGTATCAGTTCATATTCCAAAACACCATAAAGCCAATCATCGTTGATTGTGTCTGGCTGTAAATTACAGAAATAACTGTGTCCTATACAGAATCCTTCACCTAAAGATTCATCAGAAGCAATCACTCCGTTCAAATTCTCTACACAGCTAATCAGCTTGTTGAACTTCTCATTGTCTAATGCCATGCGATACTCTCGGAACCCCGGCGTCTCGAACCCTGGCTTGATATCAAAGAAAGCAAATCTTCTACGAAGTGCATAATCCAACATAGCAAGGCTTCTGTCTGCGGTATTCATCATACCAATGATATAGACATTCTTTGGAACCGCAAATTTCTCATCAGAATACAAAAGCTGCAGTGCATTTCCGCGTTTATCATTTTCAATCAGCATAAACAGCTCACCGAAGATCTTACTCAAATTACCGCGATTGATTTCATCTATGATAAAGAAATACTCATTATCACTATCTATCTCGGCCTTCTTACAGAAGTTATAGAATACTCCCTTCCTCAGTTCGAATCCTGTAGAAGATGGGCGAAAACCCATAATGAAGTCTTCATATGAATAACTCTGGTGAAACTGCACCATCATCACACGCTCTATATCTTTTACACCCATCATGGAATAAGCCAGACGCTTGGCAGCATATGTTTTTCCAACCCCTGGAGCTCCCTGCAAAACAATGTTTTTCTTGTTTCTAAGCAAGCCAACTAATCTGGAATAGTCTTCTTCAGACATATAGACATCATCCAAGAAATTTTCTGCTGTGTACTCTGGATAGGTAAGTTCCTGCTCGTCGTCAACCATATCATCGTCTTCAAATAAGTCTTTGATTTCCTGCACAAAATCACTATATGGAGTAATATCAGTCAATGTTTTCTGCGGTGCCTGATGGTTAATTGTCCAATTTCCCTTATTGATCCAGTTAACTTTCCTGACATTTGAACACTCGTCTGTACGATCAGCATCATATTCGTAGTCAGACTCAACTATTCCTTTACCAAGAATGCCATTGTTTCCTTTCTTCGCAAATACAATGTCGCCAACCTTGATATCATGGACAAACTGCCATGTGGCATGAGCTGAATTCTTATAAGAGCTGCTATCGCCATATTCCTGCTTCATCTGCTGTTTCATTTCATCTTTAGAACTGAATATTCCAAGATCTCCAATCTCACCCCAGCCCAGCAACATATAACCGTTCTTATAACACTCTTCCCATTTATCAGCGTTTTGTCCCGGAGCATAAATCCAGTAATGAATAGTATCGACATCACTATCTGCAAGAGCATCACTATCATTCGTTTTCTTACTCTTTGCATCAGAGACCCCTTTTTTGAAAATATCCGATGCCATCTCAGCTGTTAACTCCACTGACTTGCCTGCTTCCGTAAGTGTCCACACACCTCTTACACTCTTATCGATGTATCCTGCTCCAACAAGATAATTTCTTGCAAAAGCAACTTCATTTTCAAATTTGTTAACTTTCGTTTTACCTCTTGTTTCGTTTATCACATCATCCGACAGATGCTCGTTTTCAATGATTTTCTTTCTTGCCTCTACCGGTGTGGCAGATCCTCCCAAATCACGTAGTGCCTGTAATAATGGCATAAACCATTTGAGAAATTCTGCTTTAGAAGTCTTTTTTCCTTTTTCAATAGACTTCTCTTGATTTACTTTCTCAGAGATAACCCATGCCATATAAGATAAATCTGGGAAGCTCTTGTATTCGTATTGTCCCGCTTCCAGAACTTTTTTACACAGATCCTTTATTTCAAGATAATCTGCTGCATATGGAACTTTCTTCAATTTCTTCTCAGCGGCTACAACAAATTCGCCCGGCATATTCTGAGCATTAGATATAAACCATCGATTTCTGGAATCCAAGTTGATAAATGTATAAGGGCGAATCCAATAAAGGGCCATCGTAATATTCCAGCGAATACAAAGCTGATCATGTACCTTGTCATAAGCATTGGAGAATTTCTGGCGATTATCTTCTGTGTCATTATCAGCCAATGCAAGAGCTACCTCAAACAAGCTCCACAGGTTATCAATATCATTTGCTTTTCTATCATCCTTAAATCCATAGAATGTCGCTTTCAGATTATTGAGAACCGGAATTCCATCAAAATTGCTCGGCACCGTTGCAGAAATTTCGAATTCTGACGCAATCCCATTAAGAATAGCGATTCTATTAGCATTTGTGATTCCTTTGTTAAATGTACCAAAGATGGTAAACGGATCAATATCAATAATCTCATCGCCACTTTCAAGTTTCGGAACACTAATTCCAGTTGCGTCATACACCGCATATATTTTCTGAATAAGAGTCTTTCTATCGGTCTTGAAATGAAGAAGTTTAGTAGCAAACTCTGTGTAAAAATCTATCCAATCATATTGCATTTAAAGAAGTACCTCCTTATGCATTATTTCATCTAACGTTTCTGCATCATGCCTGAAAGTTGCAATCCGTAACACAATCTCAAAATCGTTTGAACTGTTGTAAGCATTCATCTCAAATGAGTATTCTTGTGCAACCTCCTGACTCGATGCTTTGTACATCATTTGAGTATAAAAAAATGAGCTTTTCCAAAAGATTTCCATTACCTGAAAAAGTCCGGAAATACACCACTTTCAGTTCATTATTTATCTTTTCATGACATTGAGACCACTGTCTCATTCTGTGTATCATTGTCCAAACTTAGTATAAACTTTTTTTCTATAATCGACAACTTAAATTCTATGGATTTCAGCCACTGACCATTCTCTTTGCGTTCTTCGTAAATCTGCACATTATCCACTAACTGCGACAGGAACTCCCGTTTCTCTGCTTCGTTCATTTGAGCATACAATTTATCAAAGAACACGAGTGCCTTGTAAATGTTATCCCCTGTAATCTTATCTGCCAGCAGAGAACGTTTCTTAGCCTTTGCAGATACCAGCAGTTCCTCTGCATCATCTATTTTATCATAAGTCTTGTACAAATAGTTCTCTAAATCTGTTTTTCTTCGCTGATAATGCTTATCCTCATAATCAAGAGAATCCATATCTGATAAAATAGTATCTTTATTATGATATAGCTTTCTTAATTGTATTTTATAATTTTCTATTTCCTGATCTAATGCACTAGTATCTACTTCCATATTTATTTTGTTGCGGATTAAATCCGAAAATTTAGGATTACTAACCAGTTTACTAATCACCTCTGCAACAGAAGCATCCAGCATTTCTTCATGCACCTGTTTTTTGTAATCACACTTATGACCTCTAGTCATATTTCTGTGTTTACAACCATAATAATAAAAATCCTTATAATTGCTTCCATCCTTGCGTTTCTTAATAGACTTGTTGCCATACATTCCTGCACCGCAGACAGGACATTTCAAAATTCCTGATAATAGATGAATCTTTTCTCTCTTGTCACGATTGACCTTTTCATACTTTTTAGCCTGTGCCGCCACCTTGACCTGCGCCTGCTCCCATACTTCTTCTGATACAAGAGCTTCGTGCAGACCATCTACTAACAGGTAATCGTCTTTCTTAACCTGCCTATACTCATTTCTTGTACCATGAACCTTTTCTGTCCGTCTTCTTCCATAAGAGATTTTGCCACTATAAACCGGATTCTGTATAATCCTTCTGATAAGAGCAGCAGCAAATAACGGATTTTTACCATTCTGTCTGGCTATCTTATGGATTCCATGATTTTCAAGATACTTTGCAATTCCATTTGCCTTCCCTGGCTTTCTGCATCCTTCCTTCCATTGTCTGAACACGAATGTTCTCACGTTCAATCTCTGCCACTGCTGACAGAACAGATATCATAAGCTTCCCGGCATCTTTGGATGAATCTATTCCATCCTCCACACAAATCAGATTCACTCCAAAATCCTGCATTACTTGTAATGTTGCAAGTACATCTGCCGCATTTCTTCCAAATCTGGAAAGTTTAAATACAAGAACATAAGATACTCCATCTTTTCCTGACTTAATATCCTCCATCATCTGATTAAATGAAACTCTTCCCTCTATTGATTTGCCGGATTTTCCTGCATCCTCATACTCACCGGCAATTTCATATTCATTATAGTCGCAGAACGCTTTCATTTTTGTTTTCTGTGCATCCAGAGAATAGCCATCTATCTGCATGGTTGTCGAGACACGGGTGTATAAATATACTTTGATTTTCTCTTTCTTCAATTTACATATCATCTCCAGGAAGTGCCGAAACTGCCGACAGATTGATACTGGCTAATGTATCCATCTGCCTGATTGCCAAATTTCTAAGCAATATAAGTCTTTCTGATTGAGATTTCCCCTGCTCAATTAAAATAGCATTATAACTTTCCATATTTGCCAACACCAACAACTGATTTAAATTTGCATCATCACGCACATTCCCCTTTTTACCCGGATTATTATTTTTCCATTGCTTTGCAGTCTGACCAAATAACGCAACATTTAAAAGATCTGCTTCACTGGCATATGTATAAGCAATCTGTTCTGGTGTCAGCTCTGGTGGAATCAAATTTTCCTTCACCGCATCCGTGTGAATACGGTAGTTCACCTTTGATAAAGCCCTGTTCAAGTTCCAGTCCAATGAAAGTCGACTGTTTTCATCTTGTTTTAACCTGCGGTAATCTTTCATAATATACAGTTGAAATTCCGGAGAAATCCATGTAGCAAATGCCATTGCAATATCGCTATGTGCATAAGTTCCTCCACCATATCTGCCTGCTTTTGACACTATTCCAATAGCATTGGTCTGTTCAATCCATTTGGTTGGCGTCATAACAAACCTGTTTAATCCTGCCTCACTTCTAACCGCCTCGAATTGCACACGGTTATAATCTGTGATTCCCAGCTCATATGCCTTACGCATAGTATCAACAGCATCTTCAGAAGATATCATGATTACAGGAGTTTCAGCAATACACTGGCTTCTTTTCATTATTTTCAAGACTTCAAAACCATTCATCTGTGGCATATTGATATCCAAAAGCATCAGATCAATTCCAATATTTTCTCCTATCATCCGGATTGCCTGATTACCATTTTCGGCTTCCAGATAGTTATAAGCATCTCCAAGAATCTCCTTCAATATGTCCCTGTTTAATTTTGAATCATCTACAATCAGGATTTTTTGTCTTTTATCCATATTTTAGTCCTCCTGTCAATTGTCTTCCACTAATTCATGAACCTCTGCTAATCAATTATATACATACCTTAAAATCGTTTTTATAACTTCATCAATCACAATCGGCTTTGACAAATGTGCGTTCATTCCTGCATCCAGTGATGCCTGAACATCTTCTGCAAATGAATTAGCTGTCATTGCTATAATAGGAATGTTTTTTCCATCCGGTCTGTCATTCATTGCCCTGATTGCTTTTGCCGCTTCATAACCATTCATTTCAGGCATCATGATATCCATCAGGATTACATCAAATGTGCCTTCCGGATGATTTCTGAAAATCTCAACAGCATTCTTTCCATCCACAGCTCTTTCTACATTCATCCCGAACTCTTCCAACTGCACGGCAGCAATCTCTGCATTCAGTTCATTATCCTCTGCAAGAAGGACATTCACACCTGTAAGATTTACCTTTTCAGAAAAACCTGTGTCTGACTTATTACATTCCTTATCTGTAATTTCCAAAGGAATATCCACAGTAAATGTGGTTCCCTCATGCTTTTTACTCTGCACGGAAATGGTTCCACCCATCATATCTACATACTTCTTTACGATAGCCATCCCCAGTCCAGCTCCATGGTACTGCGTTCTCACATCGGAATCTTCCTGTGCAAATTCCTCAAAAACTTCTTTTGTAAATTCCTCACTCATGCCAATACCAGTATCCGAAATGCGGTAACGCATATTTATATATCCATCCCCGCCCTTTTCCTGACACCGGGCTTCAAATGTAATCGTCCCTCCATCCGGAGTGAATTTCACGGCATTGCTCAGAATATTGACCAGCACATCACGCAGGCGTGCAGGATCCGCAAGTACATTTGGAATCTTTGCTTCTTCACGCTGAATCTTAAAGTTGATATCCCTGTTCGTAAGAAAGCCTTTTGTAATATCCAATGCAGAATCTGTAATGTTTTTCACATCCGCCGGTACCGGATTGTATTTCACTTTTCCACTTTCTATGCGGGTCAGATCTAATACATCATTGATCAGCGACAGTAAATGCTCTGAGCTTTCGTCAATCTTTTCCAGACAATTTTTCACTTCGTCTGACGGATTGTTTTTCATTGCAATACCGGTAAATCCTATGATTGCATTCATCGGTGTCCTCATATCATGGGACATATGTGACAGAAATGCTGTTTTTGCCTTGTCTGCAGCCTGTGCATGCTCTGCCAGTTCCGCCATTTCCTCAGCTTTCTCCTGGGCCGCCTTCTGAGCTTTTTTTCTTGCACTGAGACGCACCATTATCACAGCTATAGCAGTCAGCAGCCATCCAAAAATAAGAAAAACCCAAACAGTAACAGCAGGATGCAGACGGATCCAGTCAACAAATGTCAGCTCTGTTGCTTTGTATGTGGTATACTGTGCTGCAAGATCTTCAACAAGATTTTTAGGCATGGCATACATTGCTTTCGTCAGAATACCAGCCAGCGCATGGTTCTCAGTTGATGAAATTACCATGCGGTAGGTGAATGTAGGCTGTTCCAGCAGAGTATATGTCATGGTGCCCGTAGTGTCACTGTTCACAAACGCCTGTGCCATGTAATAGTAGACGAAGGCAGCATCTGCTTTACCCTTACGGACAGCCTCCATCATTTCCTGTCGGGTACTGCACATCAGTTTTTCTGCACCGGGTGCCATTGCATCTTCAATTGAATTTGATGCTGTCTGGTCAACAGTAGCAACAACATTAATTTTTCCATCAAAGTCACGCCGTGTCACCCTTGCCAGCTGCATCGTAATGAAAGGTGCAGTAATCCCCCATTTTTTCGTCTCAGCATAGTTATCTGTTTCCAGGCGTGCATCGATGCTCATATCTGTGGTTTCCGTATTTTTCTGATAAGCAATATACTCATCTCTGGTGGCAGGTGTAAGAAACTCATAGGAAATCCCGGCATAGTCTGCAATTTTACGGAAGTAATCCGGGATAATACCCTTCATCTCACCATTTTCATTATAAGAATATGGATAACGGGTCGGATCACACAGAACATGAAGCGGGTTGTCCTTGGAATACTGTGAAATAATACTTTTTTCTTTCTCCGTATATTCCAGATTCTTAGTTTCTATGCTTTCATAATTTTTATTGTAAAGCGTCGTTTTCCAGTCACCCTCAACCGCATTCATCTGATCGATCGCATAATTGATCTCATTCAGCAATTCTGTATTGCCCTTTTTAACAATGACATAGAAATCGCTGCTGCCAAATTTATCCACGATTCGCTCATTGTTTGTTTTTCTCAGAGAACTGGTAACAATCGCATCAACTTTTTCGCTCTGAAGGGCTTCATCCATTTCTGTGGTCGTATCAAAATAAGATGGAACATATGTAAATCCTTTGTTGTCTGCAAAATCCGCAAACTCTTCATTCCGGGTGTTTCCGTTCAAAAGCGCCACACGCATACAGTTGTAAGTGCTGTAATTGCCGTCCACAATCGTGCTGTTGTCACTGCGGACGGTCAGCATCCCATAATTGGTTCCGATCGGACGTGAAAAATCAAACTTTTCTTCTCTGTCCGGTGTTTTGCGGGCAGATGTTACCATGTCAATCTCGCCATCTTCAAGCATCTGCTGCATATCATCCCAGCTCTTATCATATCCGACATATTCGTAATCTACATCCCAATAACGGGCCATCAGCCGAAGAAAATCATAGCCATACCCACTGCGGTTGCCTTCTTCATCCATCACATGATAACCATCCATGGCAAAGAAACCGACTTTGACAGTTTCATGCTGCGAACTGTCCTCGGCTGCATATGCAGTCTGGGGAGAAAATATCATACACACGCATACAAAAACCAGTAACACTGCCACATATTTCTTTGCTCTCGAAATCATATTAAATCTCCTGTCTGTCAAATATATTTCTCTATACGTCTCCTTGTCAACCTCCTGGTTTAATAAATTTTCACCTGTCCCTACTGCTTCTCAATTCTTCGCATATAGTCTGCTTGATTGTTTTATCATCTAATGGCTTTGCAAGATGTGCGTTCATTCCTGCTTCCATACACTTTTCTGCATCTTCCCTAAATGCATTTGCAGTCATAGCAATGATAGGGATTGTTTTTGCATCCTGCCGTTCCAGGGATCTTATTGTTTTTGTGGCAGTAAGCCCGTCCATCACCGGCATCATGACATCCATTAAAATAACATCGTATGTTCCTGATTCGCAGGCTTCAAAGTGCTGAACAGCTTCTAACCCATTTTTCACTGTTTCTACTTTAGCCCCATTTTCCGTCAGCATAAATTCTGCTATTTCCGCATTCAGCTCATTATCTTCAACCAATAATATCCGGACACCTGATATATCTGCATTGAAATCTTCTTTTTCTTCCGGCCGTGCATTCGTATCAATTTTAAATGGAAGTATTACAGTAAAACAGCTTCCTTCACCAAGCTTGCTTTCAACTGTTATGGTTCCGCCCATCTTTTCTACAAGTTGTTTCACAATAGGCATTCCCAGACCTGTCCCATTATAATCAGAACGTGGGGAATTATCTGCCTGTACAAATGGAGTAAACAATTCATTTTTTATAAATTCTTCTGACATTCCAATTCCATTATCTTTTATTTTAAATTCACATGTCATGTGATCTTCTGATCTTTCAATCGTTCTCATACTCATGTAAATAAAACCATTCACCTTATTGTACTTCATACTGTTTGTAAACAGATTCATCAATACTTTTTTCAGATGAACTGCATTGCTCCAAACATATATACCACTGTAATCATCATGTTCTCCTATAACATGAAGTCCTTTTTCTTCTGCCTGAAAAGATAGTGACTCCGTGATTTCCTGACATACCTGATCCAGATTGATGGATTCATCACCAAAAACCACTGTATCTGATTCTAACTTTGCCATATCTAAAACATCATTTATCAATGATAGTAGCAGTTTCGATGACTCATGTATTTTATTCATGCAATCCTTTGCCCGCTCAGCATCATTTCCGCTTTTCTCAAGAATCGTAAGCATACCAATAATACCATTGATCGGTGTTCTGATATCATGAGACATGTTATTTAAAAAGGAAGTCTTAGCCTTATTGGCACTCTGTGCTTCTACAAGTGCATTTTGTAATTCCTGCTGTTTTTCTTCAAGCTCCTGATTCAGCTTCAATGCCTGCTCAGCAGACTTCTTGGATTTTTCTTCCGCACGTTTTGATTTTTTCAAAGAATCAAGAATTATACACAGAACAACGAAAAAAGAAATTCCAGCGATAAGTGAAACTGTCAGTAAATTGTCCTGAATAAAATCCTTCGCTGTAACTTTTCGTAAGGAAGCATTATACGAAACTACTGCACCTGAAAATTGAGTTGTAGGCATAGATGTCAGTGTTTTATTCAGAATGGACAAAAGAACCGGTTCTCCCTGCTGAATAGCAAATGGAACATCAGCTTCTTTTGTCAGGAAAACACTATGAAGCTTATTATTTTTCAAATAGTCTGAAACAGTACCTGAATTGCTTACAATACAATCCGTCTCCCCTTTCTGCATTGCTTTTACTGCTGCATCTGATGTTTCATATTCCACAACCTTCCATTGCGGATAATTGTATGAAAGATATGCTTTCAATGCAAAATCATCTTTTTCAACGGCAACTATATTCTCTTTATTTTCATCAAAAGAATCCTTTGCCGTAATTGCTGCCATATTGAGAGTCAATAGCGTATCCGACAAAGCAAATCCATTTGTTTCTGCAAAGTATGGATTCTGGTTTGCATGAAAAATCAGGTCTATTTTTCCATCCTGCAATGCCTGAAGCAGTTCACTTCTTGTCTCATATCCATTTAATTCAAATTCCAGAGTCTGACCTTGCAGACAATTTTCTGCAAGATCCACATAATCTGTAATAACACCTGTCAGTTTACCTGTTGATGGATCTACACTGCTGATACCTCCATCCTGATTCAGATACCCTATCCGGATTGCACCATGCTGCCCGATCCACTCACTTTCTTCTTTTGAAAGAAACGAGCTGCTCTGTGCAGAAAGATAACGCCTGTAGAGATCATCTGTGTAAAATGGGTTGTCATCCTTGATTCTGCGCATAGCACTATCCAGTGCTTCTTTGATATCCGGACGTTCTGGATTTATAGCGAAATAGATTTCTGTCTCTCCAATACTTGTAAGCGGTGAAATATCCGATTCTTCCCAACGGGGGTCTTCTTGCGAAACGAAGCAGTCAATTTCATGTTTCGACAGTTTGTCCATAATTTCTGTGGTTGTAGAAACATTGATATGCTTCGTATGCAGACCATATTTTGATTCCCATTCATTAAGCACATCCTCCACTATATTATCTTTAAACACACCAATATTTTTTCCCTCAAAAGAATCCAAATTTCCTGCTGTAAGATCCATATTGGATGCATCCGTATAGATGTAATATTTCTCTTCCCCCATAGGCATATCGGAAAAAAGCATATTTTCAGCACGTTCGTCTGTATAGGAAATGCCACCAAGAATATCAATCTCTCCATTTTCCAACTGTGTAAAGCAGTTTTTCCAATCACTTGTTATGTATTTATATGTCCATCCTGCATAACCTGCAATATCTTGAAGATACTCATAACCATAGCCGCTTCTTTCTCCCTTTTCATTGACGGTATTATAAGTTTCTTCAAAAGATCCTACCCGGATAACATTGTCAGAGTTTTCTTTGGCAAATGTAGGAACGGATAAAACAATAAAACATATAATTGTGCAAAATATAATGTAACAAAATTTGAAATTCATTATATTCTGTACTAATTTGCACTTCTTCATCTTTCTCCCCTCCTCTAGGCTACAGTTGCTTGCTTGCTTCCAGATTTTAATTTTACATTCATTAATTATCAATAACCTCCCCGCTATTTTTCACAATATTTTTCCAAACAGCTTCTGTATTACTTATTCAAGTGCTCTACCATAAAAAAGCACTGCCAAACAGACAGTGCACCTCATTTCATGCAACTGGCTGCCATTTTACAGGCCCTGTAGCTTTGCGTCCCAGACTTTCATCTGGTTTGCCAATTTCCTTAATATAGCC
>OIXH01003939.1_pt1 | contig 12613 bp, 8 predicted proteins | sample 1587741 | NCBI WGS metagenome assembly OIXH01 (sample SAMEA3888916, study PRJEB22519) | human gut metagenome | biome: human gut; feature: human-associated habitat; material: faeces | place: Denmark | collected 2011 | reverse complement strand
CATCAGCATCACGCTCAAGGACCCGCAGCTGCTCAAGCAAACCGTGGAACAGCTCAAGGAGATTCCCGAAATCGTGGAGGCGCACTTCATCACCGGTTCGGGCAATATCCTCGTGAAGCTCTACTGCGTGGACAACGAGCACCTCATGCGCACGATTTTCGACGGCATCCTGCGCATTCAGGGCGTCTCCTCGACCGAGACCCAGATCTCGCTGCAGGAAGCGTTCCAGCGGCAGGTGAACATCGATTTTATCGAGGAATAGCATCCGGCGGAGAATCATCCGCTCTCCCCGCACGACGGAGACCCGATGGGGTCTCCGTTTTTTCGTGCCTGCGAAGGAAAGGGTGCAACCCGATTCGTTATCATATCCCGGAAAAACCCGCCGGTCCCTGATTTTCCGGACCTGCCGGGCACCGGAACCACGAAAAGCCGACATCATGCAATATACCCCGAAAACCGCCCGCCCCCGGCCAAACGCCGAACCTGCCGGCACAAAAGGAAAGCGCCCCGCCTGAAAACAGGCGGGGCACCCCGGCAAACAATTGTTTAACTGATGATTATCCCGGAAGCCTATTCGGCGGACGAAGCCGGTGCTTCCGATGCGGAGGAGGAGTTACCCTCACTTGACCCTTCACTCTCAACCTTACTCTCCTCCTTTGCGGATTCTCCGGCAGTCGAATCCGTCTTTCCCGCATCGTCAGCCGCCGATTTCTCCTGCGTGTCGGCAGCCGGAGCCGCAGCTTCGGTCGCCTCTTTCTTTTCGGGCTGCTGGGCGCAAGCCATCGCTCCGCCAGCCATCAGCAGCAAAGCTGCCATCGTTACAATTGTCTTTTTCATCGCTTTTAAAATTAAAAGGTTCCTTTTCACTTCTTCGGTTCGGATATGTCTCATCAACCGTTCTGACAAAATGGAGTTCAAGCGGCGTGCCATCCGGATAAAAAACGGCAAACCGCTGATAAACAGCGGTCGGCAAGGCACGCCGGAATCGTCCGGAGTGTGGAAAGGTGTGGAATCGCGCTACAAGGTGTGGAAATAATCCACACCCGGCGGCTATTCGATGCCGTAAAGATGCAACTTGTTGTAGAGGGTCTTGCGGTCGATGCCGAGCAGTTTGGCCGCCTGCGACTTGTTGCCCCCGGCCATCGCCAGCGCGCGGCGGATCTGCTCCTCCTCGCCGGCCGGATTGCGCAGCGGCACCGCAGGAGTTTCGGGGGCCTCGGACAACTCGGCGGGCAGTTCGCGGCAGGTGATATAATCCCCCGTGCAGAGCAGCGTCGCGGACATCACCGCGTTCTTCATCTGCCGCAGGTTTCCGGGCCAGTCGTAGCGGGTCATGGCCGCGGCGGCCTGCGGGTCGAAGCCCACGATCCGCTTGTCCAGCTCCCGGTTCGCCGCGTCGAGAAAGAAGTCGGCGAAAAGCATGATGTCCCCGCGCATCTGCCGCAGTTCGGGCATGCGGAGCGTGAATTCGTTGATGCGGTGATAGAGATCGGCGCGGAACGCACCGCGCGCGATGGCGGCTTCGAGGTCCTCGTTCGTCGCAGCGATCAGCCGGATATCGACCGGAATTTCGCGGCTGCCGCCCACGGGACGGATGCGCCGCTCCTGCAGGGCGCGGAGCAGCTGCACCTGCGTTTCATAGGTCAGGTTGCCGACCTCGTCCAGAAAGAGCGTGCCGCCGTTCGCGGCTTCGAAGGCGCCCGTCTTGTCGCCCACGGCTCCCGTAAACGAACCCTTGACGTGGCCGAAAAACTCCGAGGCGGCCAGTTCGCGCCCAATCGCGCCGCAGTCCACGGCCACGAAAGGCTTTCCGGCACGCCTGCTTTCGCGGTGAATCAGCTGGGCCACATGCTCCTTGCCCGTGCCGCTGGCGCCGGTCACCAGCACCGACATGTTGGTCGGCGCTACGAGCCGGACATATTCGTAAAGCCGCTGCGCGGCATCGCTGCGTCCTTCGATGTAATTGGGACGCTCCTCCCGCGGTTTCTTCGCCGAAGCGGCGGGAACGGGAGGCTTCTCACTGCCGGCAGCCGGGACGTCGAGCGCTTCGCGGATCTTTTTCAGCAGTTCGTCGGGATTGACCGGCTTGGCCACGTAATCCCGCGCGCCGAGCTTCATGCAGCGCACGGCGTTCTGTATCTCGGCGTAGCTCGTCATCACGATCACCGGAATCTCCATATGCTGCCCGGACATCCACTGCAGCAGGGCGATGCCGTCCTCGTCGGGCAGGCGCATATCGCTCAGCACGAGCGAGAATCCGCCCTCCGCGAGCGCCGTACGGGCCGCCGCGACGCTCGCCGCCGTCTCGGTCCGGAAGCCCTTTTTCGAGAGCCACGTCTTGAGCATCAGGGCGAAGGTAATATCGTCGTCTATGATTAAAATCCGTTCCATACTCAGGGCAAAGATACCTTTTTTTGCGCTTCCGCGACAATCGCGCGGATATTTTCCGCCGCCGCGCCGATCTCGCCGCACAGGGCGTCGGTCAGCGGACCTTCCCAGCTTTCGGCCGTGCGCAGCGTCGCGGCGACTCCGGCCGCCCCCAGCATCGTGAAGATCGGCAGCATCTTGTGCGCCACGGCTCTCAGCACCGCGACGTCGCCGCTTTCGAGCGCCCGTTCGAGCAGCCGGCAATTCGCGGCGCTCTGTTCAGCGAAGGATTCCAGAATCCCGCGCGCCGCCTCCGCATCGTCGCCCGCATAGGCCGTCAGGGGGCCGAAATTCACACCGTCCTCCGAAACCACCGCCGCATTGTCCGCCGCACCGTCCGCTCCCCTCTCGCCGACATGCCTCCCCGCACTGACGGGTTCTCCCGCGCCGACGACAGTTCCCGCAGCACCGCTTTTCTCCGCACCTTCCGTATCCCCTGCGCTTCGGGCCTTTCCCGCGCCGCAAACGACGTCCAGCACGGCAATCAGCTCGTTGGCCGTAAAGGGCTTGCGCAGGCACCCCGCAAAGCCGCGGTCCGAGAAATCCCCGGCTTCCAACTCCCCGCGTGCCGAAACCGCCACCACGGGAAGCGCGGGATTCACGCCGCGCACCGCCGCAAGGACGCTGAAACCGTCGGCCGACGGCATCTGTATGTCGGTCAGCACCACGTCGAAGCCGCCTTCCGCAACCAGTTTCGCGGCGTATTCGGGGTACTGACAGCACTCGGCTCCGACACCCGCCTGACGGCACATCGCGGCGGTCATTTCGAGCTGCAGAGGATCGTCGTCGATCAGCAGCGCCTTCACGCCGCCACACGCCGCCGGCAGGGCCGCTTCTGCAGGCCGCAGTTTGCGGCCGCCTCCGCCCGAAACGGTTCCCACCGGGATCGAAACGATGAATTTGCTCCCTTCTCCCAAGCGGCTTTCGAGCGATATGGTCCCCTCCAGCAGCTTCACGAGCCGATCGACGATCGACAGCCCCAGTCCGAATCCATCGACGCCCTGCGCCGAGCGCAGACGCACGAATTCCTGAAAAATCCGCTCCTTCTCTTCGCGTCCGATGCCGCGTCCCGTATCGCGGACCGAGAAGACGAGCCGGCCCTGCACCACATCGACACGGATCGTCACCGAGCCTTCGTCGGTAAATTTCAGGGCATTGGAGATCAGGTTGTCGGCGATCTGCCGGATACGGAACGGATCGCCCGCCACCTCGCGCCCGGCCGCCGGTTCGACGTCGAGCGTCAGCCCGATGCCCTTCGCCGCGGCCTGCGCCGCAAATCCGGTGCGGATCGTTTCGAACAGCTGCGCCGGGCAGAACGCGACCTTATCGACGTCCACCTTGTTGATATCGAGGCGGTAGAAGTCCAGCAGGCTGTTCACCAGCGCCAGCAGATGTTCCGACGACTCCTTCATGTTGTGCAGGTACAGCTCCTCGCGCTTGTCGCCTGTCAGGCGCGAAAGCAGGTCGATATAGCCCATCACCGAACCCAGCGGCGCCTTGATGTCGTGCGTGATGGCCAGCATCAGCTTCTCGCGCGCCGCCAGCAGCGCTTCGTTGTCGCGGTTGGCCCGCTCCAGCGCCCGCCGGTAGCGGTTGCTGCGGTTGATGTCGCGCCACAGGATGCCGACGAACAGCAGCATGAGCACCACGGCCGCGACGGCGATCACGCCCAGCGTCAGCGACGAACGGCGGCGGATGGCCTCCGTCTGCTCGAAGCGGTTCATCAGGAAAGCCGTATCCTCGGCTTCGAAATCCATGATAAGGCGGTATATCTTCGTGTTAACCAGCTCGTTGCTGTACCGCAGGCGCATTCCTTCGTTCCACGCCCGATCGTAGATGCCGATGCGGTCGCTGGTCACCCGGTCCTGCAGCGTCCGCAGCACCACCGCGATCGTATCCTTCACCTCCGGCGCAGGCAGCGAATCCACGACCCGTTCGTGGCGGGAAATGATCATCCCGGCCTCCTCCTTCGGCGGGCTGAACAGGTCGGCGAAGCGGCGGAAGAACTTGCGCTTGCGCCGCGGGACGGTCACCGTATCCTGCACGACCACGCGCGAAGCGACGGTGTCCGCCGCCCGTACGACGACGCTGTCCCCGCGCGCCGCGCTGTCCGCCGGACCGATCAGCTCGCGGATATTCTTGTCCAGCAGGCTGGACGTGGCGGCCGAACGGATCGTCCGCCGCAGGCTCATCGTCCGCCGCTCCTTGTCGGCCAGAAGACGCACGATGCTGTCCAGACGCATCGTCTGCAGCGAATCCTCCGCAGCGGTCAGCCCCCGCAACGAGTCGATCAGGCCGCGCACGGTGCGCAGCTCGCGTTTGTAACGGGACTCGTAGGACTGGTATCCGGCGATCATCAGCTGACCGTAACTCTCGGCCTGATAAAGGTGATAGAGCGTCTGTCCCGCGACGCTGCGTTTGGTATGAAGCAGGGAATAGCTGCCGTCGGGAGTCGAAAAACGCACCACCGTCCGGTAGACATAGCCTACCGAAAGGACGCAGACCGCGATCAGGATCGCATATCCCGCGAAAATCTTGGTTTTGACGAATTTCGACTCTTTCATGCCTTCAAAGACAAGGGATGCGGAGCGACATTCGGCGGAAATCTACGTTTGCACACTCCCCGATCGCCGGACCTTTCCGGACAAAGATACGAAAAACCCGCGAATCCGGAATCTCTTTCGTTCCCGAAGCGCAAATCCGTCCCGCCCCGAAAACAGACCGGGCCGTACGACATCGTACGGCCCGGTATTTTCAGCGATCGCGGTGCGGACTAATACTTGTACCGAATCCACTTGTAAAGTTCCTTGAACGTCGGCTTTTTGCCGTACATGAAGATTCCCACGCGGTAGATCTTGGCCGCCAGCCACACCATCGCGGTAAACGAGGCGTAAAGGATCGCCAGCGAAAGGATCACCTCCCAGAGGGGAATGCCGTACGGAATACGCGCCATCATCACCACGGGCGAGGTGAAGGGGATCATCGAGAACCAGAAGGCCATCTGCGAATTGGGGTCGTTGATGACGGTTATCATCACCAGCAGGGCGAGGATGATCGGAATGGTGATCGGCGTCTGCAGCTGCTGGGCGTCCTGAATGCTGTCCACGGCCGAACCCACGGCGGCGAACATCGCCGAGTAGAAGAGGTATCCGCCGAAGACGAACAGCAGCAGGTAGGCGAAGATACGGAGGATATAGCCGAAGTCGGTCACGGCGGCCATCACCTGCAGCATCTCCGGATTCATGTCTATCGACGCCGCGGCGTCGGGAACCCCGTGCTGCATGGCCTGCACCCCGGCCAGCACGTCGGCCGGCATCATGTGCACCGCCACGGCCGCGCCGACGGCGCAGAGCACGCCCCAGATCAGCACCTGCACCACGGCCACCGAAGCCACGCCGAGTATCTTACCCAGCATCAGGTCGAAGGGCCGCACCGACGACACCATCACCTCCAGCACGCGGCTGTTCTTCTCCTCGATGACCGACTGCATGACCATCGAACCGTAAATGAGCAGGAACATGTAGAGGATCATGCCCAGCACGAACCCGACGCCGGTGGCGATGACCGACGACTTGGCCTGCGACTCCTCCTCCTGCGACTCGTCGTTGCGGAAGGTCTGCATGCCGACCGTGGTCTTCACCTCCTGCAGGATCTGCGAGAGGTTCTCGATATTGTACGACTTGAGTTTTTCGGCCTCGATGATCTCTTCGAGCTGCCCCGTGATATTGCTCTCGACCGTCAGCGACGACGACGAATTGACGTAAAGCTTCACGTTGTTGGGGTTGGTGAGGATGTCCGAGCCGATATAGAGCACGCCGAACTTGTCGGTCAGCTCCTTGCGGGCCGCATCGGTCGAGAGGTCCGTAGTCTGGAAGACCAGCTCTTCGCCGCTCTGCAGCTTCGGAGCGACCAGCCCGCTTTCGTCGATGACGGCGATCTGCTTCTCGTCGCCGCGCGAATACTTCATGATGAGCATCGGGGCGAACATCAGGCCGATCATCAGCAGGGGCATGAGCAGCGTGGTGATGATGAAGGATTTTTTGCGGACGCGCTCGTTGAATTCGCGCCCTATGATAATGCTGACTTGTGACATGATCGTATCATTTTAAAGGTTTCCGTTTACGGCGCGGATGAAAATATCGTTCATCGAGGGAATGATCTCCTGAAACGAGCGCAGTTCGACGGCGTCGTTCACCGCGGCGATCACTCCGCGCACCTCTTCGTCGCGCTCGACGTGCAGTTTGAGCGAGGTGTAGACCGCCTGCGCCTGCGAGCCTTCCAGAATCTCGCAACGGCCGTCGACGGCATTGCGCAGCGCCTGTTCGTCGCCGCGGTAGAACACTTCGAAGATGTTGCTTCCATGACGGCGGCGAATGTCGTCCACACGGCCCGAAAGGATATTGCGAGACTTGTTTATCAGCGTGATATGGTCGCAGATCTCCTCGACGGACGACATGTTGTGCGTCGAGAAGATGATCGTCGCGCCCTTGTCGCGCAGCGCCAGTATCTCGTCCTTCAACAGGTTGGCGTTGATCGGGTCGAAACCCGAAAAAGGCTCGTCGAAGATCAGCAGTTCGGGTTCGTGCAGCACCGTGACGATGAACTGCACCTTCTGGGCCATGCCCTTCGACAACTCCTCGATCTTTTTGTCCCACCAGTCCTGAATGCCGAACTTCACGAACCACTGCTTGAGCCGTACGACGGCCTCGCGGCGCGAAAGGCCCTTCAGCCGGGCGAAAAAGACGGCCTGTTCGCCGACCTTCATCTTCTTGTAAAGTCCGCGCTCCTCAGGCAGGTAGCCGATGCGATAAACGTCCTCAGGCGAAATTTCGCGGCCGCCGAACATCACACGACCGCAGTCGGGCGCCGTAATGCGGTTGATGATGCGGATCAGGGTCGTCTTTCCGGCGCCGTTGGGACCGAGCAGGCCGTATACCGAACCCTTGGGGATGGCAAGCGATACGTCGTCGAGGGCCTTGTGCCCGGCGTACTGCTTGGTGACATGTTCTACTGTAAGTAAATCCATAGTCGCTGCGAGTTATTTTTGGGGTTTGTTCGGCGACAAATATAACAACAAATTTTGAATATCAAAAAATATTTATCGTTTTTCGATAATTCACATCCGCCGCATATCCGACCGCCACAAGGCGGCGGACCGGAGAGACCGGCCGTCCCCTCTGTAAAAGAAATCCCTATAAAAAAAGGCGGCCGGGAGTCCCGGCCGCCTTCGATCGCAGGATGTTTCATCCCGCCGGACGATACCCTACCAGACGATCACGCGCTCCTGTTCGGGCATGAACATGGCCCCGTCGGTAATGTCGAACGCATCGTAGAACGTCTGCAGGTTGCGCAGCGTGGCGTTCACGCGCCACTTGCCCAGCGAGTGCACGTCGATCTTGGTGAGACGGGCGATCTCCTCGTCGCGGATGTTCTGCGCCCACAAGGCCGCATAGGCCAGATAGAAACGCTGGTCGGCCGTGAAGTTGTCGATCGGCGCAGGCTCCGTGCCGTTCAGCGAGTTGTGGAACGCCGTGTACGCCACGCGCAGGCCGCCCTGATCGGCGATGTTCTCGCCCAGACTGAGCGAACCGTTGGCCATGACGGCGGGCTGGCCCTCCTTGGCGGGCAGCACCTCGATCGCGTCGAACTGTTTCACGAGAATATCGGTCTTGGCCTTGAACGCCTCGGCATCCGCCTCGGTCCACCAGTTGTTCATGTTGCCGTCCTTGTCGAAGTTGCGGCCCTGATCGTCGAATCCGTGGGTCATCTCGTGGCCGATCACCACGCCGATGGCACCGTAATTCACCGCGTCGTCGGCGTCGGGGTTGTAGAACGGCGGCTGGAGAATGGCGGCCGGGAAGCAGATTTCGTTGGTCGTGGGGTTGTAGTAGGCGTTCACCGTCTGGGGCGACATGTGCCATTTCTCCTTATCCACGGGCTTGCCGAGTTCCGAGATATTGTCGGCCGTATACCAGCGGTTGGCATTGACGATGTTCTCCCAATAGCTCTTCGAGGGGTCGATCTCCAGCGTCGAATAGTCCTTCCACTTGTCGGGATAGCCGATCTTCACCGTAAAGGCGGCCAGCTTCTCCTGCGCCTTGGCCTTGGTGGCGTCCGACATCCAGTCGAGCGCCGCGATGTGCTGGCCGAGCGCCGTCTGCAGGTTCTTCACCAGCGTCAGCATGCGCTCCTTGTCCTTGGCGGGGAAGTATTTGGCGACGTACATTTCGCCGACAGCCTCCGACAGCGTGCCGTTGGGCACCGACATCGCGCGCTTCCAGCGGGGTTTCATCTCCTGCTGGCCCGACATCACCTTGCCGTAGAAGTCGAACGACGCCTGCTGGAAGTCGTCGCTCAGGTAGGGTGCCGCAGCGTCGATATACTGCGCCGCGAGGTAGTAGCGGATATCCTCCAGCGGGGCGTTTTTCAGCAGGTCGTTGGCGTTGGCGACGGCCGACGGCGTGGTGACGATGATCGTCTCGAAGTCGCCGATGCCCATGGCCTTATAGTAGGCCTCCCAGTCTACGGCGTCGTAAGTCTTCTCGAAATCGGCCTTCGCCGTGGGGTTGTACTGCGCGGGAATGTTGCGCAGCTCGACGTTCGACCACGACTTCTCGGCCAGCTTCGTCTCGACGTTCATCACGCCGGCGACCGCCTTTTCGACATCGGCTTCGGGAATGCCCGCAAAACGGAATATCCTGCCCAGATACTCCTTGTAGCCCTTGCGGATATGCTCGTTCTCAGGATCGAGGTAGTAGTCGCGGTTGCCCATCGTCAGCCCCGACTGCGAGATATAGAGGGCGTTGATGTCGCTGTTCATCAGATCGGCCTGCACGCCCACGCCGAAGAACGGATTGGCTACCGTCGTGTGGAGTTTGGCCACGATGCCGGTCAGCTGTCCGCGGTCCCCGACGGAGAGAATCTCCCCGACGGCGCTCTTCAGCGGCGCGGCGCCCTCGGCGTTCAGACGCGTCGAATCGAGCCCCATCTTGTAGAGGTCCGAAATCTTCTGCTCGACGCTTCCCGGCGCGGCGCTGATCTTGGTCATCTCCGAGAAAAGCTCGTTGATGCGCTTCTCGTTGTTGTCGCGCAGCACGTCGAACGAGCCGTAACGCGAATATTCGGGCTTCAGCGGGTTGTTCTTCTGCCAGCCGCCCGTGGCGTACTGGTAAAAATCGGCGTCGGGAGCGACCGAAAGGTCGAAATTGGCCATGTCGATAGCCGGCGTCTTGGATGTATTCTGACAACTTGCCATACAAGCTACTGTTGCTGCAAAAATGAAAATCTTTTTCATAGGTTCGGGTTTTTAGTGACGACAGGGGTGTCCGTACTTGCCGGAGCACCCCTGTCTGTTCGTATCTTGTTCGGAAGCCCGGCTTATTTGCGGATGGCCGCAACGCCCGGAAGCTCTTTGCCCTCCATGTACTCCAGCAGGGCGCCGCCGCCCGTCGAGACATAGGAAACCTTGTCGGCCAGCCCGAACTTGTTGATGCAGGCTACCGAGTCGCCGCCGCCGATGAGCGAGTAGGCGCCCTTCGAAGTGGCTTCGGCGATCGCTTCGGCCACGGCGCGCGAACCGGTCGCGAATTTGTCGATCTCGAACACGCCCACGGGACCGTTCCAGAGGATCGTCTTACACTTGAGAATCTCCTCGCGGAAGACCTTCTTGCCCTCATCGGCGATGTCCACGCCTTCCCAGCCGTCGGGAATGTTGTTGGCCGGAGCGACGTTCGTATTGGCGTCGGCCGAGAATGCGTCGGCGATCAGCGCGTCGGGCGACATCACGACCTTCACGCCCTTCTCCTTGGCCTTGGCCAGAATGTCGAGCGCCGTCTGGAACTGATCCGGCTCGCAGATCGAGTTGCCGACCTTGCCGCCCTCCGCAGCCGCGAAGGTATAGGTCATGCCGCCGCCCAGCACCAGCACGTCGACCTTTTCGAGCAGATTCTCGATGATGGTGATCTTGGTCGAAACCTTCGAACCGCCCAGAATGGCGCAGAACGGACGCTCCGGATTGAGCATGATGCCGTCGATGGCCTTCAGCTCGTTCTCCATCACGTAGCCGAACATCTTGTCGTTGGGGAAATAGTCGGCGATCAGGGCCGTCGAAGCGTGTGCGCGGTGCGCCGTACCGAACGCGTCGTTGATGTAGCAGTCGGCATACGATGCGAGCTTCTTGACGAACTCCTTCTGCGGACCCTCCTTCAGCGCCTTCTTGGCGGCCTTCTTCTCCTCGTCGGTGGCGTCTTCGGCCAGACCGCGGGGCTTGCCCTCCTCCTCGGCGTAGAAACGCAGGTTCTCCAGCAGCATCACCTCGCCGGGCTTGAGGTTCTTGGCCATCTCGGCGGCCTCCTGCTCGGCGATGACGCTCAGAGACATGCGGAAGTAGCCCTGGTCATCCATGGGAGAGACCATACAGACAAAGATGTCAATCCCGGTCTCCTCCAATCCGGCCCGGGCGAAGCCAGTGCTCAGATGGGCGGGCATGAACCAGGTGTTCCTGGTGTCGTGCATGGCCCGAGTATAATCATCGGAGAAGCCTGTACAGGGGATGATATGGCCCTTGCAGGCGGGATCCATCACGAAGGGATAGGGACGGTAGACGCCGGCATGGCGCAGAACCACGTTCTCCACCCGCGGTGCAATGGTGTGGAGTTTGCTCATAAAAGCGGCAGGCTCCAGGCCGTTGTAGGAGGTCCAGATCATGTCCCCGGACTTGACCATGGAGAGCGCCTGTTCCACACTGATTTTTTTCTTGCTGTATTCTTCACGATGCGGGTTCATTTTTTTACCTCCCTTTGTTATTACTCTGTTTCGATATCGTTGAGACCCAAGAGTTGACGGCGTTCCTCCAGGGAACTCTTGTTCTTCCGATTCCAGACTTGATCGACGATGAGGGCGAAGATTACATACACAGCCAAAACACCCCATTCGATGGGCATCAGACCCGAGGGCGAAAAGGGGAGATACAGGCACGTAAATGCCAGACAGCACAGGAGAGAGATCCAGCCAATCAGTTTGGGATGCTTGACCCGGTAGGGGCGAGGCAAATCGGGACGGATCTTTTGTAGACGCAAGAAGCATACCGAGGTCAGTACCCACTCCAGCACCACGTTCAGAGACAGCGCGTCCGCCAGAATGCCGAAAATGGTCATGTTCGCGCCCATGAAGACCATAAGGCTGCTGAGGATGAACAGGAATAAGATGCTCTTATAAGGAGTATTAAATTTGGGATGTATATCAGAGAAGATTCCGGGCAGAAATTTGGCCCGGCCCAGGCCCACTAACAGACGGCTGCCAGCCACATAGGCGGAATTCCAGGTAGTGAGCATACCCAGAAGAGCGGCAATCGCCACAAAAGTGCGGGCCACGATGGAACCGTTGAAAAGGACGGTGACCGCATCGAGCACCGCCAGACCGGCACCAGAGCGAACCTCCAGCGGGGCGGCAAAGCCCAGGCCCAGGACGATCATCAGATAGAAGATAGCGGCGGCCCAAATGGTAATGATGACCACACGACCCACCATCTTGTGGGGCACCTTGCCCTCCTCTGCGGCCTGGGGAATGGCATTAAAGCCGGACATGAAGCCTGGCAGCATCAGCAACACGGTGAAGACGGCCTGGGGTGTGGTGAACAACGGCTCCATGTTGGCGGGTTCACCGAGGGTGATGCCGCTGACGCAGAAGAATACGGCGGCGGCCAGCAAGAGATAGATCGCCCACTTCTGGACAGTGCCGGAGATGGAAGCGCCCAGGATATTGATGACGGCAAATATACCGTTGATGCCGATGGAGACGAGGATGTAGGACAGATAAACGGTTTCACCGGCAAACTGGTACAGCGGAACCACCTGGGGAACGGTAAAGCCGATGGTGGTGAGGATAACAGGGATGCCGATGGCCTCCACCGCCAGCAAGCCGACCCAGCTCAGCAGACACATCCATTGGGCGACTCGGGCGGCTCCCAGGCCGAGGGCTTCGATACTGAAGATGACCTCGCCGCCTGCCTTGGGGTAGGTGGAAGACAGCTCTGCGTAGACCAAGCCCACGAAGCTGCATAAAATGGCCACAATGACGAAGGCCAGAACGCCGCCCATGGTTCCGCCCAGACTTCCCCACATGCCGCTGTAGATGACCCAGGACCAGCCGACAACGCATCCAAGACCGAGGGCTAACAACGCTTTCC
>OIXH01003933.1_pt1 | contig 12627 bp, 12 predicted proteins | sample 1587741 | NCBI WGS metagenome assembly OIXH01 (sample SAMEA3888916, study PRJEB22519) | human gut metagenome | biome: human gut; feature: human-associated habitat; material: faeces | place: Denmark | collected 2011 | reverse complement strand
TACTTATCACGGCAAGATCATGCAGATAACTGTTATTCGGCACAGATGATGTCATATTGATTTCTCGGATATACAAATCGCTGATCATTTTATCATTCCTGTAAACTACTGTTATTCAGACTACGGGGCTGAAAGATCAGCCCCGTTTGCAATGTAGTTATATTATATGCAAAATATAGCGGCAGAAATTGAAAGAAAACTTCTTATGCTTTGATTTAACGGCAGCTTCAATTTGTTCATATGCCACTGCGACATACGCACGGTCGTCATCGGTAATTGCGGTCGCCCTTCTCCTGCCGTACAGCAGTCGGTTAACGCTCTGTGCCGCGGCAGGTACAATGTCGCTGCCATACGCTTCGCCGAGCCGCGCAAGGAAGTCGGCAGGCGTTTCGTCCTGCTTTATGCTGTTTCCGTCATACTTTGCAAGGCGTTTTATTTCATACCACGCGGTGAATATAAACTGGCGGTTATCAAAGCTGTACATACGCCGCAACTGTCTCTTACGCCGTTTTATGGCGAGTTTTGCAAGAACGCACATTATGAATATTACAGCAAGGCAGATGTTTGCCGCAACAAGCAACTTGTAACCAAGCACAGCTAACAATCCGTACGATGCCAGCGGCAGCAAAACGAACAGTTTTGCGGATCCCTGCAAAATAAGCAGCAACATGACAATTATCATCGCCAGCAGCAATGCATTTACTGCCATCATCAATGTCCTTCGCGTCACATCAATATTAAGCATGACAAAAACAACATCATTTTCATTGATCTCTGCTTTTTCGTCATCTTTGTTATAAGTAATGTCGCTGTCGGACGGATCCTTCTCATTATCCTTTTCTTCCGGAGCGTTCCGCTCCTCGCCGTTTTTGTCAAATATTATCTTATTATCGCGGTAATCGTTCATGCTGATATTGTAGTATTTCTCCGCGAAATACGGTGACGGCTCGAATGTAACCCAGCCGAAACCGTCAAAATACACTTCAACCCATGCATGGGCACTGTTGTTGCATATCAGCTTATCCTCACCGGCCTCCGCCAAAGGCGCAAAGCCCTTTACATAGCGAGCGGGAATACCGAGTTCACGGCACATTACGGTAAGCGCTGCTGCAAAATATGTCGAATAGCCGCCTTTTTCATCAAAAAGGAAGTAATCAACAAAATCCCTTCCGTCCGGCAACTCCGCAGTGGCGTATTTGTACTTGAATTGATAAAGGTAGGTCATCAGGCTCCACACCTGATCAATACGAGCAGTCGATTCAGACTCGGCAACGATTTTTTCCGACAGCGCGCGTACTCGATCGGGTACGCTGTCGGGCAAACTCAAATATGTATTGTATGCATTTTTTTCATACTCGGTCAACTTTGTTTGGTTGATAACATTCGGGGCGGGATTTTTACCGGTATAAGCATCACTACGAAGATAGCTTAGCACCGAGTCAACATCAAAATAAACGCTGTCAAATGAGTAGTCGAAATTTTTACGCATATACTGGTTGGTATACATATTGTCGCACGGATCGCTCCATATGGTGCGCTTATGCGGATTTTCAATATAAGTAAGTCCGTTTGCGGTAAATATCGTGCGGAAATCCATCTTTCCCTGATATGTAAGGGTGATCGGATTCTGTGCATAGCTGAGGCCGGCGGCATCAAATGCGGCGGTCTTAAGCAAAGTGTTCATCGGTATCTTTGAGCTGTCGTATGGATCGGCTCCTTTTTCATGATATCGGTATTTTCCGGTAACAAAAACGGTGGACAGTTCAAAGGCATTGCCCGTGTACCTGTCGCTGTAATTCGCAACAATGTAGGTTGGGTAATCAGAGGTGATTTTCAGTGTGCTTTCAAAATCAAGCGCGCCGCGCGGACCACCGAGCGCGGCGTCGTCATAGCCGACGCCGATGTAATACGAGCCGATACGGTTGTCGACAAAGGTATCGTTTGAGAAGCGCTCCAGTGAAAACTTCTTGCTGAATGAGTTTTCCTCAAACGGCGCGACAGCAGACGCTACGGCAACCAAAATGCACATAACACCGGCAATGCCGAATACGGCAAACCGCTTATATCCGAAGCCCGCACCTGATTTCGCCTCGAAAAATTCGAACACTTTGTATAGTGCTATTACGACAAGAATGTATATCAGCACGGCAAACGCGCCCATGGACGCACGGTTTTTCGTGGACGCAAACTGAATAGCGTAAAAAACAAAGGTTGCTATAGAAAGCGCTACAATATTTATCTTTTTAGAAATAAAGAAAACGGAAAAAAAAGATATGGTCACTGTTATGCCGTAAATCACACCAAGCTGCTGCGTTTCGGTCAGCTTTTCGGTACTGAGGGCGCGATCCATCAGCATCTGGAACAGGTCGCCGAAAGCCGGCAGTACCCCTGTCAATACAAGCACGACGAATGTTATCAGCCCGATTCCCAAAGCGGAAAACAGAACTATACAAAACACTTTGTACACTCGCGAAAAGCAGCTAACAACGTAGAATACCAGTGTGGTAAGCACGGTACACATCAGTACCGACGCGGTAGTAACAGTGACGTTTATTGAATTGGACACGGCGACCATGAAAACGCAGGCAAAAAGCTCACAAAACAAAAATTTTATAAGCATTTTTACAAGCTTATCCTGCTTTTTCTGCAATTCGGTTCACCCTCTCCTATAATATCGGTAATTTACGGTTAAAATGAGATCGGTTCAACGCCGGGTGCGTTGACCACGGCAACGCCGACTCCGTCGGACATTATCGCGCGCAGTTCTTCCGCTCTGGCGGTGCGGTCCTCATCGTCCTGAGTAACGCAGACGAGCGAAGTTTTATACCCTGAAGACAGTGCGCTGCGTAAAACGGAACGCAGTTCCTCATCGGAACGATCGGTAACGACAATTATATTCGATCCTCCGGTATGTTCGGAAACGATGGTATCGACCAAGTGCAAAATATCGGTCGTACCGTCAAATTTCAGGCACGCCATGAGATTGTAGAAGCCGACATAATCCTGAATCTCGTCGACATGGCGGTCGCACAGTCCGCCGGAATCGTAATAAACGACACGGGCAGTCAGGTTCTCCGCAAGCGAATTTGCTACCAATGAAATTGCACATTCGAGCATCTTATCCTCGTTGGCTACTATCAGATCGCGTTCCTTATGGCTTTTCAGCTCGGTATCGAGCGCGACAATTATGCCTACCTCTTTCAGCGGCTCATAGTTTTTGACCATCAGCTCGTTCATCTTCGCCGTAATCTTCCAATGGATCGTTTTTGGATTATCGTTTATTTGGTACGGTCGAACGTGCGAAACAAGTATATCGTCTTTTTTCAGTGCACTGAGCGTAACGGAAGTCTGATTTATTAAGCGGCTGTCAACGCCGAGACCGGTCACCGAATAAACACGCGGATAAACGGTGATCTTACACGGCTTGATCTTTTTCTTCAGGCAAAAAAGCCCGAGCATATCGTACATACGCACCGTGTCTGTGCCGACATAGTAAACGCCGCGGTTAGGGCATACGATTTCAAATCCGGTCTGACCCGCCATACCGAAGCAGTTTACGATATACGCGTCGGCCTTTTTCAACCGCCGCGGCTGTTCGGTCGGGCGGTTCATACGAACATCTATAAAACCGAAAGACAGCGTATTTGTACAGCGCGCGTAAATACGAACACGCACCTTTTCATTCTTATACAGAGTTTTACGGTTGACCGACTGGCGCACCTTCAGCGACGAAAAAGCAAGCAGTTCCAAAACGAACGACACAAGCGGAACAAAAATAACCGCGTACAGCATTATTCCGGCGACGCTGTTTCCGAACACAAGAACCGATGCCACGCTGATCAGCAAAGCGACAAGGTAAAATATCCTGTTAGATGTCATTTTTGCACCTTAAAAATTATTTTTTGCCGGTAGGCACCGGAATAGACTTTTTAATCTCGTCGAGTACATCGTCGGCAACGGTGTTGGAGAATTTAGTCTCCTGCGACAGGATGATCCTGTGAGCCATTACCGGCACAATCATACGCTGAATATCGTCCGGCACAACATAATCGCGGCCGTCAATATAGGCAGTCGCCTGCGCCGTGCGGTAAAGAGCAAGAGAAGCACGCGGACTGGCGCCAAGACGCACCGAAGGATGGTTACGGGTAGCGGCAACCAGAGCAACTATGTATTTTTCAAGGTTTTCATGTACGAAAACCTTTTTGACTTCATTTTGAATATTTATAATATCATCGGTAGTAGCGACAGGCCGCAGCGTGTCAAACGGATCGTCCATCTGATGCATGGACAGCACGCTGCGTTCGCTCTCGGCATCGGGGTAACCGATGGATATCTTTATAAGGAAACGGTCGAGCTGCGCCTCAGGCAGCGGAAAAGTACCCATAAACTCAATCGGGTTCTGCGTAGCCATTACCATAAACGGGCGCGGCATCTTGTATGTAACACCGTCGACCGATATCTGGCGCTCCTCCATTGCCTCAAGCAACGCCGCCTGCGTTTTCGGTGAGGTACGGTTGATCTCGTCCGCAAGAACAAACTGCGACATTATCGCGCCTTTTTTGAAATCAAAGTCGCCTGTTTTTTGATTATAAACGGAAAATCCGGTTATATCGGACGGCAGAACATCGGCGGTGAACTGAATGCGCTTGAACGAGCCGTCGATTGAACGTGCGACGGCGGCGATAAGGCGCGTTTTTCCGACTCCCGGAACGTCCTCCAGCAAAATGTGACCGTTAGAGATTAATGCTGTGACAACCAGTTCGATAGCTTCACGCTTGCCGACAATAACACTCTCAACATTATCGATGATTTTCTTAAGCATAAAAAACCGCTCACTTCCGTAAAATGGATTTCAGCATTTCCAATACAAATTATTATAAAATAAACTGCAAAAAATTACAATTATCTGAAATGTACGAAATTTTTAGTTATTATCGTTATTTCGCACACAATATAAAAACAAACTGTAAACAAATCAAAAATTTATGCATGTTCTTACGTTTTTTCAAATACTTTAATGCTTCTGTTTTTATCGGCGTCTATCGCCGCGCACAGTTCTTCTAAGGAATCAAACCGATGTTCTTCGCGTAAAAACTCATTCAGCGAAACAGACGGCTTTTTGCCGTAAAGGTCACCCGAATAACCTATAATATGCGTTTCGGCAAGAGGGCGATCGGTCAGAAAGGTCGGGCGTACTCCTACATTCGTAACTGCAGCCATGCGTTTTTCACCAACAGTAACTGATGAAGCGTAAACGCCGAATTTCGGCAGCACAAAACCGTCGGGATATACCTGATTTACGGTCGGAAAGCCCATTTTTCGTCCGCGGGCGTCGCCGTGCACGACCTCAAAATCCAGTTCATAGTCATGTCCGAGCATTTTCCGCGCAGACGGCATATCACCGTTTGCAATAAGCGAGCGGACAGCAGTTGACGAGACGGGAACGCCGTCGATTTTGACTTCTCCGACGGAGATAAATTCAACGCCGTGTTCATTTGCAAAATCGGCTATCAGCGACGACGAACCGTCAGCATTTTTACCGAAACGGTGATCACATCCGCAGGCAAATCTTTTGATATTCATACGCTCGTAAAGCATTGAAATATAGCTTTCAGCAGACATATCGCGAATATCATCGAGCGAAAGGCACACGACCGTATCAACGCCCAGTCGCTCAATATATTTAATATTAAGCTCGTCCGAAAAAATGCGTTTTTTTCTGTCGCCCTGCAATATCATCACGACGACGGGGACATATCCGCAGTCGGTTACGGCAGAAATAACCTGACGGTGGCCGAGATGAACGCCGTCAAATGTGCCGAGAGCCGCCGCGCAGCCGCTCTCGAAAAAAGGCAACTCAAATACTACCTTCATTCTTTCCTCACTCCGTGATAATACACTTAACCTTCATAAACTCGCCGCTTATAAGTCCAAGTCCGATAAACGTGCCGTCGGGCGAATAAACACGCACCATATCGCCGTCCGCAGCGGCGCCGTCTACCGTCAGGCGGTCGCAAAACAGCTCACCGCCGTTCAAAAAGCGGCGTGCCTGACCCTCACTTACCGTCGTCCTCGGACAATACGCGACAACCGAGTCGGCAGGCATCAGATAAGCTGTCGGATTCTCGCGGAGACGGTCAAGCGTAACGCACATATCCGCTGTATAGCCTGCGGTCTGCGTGCGACGCAAAGATGTAAGCACCGCTCCGACACCGAGCTTTCTGCCTATATCATCGGCAAGCGAGCGAATATAGGTTCCCTTTGAGCATAAAACATCAATTGTAAAACGGTTTTTGTCCGTTTGTCCGATTATATTTAGCTGTTTTATGTAAACCTCTCGCGGTGTCCGTTCGACCTCTATTCCCTGCCGCGCAAGATCATACAGCCTTTGTCCGTCCTTTTTGAGGGCGGAATACATGGGCGGCGTCTGCATTATACTGCCTCGAAATGCGTTGCAGACGTTTTCGACATCGGGAAGCGAAACATCACATTCGGCATCGGTGAGGACATTTCCGGTAATATCAAGAGTATCGGTCGTAACTCCGAACAACAGCTCCGCCGTATATCTTTTGTCGGCGTGGAGCATCAGGTCGCACAGACGGGTTGCTCTGCCGAGCAGTATCGGCAGTACGCCTGTTGCCATCGGATCAAGTGTGCCCGTATGACCGACCCGCTTTTCTCCGAAAATGCGCTTAATAGCCGAAACGGCCGAAAATGAAGTCATTTCGGCCGGTTTATCAAGTAATATCAATCCCTGCATTATAAAACACCCATTTCGGCGGCGATAGCGTCAAGCATCGCCTTTTTTGCCGCCGCAATACCACCGGTTATCTCGCAGCCTGCGGCACGGTTGTGTCCGCCGCCGCCGAGCCTCGCGCATATCGCCGATGCATCGATAGGTTCGTGCGTGCGAACGGAGCATTTATATTTGCCGCCGTCCTTTTCGCGAAGGGTCACTCCGACAACAACTCCGCTGATCTGACGCGGAATCGGAGTTATTCCCTCCAGCTCGTCGGGAGTGGTCATCGACTGCATTTCAGCTGTCACGGTCATCAACGCGCAGCGGCCGTCAAAGTACATTTCGATACTGTCGATAGCGTCGCGCTCGACGCGCAATCTGCCCATCGATTTTGTATCAAACATTATTCGGTTAATCTCGGCGTAGTCGGCGCCAAGCTCGATCATTCGTGCGGCGAGAATGTGCGTCGCCGCCGTGGTATTTTGATACTTAAAGCAGCCTGTATCTGTGGCAAGACCAGTGTATATGTTATCGGCAATAACAGTGTCGATATCGACACCTAACTGCTCTATTATTGCAAATATGTTCTCACAATTGGCTGCTGCGGCGGCGTTAACATAAGACATTCGCGCGTAGCTCTTGTTAGAGCCGTGATGGTCAACTGCAAGATCTACCTTGTCGCCGTAAACGCTGTTGAGCGCACCGAGCAATTTTACATCGGCGACATCAACGGCGACTATCACGCTCTCGTCAAAGCTCTGGCGCTCGACCGGTTTAGTCATGTAGTCATATCGCGCCGGTATCTCGTCGGCACATTCGACACGCGCGAGCTTACCCAGCTTGTGCAAGGCGTGACACAGCGCGAACGCCGACCCGACGGTGTCTCCGTCGGGCGACGCGTGCGACAGTATCAAAAAGCGGTCATTGCCGCGCAAATAATCGGCAACACTTTTAATATCAGTCATGTTTAACCTCGTCGTTCATTTCGTCGATCATATGAGCGATCTTCGAACTGTATTCGATTGAATCGTCGGCGATAAATCGCAGCTCAGGTATCTTTCGTATCGAAAGACGGCTGCCAAGCTCGCGGCGAATGTATCCCTGTGCGCTTTTGAGTCCCTCGACAGCATGCTTCGCCGCGTCGATTCCCTCCATAGCGCAAACGTATATCTTAGCGTACGACAGATCGTTTGTGACCTCCGCACGCACGACTGACAGCATCAGTCCCGACACACGCGGATCCTTCAGCTCGCGGATTATTGCCGACATTTCGCGTTTAAAGTCGGACGAAATGCGGTCGATTTTATACCCTGCCATAAACGGCTCAGTCCTCTCTGTACTCCTCAATAATGAAGGCTTCGAAACGATCGCCTTCCTTAATATCGTTGAATTTTTCCAGTCCGATACCGCACTCGTAGCCCTGTGCGACCTCCTTGGCGTCGTCCTTAAAGCGCTTGAGCGACTTAATCTCGTCCTCGGCAACGACTATGCCGTCGCGGATAACGCGTATCTGGCAAGCGCGTGTGACCTTGCCGTCGGTGACGTATGCGCCGGCAATCGTGCCGACATTGGATATCTTATACACCTGGCGGACATCGACCGTACCGAGTACGACCTCGCGTTTTTTGGGAGCAAGCATACCCTTCATAGCCGATTCGATTTCCTCGATGCAGTCGTAAATCACGCGGTATGTGCGTATCTCGACATTGTCACGTTCGGCGTTCGCCTTTGCGCCTGCATCCGGGCGGACGTTAAATCCGACAATGATAGCGTTGGACGTATTGGCGAGCATAACGTCGGATTCGTTGATACCGCCGACGCCACCGTGAACGACCGATACACGGACTTCATCGTTGCTGAGTTTTTCAAGCGACTGGCGAACCGCCTCGACCGAGCCCTGAACATCAGCCTTAACGATAATATTAAGCTCCTTGATGTCGCCGTCGCTGAACTGATCAAAGAAATTGTCGAGGGTAACCTTCTGCTGTGACTTCCAGATTTCCTCTTTTGCGCTCTGCTTGCGCTGTTCGACCAGTTCGCGGGCAAGACGCTCATCGGAAACGGCGTCAAACTCGTCGCCTGCGCTCGGAACTTCGGCAAGACCGATTATTTCGACAGGCACCGACGGACCGGCTTCGGTAATCTTTTTACCGTTTTCATCGACCATTCCGCGTACACGGCCGACCGACGTACCGGCAACGATAATATCGCCGTGGTGCAGTGTTCCCTTTTGAACGAGGAGGGTCGCAATCGGGCCTCTGCCCTTGTCAAGGCGAGCCTCGATAACTACGCCGCCCGCTCTGCGGTCGGGATTTGCCTTAAGCTCCATAACATCTGCGACCAGCAGAATGTTTTCGAGCAGGTTATCAATACCCTCGTGCGTTTTTGCCGAAACGGGCACGCAAATAACGTCGCCGCCCCATTCCTCGGGGACGATGCTCTGCTCGGTAAGCTGCTGCTTAACGCGGTCGGGATTGGCTCCGGGTTTATCCATTTTATTGATAGCAACAATGATTTGTACCTTTGCGGCGCGCGCATGGTTGATAGCCTCGATGGTCTGCGGCATGATACCGTCATCGGCGGCGACGACCAGCACGGCAATATCGGTCGCCATGGCTCCGCGGGCGCGCATTGACGTGAACGCCGCGTGTCCGGGTGTGTCAAGGAAGGTGATCTCACGGCCGTCAAGATTTACGCGGTACGCACCGATGTGCTGAGTGATACCGCCGGCCTCGGTAGCGGTGACGTTTTTGTCACGGATAGCGTCGAGCAGCGACGTTTTACCGTGGTCAACGTGACCCATTACGCAAACGACAGGGCTGCGCGGACGAAGATTTTCGGACGTATCCTCGGTATCGTCCATAATACGTTCCTCGATAGTAACGACGACCTCGCGCTCGACCTTTGCACCCATTTCGGTTGCGATAAGCTCTGCGGTATCATAGTCGATCGTCTGAGTTATGGTAGCCATGACGCCAAGCTTCATAAGCTGTTTAATAACCTCGGCAGCGGTCTTTTTCATTTTTGCGGCAAGGTCGCCGACAGTGATTTCATCGCCGATGGTAACCTTGATAGGCATCTTTTTAATGCGTTCAAGCTGAATGCGGCGCAGTTTATCCGCCTCGGTCTCGCGCTTCGGGCCTCTTTTCTGATAGCTCTGCTGCGGACGCTTCTTTATCTGCTGACGGTTCTGCGTCTGAGTGTTGACGCCCTTATCGTGGGCAATCGTCTCGTATTTTTCATTGTAGCGGTCAAGTTCGACATATGCTGAGTGCATATCGACGTGGCGAACCTCCGCAGGGCCGCGGTTGGGTGCGACCGACGGAGCTTTCTTTTTCTTCTCCGGCATGGGCTGCTTTACGCCGGTCGGTGCTGCCGGAGCCGCTTTTTCGCTTTTTGCACCAGAAACGCTGCTCTTTTTGCCGTCGCCCGCCGACGGAGCGGCTTTGCCTTCCTTTTCGGCCTTTGCCGCCGCTGCCATTTTTGCAAATTCCTCGGCGATACGAGCCTGCTCGGCAAGCTTTTCTTCCTTTGCCTTGGCCTCCGCTTTGCGGCGCTCCTCGCGGGCTGCTTCACCCGCGGCAAAGTAGCTGTCGAATGACTCCACCTGATTATTTTGTGTCATATAGTCGAAAATTATGTCCAGCTCGTTCTCTTCCAAAGCGGTCTGGCTCTTTTTCGGCTCCTCGAAAAAATTGCCGAGCAGCGATACTATTTCTTTGCTGGGAACGTCAAAATCCTTTGCGACCTCGTGTACCCTGTATTTAATCATCATATAGCTGATTCATCCTTCCTTACGATATTGCACAGAGAAGTGACCTTTTCGGCAAAGCCTCTGTCGGTGACGGCGACAACGCCGGCGCGTATACCTATCGCGGCGCTGAGCTGCTCCATTGGGCAGTCGAGCGCAATGTACGGCACGCCGTATTTTTCACCGATAAAACGTACTTCCTTTGCGGTTTTCGGCGAAACATCGTTTGATGTCAATATGAGTGACGCTTTGTGCCGCTTCGCCGCGGCGTCGCTCTCGTTAAAACCGATGGCAAGCCTTGATGCACGCCGTGCAAGCCCCAAAACTGATAAGACCTTATTCATCGGCAGCAATTTCCTCCTCCATACGGTCATATATCTGTGCCGGTATGGCGACCTCAAAGGCTCGGTCGATGCGCTTATTTTTTCTCGCCTTTTTCAAACATTCGGCGCTCGGACAGATATATGCGCCGCGTCCGTTTTTCTTTCCCGTCTTGTCCAGAGAAATTTCACCGTCCGGCGATTTTACCACACGGATCAGCTCGCGCTTTTCCTTCATTTCACCGCAGCCGGTACACATTCTCATCGGCTGTTTTCGTTTCTGCATGACTGCGCCTCCTTAAAAACACTTTATCGGCTGCCGATCATTCGCCGTAGAAGCCGCTCTCCGGACGAATGTCGATCTTCCATCCCGTCAGGCGAGCTGCAAGGCGTACATTCTGGCCCTTGTTGCCGATGGCAAGCGAAAGCTGACCGTCGGGAACGGTCGCACGGCAGGCGCGCTGACCGTCGGCATCCAGCTCAACGGCGACCACCTTTGCAGGTGACAGCGCTTCTTTAATAAACTCGACGGGATCGTCGGAATACTTGATAATGTCAATTTTTTCAGGATTGAGTTCCTCAAGAATATCGGAGATACGTGCACCGCGCTGGCCGATGCACGAGCCGACGGCGTCAACGTTAGGATCTTTTGAATAAACGGCGATCTTTGTGCGAGAGCCGGCTTCACGGGAGATCGACTTGATCTCAATAGTGCCGTCGTAAATTTCGGGTACTTCAAGCTCAAACATACGGCGGACAAGTCCAGGATGTGTGCGGGAAATCATCGCCTTAGGTCCTTTTTCGCTTTCGCGGACATCGACGATAAACACCTTGATAGTGTCGCCCTCTTCGATTATTTCATCGGGCAGCATTTCAGACTTCGGCAAAACAGCCTCGGATGTTCCGATTTCAACGGTAGCGCTGCCGGTTCTCGGATTTATACGGGTGACCTTTGCCGAAACGAGCTCCTGATTCTTGGACTGGAACTCGGCATAGGTACGGTCACGCTCGGCGTCCTTAATACCCTGACGGATAACGTGCTTTGCCGTCTGGGCGGCAATACGGCCGAAATCCATGGTGTCGAGTTTTATCTCGACCGGTTCGCCGACAACGGCATTTTTGTCAATCTCGCGAGCGGCGTCGAGCAGCAGCTCTGTCTGCGGATCCTCGATCTCGTCAACTACCATTTTGCGTACGCATACTTCAAAAATGCGTTTTTCACAGTCAATATTGCAAAAAACACAGTCCTTGCCGTTATAATCCTTTTTCACCGAAACGACTATTGCGCTTGCAATCTTTTCGGCAAGATAATTTGCAGGTATTCCCTTTTCCTTTTCCATTATGGAGATTGCCTCAAAAAACTCATTGCTGTTCATTTTCTATATCAATCCTTTCGAATTATTTACAATAAATAATTTATACTATTAAAACAGGTCATTATCGTCGGCAAGAACGACTCCTGCGATCTCGCCCTTTGCAAACGTACGCTCATTGCCGTCAATGCTTACAGTAATGCCGTCGTCATACGAAACGAGCGTGCCTGTAAAATCGCGCTGTCCGTCGATCGGGCGTATGGTATGCACACGGACAGGCTGACCGAGTGCGTAGGCGTAATGCTGTTCGCGAGTCAGCGGACGCGCAAGTCCGGGCGACGATACCTCCAGATAATACTGGCAGCTGATCGGATCCGCCTCGTCAAGTGCGGGATCAACAGCGCGTGACATCGCCTCGCAGTCGTCAATGCCGACACCGTCAGGCTTGTCGATAGTAATACGCAGATAATAACCGGCGCCTTCCTTTTGGAAACGGATGTCCCA
>OIXH01003931.1_pt1 | contig 12629 bp, 7 predicted proteins | sample 1587741 | NCBI WGS metagenome assembly OIXH01 (sample SAMEA3888916, study PRJEB22519) | human gut metagenome | biome: human gut; feature: human-associated habitat; material: faeces | place: Denmark | collected 2011 | reverse complement strand
GCCCGCGCCGGGCTCGGGGTCGGCGTGGACAAAGGCGGCGTAGTCCCGGACCTCTAGGTGGATGGTCAGCGCGGGGTTGTGGACGTCTACATGCAGGTTGGGGTAGAGTTCGTCCAGCTCGCCCCCCACCCACTGGGAGAGCTGGATGGAGGTCATGGGAAAGGACTTGTCGGCCCGCTTGGACTCCACCTTAAAGGTCTTTTCCCCCACCAGATTGCCGGCCAGATAGGTCCGTACCGTCTCCAGCATAGCCTCCTTGGTCTTGGCGCAGGCCTTGGCCCGGCTGACACCCACCGCGCCGAAGACCTTCTTGGCCGCGTCGTAGGCGGCATCCATGTCGCACTCGTCGCTGAGGGGCTCGATGTAGGTGGTGGACTGGCGGGAGTAGACCCGGAACTTGCCGTGGGACTTGAGCCGCCGGGCCAGGTTGGATTTCAGCTTGTCCTCAAAGGTGTAGCGGTTGGCCCCCTTCAGGACCAGCTCGCCCAGCTTGAGCAGGATCATTTCGGTCATGGGTACAAGCTCCTTTATGTTTTAACATGTTTCAGCGCTGTAAATATCCGCTGGCCCGATACTGGATGGCCTCCGCCAGGTGGGAGACCTGGATGGGGCCGCCGCCCTCCAGGTCGGCGATGGTGCGGGCCACCCGCAGGATGCGGTCGTAGCTCCGGGCCGTCATGCCCAGCCGCTCGTAAGCGCTCTTCATCATGGCCTGACAGGTCTCGTCCAGGGCGCAGCAGCTTTTCAGCTCGTCGGGGCCCAGCTGAGCGTTGCAGGCGGGGCCGCTCTCGCCAAAGCGGGCCACCTGGCGGCTGCGGGCGGCGTTTACTCTTTGTCGAATTTCGGCGGACGATTCCTCTTTGTGTTCTTTTAAAGCCAGTTCGTCAAACTCCAAGGCGGGCACTTCGATAAAGAGGTCGATCCGGTCCAGCAGCGGACCGGAGAGCTTTTCGGTGTACTTCTTCACCGCCGCCTCGCTGCACTTGCACCGGCCCGAGGGGTGGCCGTACCAGCCGCACTTGCAGGGGTTCATGGCGCACACCAGCATAAAGCGGCTGGGGAAGACCTCGGTGGCGGTGGCCCGGCTGATCTGGACCCTGCCCTCCTCCAGGGGCTGGCGCAGGACCTCGATCACGTCCTTGTGGAACTCGGGCAGCTCGTCCAGAAACAGCACGCCGTTGTGAGCCAGGCTGATCTCCCCGGGCCGGGGCACCGGGTTGCCGCCTCCGGCCATGCCCATGCCGGAGATGGTGTGGTGGGGATTGCGGAAGGGCCGCTGGGTCACCAGGGGCTCGTCGGCCGTGGTGAGGCCCAGCACGGAGTAAATTTCCGTGGTGGCCAGGCTCTCGGCCATGGTCATGTCCGGCAGGATGGACGGCAAACGCCTTGCCAGCATACTCTTGCCACTGCCCGGTGGGCCGCTCATCAGCAGATTGTGCCCGCCGGCGGCGGCGATCTCCAGCGCCCGCTTGGCGGCGTGCTGGCCCTTGACCTGGGCAAAGTCGGGGGCGTCCCGGCTGGCGCTCTGGGGCTGCCAGGGTTGGGCGGACGGGATGAGCTCCTCCCCCCGGAAATGTTTGGCCAGTTGAGGAAGGTCGGCCACCGGGTAGACCGTCAGGCCCGTGGCCAGGGTGGCCTCGGCGGCGGAGTCGGCGGGGACGTAGAGCTTCTTCACCCCGCCCCGCAGGGCCGCCATAGCCATGGGCAGCATACCGGGGATGGGCCGGAGCTGGCCAGTCAGGGAGATCTCGCCCACAAAGGCGGCGTCGGCCTCGGGAACCGGCAGCTGGTCGCCATCGGCCAGAATGCCCACCAGGATGGGGAGGTCGTATACCGTGCCCGCCTTGCGGCGGTCGGCGGGGGCCAGGTTCACGGTGATGCGGGAGACGGGGAAAGAAAAGCCGCAGTTTTTGATGGCGGCGCGGACCCGGTCCCGGGCCTCCTTCACCGCCGCGTCGGGCAGACCCACGATGTCAAAGTTGGGCAGGCCGCCGGACAGGTCTACCTCCGTGGTCACCAGATAGCCCGACACGCCCTGGAGCCCCAGCGACGTCACGGTACAGGCCATTTCCCCACCCCCTCAAGGCTATTTTGTTTTATTATAAGCCTTTCCCAGGACAAAGGCAAGAAAAACCGGGACGCTGGGCGTCCCGGTTTTTGGTTCACTCCTCTTCCGGCTCTTCCTTTTCCGTCACCACCACATTGATCTCCAGCACCCTTCGGTGCTCGATGCCGGTGACGGTAACGTGGAGGTTTTCGTAGTCGAAGCTGTCCCCTACGTCGGGGATGCGGCCAAACTGCTCCAGCACCCAGCCCGAGACGGTGGCGCTGTCGCACTCGCCTTTGAGGGAGAAGAGGTCGTAGAGGTCGGTGAGGTCGGCGGCGCAGGCGATGGTGTAGCTGCCGTCGGGATTCTTCTGAAAGTTCTCAATGACCTCGTCGTGCTCGTCCCAAATCTCGCCCACCAGCTCCTCCAGGATGTCCTCTAAGGTCACGATGCCCTCGGTGCCACCGTACTCGTCTACGATGACGGCCATGTGGTTCTTGTTGGCCTGGAGCACCCGCATCAGATCGGATATCTTGGTGTTGGATGTAGTACAGATGACCTCCTTCACAAGGCTGGAGAGGTCGGTCAGTCCGCGAGAGCGGGCAGCGTAAAAGTCCTTTTCGTGGATCACGCCCACAATGGAGTCGATGGTCTCATGGTAGACGGGAAGGCGCGAGTAGCCCGTCTCGGCAAACCGGGCGGCGATCTCGTCGGCGCCGGCGGTGTCCTCCACGCCCTCGATGTCCACCCGGGGGGTGAGGATCTCCCCCACCTCCAGATCGTCAAACTCGATGGCGGCGCGGATAAGCTGGCTCTCATGGGAGTCTAATCCGCCCTCGTCCTCAGCCTGGGTCACCATGGCGGTGAGCTCCTCATCGGTGATGCCCTCCTCGGCGGGAGCCTTGAAGAGCTTGGCCATCCAGCTTTTCAGCACTCCAAACAGGAAGGCCAGCGGCGTGAACAGCTTCACCAGCACCCGCATAATGGGCGTGGCAAACATGGCAAAGCCCTCGGCGCGCTCCTTGGCGATGGACTTGGGGGTCACCTCGCCAAAGGTCAGCACCAGCAGGGTCATGACCACGGTGGCCGTGGCCGGCCCCGCCTCACCGATCACGCCGGTGAAGAACACCGTAGCCACAGTGGTGGAGGCGATGTTGACGATGTTGTTGCCAATGAGGATGGTGGTGAGCAGCTTGTCGTAGTCCTCGGCCAGAGCCAGGCAGCGCTTGGCCCGGCGGCCCCGCTTGCCCTCGTCGTTGTCCGCCCAGCTTTTGAGGCGGATCTTATTGACGCAGGAAAAGGCGGTCTCGGTGGCAGAAAAAAAGGCCGAGAGGATGAGCAGGACCACAAGGGCGCCCACCATCATGATACTGGGTATGTCCATCTGGACAAATCAACTCCTATGTTTCAAATTTTGGGTATACCGGCTGGATTATAGCACATCCTCTTGAAGATTGCAAGAGCCGCAAAAGCCTATTGCGCATTTTATATAGTAGTGGTATAATGCCTCTGTATCTGATCCGACGCTTTTTGCGCCCTTTGGCAACCTTTACCCCTTCCCCTTGGCAGGAAAAGGAGGTCTTTTGTATGTCTCAAGGTCCATACAGCTCTTACCACGGCCGCAAGCGCCACGGCCGCAGCGTGCTCATCGGCATCGTCACCGCCCTGGTCATCCTGCTGGCGGCGGTGCTGGCGGGCTATTACTTTGGACTGTTCAATATTCCCGGGGCGTCCGGCTTCCCCGGAACACCCGTCCCCCATGCCTCCCCCGACGTCCAGCCCAGCGCAGAGGCCACGCCCAGTCAGGAGCCCGCGGTCATCATCGACGCGCCCAGCCCCATTCCCAGCTCCTCCCCCGCCGCGGTATCGGACCTGTCGGGCCATACCATCCGGGACATCCCGCTGGGCCTGGTGCTGACCGCCCCGGACGCCCTGCCCGAGAGCGGCAAAAACGGCGTGCTGGTGGATATGACCGACGCCGGCCTGACCGCTCTGGACGGCGACTTTGCCGACAAGCTGGCCGCTCTCCCCTACGCCGCGGCCTGGCTGGCCCCGGACTGGTCCGGTATGAAGGACTACGACGAGAAGGCCACCCAGGAGGGTCAGCCCCTCTTCCAAAACGCGCTGGCCGACCGCTGCGCCGCCCTGGCCGCCTTGGGCTTTGACGAGATCGTCTTCAGCGCCGCAGACCCCGCCAAGGTAGGGGACGCCTCTCTGGCCGGGACCTACACCGTCGTCCACGACACCCTGGAACAGGCGGGCTGGCAGGGCCGGTTTGGCCTGGACCTGGACCAGGCCTGGTTCGATGTGGATAGCGACGTGATCATCTCCTGCATCGCCTACCGCTTTGACCGGCTCTACTTCCGCAAGACCCTCTCGGCGGGCAACAAGAGCGCTCTGACCGACGGCGGCTTTGAGGCCAACGGCAAGACCCTAGTCACCGTGGTAAAAAACACGGCCAACCTCAACTACGCATGGGCGATCCTGCCGTGAACCATCCAATGAGATCTTCCCGCCTGGGGTGGCCGGATGTGCTGCGGTGTCTGGCCGCTGTGGGGGTGGTGACGCTCCACTGCGCCGGGGCCACCCTTACCGCCGAGGCGCCCGCCTCCACCCGGTTTTTCATTCTGAACCTGCTGGACGGCGGGACGCGGTGGACGGTGCCCATATTCATCATGCTCTCAGGGATGTTCCTGCTGGACCCCGACAAGCCCATGCCCACCAAAAAGTGGCTGGGCCATGTGGGTCGTCTCGCCCTGACCCTCCTTCTTTGGAGCTGCGTCTACGCCCTTTGGGACGCCCGGAGCGCCCACATGGGCCTGGAGTTGGTGCTGGAGGCGCTCATCTCCCTGGTCACCGGGCGGCTCCATTACCACCTGTGGTTTTTGCCCATGCTGCTGGGGCTCTATCTGCTGGTCCCCCTGTTTCGCGCCCTGGTCAAGGGCGCGTCCCGCCGGACGCTCTGGTACGGCGTCGGGCTTTGGGGCGTGGTGGCGGTATGCCTGCCCACTCTCTACACCGCCTTTCCCGGCACCTCAGTGCAGACTTGGGCCGGCATGCTGTCTTTATACACCCTGTCCGGCTACACTGGCTATTTCTTCCTGGGCTATCTGCTCAAGACCTGCGTCATTCGCCCCTGGGCGGAAAAGGCGCTCTACCTTCTGGGCGCGGCGGGACTACTGCTCACCTGCGGCGGCACCCGGCTTCTCTCCCTGTCCGCCGGGAGCTTTCAGGACCTTTTTTACGGTTATTTGACCCCCAACGTCGCTTTGACCGCCGCGGCTCTATTTTTGCTGTGCCGCCGGCTGGACCTGGGCAAGCGTCCCGTGTGGGGCAAGCTCTCCGCTTTGACCCTGGGGCTCTACCTGCTCCACCCGCTTTTCATCGAGCTGGCCGCCCACTGGGGCCTTCCCGATCCCGCCTGGAATGTGGCCTGGTGCATCCCCCTTCAGATCCTGGCGGTCTGCGCGATCTCCGTGTGCCTTTCCTGGCTGCTGCGGCACATCCCCAAGGTGGGCAAATTCATCTGCTGAGGTTTTGAAGCTATGCTCTTTTCCAGCCCCATTTTTCTCTTTGTCTTTCTGCCCATCGTCCTGATGGTCTACTACGGCCCGCTGCGGGGACGCCGCGGCGGGCAAAATCTGTTTTTGCTGCTGGCTTCGCTGTTTTTTTACGGCTGGGGCGAGCCTGTTTTCGTGCTGGTGATGCTGGGCAGTATTTTGGGCAACTACGGCCTGGGGCTGTGGGTGGGCCGGTGCCAAAGCGCGGGGAAAAGTGCCAGAGCGCCGGTGATCACCGCCGCCGTAGGCAATCTCGGGATGCTCTTTGTCTTCAAATACCTGACCTTCGTCCTGGCTAACCTCCGCTCGCTGGGCCTGGCCCTGCCCTACTGGGACCTGGCCCTGCCCATCGGCATCTCCTTTTTTACCTTCCAGGCCATGAGCTATGTGCTGGACGTGGCCCGCTCCGACGCTCAGGTACAGAAAAACCCCCTGAACGTGGGCCTTTACATTGCCTTCTTCCCCCAGCTCATCGCCGGACCCATTGTGAAATACCGCACCGTGGCCGAGCAGATCCAACTCCGCCAAGAGACCTGGGAGGGCTTCTCCCAGGGCTGCTGGCGGTTTTTGATCGGTTTGGGAAAAAAGGTCATCCTCTCCAACCAGCTGGCCGTCATTGCCGACGCCGCCTTTGTCTCCGGCGGCCCGAGCAGCGTTGCCATGGCCTGGCTGGGCTCTTTTTGCTACACCTTGCAGATCTACTTTGACTTTGGCGGCTATTCGGACATGGCCATCGGCCTTGGCAAGATGTTTGGCTTTCAGTTTTTGGAGAACTTCCGCTATCCCTATCTGGCCTCCTCCTGCCGGGATTTCTGGAAGCGGTGGCACATCAGCCTGACCACCTGGTTCCGGGACTATCTCTACATCCCTCTGGGCGGTAGCCGGGGCGGCAAGGCCCAGACCTTCCGCAATATGTTTCTGGTGTGGCTCTTCACCGGCGTGTGGCACGGGGCCAACTGGACCTTCATTGTCTGGGGCCTTGTGTGGTTTTGTCTGCTGTGGGGCGAGCGGCTGTGGGACCCCCTGCGCCATCAGCCCTTGTGGCTTCGCCGGACGATCACCTTTTTGTGCGCCAACTTCACCTGGGTCCTCTTCCGCGCCGACACCCTTCAGGACGCCCTCCACTACCTGGGTGCTATGTTCCTGGTGGACACGCCCCTTTTGTGGTCCGACCAGGTAAGCTACTACCTCCAGCAAAACGCCTTTACCCTGGTCCTGGCCGTGATGGCCTGCTGGCCCAGCGCCACCTGGCTGCGGGGCCGGCTGTGCCGTCTGGGCGAGCGCGCGGGGAGGGACCTCATGCCCCTTTGGGACGCGGCCTGCGCCCTTTGCCTGGGCGCGGTGTTCCTCATCTCCGCCGCCTTTTTGGTGAAGGGGAGCTATAATCCGTTCATTTACTTTAACTTCTGAGCGCGAGCGTAGGCGGCCGGGGACGATGGAGCGGCGACAGGCCAAAAACAGGCGAACGCCATGGGCGCGAGCGGCATTTTGGCCGCGCAGCCGCGAAGCGGCCCCGGAAAGCCCGCCCAACGCAAGCGTGACAACGCGCAAGAAAGGAAGTGACCGCCGTGGAGACCAATTGGAAATACGCCCTCAAGCGCCGCTTTGGCAACCGGTTTGCCATGACGGCGGTCCTATTCCTGGCCGTAATGCTCTGGGGCAGCGCGGTGGTGTTCGCCTCCCTGGCCAGCGGCCCGGCCTGCGCGGGCTTTGAAACGGAATTCGACGGGGTCAAGACAGACCCCTGTCTGCCCAGCCGCGCCCTCCAAGCCGCCGCCACCGACCTGGATGGCCCCGTCCCCGCCCCGGACTACGCCAAAGCAGTCTCCGCCCAGACCGCCGCCGCGGAGCAGGCAATCACCAAGGCCCTGGAGGCGGACCACAGCCTGATCCAGCTTTACGGTCTCTATCAAAACCTGGCCGGGCGCACCGTCATCGAGGACACCGCCGAGCCCCAGTACGCCGTGGTCAAACTGCCGGATGGCGCCCTCACCTTCACCGGCCAGGGCGACCCCGACGCCAGGGCCCAGGCAGCCGAGCTCAAGCGGCTGGAGCTGGCGCTGGAAGAGCGGGACTGCCGGCTTTTGTACCTCCAGGCGCCGTCCAAGGTGGACCCGGACGCGGATACGCTGCCCGCGGGGGTCGAGGACACCTCCAACGCCTGTATGGACCGTCTGCTGGTACAGCTGGAGGCGCTGGACATCGACTACATGGACTTCCGCCAGACCCTCAAGGCCAACGGCGGCGACTGGTCCCACTGGTTCTACGCCACCGACCACCACTGGACCCAGGAGGCCGCCTTTTTGTGCTTCCAGGAGCTGTGCCAAAAGCTGGAGGCGGAGTATACCCAGACCCTCCACGCCTCCTATGGCGGCAAGACCGTGCCCATCACCATCCCCCAGCGCTATACCGACCCCGGCTCCTATTCCAGCGCCACCCTCTCGGGCTTCTTCTTGGGCAGCCAGGGCAAGCGCGTGGGCTCGCTCTACGGCGGGACCGACGACTTTTTGCTCCATACCCCCAACTTTCCCACCCTAATGCGCTACGACTCCGCCTTTAGCGACCAGCGCTACGGCGACGCCCAGGAGACCGTCCTCTTTCCCGACCGGGTGGCCCGGCGGAATTGGTTTGACGCCACCCCCTACGAATACTACGCCGGCGGCGACAGTCCCGTCGCCCAGCTCACCAACTACTATAACCCCCAGGGCCCCCGTATCCTGGTCATCCGGGACTCCTACGCCTGCGCCATGACCCCCTACCTGTCCCTCATCTCCAGCCAGCTCACCACCATCGACCCCCGGACCTTCTCCGGCGATCTGCTGAGCTATGTGGACTGGCTCCACCCCAATGTGGTCTTGGTGCTCTATTCCTCCGGCCCCACCCGGGGCGAGGAATCCTACCGCCTTCTGTCCCAGCCCCAGCCCTCCAAGGCCGACGTTCTCCTGCGCCAAGACGGTGAAACGTAAATTTTCTGTGAAGGGACTTGCATTTTGCCGCGATATGGTTTATCATACGGGTTAGCACTCGAAGTCATAGAGTGCTAACCCAATTTGTTTTTCAAAAAATTTTTAGATACAAGAGGAGCGGTTACTATGGCAAAGAAGCAGTTCAAAACAGAGTCCAAACGACTACTGGACCTGATGGTCAACTCCATCTACACCCACAAGGACATCTTCCTACGGGAGTTGATCTCCAACGCCAGCGACGCCATCGACAAACTGGCCTACAAGGCCCTGACCGACGATAAGGTAGGCCTGGACCGCAGCCAGTTCCAGATCGCCCTGGTCCCCGACAAGGAAGCCAGGACCCTGACCATCTCCGATAACGGCATCGGCATGACCGCTGAGGAGCTGGAAAAGAACCTGGGCACCATCGCCCGCAGCGGCTCGCTGCAGTTCAAAAAGGACATCGAGGACGGCAAGCGGGAGGATGTGGACATCATCGGCCAGTTCGGCGTGGGCTTCTACTCGGCCTTTATGGTAGCCGATGCGGTCACCGTCCTCAGCCGGGCCTACGGTGAGGACGTGGCCCACCGCTGGACCAGCAAGGGCGCCGACGGCTACACCATCGAGGAGGCCACCCGGGAAGCCGCCGGCACCGACGTGGTCCTCCACATCAAGCCCCAGGCCGAGGGAGAGGACTACGACAGCTACCTGGACCCCCACTACCTGGAAGCCCTGGTGAAAAAGCACTCCGACTACATCCACTACCCCATCCGCATGGAGATGGAGCACAGCCGCCAGAAGCCCAAGCCCGAGGATGCCGGCGACGACTACAAGCCCGAGTACGAGACCTACACCGAGCTGGAAACGCTGAACAGCATGGTGCCCATCTGGAAGCGCCCGAAGAGCGAGGTCAAGGACGAGGACTACAACGAGTTCTATAAGAACAAGTTCATGGACTACCCCGACCCGCTGCGGGTCATTACCAGCCGCACCGAGGGCACCGCCACCTACACGGCCCTGCTGTTTGTGCCCGGCCGCACGCCTTACGACTACTACACCAAGGAGTACGAGAAGGGCCTGGCCCTCTACGCTTCCGGCGTGATGATCATGGAAAAGTGCGCTGACCTGCTGCCCGACTATTTCAGCTTCATCAAAGGCGTTGTCGACAGCGAGGATCTGAGCCTGAACATCAGCCGTGAGACCCTGCAGAAGGACAGCCAGCTCAAGCTCATCCGCAACAGCCTGGAGAAGAAGATCAAGAACGAGCTGCACGCCATGCTGGTCAACGACCGCGAGAAATACGAGACCTTCTGGAAGAGCTTCGGCCGCCAGATCAAGTTTGGCGTCTACGGCGATTACGGCATGCACAAAGACCTGCTGGGCGACCTGCTGATGTTCTACTCCGCCAAGGAGCAGAAGATGGTCACGCTGGACGAGTACATCGAGAAGATGCCCGAGGGCCAGAAGTGCATCTACTTTGCTGCCGGTGACGACACTGACCGCCTGGGCAAGCTGCCCAACGCCGCCAGCTACCGCCTGCAGATGGCCGGGGCCTATTACGACTACGGCCGGGTGTGCCGCCAGCGGCAGGACTACGCCGAGGCCTGCTCCTACTATAAAAAAGCCCTGTCCCTGCTGGGGGAGGAGGACTGGTGTCCGGGGGCGGTGTGGATCTATGTCCACTATGGCCGGGCGGCCTATGCCCTGGAGGACCACCCCAGGGCCCAGGCCATGTTCCGCCGGGGCTACGAGGCGGGGGAGAAGAACGGCGAGCTGTACGGTCTGGCCGCAGCTGCGGCCTACACCGCCTATTACGAGATGCAAAACGAGCGCTATGACCGGGCGGCCCAGGCGCTGACCCGGGCGCGGGAGGTCAGCCAGCAGCTGGACTCCGCCCTGGAAAAGGGAATTTTATGCTTTGTCAGCATGAAAATGCGCAGCGCCCTGGATCTGGAGCGGCACACCGACCCGGCCCTGGACCGACTGCTCAAGGAGCCGGCGGAGAGCTATGCCCGGCAGGGAGTGCGCGTGCTGGCCGAGCTTCCGGATATGTTCGAGATGGGCCTGATGAGCCAGAGCCTGAAGAATGGGATCGCCCAGAAGCGCAATTACCGGGCCCGGGAGCTGTACAGCACCAACCGGAATTTTATGGCGGAATAAAGGAAAGGGACGGCGTGAAGTTTCATTCCACGCCGTCCCTTTTGAAATTTGAAGGATGGATCAGCGGTGGTGGGCGGACATCACCCGGCGTTTCCGTCTTACGCGGTTTGACAAAAATTCGACGCGAAAGTAATATGATGTTGAAAAATCACACTGCAAAAACAGATTTTTACCTGTGACCAAAGGAGTGGTATCTATGGATAACTTCAGCACCAAGAAGCCGGTCAACCTGGCCCCCACCGGCATCGCCAGCTTCGCCAAGTCCCCGCTGTGCCTGGACCTGCGCCAGGTGGACGCGGACATCGCTATCCTGGGCGCACCTTTTGACCTGGCCATCCAGGGCCGCACCGGTACCCGGATGGGCCCCCGGGGCATCCGGGTGGCCTCCACCCGTTTCTCCTACAAGCCCGGCGGCTCCTACGACCCGGAGCGGGACCAGATGTATCTGGACAGCGACCGGTGGAAGATTGTGGACTGCGGCGACGTGGACTATGTTCCCGGCGACCTGGACGCCAGCTTTGAAAATTTGACCGAGGCGGTGCGCCTGCTGGTCGGGCAGAATGTGATGCCCGTGGTGCTGGGAGGCGACCACTCGGTGACCTACCCCATTATTCAGGGCATGGAGGCCGCCGGCCCCTTCGACATCATCCAGTTTGACGCCCATCTGGACTGGACCCGCTCGGTGGGGGGACAGACCCGGTCCAACGGCTCGCCCATGCGCAACTGCGCCGCGCTGCCCTATGTGGGGAAGATCATCCACCTGGGCATCCGGGGGATCGGCAGCAGCGGCCCGTCCGACTTTGCCGACGCCCGCGCCTACGGCGACAAGATCTACTCTGTCAAGCAGACCCGGGCTGTCGGGATCCAGCACATTTTGGAGGACCTGACCCCGGGTGGGAAGGTGTACGTCACCTTTGATATCGACGGCATGGACGCCGCCATCGCCCCAGCCACCGGCTCGCCCATGTTCGGCGGGTTCCAGTACGAGGAGGTGGTGGACATGCTGGAGGCCATCGCCAAGCACAGCCAGGTCATTGGCTGTGACATGGTGGAGGTGGCACCCCCTTATGACGACGTGGGGACCACCACCGCCTATCTGGCCGCCCGGCTGGTGTCCGACTATCTGGAACAGGCCGGTTCCGGCGGGGACGCCGACTACTCCGAGCTGGCCCGCGTCCTGGCCTCCACCCAGGAGCTCTACGACACCTTTCTGACCAGCGGCGAGAAGGATGACGGCAGAAACCGCAGCCTGGAAGAAGATTTGGATCAGTGGGAAACGGACCGGCCCGAAGTATTTTCCCTGAAACAGGTGCGGGAGGCCCGGATGCGGCTTCAAATCCTGCAGGGAGATTACTCCTCCATCGCGGCGGTCCTGACGGACGAATCCGATTATCATGAGATCATGGTCGCCTCGGAGCTGTATCTAAACGGGTATGTGAAAAAGTCCGACTTCACCGGATCCTACGCCCAGGCCGACGATGAAAGCCTGCGGACGGTCACGGGCCAGCTGCGCAAGATCCTCAAGGCCGATGTGGATTCCCAGACCGGAAAACAAGTAGAAGAACTGTTAAATGTATACAAAAACTACAAAGAAGATGCTCCCATGTACCGCATGGAGCAGAACCTGTTAAACTGTACGGACGAGCGCGGGTTCACCGACAGCTCCAAGGTCTATCTGCAGACAGCCAAGATGGAGCTTTTAAAGGACCGGGAGGACAAGGCCAAAGAATACATCGGACTGGCCATGGACACGGCGGCGGACTGCGAGGACCCGGAGTATACCGGTCCCATGTACCAGATTATGGGCATCATGGCCAACAAGGACGAGGCGGAAAGCCTGAAGGACGTGGCCCTCTACACCGACAATGTACTGAACAACCAGCTGGAGATCGTGCTGCCGGAGACCGCCTCCGCGGA
>OIXH01003930.1_pt1 | contig 12632 bp, 11 predicted proteins | sample 1587741 | NCBI WGS metagenome assembly OIXH01 (sample SAMEA3888916, study PRJEB22519) | human gut metagenome | biome: human gut; feature: human-associated habitat; material: faeces | place: Denmark | collected 2011 | reverse complement strand
TTAAAAAAGTAAAAAATCAGCTCGAATCAGCAAAATCACAAATAGCTGATGCCGAAAAAGAGCTTTCCGCAAAAAGTTTAGAACTTGACAGCGCAAAAGGTGACCTTGAAACCGCACGCAAAACTTTGGATGCAAACTGGGCGGAATATAACGAAAAGGCAGCGCAGCTTGAAGAACTGAAACAAACGAAAGCACAGCTTGATGCCGCTCAGTCAAAGCTTGACGCACAGATCGCAGCGGCGGAAGCTGCTACCGGAATGACAATCGAACAAATTGAAGCAGCATTGCCAATCTTGCAAAAGACGCTTCCTCAGGAACAATACGAGCAACTTTACGCTCTTGTAAATGCCAAAAAGGATTTAGAGTCTAAATGGGAGGCCTATAACGCTGCCGCCGCACAATCTGCACAAGCCGAGGAACAGCTTGCCGCAGCTAGGGCGGAGCTTGAAAAGGGTGAGGCTGAATACGCCGCAAAGCAAAAAGAATTTGAAACGGCACAAGCTCAGCTTGACGCGTCCAAGACAGAGCTTTCGCAAAAAAAGCAGGAGCTTAAGCGTGCGCAAGCAGATTATAATGAAAAAAAGTCCAAGGCTGATCAAGAGCTTGCAAGTGCGAAGTATCAGCTTGACGCCGCCGCTGAAAAAATTTCCGAAAGTAAATATGAACTTACGAACGGATGGGCGGAGTATAACGAAAAGAAACCGAATGCAGAAAATGAAATATCGGATGCGGAGGAAAAGGTCGCCGATGCACAAAATGCGCTTGATCGGTTGAAGCTGCCCGTATATGCGCTGGATACCCGCCGTGAGATTCCGGGCTCGGAGGGCTACCGCATTTACGGAAGTGTTTCCGAAATTGTGGATGCTCTTGCCGATATTTTTCCGATTTTCCTTTATTTTGTGGCGGCGCTCGTAACGCTGACGACTATGACACGCTTTGTGGACGAGGAACGCATAAATTCCGGTACATTGAAGGCGCTCGGCTATGCCAATCGTGACATTGTAAAGAAATTTACAGTTTACGGTCTTTCCGCCGGAATGACCGGCGCCGTGCTCGGAATTGTCGCCGGACATACACTTCTGCCTATTATCGTTTATAATGCTTACGGACACAGCTTTACCTATCCTCAGATTGAACTGCACTTCTATCCTGTTATTTCGATTGTGGCTCTTTTGCTTGCTTTTCTTTGTACGGTCGTACCCGCGTTTGTTGTGGCAAACAGAGAACTTAAAGAAAAGCCGTCTGCATTGCTCCAGCCAAAGCCGCCCGAGGCAGGCTCAAAAATATTGTTAGAGCGAATTCGTCCTATTTGGAACAGAATGAGCTTTACCCATAAGGTCACATCAAGAAATATTTTTCGCTACAAAAAGCGAATGTTGATGACCGTCTTCGGCGTATGCGGTTCGGTCACACTGATCTTTGCAGGTTTCAGCGTACAGCACTCCATTTCGGGAGTAAAAGATCGTCAGTTCGGCGATATTATGAAATATGATCTGATCGTAGCGCAAAACGACGGTATTGATGAGAAACAGATGACAGAAATTGATACACTTCTCGCTTCTGACGAAATCAAAAGTCAGATTCCGATTCACTATGAGGCTGTATCCAAAACCGCCGGTAAAAATAACGACAGTCAGGAGATCAAGCTGATCGTTCCGAAGGAAGCGGATGCGCTTTCAAATTATATCGGGCTGTGCAACCGTTCCTCGGGTGAGGCGATCAAGCTTTCAGATGACGGCTGTGTGATCACCGAACGCCTTGCAAAACTTATCGATGCAAAAGTCGGCGATACGTTTGAAATCACCGACGAGCAGAAAAACACTCAGACGTTGAAGGTCGCCGCCGTTACGGAGATGTATACAGGGCATTTTATCTTTATGAATCGTGCCTGCTATGAATCGGCATTTTCGGAAAAATACACCTCAAACGCCCATCTTGTTACGCTTAACGATCGTTCATCAGACAATGCTAAAATGCAGGCAAGCCGTTTTATAGAGTTGGACGGTATAAAAGGCGTGGTGCAGAACACAACGCTGACAAATCAAATCGACACTATCGTACATTCGCTGAATAAGATCATGCAGATTTTGATTATCGTCGCAATGCTGCTTGCCATAGTCATTCTTTATAATTTGACCAATATCAATGTTTCCGAGCGCATAAGAGAGCTTTCAACTATAAAGGTGCTTGGCTTTTACAACAAGGAAGTTACGATGTATATCTACCGCGAAACCATTCTCTTGACCGTTATCGGAATTCTTGTCGGTTTCGGATTCGGAGATGCGCTTTATAGGTATATTATCGCTATTGTGCCGCCGGACGATGTGATGTTTAATCCGGCACTCGGCGCAAAAGCGTTTGTTATTCCGGTAATTGTAATAACGGTTATTACATTTGTCTTGGGATTGATGATGAACCGACGGCTTAAAAATGTTGATATGCTCGAATCGCTCAAATCCGTGGAATAAAAATTCGGTACTGCATCGCGGGGCAAAAGCCTGCGGTGCAGTACATTTTTACAATAGCGAACGAATTCAGGCAAAAAACAGAACTGACTCCGTTTGAAAAACGGAATCAGTTTGTCGATGAAATTTTAATTACTGCTTAAAAACTTTTTTATTCTGTCTGCATAAATTGATGCGGAACATCAATGAATACTCATTTTATGCTGCTTTGTTTTTTTTACCAAATGTGCGACGCACTCAAACGGATAATATAATAACGGTGCAGAAGATATGATTGCGGTCAGCTTCTGCCCAGAGCGTCGACCGGTTTTAGCGCTGCGGCCTTTGCGGCAGGATACGCGCCTGCGGCGCATCCGATCAATACCGATGCCAGTATCAGCAGCAACAGCCCTGCAAAGTCTATGCTGATTGTCATTTTTAAAGCGCCGCCTATCACAGCCGACAGTATGACCGACAAAATTACTCCTTCGATCCCGCCGATAAGAGCGATTGCACCCGATTCGCATATAAACTCGGCGAGAATGGAGATGCTGCACGCGCCGATGGATTTTTTAATGCCGATTTCGTAAGTGCGTTCCTTTACAGTTAAAAGCATGATCGTCATTATCGACAGTGACGACACCACCACCGATGTTGCGCCGATTACGGTGAGCAATTGCTTGATAATGTCCAGCAGACGGTTGATACGGGTGCGTTGTGTTGCCATGTCGGAGGCGTTTATTGCGTCAATGTTTCCTTTTTGCATACCGAGAACACGCTGTATTTCTTTCGTAACCGTGTCTGAGCTGCCGGTACTGTCAGCAGTAACGGCAATGGTTGAATAACAGTTTCCGAGGTCAGAGTGGGGGAGATATACGCTTTTGTCTAAAAAATCGTCGGCAACGCTTCGCAGTATACTTCCTTCGGTCGGCACAACGCCTATTATTTCAAATGTGTCACTGACCTTGTTTGTGCCGATGTCGACCGTCATGCCGACGCTGTTATCCGTGTCGAAAAATTGCAGTGACAGACTTTCATCTATCAGGCATACTTTTGCATAAGACATAATATCAGCAGTAGTGATCATTCGACCGTATTTCAGCTCAAGCGAGATGGTGTCATCGGCATTTTCTCCGATCCCGACTACGGCAACCGATTGTTCCTCTCCGCGGGCGGACGCCGTTCCGTTTGCACGTATGACTCCCATAACGCTGTCTACTCCGCGTATGGTGCCTATCAAAGCCTCGTCGTCACTGCTGAGCGGTTCTACTCCGCTTTTTGCGTCAATGCTGACCGATATACCGCTGATACCCAGACTGTCCAGTTCGTTGTTGAATTTGACAATTCCGGCGTCTCCGACGATGTCGATAATGGCGACCGACATTACTCCTATCATTACGCTGAGAGCTGTCATAAATGTTCTCCATTTGTGTCTCTGAAGCTCACGAACAACAAATGTAAGCGTGTTTATCATTTTGCGTTCACGCTCACCCTCGTTTTACCGCAAAGAGACTGCCAGTCCTCGACTACGCGGTCATTGTTACCGATTCCGCTTTCAATTTGCGCGCCTTCGTCACCCTCGATACCTATCTTAACCGCCGTGCGGGTAACGTTTCCGTTATCGTCGGCAACATAAACAAAGGCATCCGAACCGCTGTATTCGATAGCGGAGTAGGGGACGACCGGCTCGTCGGCACCGGTTTCCACCGAAATATATACTTTTGCGCTCATTCCGGGCAGAATATTATCATCCGAGCCGTCGATGTCAACGGTGACGCCGACCACCGTGCCGCTGGCAGCCGACTGTTCGGCAAGGCTTGATATTTTGACCACTTCGCCCGAGTATTCTCTGCCGCTGAAACCGTTGCCGGTGATACGTGCGCTCTGTCCGACGTTCAGAGATGCAATGTTTTTTTCGCTGACCTGTGTTTTGACCTGCATGCTGTCTGTCTGAGATATTACAAACAGCGGCATACCGGCGCGAGCTTCTTTACCGAGAGCGGCGGAGATCAACGTGACTATTCCGTCGCATTCAGCGCGTACCTTTACGGTTCTCATGCCGCTGTTTTTGGCGATCATGAGCGTGTCGCCGTCTTTAACGCGTTCACCGGCGCTGACGATGATCTCCTCCGGATAAAGTGTTTGATCGTATGTTACCGTTTGTTCGTTTTTTGCCGTTACAGTGCCGTTACACGGAATGGTGCGTACTATGGAACGGGGCTGTGCCGGGATGACGGTAACTGAGGGTGTGTTTGCTCTTTTTACAGCAAATACGGATATTACGGCAATGCCGACGGTCAGCACCGTGATTGCAATTGTAGTATAAATTTTTTTCATTTTGCACCATTCCCACACCTGTTTTTAATTATTTTCATCCGTTGTTTTGATTTTATGCCATGCATTATTTCGTATTCGTGGTGAAAAATAGCAAAGGGTGTGAAAAATGAATTTGATAAAATGTGCCCGTAATTGCGAGTATCAGTTGGATGGCTATTGCTGCCGTGATGAAAGCGGCGAGGTAAAAAATCCGTTTGGCGGCTGTCCGTATTTTGAAACAAAAAATCCGCTTCACTCGTTCGAGCAAAGCGGATCGGCGGATATTTACTTAAACAAAGATCGGTACTGATGCGAATTTATCAGAGAGACGTAGTCCTCCTCGCCGATAATTACGTGATCGAGGACGCGGACGCCTATGACAGAAAGCGCGTCGATGAGCATTATGGTTGAGCGAATATCGTCGTTTGACGGAACCGCAAGCCCGTTTGGGTGATTGTGCGCCAGAATGACGCCGTTTGCGCTTGTTTTCATGGCTGCCTCAATGACCTTTCGAGTACTGACCTCGGTAACATTTACTGTGCCGTCGGATATTTGCTCCCAGCTGATGAGTCGGCAGTTTTGGTCAAGGCAAAGCATTGAAAACATCTCATCGCGGCGAAAGCGATACTTTGCCATCAGAAATTCGCCGACGGCATCGCAGTTGTTAAGCACGGTCTTGCCGTTGACCTTGTCCTCCATATAGCGTCGGGATAGGGGAGCAATCAGCTTTATCAGCGTGGCAGCGTTGTCGCCGACGCCTGCCACCTTTGTCAGCTCCTCGTACGGCGCTTCAAGTACACCCGCAAGCGAGCCGAATCTGTTAAGCAAATTGTGCGCAATATCGTTGGTGTCCTTGTAAGGAATGCCGAAAAAGAGCAGCAGTTCGATTACGTTATGTATCTCGAAACCGTCCAAACCGTCACGCAAAAAGCGGTCTTTCAGTCTCTTTCGGTGACCGGCGTGATTGTTATCAGCCATTTTTTCAGCCTCCTTATTACAAATTTCGTCGATAATATTGATTATATTACATTTTTCCTCTTTTGAAAAGAGAAAAATATGATATAATGTCAGTGTTAAGAAAATAGCTTTACGGAGGGCGCATTTTGAAAGAATACGTTATAAATAAAAACGACGCAGGCCAGCGGTTGGACAAGTATCTTACTAAATCATTCGACCGTCTGCCCAAGTCGCTAATGTATAAATACATACGTTTAAAACGCATAAAGCTGAACGGCAAGCGTGCCGAAATTTCGACCCGACTGAATGAGGGCGATGTGCTTTCTCTTTACATCAATGACGAATTATTGACGGAATCGGCGCCGCGCTACGACTTTTTATCGGCACCCGACGTGCTTGATATCGTCTATGAGGACGAAAACATAATGCTGATAAACAAACCGCAGGGACTGATCGTCCATCCCGACGACACAGAGTATCGTGATACACTTATCATGCGTGTTCAGCACTATTTGTATAATAAGGGGGAGTACAAGCCGAATGAAGAAACCTCTTTTAAGCCGGCTCTCGTTAACCGTATCGATCGCAATACCGGCGGAATAGTCATCGCGGCAAAGACGGCTCAGGCATTGCGCGTGCTTAACGAAAAGCTCAAAAACCGCGAAATAGACAAGTATTATCTGTGCGTCGTTCACGGAAAAATGCCGAAAAAAGAGGACGTTTTGACTGCGTTCCTTGAAAAAGATGAGGATAAAAACTTAGCCCGTATACGACGCAGCAAAACCGACGATTCACGTTCCATCCGCACGCGCTACCGCGTTATTGCACAGCGTGATGATCTGTCACTGCTGGAAATCGAGCTTCTTACCGGACGGACTCATCAGATACGCGCACATTTGGCGTCTGTCGGACATCCGCTGCTCGGCGACGGAAAGTACGGTAAAAATGCCGCCGATCGCAAACGCGGATTCAAGTGTCAGGCTTTGTGGTCGTATCGGCTGAAATTCGCTTTTGAAACCGACGCGGAGGAATTGCAATACCTGAGCGGCAGAGAATATATGGTGGACGATGTGTGGTTTGCACGCGAGCTTTTCGAGATTACTCCTTCACAGCTTAATAATTAAAAACGGCGCTGATACCGATGTGTGGATTTTCGGTATCAGCGTTGCATTTTATTATTATGAAAAAAGAAACCCCGTCCGGCATACATTTGCCAAACAGGTTCGTTACAATTGTGTGAACGGAATATATAAAAACATATGTGTGCGTTGTATATTTATTTTGCGGCGAATGGTTAACAGCAATTCCGTTGGTGGCCATCGTTAAAAACTCAGTTGCTGTACAGTTCCAGCAGCCTTGCTGCTTCAAGCAAGTCGTCAGCGCGTTTGTAGCCAAGCTCTGCTGCTTTTTTGAGCCATCGTATTTGTTCGTGCTGACTTTGTGCCACACCGTTGCCGTAGCCGTACATGATTGCGAGATTGTAACACGCTCGCGCATCGTTGTTTTGAGCGGCGAGTGTAAGCCATTTCATTGCTCTGTTGTACATTTTTAGCTCGGCAAATGCTTTTCCAAGCTCGCCTTGAACTCTTGACGAGGCATTTTGTGCAATCTCTTCGGCGACCGAGTATTCTTCCGAATGGACTGCGTCAAGCATTTTGATTAGGCGTTCTCCTTCACTCTCCATTTACAAACCTCCTTTATGCTTTGGAAATATATGTCTGGCTTTTACCTGCGTAGAATAGTAAATATGCTTATATTTTAATTTAATAGGCAAAAAATAGTCTATGCAGTTTATTTAATTATAATTTTACTGCCTGTATAATGCAAGAAAAATTTAATGACATAGGCGGTGATTTTGTGGATTATTATGAAATAGGTCAAAAAGTGCGTAAATTCAGAAAAGAAAAAGGATATTCGCAGGAGGAACTGGCTGAGCTGGTAGGAATTTCGGTCACGCACATGAGTCATATCGAGACTGGCAATACTAAACTCAGTCTGCCCGTATTTGTTTCTTTGGCGGAAGCACTCGATGTGCGTACAGACGAACTTTTGCATAACAGCGACGATGTGTCACGGGAGAGATTGCTTGCCGAAATCGGCGATGTGCTGTGTCGGTGTGATGAAAACAGGGCAAGGGTACTGCTTTCAGCGATCAAATCCATAAAATCCGCTATGGATAAATATATGTGACGGCTTATTTCGTCGCACATATGCCGAGTTGCGAAAATATTTGTCTGAAACAGTTCGCGCCCTCAAAAAAATTGTACAAAAAACAACTGTACAAAAAAAACGGCTACAAAAAAGTGCTGATGATAAAACTATTGCAAAAAATGACCACTGAATGTAACGGCTTAATTGCCGCTTGCTCAGTGGTCGTTTTTGCAGTTAAGTGATTCTGTTTTAACAAAATTATACTGTGTGGTGGGTCAGGTGCGCAAAGTGTTGCCCAAACTATAAATAAACTTTGCCGCGCCCGCATCCGCAGAACACTCGGCAATATAATCGGCGTGAGCCTTCACGCAAGACGGCGCATTGCCCATTGCAACGCCGATGTCGGCGGCCTCGATCAGAGAAATGTCGTTTTCAAAGTCGCCCATTCCGATGACGGTGTGTATGCTTGTGCCAAGCCGTTCGGCAATGTATTGTTTTACCAAGGTAATGCTGGTGCCTTTACCGGCGCCCTTGCTGAAAAGCTCCAACCCTGTTGCCCATGACCGTACTATATTGTAGTTTTCACAGTATTTTTCGGTCAGATAGCGTTGCAGACAAAGCGTTTTTTCAAGATCGGAAAAATCGAGTACGATTTTACTGACATCACGTCCGCTGAGTCGTTCGATAATTAAATCTTTGCCTGCTTCACCGACCTTAAACCACAGTGTTTCGTTTTCCAGTTCGATGCGAAGATAGTTTGCGCCGTCGGCGTGGACATAGGCGTCAAGCAGCGTGCCGTAATGATCAGGTGACAGCATCTCCTTGTGGATTATTTTTCTGTCGGTGATGTCATACAGCATTGTGCCGTTTGCGATGATGACCGGAACATGCGGCTTTATAATATCTGCGTACTGCTCGGTTACGAAGTCCTGTCGACGTCCGGTCGCAACGGTAAAAATGCCTCCGTTTTGCTGAAAATAATCAATGGCTTTTCTGTTTTCAGGCAAAATCTCGCCGTTTTCGGCGACGGTGCCGTCGTGGTCGGTGCAAAGTAAGTATCCGTCAAATATCATAATGTTACTCCCGATAAACAAAAATCCCCTGACTTTTGAAAATCAGGGAATTTAGCTTGATGATTCAGTTGAATTATCAGACAGCGCGCTCGACCTTGCCGGAACGAAGGCAGCGGGTGCAGGCATAAACTCTGCAAGGTGTACCGTTTACGATAGCCTTAACACGCTTAACATTGGGCTTCCATGTTCTGTTGGATCTTCTGTGAGAATGAGAAACCTTGATACCGAACTGAATTTGCTTGTTGCAGAACTCGCATTTTGCCATGGTCTGCACCTCCTTTGGAAGTTAGGATATTCTGACCGAATAATAATATCACAAATAAATACTAATTGCAAGAGTTTTTTTCACAAATATTATTTTAAGTCGCTTTTTGGCGATCGTTTGTCGAAAAATTGATAATTGTTTTTTATCATGGTATAATCATCTTCGGTGATATAATTGAAAATCCTATCCTATACCGTTCTCGCGGAGGAGGACGGCATAATACTGAAAAATTGGCTGCGCCTGCACGGAATATCGACGCGAAGTACGGTGCGCCTCAAGTATTACGGGGACATTCTGCAAAACGGTACTCATGCTACTGTCCGCGCTGTATTGCACGGCGGTGATCGTATTGAGCTGAAATTTCCCGACGATGAACAGCCGGCACACGCCGAGGAGATAAGCGTTCCGGTTTTGTACGAGGATGACAGCTTGCTTGTGATGATGAAACCGCCTCATATGCCCGTTCACCCGTCAAAGGACCTTCAGTCGGGAACTCTTGCAAACGCTTTTGCCGCTCATATGAATCGGCGTGGACTGAGACTTGCTTTTCGCGCGGTCAATCGGCTTGACCGCGGTACATCGGGCTTGGTTGTTGCCGCTCTTGATCCGGTTGCCGCGTCAAAGCTAAACGGCGCGGTCGATAAGGAATACATATGTGTATGCATCGGAGAACTGCCTGAAAGCGGTGTTATCGACCGACCGATACGTCGACGCGACGGCAGCAAAATGGAGCGCTGTGTCGCCGACGACGGCAAGCCAGCTATCACAAATTATAAGCGCATTTTTACCAACGGGGAATATTCGGTTGCGCGCGTGCGTCTGGAGACCGGCCGCACTCATCAGATACGCGTGCATTTTTCGTCGATCGGTCATCCGCTGGTGGGGGACACAATGTACGGCTCCGGCGATAATTTGCTCGACCGTCAGGCACTCCACTGTGCGTCGCTTGAGCTTATACATCCTATGACGGGCAAGCGTGTCAGAGTGAAAGCTCCGCTGCCTGACGATATTAAGAACTGGCTTTCGGATCATGAAATCGATGCGGACGTGTGAGATCAAAAGAAGTATGAACAATGTGTCGCCGCCTGTTTTTGTGTACAGTATTTATTTCAATACAGTGCCGTCTGATAAAGTGATAGTGTAACCGTTAAAGTTGATTTTTCCGTTGTTGGTAAGGCTTGTAACCGTGCAGTTGCCGGTCAGATTCCATGTGCAGCCGCTTTCAACGGTGACGACCGCGTTGTCGGACATGGCTGTACCACCGTCGGCGTTGTCAACAATGTTGATCGTTCCTGTGAATACGCTTTTGTTTTTCAGTGTCATGTTCAGGGTGGATATAGTGTCAACAACGATATTTCCCGATAGCGTCTGTGCATCAGCCGTGAATACGACTTGTGCACCGTTTTTGCCTGCAGTTCCCCAGCCGTGTGATGCCGAATTACCGCAAATATTCATGAGATATCCGTCGTTGCTTTTGTTAATGACATTAACGCCCGACAGGTAAAGCTCACAGGATGTGTTGGTGATATAGAACATATCGCCGTTTTTGGAGGTTAGTGTACCGCCTGTCATCGAGAAAAGTGACGTGCCCACGTCGGCATCTCCAGACATCGACTGATATATCATCACATTATGAACGTTTTCGTCGGAGCTGGAGCCTTTGGTGTCGCTCATGTTGCCTGAAACGTTGCAGTTTTGCAGTGTTATCGAATTTTTTCCTTCAATAACAAGCGCTTCGGAGTTGTTAGCAGTGAGCGAGGCGCCTTTTACTGTTATGTCCGCGGTAGAGTAAACGGCGGGAGAGTTATAACCGTTGCTTACATAAGTGCCGCCTGTTACGTTGACTGTGCCGCCGCCTCTGTCGGAGCGTATTGCAGCCGAGGAGTTGCCGGAGGTGTTGACGGTGAGATTGACGGCATTAGTAGTACCGCCGCCGGTTGTCTGAATACCGCCGGAATTGTCCGCGGTAGTTGTTATTTTTGAATCAGATATATTGACTGTTGTACCGCTGCCGTAGCTGAACACTCCGTTGCCGTTTTGTGCCGAGGATGTGACGACAGCGTTTTTTATTACCGCCGTCGCACCGTTTGTGGCAAGAAGTGCGGCATTTACACCGTAAAAGTCGCCGTTTTCCGTGTTGGAGGTAGCGCCCGCACTTTTGTTGACCGTAATGCTGTCGAGGGTGACTGAAGCACCGTTTATACGCAAGGCGTTTTCGTCGTCGCCGTCGGAAGTGTAGGTGACAGCGGAGTATTCGCCGTCGGTGTCAATGGTATTTGCCGAGCCGCCCTGCGTAACTTCGTCCGATCCGCCGAAAACGCCCGGAGCACCGTTACCGCCGACCGATTTTACGGTTACGGTCTTGACTGTGTTATTGTCGCCTGTCTTGGCTATAATGACTGATCCGACCGTAATATCATTAATCGTGCCGTCGGTGGTTTCAGCTTTTGACTCAACCTTGATTTCGGCACCGTCAAATTCGAGCGTTACGCTTTCATCTCCTGCGGTGAAACCTGTCGCTGCTGAATTGTTGTCAGGGGGAGTCATGCCGCCGCTCGGCATATCGGCAGGCACCTGACCGTCCGGTTGACTGCCGTCCGGCTTTTCTGGCGGAGTCTGAACGTTGTTTCCCGAATTGCCGCTCGGTATATCGGGAGGAGTTCCGTTGTTGTTGCTGCCGTCCGTATTTTGACCGTTCTGAACTGCTTTGCCTCCGCTCGGCATATCGGCAGGCGCCTGGCCGTCCGGTTGACTGCCGTTCGGCTTTTCGGGTGGAGTCTGACCGTTGTTTCCCGAATTGTCGCTCTGCATATCGGGAGGAGCTCCGTTGCTGTTGCTGCCGTCGGGCTGTGCTCCGTTGGGCGTACTGCCGCTTGGCTCCGATAATTGACCGAGTTGTAATGTTACCTTGGTGCCGTCAATTGCGGTCACCTGACCTGTAACGGTTCGATTGCTGTAATCAGTGCTATTTGAACAGGCAGCAAGCGAAAATAACATTGCCGCTGCGCAAAGTATTGATATTATCCGTTTCATAGTAATTCTCCTTTCAAAATTAAAGTCATTTAAGCGCGTTTTTTATAGAGCAGTGCGATTATAATACTCACAGCCAATACCGCTGTACATACACCGAGCAGTATCCATGTGTCAGCGTTATTGTCGGACGGATTGCCTGCGCTGTCAGATCCGATTGCGCCATGCATACCGTTAAAATCCGTGCTGTCACGACCGTTATCGGTCATATCGGGGGGTGTGCCGCCGTTAAAATTGCCGTTTGACGGCTGACCGCCGTGTCTGTCACCGTTATCAGTGGTTTCAGTAGCATTCTGACCGTTACCGCCGTCATTTGCGACAGTTTTGTCCGCCTGATCAATTTGAACTTGGTTTGTGTCAGTGTTTGACGTTTGCGTTTTTTGCGTTTTGCCTGAG
>OIXH01003922.1_pt1 | contig 12644 bp, 10 predicted proteins | sample 1587741 | NCBI WGS metagenome assembly OIXH01 (sample SAMEA3888916, study PRJEB22519) | human gut metagenome | biome: human gut; feature: human-associated habitat; material: faeces | place: Denmark | collected 2011 | reverse complement strand
TCGAGGCAATGCGGTGTCTCGGTGCGAAGAAATCCCGCATTATGTGGAAGCATATGGCGCCGAATATCCTTTCCCCGATCATTGTCCAGGTAACGTTTGTATTTGCTTCTTCCATCATCACAGAAGCAGCATTAAGCTTTCTGGGAGCTGGTGTTCCGGCTCCGGCACCCAGCTGGGGAAATATTTTAAATGAAGGAAAATCCGTGATCTACAATGCATGGTGGATGGTAGTTTTTCCTGGCATTTTCACAGCGGTTACGGTTCTTGGCCTGAACCTGTTGGGCGATGGCATCCGTGATTTTATTGATCCAATGAGTAACTAGCAGGAGGCGATAAGATGGCAGAGAAAATTCTTGAGGTGGTAAACCTTGGCACCCGGTTCAAAACGGAACGGGGCGTATTAAAAGCAATCGACGGCGTTTCCTTCGATGTGTACCGGGGCGAGATGTTAGGAATTGTAGGAGAGTCCGGCTGTGGCAAAAGTGTTACCTCACAGTCGATCCTGCGGTTATATGACGAAAAACGGCTGGCTGTATACAGTGGAGAAGTCCGTTTTGAGGGAAAAAATTTATTTGATCTATCAGAAAAGGAGATGCAGGACATCCGTGGCGAGAAGATCTCTATGGTATTCCAGGATGTCTATCTGTTTCAAGATACGGTACGCAACAACATACGTTTTGGTAAGGCTGGTGCAACGGATGATGAAATTATTGTCGCAGCCCAAAAAGCTTGTTGCCATGATTTTATCATGCAGTTGCCGCAAGGCTATGACACGATGATAGGTGAAGGCGGTTGTACTTTATCCGGAGGAGAAAAACAGCGTATATCCATTGCTCGTGCTGTTCTGAAAGACGCACAAGTCATTCTATTGGACGAAGCAACTGCCTCGCTTGACCCTGAAAATGAAGTGGAAATGCAGAAGGTCATCGATACTCTCATCAAAGGTCGTACTGTTATAACTATCGCTCATAAGCTCAAGACAATCATGAATGCTAATCGGATAATTGTTTTGGACGATGGTCAAGTTAAGGAACAAGGAACACATGATGAATTGATTCGGGTAGATGGTCTTTATGCCCGGCTATGGAAAATTCAGGAAAGTACTTCTGGATGGAATTTATGAGGAATTCTATTTGATTACACAATTGAAAAGAGAATATGAATTACTATTCTCTTTTCAACTTTTCTTAATAGGACTTAAATATGAATAGATGAAAAAAAATATTATTTTGCAGAATATTTTAACGTTGTGAAAATAATGTATTCTCTATCCGAAAGAAGTGTTTTGCGGAAGAGCGGTCGGGTAGTAACAAACCAGATTAAGATTGTTATCAGATCATTGTTCCATGCCTCAAAACAAATATGATATTTCTCGTTTAAATCATTTTTAAGGATTTGTCGGACTTTTATAAAAAACTCCCTTATTGTTTTTTATTTCTATCATTCCGTTGTCTGAATCATACAGGAATGGTGGAAAAGTAAAAAAGACATAAATCTCGGTGTCTTTTAGTTTGTACAGCTTGGGAGTGATCTTTTTACTGATTCCGCTTGGGAATACTTGGTCATCCATTTCGGTGGGAATATAATAATCTGCTCCCTCCCTCAATACATTTTTGCTAATCTTGGCTTCTGCTTTTGATTTGGCAATCGTATAGAATCCCTCTATATCATATTTATCCCAATTTTTATACTCTTGTCCAAGCACCATACTTATGTTTAAACATAAAACCAGTAGTAATAATATTCTTTTCATATCTATCTGTTTTTAAGGTTATTCCAAGTTGGTATCACAAATATAAGAATTCTTATTGGTTTTTTCAAGGAATAAGAAAGAAAAATAGAGAGTGGAATTTTAAAGAAAAGTAATTCCTATCCATATCAGAACTCCTGCTATTAGAACAATGCCTAACATGATTAATTTTATTTTGAAGAGCTGGTGGGTTTCCGCTTCTTCTTTTTCTTGCGTTTTTATTCTGATCTCTTCTAATTGCTCAAGGGATAGATGGGAGGAGTGCCCTTTTTTGTTCAAATCAATCAGTCGGTTTCTAGTTTCATTCAAGCGTTCCTTTCCTGCCTTTCGTAGTTCACGATTTTCTTTATCTCTTCTCATCATGTTATTGATGCAACCTAAAGTACCCATAATCTAACTGTTTAATTTGAATTCATTTTCACAAATATAGTGTTTTTTGCAGTTGCTTTTCTTCATTTGCTAATTTAATATTTGAAGGATAGATATTACTTAATAAACCTGATGTGCCTTGACTGCCGGATATAAATATTCTGCCAATGGATTTGTAATATAAAGTTGTATGCCATTATGCTTTCATACCATTGCTTATGGGGTAATATGTTGATAATGAACTGTATTTATATGGCGTGGCATTTTCCCCATTGAAATAGGTAAAAAGTAGATGTATTTATCTTATCATTGAAAAAAAATGTGAATATAAAGTTTAGGTGAAAGTGATTTTATTTGTAAATTGTATACCGTCATGTAGGTATCTCCGATCTATGTATAATTTAGTATATACCTAGAAATGGGGATTGTGCCGAGCTTTTATGAATTGTAATTTTGCAAACCAATAGAGAATGAAATGATTTGTAAGATTGCATATATTTTTTTATTTATAATTTGTAGCAATGTGTCTCTTTTATGGGGGCAGACATTTGTATTTCGGGGAACTGTACTGGATGAGCAGACTCATAAAGCGTTGGATTACGCTACAGTTCAATTGTTTGTGGATAAGCAGATTGTTTATGGGGGAATAACAGATGCGAATGGACATTTTGAACTTCTACATATCCATCCTGGAACTTATCGGGTTATTGTATCCTATTTAGGATATGATTCTACAGAAAAAGAAGTGAAGGTCATTGGGGATATTTCAGCAATCTTTTATTTAAAACCTTCGGTCATGGCGCTGAACGAGGTAGTGGTGACCGCTTCTGAATCAAAACGCGCTACCAGCGCTTCTATCGTTGACCGTACAGCCATGAAACATCTTCAGCCCAGCAGTTTCAGTGACTTGATGGAATTAGTACCTGGAGGAAAGTCGGCTGATCCTCAGATGGGGCAGGCCAATCTGATCCGGATACGTGAAACAGGTAAGACGGAGGATATCTCTTCATTGGGAGTTGGATTTTATATTGATGGTATCTCCCAGAATACGGATGCGAATCTGCAATATATGCCAAACAGTACTTCCGCAGTGAATGCAACGAGCACAATGTCAAAAGGGATAGATATGCGTACCATCTCAACCGATAATATTGAGAAGGTGGAAATCATTCGTGGCATTCCTTCCGTGGCTTATGGTAATGTGGCAAACGGTGCGGTAATCATTCAGCGTAAAATGAATGAGAGCCCCTTGTCTGCGCGTTTTAAGGCTGATAAAACCAGTAAACTGTTTTCTGTAGGCAAGGGAATTCGGCTGGATGGGAACGGGCGTTATGTGTTGAATGCTGATTTAAACTATTTGGAGTCCAAAATAGATCCGCGTAACAGTGTGAAAAATTACACTCGCCTTACTGCTTCCGCCCGCTTGGATGGCAAATGGTTATGGAATGAACGTAATATTCATTGGAATATCAGTTCCGATTATACCGGCTCGTTTGATGATGCGAAGAGGGATAAAGATGCGACAGTAAAGGAAGATTCTTATAAATCGGACTTTAACAGCCTGAAGATAGCGGGGAAATGGAGCATGAAGTTTCCGGCCCATTTATGGATTCGTGAGGTTGGTGTGACTACTTCTGTCAGTCAGCAGTGGGAGAAGATGCGTGAAATAAAGTCCGTTTCTCTGAATCGTCCGGCAGCTATTGCTACTCAGACAGAAACCGGAGAGTTTGATGGCATCTATCTACCTTATAATTATGTGGCACAGATGGATATTGATGGTAAACCTTTATATGTTACGGCTTCCGCCCGTACGCGGTTGGCTTTCCCGTTGGGGGTATTACAGAATGCGATGAATATGGGGATGGAATGGAATTATCAGAAGAATTTGGGAGAAGGCCAGGTATTCGATGTGACACGGCCCATCAGTGAAAGTTTGAGTACACGGCCTCGCCGTTTTAAGGATATACCGGGGCTGCAACCTTTCGCCTTCTATGCCGAGGAGGTGTTGAATCTTCCTGTAAATAGACATAAATTGGCTTTTACGGCTGGTATCCGTTTGCAGTCTTTATTGGGGCTGGACACTAAATATAAGATGCAGGGCAAGATATATCCCGATCTTCGTCTGGACTTGCAATGGAGTTTACCGGTATCAAACGGATGGGATGTTGCCTTTTCGGGAGGTTTGGGCTGGATCAGCCGTATGCCGACCACCGCACAGCTATATCCGGATTTTAAGTATGTAGATTTGATTCAGTTGAATTATTACCATACCAATCCGGATTATCGCCGTATCAATATGATGACATATAAATGGGATAATACAAACTATCAATTGGAACCAGCACGTAACATGAAATGGGAAGTGCGGGCCGACGTCAGCTATAAGGGAAACCGCCTGTCGATAACTTATTTCCGCGAACGGATGAATAATGCTTTTGATGATATCACTTATTATAGGTCATTGGCATATAAACTATATGATCCTGCTAGTATCGACGGATCAGCATTGACGGCTCCTCCAGAACTTTCTCAGTTGACTTATACAAATGAATATAATCTGGATGTGTATTCCACACAAGGTAATGTAATGAAGGTGTGTAAAGAAGGAGTGGAGTTTCAGTTCGCTTCCAAACGAATAGAATCGCTCAAGACTCGCGTCACTATGTATGGAGCCTGGATAAAGACAATTTATAATTCGGATTCTCCTCAATATAAGGCCTCTTCTATATTGTTGGACAATAAACAGCTGAAATATGTGGGATTGTACAATGGGGACAACGGAACAGAAAGCCAGGCATTCAATACGAACTTTATGTTTGATACCTATATACAGCGTTTGGGACTTACTTTCTCTACGTCGGCACAATGCACTTGGTATACCAACAGACGGAACTTGTGGAATAATGGCGTGCCAGTAAGCTATATAGATCAATCCGGTGAAACGCATCCGTTTCGCGAAGAGGATAAAAACAATATTCAGTTACAGCATCTGGTGGAGAAATATTCAGCCACTTATTTTGAGCGTACTACCGTGCCTTTTTATATGGATATCAATTTGAAGGCGAGTAAACGGATCGGTAAGTATCTGAATCTGGCTTTTTATGTAAACCGGCTTTTGGGTATTTATCCTGATTATACGTTACGGGGCGTACTGCAACGGAGAACGTCCGAATCGCCTTATTTCGGTATGGAAATGAACTTAACTTTTTAGTAAATGAACAATAAAATAGAGATGAAGATGAAAAAGAATCAATTGACAATGTTAGTCCTTTTTGCGACAATGCTGGGATTTACCGCATGTAGTGATGATGACAAAGTGAGCATATCCACTGTAGGTATTACCACTACTGTAGATACAACTATCGAGGGGCTGCAACTGACCGGTGGAACCTATACTTTTGAAAATGTAAATACATCTGTCAAGACAGACATTACCTATCCGGCTCAGAGTATTGAACTGGCGGACGGGTTGTATAATGTAACTTTCATTGGTAAGGGAACTTACTCACAGAATGGAACTCCGGTGGAAGTCGATGTACAGGGAGTACAACAGAATGTGGCCGTATCTGGAGGGTCGTACAAGCTGGAACTGAAGGTTCATGTACTCAATACAGGTGACCCTGATTTTGTGATTGCCGAGATATTTATTCCCGGAACCTATAATGAAGCAGGTAAGCAATATAATGGCGACCAGTATATACGTATCTATAATAACTCGGATAAAGTTTTGTATGCGGATGGATTGATATTTATGGAATCACAATTCCAAACTACTCAGAAATATCAATCGGTAGATCCGGATATCATGGATGAAGCTATTGCGGTAGGCTCTGTTGTAGCAGTACCGGGCAGTGGAACAGATTATCCGGTACAACCGGGAGAATCCTTTATCCTTTGTGACAATGCGATCAATCATAAAGAGGCTAATCCGAATTCTATAGATTTAAGTAAAGCCAATTTTGAGTGGTATATTGAATCAAAGCAAGATGTGGATAATCCGGCTGTTCCCAATCTGGATGTTTATTATTGTTATTCCAAAACTATCTGGGTGTTGAATAAACAGGGAAATCGCGCTTATGCTATTGGCAGATTACCCAAAAGTATGACTAAAGAAAAGTATATTTCAGACTATGCATACAACTATACGTATATTATGCAAAATGGAACAGCCAGTAAACCGCAAAGCAAATATAAGTTCCCCAATGAATGGGTGATTGATGCTGTAAATGTAGGTGCTTCCAATGAATGGCAGTGGAATGTAACCTCTACCGGGCTGGATATGGGGCATACTTATATCGGTATGAACAATACCGTTGCAGAAAACATCGGAAAGTGCGTAATGCGTAAAGCCGCCTACAAGGATGGTGATCGGGAAGTATTGCAGGATACAAATAACTCTACCGTTGATTTCACACCTGTGGCTACTCCGAGCCTGTTTAACAAATAATTGAATCCGTCTTATTGATATATAAATCTTTATTATTCATGATGCTAATCCGAATTATCATTATGTTGCTGATTGCTTTATTTGTGGAGAGTCGGCAGGAAGCCTTCGGGCAGACTACCGACACACTCTCCCTGTCCGATAAGGTAATCCGTACCGCTTCATTTGCGACCGGATTTCGTGGCGAGATATGGCAGAATCCGGCACTTTATTATTACTATACTCCGTATACATGGACAAGGCTGGACGTAAATGGAGCTTATCATGATAAAGGAAAAGCATCTTTGAAACAGGAAGGTGATAAGGATACCCGTATCGGGGTAGATGTCAATTCCTTCGTTATTCTTTCGGAACGTGATCGTGTATTCGGTTCAGCAGGATACAGGAGTGAGAAGCAGGAGAATGTGTTATGGAATGAAAATATAGACTGGAAATTGATAGCTCCTTACGTGACTGGTGATTCCATTGGTGGTTTCCTGAAGGGAGAAACTTATTATTTCAATGGAGGTTACGCCAGTGAGTCAGGTTCCTGGACATGGGGAATCACCGGTGGTTACAGAGCGTCTCATAATTATCGGGATAAAGATCCGCGTCCACGTAATACAGCTTCCGATCTCTCTTTTGCTTTGGGAGCAGGATATCGTCTGGGGACATATCGTTTGGGAGTTTCCGCAGATTTCCGGCTTTATCAGCAGAAAAGTGAGATTTCATTCCTTGCAGATAAAGGCTCTACTTCGGTATACCATATGTTGGGATTGGGCATGGATTATGTGCGTTTCGCCGGAAACCAGACCGGGACGAAGCATCAAGGCATCCGGTGGGGAGGAAGCATAGGCATTCTGCCAGTTGATACGGAAAAGGGGATATCGGCCACAGTTTCAATTGACCGTATGTCAATGGACAAGAAATTGAGCAATGCCAATAATCTCACTTTGCTGGAATTGAATACGACTGATTTGAAAGGAAACGTGACCTGGATGCGGGAACTTCAGCAGGCAGAACACCTTGCTGTGAAACTGGATGCAGGCTATATAGTTCGTAAAGGAATGGAGAATATTTACGGAGAGGCGGGCGGAAGCTCCTATGGAGCATTAATTAGTACATCTCCGGGAATGAAGGTCACGAATAGTCGGGTTGCCGTAAGTGGTTTGTGGGAGAAGCTTTTGACCGATAAAGGTGTATGGGGAGGAGCAATTGTCCCAAACATAATCTACCATCGGTTGGAAACGGATTACAACGCCGTATCCCGGTTTGTTCACTTGTCTGTTTTGGAGAGTTCTTTGCGTGCCCGTTTGCTGTATCAGAAGAGGCTGCTACGATTGACCGCAGAAGCTAACGGTGGATATTATGCCAATTTATCGGCTGAATATTCTTTACCGAGATTGAATACCGCGAAGTCGTCCGCCCAGACTTTATTGGCAAATATTGACTATTTATCTGATAGTTATAGTATGGTGGGGATTCGTCTGCAAGGGGATTATCCCATCATGAAACAATATAACCTGTCTTTGTCTGTTCAATGGCAGGCGGCATATTATAAAAAATGCGGAACGGCCCAGTATGCCGTTTGTTCATTGGGCATCTTTTTTTAAAAAATAAAAACAGTTAGCATATGAAAATTAAGTTTATGGTCGCTGCAACCTTAATGGCAGCTTTAGTAACTACTACTTCTTGTGGAAACAGTAACAAACAGAGCCAGTCTGAAAAAACGGAGCAGGCGGCTCCGGCGGCATTGAGTATCGATAATCTGCTGGTGCATGCCGATTCACTGGCCAACAAGGAGGTGACTATCGAAGGAATCTGCACACATACCTGCAAGCACGGAGCTACAAAAATATTCCTGATGGGCAGTGATGATACCAAAACGATTCGTGTGGAAGCCGGACCTTTGGGCTCGTTTGATACCAAATGCATCAACGCTATTGTCACAGTGACCGGAACGTTAAAGGAACAGCGGGTAGATGAAGCTTACTTGCAAAACTGGGAGGCTAAACTGAAAGCACAGACTGAAAAATCTCATGGAGAAACTGCTGCCGGGTGTGATTCGGAAAAAAAAGCACGCGGTGAAACAGCCAGCACCCCTGAAGCCCGTATTGCGGACTTTCGCGCAAAGATAGCAGAAAGAAAAGCTGCTACCGGAAAAGATTATCTGTCATTCTACTATATGGAAGCCAGTTCTTATGAAATCGCAGAATAAAGGTACTGCATTCCGCAAGTGGAGCCGGATCATCCATCGTGATCTGTCTTTCTTCTTTGCGGGAATGATTTTGATTTATGCTATTTCGGGTATCGTGATGAACCATAGGGATAGCATAAATCCCCATTATACAGTTACACGAACGGAATATAAAATAACAGAGGATCTGTCGGACAAGAGCAAAGTTAATGAGAAGATGATTTTGACTTTGTTGGAACCGCTGGGCGAAGCCGGAAATTTTACTAAATATTATTACCCGGAACCGGATCTGATTAAGGTTTTTCTGAAAGGAGGCTCAAGTCTGGTGATTAACACCCGGACAAAAGATGCTGTCTACGAGGGGGTGAAGCGCCGTCCGCTGATCTCTTCCATGGTACAACTCCATTTCAATCCGGGTAAGTGGTGGACTTGGTTTGCCGATGCTTTTGCTGTCTGTCTGATTATTATCACTGTCAGCGGTATAGTGATGATAAAAGGTCCTAAAGGATTGTGGGGCAGAGGAGGAATCGAGTTGGTGGCCGGTATCTTGATTCCTATTCTTTTCCTGGCGTGTTTCTAATAGCAAACGAAAAATGATTTATAAAGCATGAGTGCAATTATAGAATGTAAGAACCTGACCCATTATTACGGTCAACGCAAGATTTATGAGAACTTGAGTTTTGAAGTTCCTCAAGGGCGTATCTTGGGGTTGTTGGGTAAAAATGGTACAGGGAAAACGACAACCATTAATATATTGAGCGGTTATCTTCAGCCGCGTTCAGGCGAATGTCGCATCTTTGGTGAGAACATTCAGACCATGAATCCTGCTTTACGCAGGAATATCGGTTTATTGCTGGAAGGTCATGTTCAATATCAGTTTATGAATATCACACAAATAGAAAAGTTTTATGCTTCTTTTTATCCGGGACAATGGAAAAAGGAGGCTTATTATGACTTGATGAATAAATTGAAGGTAGCTCCGGGACAACGTATCTCAAGAATGTCGAACGGACAGCGTTCGCAAGTGGCATTGGGACTGATCCTGGCACAAAATCCGGAGTTGTTGATTCTGGATGATTTCTCTTTAGGACTTGATCCGGGCTATCGCCGTCTTTTTGTGGATTATTTACGTGATTATGCCCGTTCCGAGAACAAGACTGTTTTCCTGACTTCCCATATTATTCAGGATATGGAGCGGTTGATTGATGATTGTATTATTATGGATTATGGCTCTATCCTTATTCAACAGCCTATTGAAACGTTGATGAAAGAGCTGAGAAGATATACTTGTACTGTGCCCGAGGGTTATCAGCCTCAGTTGCCGGCAACTTGCTATCATCCGGCTGTCATTCGTCAAACCTTGGAAACGTACTCCTTTTTGCCTCCCGTGGATGTGGAGAAACTGTTGAAGGAAAGTCAAGTTCCCTTTACTGGTTTGCAGCACGAAAATGTAAGTCTGGAAGATGCCTTTATCGGTCTTACCGGAAAGTATTAATATGTAAACTAAATAGAAGAAATATGATACAAGCCATATTTTATAAAGAGTGGATAAAAACGCGTTGGTATTGGTTGCTGGCAACTCTTTTTATGATAGGGATCACAGGATATTCCATGCTTCGTATTGGCCGTACCATTGCCATACAGGGAATCGATCATTTATGGGTAGTGATGGTCCAGAAGGATGCTATATTTATTGATTTGTTGCAATTTGTCCCTTTACTTATCGGTATCTTGCTTGCTGCCGTACAGTTTTTCCCCGAGATGCAACGTAAGTGTTTGAAGCTTACTTTGCATTTGCCTTATTCACAGAAGAAAATGGTCATGTCAATGTTGGCCTATGGCGTACTTGCACTGGTGACCTGTTTTGCTATGAGTTTTATTATGATGGGAGTTTATCTGCCACAACATTTTACAAGTGAGTTGGTGCAGCGTGTTTTATTATCTGCGGCTCCATGGTTTTTTGCCGGATTTGCCGGTTATCTGCTTGTTTCATGGATTTGCCTGGAACCCACATGGAAGCGCAGGGTTTTGAATCTGATTATTGCGGCATTGATTTTCCGTGTCTACTTTCTGGCTCCGGGAGCGGAGGCATATAATAGTTTCTTGCCCTGTCTGACACTTTATACGTTGCTTGCCGCTTCTCTTTCGTGGATTTCTGTGGTACGGTTCAAGGCCGGTAAGCAAGACTAATTGAATGTTTATTATTAAAAAATCAAACAAACATGATTCGATTCAGCAAAATATTTTTTTATATTACCGTAGCTGTCCTGCTTGTATGGCAGTTGCCTTGGTGTTATGCTTTTCTCACACTGAAGCCTGTCAAAACTCCTTTTACTATGTATAGTTCCGTACTTGGTGATTTTGTTATTACACAACTAGATGAGAATAAGCAACTTCACCGCTATGATACGAAAGGCAATACATATACACAACAGCAGGTAGACAGTTTGTTGCCTTCTCTCTATGTGCGCCAGCTTACGGCGGACGAACGTTTCCCTGATACCATTTGTGGTAAGGCAGTTAGTCCGAAAGATATTCAATTGACAAACTTTACTTTCAAGAGTGTGCCGTCAGCCATCAATGCTCCCCAGACAGGACTCTATTTTCTGATGGAGTCCATGTCCAAACGGGTGGATTTGAAAATGCCCGAAGATGCATTCCGTTTTACCGATAAAGGTATAGAATTTATTCGTATGGAGACGAATTGTATCGATGAGGCGAAAAGCAAATTGTTTACGGATATGCTGGTTCAGAAAGGGTTTGCTTTTCCTGCATGCTATGCTTCGGGCAATCCAACTACTCGTAAAGACTATGATGAGGGATATCTGGTTTTAGATGCCAACCATAAATTGTTCCATCTGAAGTGCACCAAAGGACGTCCGTATGTGAAAGCTATTCAGTTGCCTGAAGGAGTCTTGCCGGAATATGTGTTTATTACTGAATTCCGTAGCCGTCGGACTTTGGGGTATATGGTAGATAGCAAGCATCATTTTTATATTATCAATAGTGATGGAAGTTTGGTGAAATCAGCTCTCCCCGGTTTCGATCCGGCAAAAGATGAGTTGACCATCTTTGGAAATATGTTTGACTGGACTGTAAAGTTATCGACAGATAAAGATGATTATTACTATGCTTTGGATGCTACAGATTATTCACTGATTAAAGAACATGCCTATAAAGATATCCGCCGTTCTGTTCCGGGGTTGTCTTTTACATCTCCAGATGACAAATTTGTAAAACCTCGTTTTTGATGTGAATTTGGCAGGGGAAGTCTGATATTAAAATGTATATTAGTTCGAACAGACCGAAAACAACTAGGTAAAGGGGCTATCATGTTAGGCATCAGCTAACTCTACCTTCTGTGAGATACTGCAAATACGGGATTATATAATTGTGCGGACAGACAGGAGGGCGTGAAAACAGCCTTCCTTTTTTTGATAATATTTAAGATACAGGGATTTGATCTAGTTTTTCTTGCTCGTCAATTTTATATTATGATAATCGTTCTTTGAGTATATGCAGGATAAAACAGGTTGTTGAATTTTGCTTGTTTTTAAATTTTCAAAAATGCCAGATTGCATATAAATAATCTTCGTTTTGACCTCCTTTTATCCTAAACCAACTCTTAATTGTATAACCGATTTATGATTTAAAGAACCAATTTCATTCCGTAATTTTAGACAATTATTTGCAATACTTTTGATTGATATTGAAAAATAGGAGGGGGTGGGTCATCAGTTAAACGAATGAAATTACTGGAAATAAAAATCCCTATAACTGCAATGGTTATAGGGATTTATATATTGGCAATGTATTATATTACTTGCTCAAAGCAGTAGCAACGTCTACAGCACAAGCCACTGTACATCCTACCATCGGGTTGTTACCGATACCCAGGAATCCCA
>OIXH01003921.1_pt1 | contig 12646 bp, 17 predicted proteins | sample 1587741 | NCBI WGS metagenome assembly OIXH01 (sample SAMEA3888916, study PRJEB22519) | human gut metagenome | biome: human gut; feature: human-associated habitat; material: faeces | place: Denmark | collected 2011 | reverse complement strand
TTATGCTTACTTGCTTTCGTCAATTCTTCTATTTGGTTATCGCGAATCATTGATAGAGATACAGAAGTTGATTTTGTCGATTTTAATTCTAAACAGTATAACGTTCTTGAATCATCATTAAACATAATAAAGTCGCACATGTTATGACTTGCAAATCTTGTATTTGATCCACCACCAAAACTGGCTGCATTATCTTTCAATCTATAAATCCATAAATTATCTAGTTCTTCAACAGAACTTTTCCAATTCTGTTCAAATCTTTTTCCTTCGTTAACAGCTATAATAAATCACTCCTAAAAAATATTTAAGAGTAGGAGAGTAGCAGTTCAGTCTTTTACTACTCTCCACAAATACTCTTACCATACGACTGAACCTTGTATGGTAAAAATACTTGACATTAATTGTGCCGTAAGTTATAATTTTAATTTGCATATGTCTCCACACATATGAAACTTTTCGGCACATAAGGAAAGGAGTCATATCATGCAGAATTTTTACTACATCAGTATGATTCTTCTAGGAATAGCACAGACTATTCTAGATGTAATCATCGTTCTTAAGAAATAAGATTGAAGCATTCAATCTAAAATCAATATAAATTGTACAAATGATAAGAATTCAAACACAGAAAAATTAGCCACTTTTCTCCGATAAAAATAAAATCTTATGATTGGTGTAGAAGTACAATTGATTTTTTATGATTTATATTGATTTTCACTTGCGTAAGTGTTATGGTATAAGAGTAGTAAAAATATTACAATATATGGCTTCATAGTGCGAATTGGCTATTTGCACGAGCGAGAGTTAAGAGATAAGTACCCAAGTATATTGGGTACTTATTTCTTTATAATGTACTCGCCACCTAACATTATATCTTTGATAGAAAGTTCTTGGTACACATCTACATGTGGTAAAGGCGAGTACATTCTATAGGGCAACATGAAACTGCCCTTTCATTTTTTTAATTTTTATCAGTATTGTATAAAGTTGTAACCGGTATGATTGGCAAATTATTCATTACATATTCGTATTTCTTCTCTCTGTTATGATTACCCATAAGACCTCGATATGCCTCGTAAACAGAATTGAATTCATCAACTTCATCTGAAGGAATGCCTTCTAGTCTAATATATTTTTCATATTTTTGATCTATTTTATCACCCAACAATTCTTTTGTTCCAACCATTAATGACTCAATCTGAGTAGATCTCGTAGAATCTGATTTTGCCAAAAAATCAATAGATTCCTTCAAATCTTTCTGAATATTCATAGATTGTTGTCTATACGGAGTATAGAATCTAACAAGTTTTTCCTCAAATAAATGATCTGTATTACTTGAAGCTTCATTAAATCTATCACTTAACTCCGTAACCTTATCAACTGTTTCCTGCAATAAAATCTTTTGTTCTCTTTTTTCACGCTGAAATTTTGTTTCAATTCCAAGAACCTTACAAAATAGATTCTTGCAAATAGGTATAAAATAATTAAGTCCAATAATAATCAAACATAACTGTGTAATTAACTTTACATAATCAATTTCCATAATTGGTCTGATTGCATCCATTCGTGTAACACCAGTCCTTTCTTTACTTCTTAGGACTAGTATACGTTAATGCTTTTTCAGAATCTCCAATGCCTTTTGTCGTTGGATCTGTGATTGCATTGAACAATGATACAAGAGCCATAACAACAACATATGGATTTCTAACTGCCTGAACAAAAGTATCTCCAACTTTCGCCCAAGTTGTTAAATCACTTGCCTGTAGTCCAAAATATGTAAGGATTGGAATCACTACAGAAATAATTACCTGGGAGATAAATAAAATATTCTCTTTGTTAAATCTAACTTTCCAATTCAATTTCTTCATGATTTTCTCCATTTCTAACAGGAGAGTAGCAGACCTTCCTGACTATTGCTTTCTTTTTAGTAATACTTGCTCACAGGTATATCACCTACTTTTACACTCATCATCTTGAGTAACCTATTTCATGTAAATTTTCTTAATGTATCTACGCACTTTTTAAATTCATCACAAACATAATTCAATTCATCTATTGTCTCTGATCCAGAAAATGTCATACGAATACAGCTATTCAAATCTTCATTATTTAAATGTATTTCTTTTAAGGTGTTTGATGGTTCTTTATTTCCAGAATTGCAAGCTGAACCTATAGAAACTTGAATACCTTTTGTATCAAGCATTGTCATTAACTGTTCTCCGTCAATTCCTTTTGCACATATGAAAAGATTGTGTTTAAGCCTATCTTTTTCAGAACCGACAATATAAACATCCTGAATATTGTCTTTAATATAATTCCAAACATAATCTCTACCATTAAATGAATTGTTTTCATACTTATAATTTTCAACAGCTTTTCCAATTGCAGCTATTCCCAATATATTTTCAGTACCACCAAACAATCCAGATTCTTGTTCACCATAAATAAGTGGTGATAGTTTTAAATTTTTCTTCTTATATAAAACTCCACAACCTTTTAAGGCATGAATCTTATGACCGGAAAATCCAATCATATCTACATCTAATTCTTTTACATCTACTGGAATAGAAGGTATACTTCCTGTACAATCAAGATATACAATTCCGTCATAACTATGAGTCAGCTTGATAATTTCTTTTACATTTTGAATTGTTCCTATTTCGGAGTTTGCATAATCTATTACAACAAATGGTTTCCTATCACAATATTTCAACATGTCTTCTAAAATAAAAGTATATATCTTTCCATCTTTATCAACATAAATTTTCTGTGAACCACAAGTTGCTTCTGCACATTTCAGCATTGATTTATGTGCAATAGAAGAATAAAATACACAACAGTTGTTTTCTTCATAATATCCTTTAATAGCAAGTGTATTACTTGCAGAACCACCGCTTGTGAAAATTATTTCATCAGGATCAGAATTAATAAATTTTGCTACATTATCTCTTGATTTCTCTATAATTCTTTTAGATTCCTTTCCAGCTTCGTATGTAGAAGATGGATTATAAAATGAATCAAGTAAAGACGTAATATATTTTTTTACAGAAGGTGATAGAGGAGTAGTTGCAGCATTATCTAAATAAACTTTCATGCATAACACCTCTAATCATAATATTCGTTATTAATGTAGAAATTTTTTAATGATTCAAATAGTTCAGGTGTTTTTGCGTATTTCCACACCGTCATTCCAGAATCATCTGTTTTGATGAATGTGTATCTAATACCATTCGACTTTAGCCATTTAAATTCTTCAACAAAAGTCGTAGAGTATTCTTTATCATATTTCATTAAATTCCTTTATTTCCTTTCTGATAATGAAAATCGTAAAAAATAGGGACATATAATTTCATGATATATGAATTTATACATCCCTTTCTTTACACTCATATATCAATCACTCAGTTTTTCATTCGTTGTATCTGTTTTCTTTTTAGAAGAACGACTTACAACTTCTTTCTTTTCTTCTTTTGTGATTTCATCAACAAGTTTTACGATATTACTCTTAAAAGTGTGTTTTAAATCACAAGAAGCAAGAATTTTCTTTGCTTTTGTTTTATCAATTGCTTTCTGCTCGTAATCACTTACAGTTTGGAATATATCCTTGCAATTTTCCGTATCAAATAAGTTTTTCCATGCAGGGAGATTAACACCTCTTTTACAAGTACCACAGTACTCATAGGCATTTCCACAGCACAGACATACTCTGTTATTTGCCATCTTATTGTCTCCCTTCAAATTAATGAAGAGTGGATCGCTCCACTCTATTACATATTATCTACTTCGTCAGCATCATATACTTTGTAAAGTACTTTGTCTGTTCCGCAGTAGTCAATTTCAAGATCTCCCTTGAAGTCCATTGTTGCAGAGTCTGCATTGATTGGGAATGATACTTCTGGAGATACCTGGAATGATGGGAACTCGATGTAATCAGCCTTAAGCTCATTCTTTTTACATGGATTGTAATATGTAGCTTTCATAATTCCACGTACAGAAGATGGGAATGCATCAGCTCTGTTTGTAATAACAGCACCTTTAGATGCTTCACGAATGTATTTAACGAAATACATCTCTGCATCAGTATCTTCTGGAAGTGTAAGAGTATGTGTCTCTTTTGCAATACCAAATTCAGTCTTGCTTGCAGAAGTTCCGAGTGTATATGTCTTTCCGATAGAGCCATCTCCGAAATACTGTGCAACCTTAACTGTTCCTTCAACAAAGTCTGCGCCAAGGTCAACTGTTTTTGTTCCAGCAGGTACACGGAACATTTTTGGCATCTGAACCTTATTTTCAGATGATGCAAAAATAGCTTTGCTTCCGGAAGAAGCTTCAACAATATTCATGTTACAGAATGCATTTGTTGCATTAAATGTACCACTCTTACCTTTCCAAATTTTCTTGATAAGGTTTCCATTCTTATCTTTTACTTCAGTTGACTCTGCTGTAATCTCTACTGTAGCTTCTGAAAGCTGTGTAAGAACATACAGAGGGAGTTCTGTTGAAAGGTCTTCTGCATAAAAGTACAGAATTTCTTTATAAATTTTGTCGCCTAATTTGAATGACATAGGTTATTCCTCCTTTTATTTTTTGTTTTTTAGATAATAAAAAAAATCATGCAGTGATTCGAACATCACGCATGAAATTAAATTGATTTTTATCTATTTTGCTTGTATCAATAAATCCAGAATACATACCACCATATAGTGCATGTGTTGTTTCATAAATCTGAAGACGTTGAACACTATCCATGAATTCAACTATACAAACTTTTCTTAATTCATCTTTTTTATATGGGAATCCAGGATGATTTAGACAGAAAGAAATCATTGACAACAAATTAGAATCAGATTTTTTCTTTTTCTTTTGGTTTAATTGTTTTTGCCTGTCATTGTTAATCAAATCTTGTTTTAAAACATTGTTTGAAGTAAACTCTTCCTCTGGCGGAAAAGAATTGAACATGAATTGAATATATCTACACATTTTTTCTCGTGTATTATCATCTATTTCAATACCATGCATCCTATCATACAATACGATTTCTTCCCCTTCTTCTGTGTGTTTCGAATACAAATCAAAACACGAAAAATCAATGTCTCCAAAAATTAGTTTTGAATATTTCGGATTTATTGTTTTTATCAACATAGCAAATAGTTCTTGGTTTGTTATTTTATTCCAATCTATACCCATGTCATATAACTGCACCCTATATGAAGTAGTGTTACATGTAAAAGGAGCAATTGTTGAGTATAAATTAGCATCGCCATAATCAACAAAATCTTGAATACATGGCTGATGAATTGTTATTTGATCATTAACTACATAATCTTCTCCAAAATATAATTGAAGCGGATTAAAGTCAATTTTTATCTTTTCTTCTTCCTCTAGACTTTCTAATTGCTTATCATATACATCTTGAATAAATGCTGTATCCATTTGATCACCTCCTATTTGAATAAGAAGTAATTCCATTTTTAGTTACAGACATCTCATTAGGAAGCATAATTTCAAACTGAAGTGTTCTCACTAAATATGTATTATCCATGATAGATTCTTTATTAAATGCCGGCTTTGTCTTTGATATTTCAAAACCAGACCAGGCAAATCTTTCTCTAAGAATTGCAGCAATCAAATCATGACGAGGAATTCCAGTGTATTTGTCTATAATGTCTCCTGAATTGACAAATACTGTAAATGTAATGTCTAAATATTTTTCGACATTATTTCCACGCACTAATTCATTAAACATTGTCTGGTAACATATATAATTTTTCTTGTGCGTAGATGTTTGTGGAAAGAATAAAAAAGGACGAATAAGAGATGTTTCACCGAAATATCTATCCCATTCACCCTCAGTATTAAGAGTTCCGTCTTCGTTAAATAATTCACTTTCTAACTCTTCATCATGCAAGGCATATAGAAGTTCTGGAGTACTTAATAGAATCTCTTTTACTTTATTCTTATATCTAATATTGTCATCATCAGGAGATTTAGAATAAGTAATTAATTTATTAATTAATTCTTTCTTGGTTGAAAAATCATAAATATTTTCTTCCATGTAACAACCTCCTAGATGCTAAGTTCAAAATCAAATGATGCAGATAAATTTCTTATATCAGACGTTATATTACATACAACGTGCAATGTTTGTCCGAGAAAAGTTCTATCATCTGGAAATTTGATTTTAATATTATTAAATTCATTTTGCTTCAACCAAGTGGCAACATCAGTAATATCTTCATCTCCAATAAAACATTTCCATTCAAATGTTGCATCAGAATATGTATTTGTAACATCAATATTAGAATCATCTGTTATGTTTACTTTGAGCAGTTTATAACTACCACCAACTTTAAGAATGTAATTAGAAGCCGTGATAGAAACCTTGTACTCAGGCTGTGTTGTAATTGGATTTCTTTCGTCTACTGGCTCAAAAGTAGAATCGTAATAATCTGCATACATACCAATAACATGACCTTCTTCATCTTTTTCGATGTAATCTTTATGTTCATCCCAGAAGTTCTGATATAATGTTAATTTCTGTATTCCCATTGGTTTCGTATTCTCAATCTTAGTAACCTTCCAAACTGCTGGATGTTCTGTTGGTGCGCTAACAACCAACCGCATTGTTCTATTCAGACCATCGTTGTACCAGAATTTTTCAGTATACTTATTTAATGGCATCCAGATTTTCGTCTGATTGTCCGGGTGCGCAAAAAAAGTGTCTCTGTACTCCCCAATCGTATCTAATATGTTACTTTATTTAGTTCGTTATTCTAATAAAGGTAAATTATAATTATGCGATATTTAAATATTCGATATATCTATCATATTTTCTTTGCAAATACAAATCCGCATCTTTATACATCCAGTTCAACACCTTCAAAGGATGTTCGACACCAGTTATACTTGCAACTTTTGTTATTCCATTATGACACGATGCATCGTAAACACCACAATTAATACCAAGTTCATTTTTTATTATATCTTTTAGTTTATTACAAAATTTTTCTGTTGAGGTATATGTAATTGTTATATGCTTTCCACCGTTTTTCTTTTCGTACATATATAAACTTCCATCACCATCAAAATATCCTCGCACAAAATGTGGAATCAAATGATTATCAATGGTCGGGAAATCTAAAACAAGACTTTTATTTCTAACAACGCCTAATCGCTCCAATGATTCACAAATATGTTTACTATACATATTTAATGTACACATATTATTATAGGAATAATTATTGTCGTTTCTGCTTGATTGATCAATAATTTTAATTGGTTGTGTACTTCCAATTTCTATTTTTATCTTTTCAAGTATTTCTTTGTCGCTTTCCTGTAAAGAAATAAACGATGTACATTTTGGTGGGAAATTGCATCCGTCAGCATATATCAAACCGAGAACGTATGCTTTATTCTGTGTGTCTATCTTGTCAAAATAATTTTCGTTTAAAGAATATTTTCTTCGTCCGTTGTTTTTTCTTTTTATTCCATATTCATCTAACACAGAACATATCTTCCCATAATTACATCCCATAATTAGTCCTATTTTTGGTGTTGATAATTCATCTTTTGTATATAACTCAACTATTTTGTCTTTTTCATCTTTTGTAAATATAATTTCATTATAATTTGGTATTCCGTTTTTCATTGCTATTTCCTCCTAAAAAATTGCAAATTAAAAAGACGGTAATCTATTCATTAGGAGTGAATAAAAATGGTTTGCAACCCACTGTCCCGTCTTAGTGTTTTATTTATAATTTACTTTCTTATACTTTCGCATAAGTTCAGGTCATATCAAATCCATATCTTTTCAGACTTAGGATGTCTCTGTTAACTCACTTGAGTACATGACCGTCGAACCTTATCCTATTCGGATCTTGGCTGCGTATTACCTAATCCAATCATTTTTTAACATTCGCACTTGATTTTATTTCATATCTACGCTGTAGTACGACTGGCTCTAAAGGACTCCACGCAATTAAAAGACTTTCGACATATTGTTTCCAATATGAAGCGCATACATTTTACGAATTTTGGTTTCTGAGTACTGTCCACATTTTTCTTTTTACTCTTTTCTTTCCATCTGTCTCAACCCATGTTAAGTGATAATCACATGGAAGGATAAGATACTTCATAAACTGATTAGCATACTCTTTATCTACAACCATCCACTTTCTATAAATCCCTCTATCGTCAGGAATATCAACGTAAGCAGAAATAGGAAATTCTGTCATAAATACATTCCTATAATCTTTTTCAAAATAATAAAGCTCATCGCCATCAGTAAATTCTAATGGTTCACTAGGTCTGAATTGTAAATAATAACCTACCTGATCTTTATCAATTGATCGATATTCTTTGATAATAAATTTTGCATCTATAGGTGTTTTGGTTGTATTTTCATGAGTAATGTGATAATTCTTTTCCGGTTGATCATCATGAAAATAATCATAAATATAACAATGTTTTGCTTGAATATCATTTTCAAACGTTTGTTCCATAAGAAAATCTGAATTTTCTTTTGAAATTTCACCAACTGTTTTTGCGTTATTGATTTTTAAGTTTGAAATACGTCTAGCTGTTGATAGGCTTGGCATTGTTGTCTACCTCCTCCAACATAGCTTTAATATATCCGTGAGAATCTAAAATTGCCCTTCTGAAAATACTGTAATTATACCTTGGACTGTCTACGATATCATAAGCCGCTTGAAGTGTTGCCATAAGAAACACCATTTCTTCTGGATATCCAAGCAACGTATTTAATCCACCAAATTTAAATAAGATATTTTCAAAGTATCTTTTAAACTCTTCATCAGAATTAAAAATTTTAGTTGTAACTAGATTATCTTTGTATAAAAGCAATCTATGAATATTTTTGTGCATGAGCATCGCTGCATTTTTTATTTGTTCGTCAGAAAATTCTCCATATAAATAATCCATACTAGACACCTTTATTAATATAAGAGTTATAAAGATAACCATGATCTCTAATCGTCTTACTTAATTCTTTCTTTACATTATCCAGCCTTGCTTGAAGAAGTTTATAAGGATTATTTAACATCTTTTCTTCTTTACCACCAAGCATCATAAGAGTATAATTCAACGAATCAACTCTTGGACTCAACCACTCAATAGTGATTCCAAGAACAAATAATTTGCACACATATTCAATATCAGAACTTTCATCTATTGAATTCTTAAGTTCAAAAGATACTTCTTGAACTTCATCATCCAATGTAATAGAAGAGAAGAGTCTTCTTATTCTTATATCTCCAAGAACATTGTGTAGTCGTTCTGTGTAAATTTCTACAAAGTCATTAGAATCTAACGCCAGTTCTTTTGGATCGTCAATTCTACTTAATGCTCTTGAAAAAATAGTTTCATAAGGAAGTATCATGATAACCTCCTTTATTTAACAAACAATTCGCTTAAAAGATTAAAAGTCTTTTGAAATCAGGAAAGCTCCATTTTCCTTTAAATTCCACATAATTATATGATCTGCATAAACAAGGTCGTCCATTTGAAGAAGACATTCCAAATTCTTTATTAAGTTCTCGTATTACTTTGCCAATATTTTTTAAACGAATTCTTTCTTTGTCATTTTTATCTGTATAATGAGCTTCAAGTTCATTCTTAATTACTGAATGTTTTCCTCTCATTCTCTTACAAACAAAACGCTGATCCTCTGGATCTAGTTTTTCAAAAGCAGAAGTTAAGTTTGACAAATCAGATTTTAAAATATAAAAATCTTGTAGTTCTTTCCAAAACCAATCAAGTCTTTCCCATTTGATTTTGTATTCTAATAAATCTTTCCTCTTCCAATAAATCTTTCTTTCTGTAATTAACTCATCATAATCATGTCTTACATATTGCTTGACATAGCACTCACCAGTCTGTGATGAATATATAAGTTTAAATACAGGAATACTATTAGTAGAAATTGTTATTAATTGCTCATTAACATCCAATTCTAAAACATCATTTCCTAACTCGTCCCATTTTAAAATATAATCTTCAGTCTTCTTGTTTATATTTGCTATTTCAACATAAAAAGTTTTTCCACAAACTGTTTTTACAACAATATCAGGTCTGTAATTTCCATATTCTGTGTTAAATGTTTTTTCTACTTCTGATGTTTCTACTTCGTATATAATTCCATCAACTTTAAATTTACTTCCTTTTTCAAGTAACCATGTTTTATAAGCAAAATGAATTCTACTTTCCTGCGTACATGCTCCATCAATATGATGAAAACATCTCTGTTTCTTATAAGTTTTGTTAGGATCTTGTCCGTTCCAGAGTTTAACTCTTCCCAAACAAATAGGACAATAAAGTATGTCGTCACCACTTACATTGTAAACATTTTTCCAATCAGAATATTCACTTAAAGAATCTAACGCATACATTAATTCTGGTTCATAAAAACTCATATCTTTTCCTCCATGTTATTTATTTACAGTACAAAGACTGTATACTTATGTATTCTCCATTTATTCCTCCACAATTCTGTATAATCCTTCGCCATTCCAAACAATTAATCCATAGCAATGAAGTTCTAGTTCATCAAAAATTTCTCCAATGTCATTCATATACTTAATAGGATCTTTTGACTTAAAGCAATAAACATCATCGTCCTGTTTGATTGCACCTAATAACATATTCTCTTTCGTGATTGCAAACACAGCGCATTTATTACATTCATTATTTTCGTAAACCATTGTTTTGCAGAAGCTTAATGTCTCATCATCGTTTTTCAAATAGATACTACATTTTTCACCACAGCCACATTCACATTCAGGTGCTTGCATGAAATTCCATTCGGGATCAAGCCCACAATCTTTAAGCGTGATAGAAGAGTAGATATTTTCATCTTTTCCAAACAATCCATTTATTTCATTGTTGTTTCTCCAACGTTTCATAATAATTTTCTCCTTATAATATTTTTTCGTATGCATATCCATCATCTGTTGTATAATAGATGTTCTTGATTCCGAAATCTTTAATTGCAGCCATGCAAGATGGACATGGACGAGAAATTCCATATGGCTTATCATTCAAGACTCTGTAAATATAAAGTTTTACTTTTTGGAAATTAATATCCAGATGACGGATACTATTAATGCAGTTGATTTCTGCGTGAAGTTTTGGAACAAAATATTCATTCCGGTTGTTGTTTCTATATTTGTTGTAATAATACTGTATTGGATGTGTTTTCTCTGAATTACAACCAATTCCAACTATCTTTCCTTTATACACAGCAATACATCCAACATGTTCTCTATGGTAGTCTGACTGCAAAGCAATCTGCCTTGCTCTAGCAAACAATCTTTCGTCTGATTTAGAAATCATTTACACTGACGCTCTCTAGCTCTTTTTGTATCAAGATATAATTTTCGCTCTCTATATAAATCTGTCATAATTTTATCTGCTACAACAGAACCTTTGTTTATTCCGAATGATACAGGATTGCATGTACAAAAATCAGATTCGTACAATGCACCACCATAATGTCTGTGGAATTCATCTCTTGATGGAATACGAAGTGTGCTATGGTTCTTTGATTTTGTTTCTGTTTCTACTGTTGTCATTTATTCGTCTCCTTTTATTTAAGTAGTTCATCTCGAATCATCCTTTCTATTGATGTGAGATTAGTTGATAGGTTTCTTATAATTTATTATTCTCCATTCTACATTGCAGACTTATCAGGTTTAATTGTCTCTTTTATTGCATATACAAATGGACTTATTTTCAGTTCTGTTGCATTGTTTGAAAGAATAGAAGAGATGTATAATTCTTTTTCTGCTCTTGTAATACCAACATAAAATAACTTTTTCTCATCATTTAAATCTTTACTTTTATTATGAGGAAGAAGTCCATCGCTACATCCAATAATAAATACAACCGGATATTCCAATCCTTTTGATTTATGAATAGTGAGAAGTTGTACTTTATTTTCATTGTCTACCTGCAAGTCTTTTGTAATATCATCTAAGTACATAATGAACTTATTTAGATCAGTATATTTCTTTGCAATATTTTCAAAAGCATTCATATTTTCGATCTGTTCAACATAACTTCCATCATCAGCCTGTTTTCCTTTTGTTACAAACTCGTCAATATTTAATCTGACTCTCAAATAAGAAATCATGTCTCCAATAGAAGAAAATCTTTTATTCTGAAGATAATTAATCACTTCATAAATTTCGTCAATACCATTCTTAAATCTCCAATTTCTACGGTCAATTGACATCATAGAACTGTAAAATGAAACATTCCTTCTTTTACTATTGTTTTCTACTTCTTGCAGAAATTTTCTATCTAACCATCTATTCGGTTTATTATATAAATACCTAAAAGATTCATTATCATTTTCATAAAGTGCAAGTTTTAGATATGAGATTAGCAGCTTTATTTCTGGGAGATCGGTAAACAAACTTCCGTTTACAATACTGAATGGGATTAATTTTTCATGGAAAGTTGACTGTATTTTTGTCAACTGTGCATTTGTCCTTGCGAGAATTGCAATATCTTTATATTGCACAGAATCTTCTATTAATGTCTCCAGTAATTTCTCTGTATATATCATAATGTTGCCGCCTCTACTGCTGCAACCAACGGTTCTATCTTCGTAATATCAGAGTTATCA
>OIXH01003920.1_pt1 | contig 12647 bp, 11 predicted proteins | sample 1587741 | NCBI WGS metagenome assembly OIXH01 (sample SAMEA3888916, study PRJEB22519) | human gut metagenome | biome: human gut; feature: human-associated habitat; material: faeces | place: Denmark | collected 2011 | reverse complement strand
CGGGCACTCTTCGTATCCGCCGCCGCAAGAAGTCAGCGATACAGCCACTATACATAATAAAACCAGATACTTTTTCATAACCGATTCGTCTTTTATTCTACATTCTCATATCCCGGATTCTGGATCAGCCCGTTGACCAGCTCCGTATCTTTGACATAAAGCGGGAAAGTATACATGAACTTGTTCGTATAATACTTGAACCCTTTCTTCGCCACCCAGAATTCCGGGCAGCCGTTGCGTTTGAGCTCGAACCAACGGTCACCCTCCATGAACAGCTCCTTGCGACGTTCGCAAAGAATGGCGTAGAGCAGGGGCGTGAGTTCGTTCCCCCGCGCATCGACCCGTATCCGATCGTTGGCATCGACCGGAGGCAGATTCGCAGCGGTGTATTCCGCCGCGTTCTCGATACGATGGCTCCGCAGCAGATTCAGATAACGCAGAGCCTCGTCTTCATCCCCCTCATGGTAATGGCTCTCCGCCAGTATCAGGCACATCTCAGCGCTGCGCAAACAGGCGAAAATATTCTTGTTGAACACCCGCTTGCGCCCGATGGAGATGTCGTAGCGAATGTCCTTCCTGCCCTCGGCGAAAAGATCGACAAACGACTTGCTGACCGGGCGTTTCATGACATATTTCCGGATCGCATCGTTGCCGGTCTGGCTTTCGGAAGTCGATAAAATCCCCGATTTGAAGATCATATTGCCCGTGCGCTGGACCTGCGACCCCATCATCTTCTTATAGGCATCACCGCTGAGCAGCGGATATTCGGTCAGCACCCGATCGGCATAAACGATCGCCTCACCATAACGTTCACTCCAAAAACAGGCCCGCGCCAGATAACCGGCAACCACGTCGTTGTCAAAGCGATAAATCTCATCCTGAACATCGTATTCCAACGCTTTTTTCAAATCTCCGATGGCTTGATCCGCAGTCTCTTTCAACGTACTGCGCAACGGTTTGGCCTCCATGTCGAACTCCGTGACGATCGGCACCCCCAGCTGATCGGCCGCATTGTCCGGATCGTAGGGCTCGCAGAACTGACGCATCAATTCATAGTAACAGACCCCTCGCAATGCATAAGCCGTCCCCAGTACGTTCATGCCCAGCCGCGTATCGCGCTCTTCCAAATTTCCGATCACGATATTGCAGTCACGGATACATTCGTAGATCCATTTGTAATTCATCTGTTTGTCCGACAAGTGCACACTGACCGCAATCGGGATGAAATCCCCCTCCGGATAACTCGTCAGACTTGCCTCCAAATTGTCGGCATAGCACTCCAGATAGGCGACGGAAGTAATATCACCAACGATATTGCCCTCTCCATAATCGATTTTATCGAGCGTATTGTTGAGCAGCGAAGAAAACTCATCCGCCGTTTTCGGAATGGTCTGACCATAAGGTTTGATATCCAAATACCTCTTACAGGAGGTCCAGGGCAATAAGGCAACCAACAGAATATAAGCTATTTTTTTCATATCCCACATCTTTCGTTTTCAGATCAGAATCCCATCGACAGGCCGAAAGAGAAAGCCCGGCACTGCGGATAGACCGCTCCCGGCGTTTCAGGGTCGATTCCCGAATAATCACTGAATGTATAAATGTTATTGACCGTAAAAGAGAGGCTCATGTTGCTCATGTGCAGTTTCCGGGACCATTGCTCAGGCACGTTATAGATAAGTGCAATGGAACCTATCTTCAGGTAGGAAACATCCTCAAGTTGCGTACAACGCGTAATGGTCGAACTGTTGGGTTGGTCCCGGTTGATATAATGCCCGTTCGAATCCAGCAGACGGCCCGCATATGGGTCGATCAACCGCGGATAGCCGTCCGTGCGGGGGTTGTCCGGGGTCCAGCGGTTACGCACATCGCGCCGGGCATTCAGATGATGGCTGTACAGATCGTTTTTGGTCGTCGGCACGGGTTCCGTATCGACGACGCTCGATGATTTCTGGATCAGCGAATAGTATGCCGGCGAATCGATATTGTTCAGGACCTTGCTGTTGAGCACGAACGATCCGGTTGTGCTGAGCGTGAATCCCTTGTAGGTAAAACTCATCGTAATTCCCCCGTACCACGGCGCATCGCTCGTCCCGACATAGAACAAATAGTTTTCGGGCCTGCGATAGCTCTCCACATCGGTCAGGACAGCGTCGGGGCGCAGTTTGAACGTATAAAGGCCGGTATCGGGATTGATCCCGTTGCTTTTTCCCGTAAAGATCTTGCTTAACGGATACCCTACATAATAATCTCCGTAAATACTCCCCGTGGGGGATACGTATTTGGTCAGCTCATTACGGTTGTACGAAATATTGGTCGTAATCCGCCACGTAAAGTCCTTGACCTTTACGGGAGTAGCCCCCAGGGTGATTTCAATGCCCCGGTTTACCTGTTCCGAAGTATTATAACTCTGCTCCCCGAAACCGGTAGTGACCGGAACCGCGACCTTCGTCACCAGGTCCATTCCCTTCCGGTGGTACGCTTCGAACTGCAAATGAATCCGCTCTTTCAGGAATCCGATTTCCAGCCCCGCCTTCATGTCGCGGGTCCGTTCCCAGCGAAGGTGCGGATTAGGAGCGTTCCGGATCGACCCGATCCGGAATGCATCGGTTTCGGTAATCCGGAAATTGCTGTCGTAATCCATGATGAAAACCGGATAGACCGTCTTGTTGACACCGCCCGTATATCCGGCAGCGAGACGCAGCGTCATGGAGCTGATCGCCTTCGAAATCCCGCCTTTCATGAATTTCTCTTCGTCGATATTCCACGAAAATCCCGTCGACCAGTTGACATTGAACTGTTCGTCGCTGCCGAAATTGTTCGAACCGTCGGTCCGGGCCGTGAACGAAAAGACGTATTTATTCATCAGGATATAATCCAGCGTACCGTAGAACGACGCAAACGCCGTTTCCGAAACACTCTGTCCCATACATCCGTCAAGCACCTTTCCGAACTGGATCAGTTTGTTGTAGTCGATTTTCCCGTCATCGGTCTGCGGATAGAGCGGCGTCGAATGATTCCCGGACACCGGATCGTAACCGTAGCGCTTCTCGAAAATGCTCTTGGCATAGGAACTGCGGATTTCGGCGCCGCCCAGCACGCTGATACGATGTATGCCGTTGAACGTACGGGCATAGTTGAGCTGTCCGCGCAGGATATACGAGGTATTGTAAGCTGAATTCTGGAAGATCGACCCGTAAATCCGTTTGGAAGTCTGCGTGTTGTGTTCGAACGGACGGTCCTGGAACGCCGCGTAGGTGTATTTCCCGTTGATATTGTCCGAGAAATTGGAAACATAGCTGAACGACGCCAGTCCCGAAAACCGCAGGTGTTCCGTGAATTTGTAGCTCAGATTTCCCTTCACCGTGAAGTTCGCGCTGGTCGATTTGCTCGAAGTCTCGTTGATCTCCCGCATCAGGTTGAAACCGTTCTCGGGAAGCGAGGCCGTATAGCTTCCGTTGACCTCTGTCAGGGAGAAATAGGTTTCGTCGGGACGGTACGAGCCGTCGTCGTTATAGAGCCGTTCATAAGGATTCGCAAAATAGGCATACCGGAACATATCGACATTGCTCGACGGCGAGAGCGACTTCTGGTAGGAAAAATCGCTGGCAACGCCAAACGAAAGCCGCTTGTTGGGATTCATATCTATCTTGGCATTGAAATTATAGGTATCATAGTTGGTCTTCAATACGATGCCGTCATTATGCCCGTAACCGAACGAAGTATAGAACGCCATTTTTTCCGTCCCGCCGGAGATTGAGAGATGATGGCTGGTCGCCACTGAATTCCGGAACAGCGCATCGAACCAGTCGGTCGTATGTTGTCCCAGCTCAGCGATACGGGCATCCTGTTCCGCCACCGACATCCCGGCATATTTTCCGTAACCCGAGCGAATCATGCCGACGATACCGACGACGGGATAATGTACGGACGGTCCTCCCTGCGAGGCCACAAATCCCGTCGCTGAGAACTCGTCCCACAACTCCTGCTCCCAAGCCAACTTCTCGCGCGAGTTCATCAGATCGGCACTGCGCGAGGGACTGGTCTGCACGGAAACCGAACCCATGTAGTTCACACGGGTCTTGCCGGCCTTGCCGCGTTTGGTCGTCACCACAATCACGCCTCCGGCCGCCCGGGAACCGTAGATGGCGGCAGCAGCAGCATCCTTGAGCACGGTGATCGATTCTATGTCGTTCGGATTGATGCTGCCGACGCCGGTGGCGAAAAGATTCGTGAAATCCCCAGACGATATCTGGCTTCCGGTCACCTCGGGCATCTCCTGCTGCATCGGCACGCCATCGACCACCCACAACGGTTCCGCATTACCCGTGATGGTGCTTTGTCCGCGGATGCGGATCTTCGCGGCCTCGCCCGGACGCCCCGAATTGGCCTGGACGTTCACGCCGGCCAACTTGCCTTTGAGCAGGTAATCCACATTAGCGATCGGCGAATCGTTCAAATCCTTACCGCTGATGACATTGACCGAACCGGTACTTTTCCGGATCTCAGTCTGCGAATAACCCGTCACGACGACCTGGTCGATGCTTAATTCGGTCGCAACCATCTTGATATCATATCGGTTCTTGAGCACCACGATCTCCTGGGGTTTGTATCCGACATACGTGAACCGCAGTCTGGCTCCGGGAACCACCTGAATCCGATAGTTGCCTTTCAAATCAGTATTGACTCCATTGGTCGTACCGACCTCCACCACGGAAACCCCGATGAGCGGCTCTCCTCCAGCATCCTTTACGATGCCTTCGACTACGAGCCGGTCCTGTGCAAAAGAAAATCCGGGAGCCAGAAGCACAGCGGACAAGAATGGTCCCCAAACTGCAAAAAATCGGAAAATCTGCTTCATACGCACCTGTTTAATTACTATTCATGTTTTACAATATCCATATCCCGTTGCGGAAGCCCCAGCAAATGTTCGACAAAATAATAACGGACCAGATTATTGAAATATCGGATCGGCAGTCCGTGATCGGCACCGGGGATTATCATCATATCGAAGCGCTTGTCGGCCCGGATCAGCGCATCGGCCAGCCGCAGCGTGGACGCCGGATGGACATTGTCGTCCAGTTCCCCGTGTACGAGCAGGAGAGGTCCCCGGAGACGTGACGCCAGTTCGATGTCGGTCGGGACCTTGCATTCAAAGCGGATGCGCCCCTGCGCGTCCGTATACTGCCGGACACCGTGATAGGTCTCGCCCCACGACTGAAAATAGATATTGTTGTCATGGTTGCCGGACGCCGCCACCCCGACCTTGTAGAACTCGGGATGCTGCAACATCGCGGTCGCAGCCATGAAGCCGCCCCCGGAATGGCCGTAAATGCCGACCCGATCGGGGTCCGCGAAAGCATAACGTGCGGCGACCTGCCGAATGACAGCCATATCGTCGTCCAGCGCATAATCGCGCAAATTCCCGTATCCGTAATTGTAGTAATCGCGTCCGCGCGTAGGACAACTCCCCCGGTGCGAGAAATGGACGACGATAAACCCCAGTTGGGCCAGCATCATATTGTCGTTGTCATCGACCGAAAAGGCGAGCGGAACCAGGTCTTCCTGCGGACCGGGATAAACATAGCTGATAATCGGATATTTCCGGTTCGGATCGATCTCGAAAGGCAAATAAACCACCCCATAAAGTTTCGTCACCGAATCTGCCGCCAGCAGTTCCAGCAATTCCGGCTCACGCCATCCTTTGGCCCGCACTTCCGAAAGGTCCGCTCCCGGGAGTTCGGTAACAGTACGGCCCGACAGGTCGGCGATACGCCGCTTCTCGGGCATATTCATCCGCGACCAGCGGTCATAAAGGCACTTGCCGCCGGGAGCCATGTCGATCAAATGGTGTCCATCTTCGGGAGTGAGACAAACAGCGGGGCCTCCGTCCAGCGGAACCTTGTAAAAAAGCCGGTAATGCGGATTGATACCCTGCTCTCCGCCATATCCTTCGACAATGGCCGAGCGCCCCAGCGTATCGATATGCACGACATGGCCTGCCACAAACCGACCGTCCGTAACCTCATTTTTCAATCGGCCCTCTCCGTCATAAAGATAGAACCGCCCACGCCCCGAACGCTCTGACCACCACAGAATCTCACGACCATCGTTAAGAATATGGTATTCGAACAACTGCTCGTTCAAATGCGGACGAGTCGTCTCCCGAATGACGGTCCTCACCGAATTGTCCCGGGTATCCACACGACACAACTCCATGGAATCACAGGTCCGGCTGCGACGCACGAAGAAAGCGGACTGCCCGGCCACAGGGAACGGCTGCAACAGCGGCACCTCGATCTTCTGATCAGGGAAACGGTCGATATCCAGCCGGATCGCCCGCCGCTCCGCTGCATCGACAAGATAGAATTCATGGCGTACCACCCCTTCATCCCCAGCCGCCACATATTTGCGGTTCGCGGCCACGGGACGTCCGCGCCGGCTGTCGATGATGGATATTTCCTTCACATCCCGCTTGTCCTCGCGAACCGCAAGGTATTTATGGGCCCCGCCGATCCAGCACCCGACAGGCCCTCCCATCCCGTCGTCCGAAGCAGCCTCACCCGAAGCGAACGAATAATAGGGAGCTCCGTCGGCAGTCAGGCGGACGCTGTCCCCGCCGCGGCCGACAAGTATCAAGTCGTGCCGGGAAACTGCCATGTAATAAAGGCTGTCGGAGGTATAGTCCCGATCCCAGAAGTCCGGTCCCGCAGACTTTCCGAAAACCGGTGGCAATTCCCTTATCCGTTGTGTCCGAACGTCGTACCATAACCGCCGCCCGTTGTAAACGAACTGGAAATGGAGCGGAGCACGCCGGTCAAACTCGATTCCATAAATGCCGAGCCGGTCGGGCGTCGGCAGCCGCAACGAATCGGCATACGGACGGAGCAACCGAGCCATCCGGTCATTATCGAACAAGCGCCGCTGACGCCCGGATCGCATATCCACAAGATAATAAACGTTTTGGCCTCCTTCATCCAGCATATAATAGGCATAACGATCGCCGTCACCGATCCACCTGACGGAAAGCGACATATTGCGTCCCTTTCCCAACGAATCGGAGGAATAACGGTCAGCCCTTTTCATATAGGATGGCTGAGCCTCACCCGGCAGTATCCATAATACTACCATCAGCAAGATTACGGATCGTTTCATCATCGGACGATTTTCCTCTTTTCAAGCATCTTCAATGCAGCCCGCGCATCCAGCATACCGTGGCTCAAACACAGGTCTCCGGTACGAACCGTCACCCGATCGTCACCCGGCAAGCTTGTTTCAACATCGCCGAGCTCCCGGACCGACGCAAGCAGAATATCCCGGATCTGCACCGCCGTCAGCTCCGGACGAATCGCCCTCATCAATCCCGCAACTCCCGCAACCATCGGAGCCGATATGCTCGTGCCCTCACCTTTACCATACTTTCCGTCAGGGGCCGTTGAGAGGATATCCACCCCCGGAGCAAACAGATCAACAGCACGGCTGCCATAATTTGAAAAACGGCAGATGCGTCCCCTGCGGTCAGTCGCCCCGACGACAACCATATTCCCGAAACGTTTTCCGGCCCGTTTCTCCGCAGATGGGTAAATCGGAATGCTGTCGATATTCAAACTGTTATTTCCGGCAGCCATCACCAACAACACATCCTTACGCAAAGCGTAGCGCACGGCCTTCCGCACTTGTTTCCTATACGGCGAAATATATTTGCCGAAACTCATATTGATCACCTTTGCCCCGTTATCCACCGCATAACGGATCGCAGCCACAATATCCCTGTCATATTCATCCCCTTCTGGAACTGCTCTTATGCCCATGATCTTTATCCGGTCGCACCAGCCGGGGACTGCCGTACATGCCGCCACCATTCCTGCGACCATCGTACCGTGATAGGCGCCGACATGCAGATTATTGTTGCCATACCGAAGATTCCGGAAATCGGTCGGATCATTGCCCAGCGCGAAATGCGCATCCATATCATTACAATCCCAAGCTGCTATTTTTTTGAGGACCTCCGCATATTCGGCCTTAACCTGCATGACAACCTGGGTCCAGGAAGCATCCCGGTCCTGCATCATCGGATCGGATTCCACAAGACGAATGTCCTGCGTCAATCCAACCGTATCCTCTGTTTCCATGCAAAAGAAATCGGCTGCGAAGAGTTCCCGGTCTCCATATCGGCGCACCATCAGCGAATCGCACCGGACAAACGCCCGGACAAGGTGTTCCAACTCTTTCTCATAAAGGAGATAGGAATCCGCACCGGACTCCCGCTCCATCCGCTTGTAATAAGCGAATTCCGCCTGTTGCCGACGTTTCAGGCGGCAAGTGTCGGAATCCTTGTATCGCGGCCGCAACCGCTTGTATTCACGGAATCGCCCAGCACCTCCAGCAGATCAATGACCTTCATATCCTTGTTGGTGGCTTCCTTCAGCGCGTCATCCACCCATTTATCGGACTCGCCGCCCACATAGATGAAGAGGTCACAGTCGGAAATCTTGACGATGTCATCCGCCGTGGGCTGGTAGCTGTGCAGGTCAACGCCGTTGCTCAGCAACATGGTCAGATCGGTGCTCCCGGCCTTGTCACCGAGAATATCCTTGACCCAGTCATATTCAGGGAAAATGGTGGTGACAACCTTTAATTTATCAGAATCAGCTTCGCCTGTCTCTGCGTCATTCTTTTTGCCGCAGCCGGCAAGCAGGCCGACCACCATGGTCAGCGCAAGAAAGATGGTAAAAATTTTCTTCATCATACAGATAAAACCTCCGAATTTTTGAAAAATAGGCGCAAAAATACAAGGGCAGCGGCAAAACCGCAAGAGCCTATCCGAAAATGGATAGACTTCGCCCTTGTAAAAATCCTGTTTTTAATTCGAAAGCTTTACCTTGAGAGCAACAAGCGTCAGTGTGCCGTTCATCTCTGCGCGGGGCAGGATCGCCCTGCACACGGTATATGTAAACGCAGCGGAGATCGTCGCGGCAGCACCGGCAAGCCCCAGAGATTTCAGCAGATTCTCGCAGATGCTGATCTGGCGGCAGATGGCGCAGTCGTCACCGGAGCAGTCATGATCGGCTTTGACCGCAATATAGACGGCAGAGGACAGCATGGCAACGGCCAGCACTACGGCCAACAAGCGCACCATAAACCGAAATTTCTTCGTCATAGTCTGTCCTCCCTTCTGTTCGTTATTTTTCCTTGCAGTCCGAGCAGGTTCCATAGAGGATCGTGTCGGCTGCGTCCAGCGTGAATTGCTCGCTCTGCGCCAGGTGCTTTGCAAACAGGGCGGCGTTGCTGTCGGCCATGTGAAAGGTTTTGCCGCACTTCACACAGCTCATGTGCAGCGCGCCCTTGCAGCCCTTGGCGTCAAGATACTGATAAAACGCTTCATGCGACCCGCTTTTGGCGCTGCGGCGCACCTTTTCTTCCGCCTCCAACTGCGCAAGGTTTCGATACACGGCGCTGAGGCTGATTTGCTTCTCTGCCAGCGCGTCCGCCATCTGGCGTGCAGTCAGCAGCTTGTCCGGGTGTTCCCCTAAAAAAGCAAGCAGGGCTCTTCGCTGTTTTGTGTTGTAGATTGACATCAGTCGCCCTCCAATCTGCGAACCATTCGCAGATATTATAGCATCATTTCCCCTTTTGTCAATATCATCCCGCGATACCGGCGTCTTTCCGGCAGTTCAAAATCTGTCAGCGCCAAAAGAAACAGCAGCGCAGCAAAAGCTTCAATCCGGTGGGAGCTTACGCAGTCAAAGCAGTCTGCATCTTACATCTTCATCCACCGGCTCCAGTTCCTTTTCCAGCGTACAGGATCGATCCCATAGCAGCTGATGCTCCTCGCCATCCTCTGTGGTCAAGCTGCCCAATTCATCCCACCGCAGAATGATGCGATACAGCGTCAGAGCCTCCCGCTCCGTGAGTCTTAATTCCATAAGAAATGCCTCCCTCTCAGCTGCTTTTCAACGGGAAATCAGTGGTAAACGATACCGTACATTTCATCGCGTCAGCCGCATCTCATTCTCAAACTGCTCCATCGCCTCCTGTCGGCTGGGGACTTGTGCAAGCGTGCAGGAAAACGGCTGGCCGAACAGGGGTTGGGACAGTGTCTCCGCCCAATGCGTCAGCACCTCTGGAGTGAGGGGGCGCTCCTCCCGGAGAAAGATCACCCCGTAATAGGGCGGTACAGACGGGGAGAGCAGCTGTGTCAGCGGGACGCCGCTCCGGACGGAGGCGTTGCAGAAATGCATCTCCGGCGAAAAAAGCGGATAGTACAGCGCCCCGACGAACCAGTCCTGTTCGCCGCTTCTGAGCCTCCTTGCCTGCTCCAGAAAGTGCGGATGATCCGGGTTATCCGGCTCCACAAACTCACCCTCCCGAATGGTCTGGTGAAGTGCGGGGAGGTTATGGAAATCAAAGTGGAAAAAGGGCACCTCTCCCGCCTCGTCCTCAGAAAGAGAAAACTCCGCCGCATGGAAAGGTTCCAGGTCCTTACAGCAGCGGTAATAGCCCCACCAGTAGTTCCAGTCATAAATATGCAGATATTTTTTTGCTTTGCAGTCCATAGATGTACTCCATTCTAACAATGTCGGCACAAGAGGAAATCACAGGAAACTCTCCACCCAGTACCAGCAAAAATCTTTTCTAAGTCTGTCCTTTTTGCAAGAGGGGCGCTCAAGGGCAGTGCGATGATCTTCTTATCTGCTCACCGGAATGGAGATCTCGAAAACAGCGCCGCCATCCCCGTTGTAGGCACGGATCGTTCCCTTATGCAGGTGGATGATCTCCTTGGTCAGGGCAAGGCCGATGCCGGATTTTCCGCTTTTTCCCATGTAGAAGCGGTCAAAGATGTGGGGCAGGTCCGCTTCGGCGATGCCGTCCCCATCGTCCTGTATCTGTATCATCACATGACGCTTGTCCGTGCGGCAGGTCAGGCGCAGCTGGCTGCGGGCATAGCGCACGCCGTTGGATAGGATATTGGTGACGGCTCTGCGCAGCCGGGTATCGTCACAGCTAACCATAACGGGCGTTTCGGGGAAGTCCGGCGTGATGGTGATACCGCCGCCGGCGGCTATCGGCTCCACGGCGCGCATGCTGTCGTAGAGCAGCTCCCGAACATCCATCTCGGAAAGGGTAAGCGGCTGCCGTCCCATGTCGATTTTCGAGATGTCCAGAAGCTCGTCCACCAGTTCCGTCATGCGGTCGCTCTCCGCCAGGATCACCTCCGCCGCGCTGCCTGTGTCCATGACGCCCGCCTGTATCCCCTCCGCATAGCCCTGTATCGCCATAAGCGGCGTTTTCAGCTCATGAGATGCATTCTGGAAGAAGGTCTGCTGCCGCTCCGCCTCCTTTTCAATATCCCGGCCGAAGCGGAAGCCCAGCAGGCACATGACGGAGGAGATCGCCAGCAGCACCGCAAAGAACGCCCAGTTCAGCGTTACGATATAGCGGGTGATTGGGCCGATGTCTATATACATGATGTAGGCGTATGGTTTTTCCCAATCGTCCTGCTCCTCCTGCACGGACATGAATATCAGGTGATGCCTGTCCGTTTTGAAGGTATAGCATTGGTTGAGTGTGATATCCCGTCCGGCACAATATTCCAGCAATTTTTTCTCCAGGTGATAGCTATCCCGGTTCCATGTGTTAGGTCGGTATCCGTCATCCAGTTCCAAAAAGACGATGCTGGGGGTAAAGAAATTCCCCTCCTCCTCGCCCTCGTCATAGATCGGCTCTTCGTCGGTATAGGGGATGGTGCGGTTCTGGTACTGTGCCTCGCTGATGAGCGCCTTTTTTGCCTCACGCACAAAGTGGGCAGGTATGATGAGGTTCACCGCCAGCATGAACAGTGCAAAGAGCAGCAGAGCCGCACCGAGGATCAGATACACGATCCGCAGCTTGATGTTTTTCATGTGCGCTCCGCTCCTTTCAGCTTATAGCCAAAGCCCCATATGGTGCTTACGCTGACGGTGCTGCCCGCTTGCAGCAGCTTTTTCCGGATACGGCGCAGCGTTTCGTCGGTCACGCGGGTCTCTACATCTGAGTCAAAGCCCCACACCGCACTGAGCAGATCCTCGCGGGAATAGGCCTTTTCCGGCTGCCTCATCATATAACCGAGCAGTCGCAACTCAGTCTGGGTCAGCGCCACCGGCACAGTTCCGCAAAAGATAGCGTTTTCCGTGGCGGAATAGTGGATGTCCCCATAGTGCAGTTCACCGCCCGCCGCTGCGGACTTGCCGCGATCCATCTCCACACGGCGCAGCAGGGCCTTGACCTTCATCAGTAATATCGTTGGACGAAACGGCTTGGTAAGGTAGTCATCGCTGCCCTGACTGATACCCATAACGTAATCCAGTTCGCTGTCTTTGGCTGTGAGCAGAATAATGGGAATGTCAGACAGCGCGCGCAGCTCCCTGCACACCGTCAGCCCGTCCGTGCCGGGCATCATAATATCCAGGATCACCAGCTCCGCAGGCTCCTGATGAAATGCCTCCAGCAGCGCATCGCCGCTTTCAAAGGAGCGCACGGTATATCCGTCGCTTGCGAGGAAGCTGTGCAGCAGTTCTCGTATGCTCTTTTCATCGTCCGCCAAATAGATGGAATGTCCCATAGTGACCTCCTTGAAAGCAGCGCCAAATGCTGCGCACAGGCGCAGC
>OIXH01003917.1_pt1 | contig 12652 bp, 14 predicted proteins | sample 1587741 | NCBI WGS metagenome assembly OIXH01 (sample SAMEA3888916, study PRJEB22519) | human gut metagenome | biome: human gut; feature: human-associated habitat; material: faeces | place: Denmark | collected 2011 | reverse complement strand
CCGCCGACATTTCCGGCACCATCAGTGTGGACAGCGCCGACAAAAACGAGCCGGGAAAGAAAAGTATCGGCAGAGCCATTCCCTTGAGCCGCCCGAACGCCGCCAGCGCCCCGTCGTACGAGCCGCCTGCGGCAGCCAGCTTTTGCGGCACGAGCAGGTTTTCCGCCGTTCTCAGCGCGGTGGTGAGATACCGTCCCGCCGTTATCGGCAGCGAAATGGAAACGATACGCCCCACGACCGAGTAGGGAGGCGAGCTTCGCCCGACTGCCGCTCCGTCCGCCGCGCGCTTTTTGTCACGCAGATAGCCGATGTACATATACACGCAGGCGCACGCCTCCGCGACTGTGTCTCCGATGAGCACCGCGGCACAGGCGTAGCCTATTCCAAGCGGTGCAAACCGACCGATAATTAACATTATCAGCGAAATACGCACGAGCTGCTCGAATATCTGAGCGGTCGACTGCACGGCAACGCGCCGTCTGGCGATAAAGTAGCCGCGAATGCAGGACGACACCCCCATAAAGGGCAGCGACAGCGACAGTATTCGCAGTGACAGTGCCGCGCGCGCGTCCTTTATCCAGTACACGGCTATCCCGTCGGCAAGCAGAAAGACTGCCGCCGTCGACACCGCCGCGACTATCAGCGACAGCAGCACCGAGCGGCGCAGTATACGCCGCACCGACTTCTCGCCGCCGCATTCCAGTTCCTCCGCGATCAGACGGGTCACGGCGGTGCATATGCCGCTTGTCGCAAAGGTCGACGCGAGCACATATACCGATATTATGAGCTGATACAGCCCCATGCCTTCCTCACCGACGGCAGCCGACAGCCATATGCGGAAAACCATTCCTATGGAGCGCAGTATCAGCGCCGTAACTGTCAGCGCCGCGGCATTTTTAATGAATTTGCCCGTTTGCAATCAGATACACACCTGTTCGTAAAATTTGTTGTACATCGCCGCTACCGTGTCCCACGTCGCCTTGTCAACAACGCTGGTCACCGGCACGCCTGCCGCGCGCTGATACTCGCGTATACGCGCGGACGTTTGATCGTCAAAGACACCGTTCGGAGTATTCGTTCCGATGTTATAGTATCGGCCGCCGATTTGATTGAGCATAGTCTGAAGTATAAAAACGCTGCTGCCGGTCATGCCCTCTCTGAGCCGTATGTTGCAGTTGAGCGCCGCAACGCGTTCGGGCTGACGGCGGTCGGCGAGCGTCTGCTCGTAGCTGTCGTTGATCGCGCGCCATGTGGTAAGGTCAACCTTGCCGGTCACCGGCAAGCCATCGCGCTGCTGAAATGCCGACACCGAAAGCGAAGTCATCGGCCCATAAACACCGTCGACCGCTATCAGCGGCAGGGTTTGATCGCCAAATGATATCGCCCTCAGTTTTTCCTGTACTTCGCGGACATCCTGACTGTTGTTCGCCATTTACACCTCGCCTCCTTCGCTGAGCGTATAGCCGGGCGACTGACCTACCTGCCGCTGGGCGCCGTAGTACAGCGACTCGTATGCGCCGGCAATGGCTGACCATGTCACGACCCCGACAACGCCGTTCGGCGTAAGTCCGAACTGCGACTGCGCCGCGCGCACTGCCGCCTCGGTGGACGGGCCGAACTGACCGTCGACCGTTACCGACGGTATTGACGGATATGTTTGTGAAAGCACATTCAGGTATTCCTGAAGCAGGGTGACGTATTCGCCCGACGAGCCGAGGCTCAGGTTTGTGCCGGGGAAAAGGGCGGCGCCGCCGCTGATCAAGTTTTCGTCGTCAATAATGCCGCGGTAAGCACGGGTAATGTCGTCCCATGTCCGGCGTCCCACTATGCCGTCGGGTGTCAGACCGTAGGTCTGCTGAAACGCTTTGACGGCTGTTTCGGTCTGTTCATCAAATACGCCCGTCAGCGACACCGACGGCACGGTATCGTAAAACCGCGATATGACGGCAAGATAGTACTGTATGGCTCTGACGGTCATACCTGTCTGACCGAAGGAGAGCTGCGACGGGAACTGATTCGGCACATCCTCAAACGCAAGGCCCTCCGAATTAAGCTCGCCGAGTCTCTTGACCGAGGTATAGATGTACGCTATGCGGTACCATGTCTGCTTGCCGACGATGCCGTCGGCAGTCAGGCCGAAAATGCGCTGAAATTCGCGCACGGCGTCCTCCGTGTCGCTGTTGAATATACCGTCGGAATTGACTATCTTCGGTATAGCGGGGTAGTTGCGCGAAATGCGGTTGAGCCGTATCTGAATTGCCTGAACGTCGTTGCTGACATCGCCGATACGCAGCGGCGTACCGGGGTAGGACGGTATATTCACCTGTACCGGTGCGGATACAAGGTCGATGTCATCGCCGTAAAAATACTGTAATATCTCGTATGGAGTCAATCCCCGGTTTGCAAGCGTGACCGTCTCCCACTGGCTCAGTCCCTCGCAGTAGGTGTTGCGCCCGTCGCAGTAGGCGGTAAAGAGCGGCTCGACCGTTCCCTGCCGCCGAACATATGTGTTGAACAGCTCATCAACTATTTCCGCCACATCGCTGAATACGCTTCGGCCGTTTACAAACGACTGATCGTATGCGGTGGAGTTGGTAATGTCAAAATCGTAGCCCTGCGAGCGATACCACTCGGTGTAAATGCGGTTGAGGGCGAAGGATATCTGGGCATAGACATTCGCGCGTATGGCGTTTTCGGGCCATGTCGGGTAAATTTCGCTCGACGCAACGTTTTTGATGTAGTCCGGGAACGAAACCGTTACATTTTGCGCATATTCGTTTGGTCGGCCGAGGTGAACGGTAATGGTCGACGGAATGTATGGAGTTCCTGTCACTCTTGGTTTCCCTCCTTATCGCAGATTCTGCGGTTCGGTATTCTCATTTTCAATGATATCGTTTTCGTCGGTGCCGTTAAACTCCGGCAACGGGATCATGCGGAAATCCTGACGCGACTTTATGCCGCCGAAAAGCGGAACGCCCTTGCTCTCCATGTCGAAGTAGCCGTCCTTGCTGATGAAAACATCGTACATATAGTAGGGATTTTCCATGCCGGGCGACTCGGAGTTGCGCGGATCGGCGGCGGGCAGGTCGAATATGCGCGCCGAGCCGTTTCGGTCGGTGATTGCGATGTATTCCAGCCGCCGTCCGTTCTCGTCGGCGGAGGTGACGATGACCAGCGCGCCCTCAACGGGCATTGCGCCGTCGCCGGTACGGGCGGTGACCTCCAAATGACCGATAAATCCGCTTGTGCCGCTGTTTGCCGCGGTCGAAGCCGATTGCCCGACCGAGGTAGTGCCCGTGCCGTCTGACATCCCTGCCGATGTTCTGCCGCTGCCCATGTTCTGCGTGCCGGACGGAGTGACAGCAGGCTCGTAGTAGGCGGGATGATCGGGATCACCGATCGCAGCGGCGCGAAGCTCCTCCAGAAGCCGATCGCGCTCCCTTTCGCTTTCGGCTCGCGCCGCATCGGACGCGCGCACCTGCGACCCATCAAAGGGCGACATTCCCGCAGAGACTGCCTCGTTTGCGGTGGTGCGGCCGCTCATTTGCTCCCGTTCGGCGCGTTCTTCTGCCGTCGCCGTATTGCCCCGGATAGAGCCGGCTTGGGACTCCTGTCGCTGTGTTGTCGCCGCTTGCTGTGCATTTGACATTTGCTGTCCTGACGCCGTTTGCTGCCCTGACGCAGATTGCTGCTCCGTCATTGCCGGTTGCCGCCATGCAGCCGGCACATTTTCGTTGTCGTTCGACGACTGCCGCATTTGTGACATATTTTCACTTTCGCCCGATGTCTGTCGCATTTGCGACATGGTTTCACCGCTGTTCGGCGATTGATGCCTATGTGACATATTTTCACCGCCGCTGACGGTATTGCGGTCCGATGTCATTCGGCGAACATCTGCTGACGTCTGCTGCTCCGACGCAGTCGCCTGGCGTGCATTCATTGCAGGCTCACTTTCCAGCATTTGCGTCATGGTCGGCTCGTTGCGCGCTATGCTTGACTCATTTTGCTCCGAATCGGCTGTTTCATCCTCGCTTTGCTCCCTTTCGGACTCCCGATGAGCAGCCGCCTGAGCCGTGCCGCCCCTATTTGATGCAAATCGCATCAGCTCTTCGCGGTATTTTGCTATCTGATTCTGGAGTTCGTTGTCCGACATGATCCATCATACCTTTCTGTACGGTTTTTATAATATATATGCCGAATTTTGCACCCGTATCATTAAAATAGTTAATGAACTACTGGACATTTGCGTGAAAGTGGTGTATAATTTGACGGATAAATAAAGTTATCGGAGGACTTTTATATGAAGTTTGCAAAAAGAATCGCGGCTGCAGTTACCGCATTCGCCCTTACAGCAACTATCGCAGCCTGCCACAAGGCGGATGAGGTTGCCGCGACATATCAGGATATTAAAATCAGCAGCGGCCTTTACCTTGCCATGCTGATCGAGGCGGACGGCTCCGCCCGCAGCAAGGTGAACGAGCAGATTTCCAGCTCAAATACATCCAGCAGCGCCACCTCGTCGGAGGTTAACTACGGCAAGCAGACCGTCTCCACCGATGACGGCGATGTTAAATACTACGACTATGTCCGCGATCAGGCTAAAAAGCTCGTTCGTCAGTACATAGCCACCGAGGTGCTCGCAAAACAGAATAAGGTTACCCTCAGCGACGAGGATAATACCTATGTTAACGCTTACGTCAACTACTACTGGGATAACTACGGTTACAAGGTGATTTATGAAAAGAACGGCGTCAACAAGGATTCGTTCACTAAGTATTACAGCAACGCAGGTTATCTGCGCAGCAACCTGTTTAAGTATCTGTACGGCGCAGAGGGGCCCAACGCCATCGTCGCCGCCGACATCAGCAAGTACATGAACGAAAACTACTGCATTGCCGACATTATCGAGGCAAAGCTCACTAACACCGACAGCGAGGGCAATTCCAAGGCTCTGACCGATGACGAAAAGGCAGACCTGCTTAAAAAGATGAAGGGCTACGCCGAGCGTATCGAAAAAGGCGAGAGCTTTGAAACTATCAATAACGAGTATAACGGCAAGTCCGATTCAACCGACGGTACTTCGTCCGACACCTCGTCAAATACTTCGTCTGACACCTCGTCGACCGCCTCGTCAAACGTATCGTCAGCCGATTCGTCAAGCACCTCATCCAACACCGCGTCAGGCACATCCTCCGGTGCGGACAAAAAGGAAGAGCTGAAGCCGCTTGACAGCAACGCACAGGTTCTTTCGAGCGAAAAGACCGGCAGCGAAAGCGAGAATTTTGACAAAATCTACGCCATGAAGACCGGTGAAGTTCAGGTCATTGAGAGCGATGACTGCTATATGCTCGCGGTCAAGGGCGACATCAGCGCCGACCCCTATTACATCGACTATCTGGATGAAAACATCCGCTCCCTGCTTAAGGGCGACGAGTTCAACGATATGCTCGACAAAAAGGGCAACGAGCTTGATATTACCTTTAACGACAGCGAGATCCGCTACCTCAGCCCGAAGAAGATTGATTACAGCAACGAGGACTGATAGCGCGACAGCGTTTTCAAACGCGAACAACAAAATGATATGATAAAAAAACGGATGACCGATCAATTTCGGTCATCCGTTTTTTGCTGTTGTCATAGTCGGGCAGTCACCGGTTTTGCCGCCGTAAATTTTGCGGTTGTCAGTTTTACGGCGGTCAGGTTCTTGTGCTGTCAGTTTTGATGTGATCATGGCTTTACGCGGCTTGTCATTGGCTGCTTTTTAACCTTGCTGCTGACTGTTGTGCCGCGCGCCGCTGTGTGTTATCGCTATTGTTTTGCACCGATGTTGCCACTGCGCGCCGCAGTCAAATTAGCACGCAATGGGCGAAGCCTTACACGGTCGCCGAACCGCCGAACAGTGCTTGTTGTCGAGCGCGTTCAGCGTATTCAATGAGGCGGCGTACATTTGTCAGTTTCGGTTTGCTTTGCGTGGATGCTATAATTCACACGGAACGCGTTCGCCGTTTTCGCCGCGCCCGCCGCATCACCGAGCCAGTGTGTCAAGATAGGCGGCGACGTCGAAATCGTCCAGTCCGCTGTCCTTTCGCAAATAGAGCGGATGGTGCGGATGCCCTTTTTTGGAGCGCGCGCCGCTCGAATACCAGTGTGCGCCGTATTTTTCACCGACGGCGATCATGTCGCGCACGCAGTCGGCAAGATAGCCGCGCTTTTCTATTATCGCGCCCCACGCCGCCCAAACCGCAGGCGCGCTCTTTGACAGGCTCAGTATGTACTCAAACGCGCGCATGTTTTCCGCGTGAAGCTGTGCGTTGCAGCAGCGCTCCATGTCGTCGGGACTGGTGGCGCGCTGGGCGTAGACGTTGAACATGATAAAGCTGTCATAGCCGTTGTGCAGAGCAATGCGTTCCACCGATTTGAGGGTGTTGTCGAGGTTGTCGGGCACGGCGGTCGACGGATTTATGCCGACGCAGATGAGCGGCTTTGTGCCGCGAGTGCCGAGTATGTATCGGTATTCGGAGTAGCTGTTCGGCACATACAGCCAGCGTGAGCAGTCGTAGTCGGGCGACGGCATCAGCGCGGGCGCCAGCGCCTCCTCAAAGGTCAGCACGCCGGCTTCGGCGGTCGTACACTTTGGAATATGCATGGGATAATACCTCCACGAGCGGTTTCTGTTTTAATTACAGTATAACAGTGCCGCCGTGCATATTCAACATTTTTCGACCGCCGAAATTTTGCCTGTTACAGCTCGCTGGACAGCAGTGAGCGATAGCCCTCGCCGAATATTTCGCTCGCGGACGAGACGATCATGAACGAGGTCGGATCGGCGGCGCCGACCGCGTCGCGAATCTTCGGATAAACGTGTTTTTTGCTCACCACAAGCAACACCGCCTTTTCGTGATGAGAGTAGCCGCCCTCGCCCCTGAGCAGTGTGCAGCTTATATTGATGCGGTCGCACAGGGCGGCAGTAATTTCATCGGGGCGCGTGGTGACGATAAATATCATGCGCGCGCCGTTGCCGCCGTAAAGAACGCGGTCAAGCACGGCGCTGTGCACCGCGAGAGCCGCACCGGCGTACAGCGCCGTTTCAATGTTTCCGAAAACCACCGCAGATATTCCCACTATCAGGCAGTCGAATATCAAAAAAATGGTGCCGGTGCTGACATAGCGGAATTTTCGCCGCAGCAGGCGTATTATGATGTCGCTGCCGCCTGTGGTGCCGCCCGCGCGGAATATTACGCCGAGTCCGAGAGCCATCATTCCGCCGCCGGCCGCCGCCGCGAGCAGTCGGTCGTGTGTGACGGCGTAATCGGCGGGCAGCGCGCCGCGCATGATGTCCATTATCGCCGACGAAAGAACGAGCGCGTACAGCGTCATAAGGGTGAAACGCGCGCCGAATTTGACATACGCGACTATTATCAGCGGCACATTGAGCATCAGTATGATTGTGCCGACGCCGAGCGGCACAAATCGGCTTATCATGATCGCAACACCCGATATGCCGCCGGGCGCGAGGTCGTTTGGGTCGAGAAACAGCACAAGTCCGCCCGCGTAGACCACGCAGGCGGCTGAAATAAGTATTATCTGCAACACCAGTCGGCAGGCAGGGGACATATCACCGAATTTTCTCATTTTTACATCACCGATTATATTTTATGCTGAGACGTTCTTTTCAAACATAGCTTTTAGCTTTGCGGCAAAAGCGGTGCGGATTTTTGCGATACACCCATCCGATTTGCCGCTCTGTATGCGAGCGCCTTGCGGTGCAATTTGACTAACCGGCCTCGTCGGCGAGCAACTGCGCCGCATGACTGCCGCCCTGTTTGTGTGCGTTGTGTCGTTCGACTTACTTTCACTCGCTGTCCGATTTACCGTCCGATTTTCATTTTTTAAGTTCCGACTTGATTTTGTTCCTGGTTCGGGTGGAGTTTTTTGCGGAGTTGATATAGCTTGTCGAGCCGACGCTCTAAATCCACTACATCAATTCCCCATGCATCATATGCACACTCCGTGTCGACACATTGAGCGGAAAAAGTAAGCACGCCTCTCTCTGTTTGCAACTCTAACGCCCTTTTTTTAAGTCGTACGGCCGTCGAACGGGCACAGTCAAATATATTGGCGATATCTCCGGTAGACAGCTCTGTTTTTGCGTAATACAATTCGACCGCAACGGCAATGTCTTTAATTTTCATATTCTCACCTCTTTAACAATGTACATGGCGTAATTTGTCCATGTTGCCGAAAACGCTGTTTGGCTATGCAAGCTTTTGTATCGGTTGCGCCATTTTTTTGTCAGAGCAGCAGATCATTTACGGTTGTGCCGAGCACATCTGCCATAATTGACGCTACTTTCAGTGACGGCATTATTCTTCACCTCTCTTCAACTTCTGTGCGTTCGGACGCGTACTCAATCATTGCGCTTGCAATTTCGGATATTGTAAATCCTGTATTATCGCTCAAATCAGCGAGTATATTATAAGCTGGCGGTGATACTCTGACAACCGGTCGCCCATCCTGACGCTTATGCTATGCCGTTTGCTCGCGCGCATTTTACAGTACGTTGCCCCATGTCAAATTATCGCTGTGCATTATGTGGGTAACGGTGATGTCGGCGCTGCGGCACTGCGCGCAAAACTCACTGATATCCTCCGCATCGGCGAGATAATAAAGCTGTGAAATGCTGACGCCGAGATCGTTTATCAACTGGCGGTCGAGAAAAAATGCCAGCTGTTCCTCGTGCTCGGTGTAGAATTGCTCGATCTCCTCCGCCTGACGACGGGAAGCCTCGCTGTCGCCGCCCTCGGCGTAGACTATCGCCTGATTGAGCAGCTTTGACAGCTCGCCGCCGCTGTGACGAACGGAAAATATGCCGTACACCGAAAATCCGGCAAGCGCCGCTATTATTGCAAATGACAGCAACATACGCTTCATTTCTTCTTTTCCTCCCTGATGATGACCGCCTTGCCGTTGCTGTCGACGGTCATGATAAATACATCTTCGGCGGTGATGCCGCGCTTTTGTAGTATCTGCGCCACCGTTCCGTCCGACAGCCCGACGCTGTCCATGAACTCCGACTGATACCGCCCGTCGCATATGACCGGCACCGCCATGTTGCCGCCCGAATCCGATTTTTTCAGCACGCTGAGCTGACCGTTGGTCTCGATTATCGCGTACTGCACCGTCGTCAGGTCGAATATGCCCTCCTGACGCAGTCCCTCCAGCAGGTCGTCGGTGGTCATTCTCAGCCGCCGCAATGCCGACTGATCGACCCTGCCGCGGTTGATGACAATGGCCGGTCTGCCGTTGATGGCTCTGCGCGCCTTGCCCGATTTGAGCGAAACGAGGGACAGCACCGTTTCAAGAAACACCAGCATGAAAACGGCTATCAACCCGTTTATCATCGGCTTGTTGACATCCTCGATGGGCATGGCGGCGATTTCGGATATGAGCAGCGAGACGACCAGATCGCCCGGCTGCATATCGCCTACCTGACGTTTGCCCATTATACGCATCGCAAGGATTATTACGACGTACAAAATGACCGTTCTCACGATGGTTACCAGCATTTTATCACTTCCCTGCTGATATTCTCTCAAAATACGGTGCTTTTTATGCGGTAAAAGGGCGAAAAATTAAAATATTGCTTGATTTTTTCGTCGGTATTGATTATAATGATTAAGTCTCTGCGGACAATAAGCCTGTTTCGGGCACCGCCGAGTAGGGGAAAGAGCAAATTCAAAACAACCGAATACGGAGCAGTATCGAAGTGGTCATAACGGGCACGACTGGAAATCGTGTGACGGTCAAAAGCCGTCCGAGGGTTCGAATCCCTCCTGCTCCGCCAAAAGTCCACCGTAATTTTGATAGAATTACGGTGGACTTTTTCTGTATTATTTATCATTTCTTGCTCAACGCTTTATCTAATGATATAATGAGTGTTAAACAAATCGAAATTTGCGGAGGTGACTTCAAAATATGATAGGACCTGACCCAAACAAAATCCATCCTAATGACAGCATTAAACAAGTCGTGTATATCAAAAACGTCATTACCCGCCCCAACATCATTGTTGGCGATTATACTTATTATGATGACGTGGATGGTGCAGAAAAGTTCGAGGAACACGTCACACACCACTATGAGTTTTTGGGGGATAAACTTATCATCGGAAAGTTTTGCGCCATTGCAAAGGGAATTGAGTTTGTAATGAACGGCGCGAACCACCGAATGCAAAGCGTTTCGACCTATCCGTTCAACATAATGGGCGGCGGATGGGAGCAGTTCACCCCGGCGCTGGAGGATCTTCCGCTGAAGGGAGATACCGTCGTCGGAAACGATGTGTGGATCGGGCAGAATGTGACAGTGATGCCGGGCGTACACATCGGCAACGGCGCGATCATCGGCGCAAACTCCGTCGTGGCGAAGGACGTGCCGCCCTATTGCGTCGCGGGCGGGAACCCATGCCGGGTGATCCGGCAGCGCTTCGACGAGGAGCTTACCGCATACCTGCTGGCACTGAAATGGTGGGATTGGGACGCGGACAAAATATTCCGCAACATGGAGGCGCTGTGCAGCGGCGACCTGACGAAGATCAGAAGCATCAAAGACTGACAGCCGCAAAAATTTTATATATCTCTTGACAAGTAACCGTTCGGTAACTATAATACAAGTTGCCGAACGGTTACTGCTGTAAAAGGAGGACAAGGACATGGCCGGAGACACGAAGGAGCGTATACTGGACGCCGCGCTGGAGCTGTTTGCCCGGTGCGGATATCTTGGCACGTCTATGAGCGACATCGCCAAGCAGCTCGGCATCACCAAGGCCGCGCTGTACAAGCACTACGCCAGCAAGCAGGAGATACTTGACCGCATAGTAGAGCGGATGAACGAGATGGACCGTGAGCGTGCGCGCGAATACGAAATGCCGGAGGCGGAGCCGGACGGCTTTGCTGAGGCCTATCTGCGCATTCCCGCGGAGAAGATACGCGCATACAGCGCGGCGCAGTTCTACCACTGGACGCGGGAGACGTTTCCCGCGAACTTCCGCAAAATGCTGATGCTGGAGCAGTACCGCGCGCCGGAGCTTGCGCGGCTGTACCAGAATTATCTTGCCGCGGGGCCGGTGGAGTACATGGCGGCAATCTTCCGGAAGCTGACGGACTCCGATGATACGGCGATTCAGCTTGCGCTGGAGTTCTACGGGCCGATGTACCTGCTTTACAGCGTGTATGACGCCGCGGAGGAAAAGAGCGGCGTTTCCTCCATGCTGGACGCGCACATCGACCGGTTCATTGCGAAGATAGAAGCCGGGTATCGAAAGGGCGGAGCGGCGACATGAAGCGCGCCGGGAAGGAGAAGAAGATCATTATGAAGCTTTATTTCGGAAAAACCGCGACGGCAGTCACAACGCTGATGATACTGGCCCTGCTGGGGTTTATCGGGTATTCGGTCTGCAGCCGCGCGCATATCACGTTCTGGGGGCGCAGAAGCGCCGTGCTGCTGGTCTTTGGCCTTGCGGTGTGCTGCTTCGCGGCGGCGCGGGACGGGCTGGACAAGACCATACAGCACGCAATTGACGGAAGCTGTGCGCCGGGGCTGTTCCCGCTGGTCAGCGTGCCGACCGTCGCCGGCTGCATAGGCGCGGCGCTGATAATCATTGCCGCCGTCGCCACGCCCATCGCAAAAACGCAGCGGGCACGCGAGATATGGTTCTACATCATGTCCGGCGGCGCGATGGCAAAGATCGTGACGATGGAGCTTGCAAGGATGATCGGCTGAAACCGGCCGCGCCGTAAGGAGGAAACGCATATGCCGCAGATGAACAGAGGCGGGAAATTTATCTTCGGAGTATCCGTAATAGGCCGCGACGGCCTTGTGCAGCTTCCGCCGCAGGCCGTGGAGGAATACTCCATCGCTGCGGAAGGGCGGGTATATCTTTTCACCGGAAGCAGGAGCACGGGCGGCTTCTGCGTGACGCGGCGGGGGCTTCTGCTGCCGTCGAAGCTGGGGCACATTCTGACCGAGACGCCGGAGCTGCTGAACTACGCAGCTCCGGCCGGGCGCTTCATCCCCTACAAGGGGCGCGCCTATTGCTGGGCCGAAATATCCGAGGGCGGCGCAGTCCGGCTGACGGGGGAAATGCTGGCCTTTCTGAATCTGACGCCCGGAATGCGGCTTCTTTCCATCCGCAGCAGCGACATCGCCTTCACGATGGGCGCAAAGGGGTCGCTTCTGGAGAGGGCGGCGGGCTTTGACGGCAAGATACCCATGTTTTGATCTTAAAAATCGAGTGCAGAACGCTTAAATACCTCTTGACTTTTGGGTATTGGGCGCTATAATACTAACGAACATTAGTTAGCTAACTGGTGATGTCATGAGACAAGAGGACACGAAGCAAAGGATACTTGACAAGGCGCTGGAGCTTTTCGCCGCATACGGCTACGATTCCGTCAGCGTGGGCGATATCGCAAAGGCGGTGGGCATCAAGGCCCCCTCGCTCTACAACCATTTCCCTGGCAAGCGGGCTATCTTCGACGCCATCGTGGAAGCCACGGCGGCCCAGTACGAGCGGGACACGGACCGGATCGACATCCACGTGCAGAACGCGGAGCGGGATATCCCGGTCTTTGCGGAGATCACGGCGGACGGCCTA
>OIXH01003916.1_pt1 | contig 12652 bp, 8 predicted proteins | sample 1587741 | NCBI WGS metagenome assembly OIXH01 (sample SAMEA3888916, study PRJEB22519) | human gut metagenome | biome: human gut; feature: human-associated habitat; material: faeces | place: Denmark | collected 2011 | reverse complement strand
AATTATGCCGAAGATCTGACTTTGATCACTTCTTTTCCGCTTCCGCCGGTGTCTGCTTATTATAGTGGCAAGGTCCGCTTGGGTGAATGTATGTTGTGGGTTGTGGAAACCATCCGGTTAGGTCATTATGCTTCGTTTGGCTGCAAAATGGTGAGAGCCAATGCCGAGAACTATGAAGGTATCTATTTCCTGACTGATGAAGAGTTGCTCGATGCTGCTGCCCGATACCGTCGCTGGTGGGAAAACAGACAGTATCCTCGTACGGCATGGACCATCGACGCATGCTTTGACGAGCCCCTTTGCGGAAGCGGATACCGTTGGTGGTAAAAAATTAAATCAGATGAAACGTATTGTCTTTCTGATGCTGTCTTTAGGGATGGCAGTGACCCTTCATGCCCAATGGACCGCGAAAGATTCGGTGAATCTGCAGCGCATCCTGAATGGCAAAGAGGATATTAAGCTGAATATGGATGCTGTGAAACAGATTGATTTCAACAGTTCGCCGACTGCTCCTAAAATATCGAAGGAACGGCCCGGTCTGAGATTGGATGAAACGCTTCCGCAGGTACTTGAAAAGAAGAAGGTGGTGCTGACCCTCCGTCCCTATACGGCCAATACCAAATATAATTGGGACCCCATTTATCAGAAAAAAATCAAGGTAGACAAGGATACTTGGCGAGGAGATGAATTCTATGCGCTTAAGATTCTGATGATTCCTACGAACTGGGCTAAACATCCGTTTGATGCCGGTCCGCGTGAGACGGTGGAGCAGATTGAAGCAACCGGTTTGCGTTACCGGGTGACGGAGCGGGCCAATAATATGGCTGTGGGCGGTTGGCAGGGTGCCAGTGGCGGTGGAATTTCCGGTTTAGACCTGATGACACCTTTTACCCGTGAGTTTTGGAATTTCAAAGGCCGCAAGCGCCGTGCCCGTACGCTGGAAGTATTGAAGGCGTATGGAGATTCGATAACTGTTTTGGAACAACAGTAATTTATCACTTTTTGTCAAATTTTGAACTTTCTTTCTCCTCTTCTTGTTTTCATTAGTAAACCTTTAAAAAAAGTAATAATGAACAGAGTGACTTCTCTATTTGGAATAAGATATCCGATAATTCAAGGTGGTATGGTGTGGTGTAGCGGCTGGAGACTTGCTGCTGCTGTAAGCAATGCGGGAGGGCTGGGCTTGCTCGGCGCAGGTTCGATGCATCCCGAAACGTTGCGGGAGCATATCAGGAAATGCCATGAGGCTACGCATCATGCTTTTGGTGTGAATATTCCCTTGATGTATCCCCAGATAGAAGAGATAATGCAGATTGTGGCCGACGAGGGAGTGAAGATTGTATTTACATCTGCCGGCAGCCCGAAGAAATGGACTGGTTGGTTGCACGAGCGTGGCATCACGGTGGTGCATGTTGTTTCGTCCTCGCGTTTTGCCGTGAAGGCAGAAGAGGCGGGTGTTGATGCAATAGTTGCCGAAGGCTTCGAAGCCGGTGGGCACAATGGGAGGGAGGAGACTACCACCCTGTGCCTGATACCAGCTGTACGTGCAGTTACTACACTTCCGCTGATTGCCGCCGGTGGCATTGCAACGGGTGAGGCCATGCTGGCTGCCCGGGTGCTGGGTGCGGAAGGTGTGCAGATTGGTACACGCTTTGCCTTGACGGCAGAGAGTTCTGCAAACGAGGTATTTAAGGATTACTGCTTGCATTTGGAAGAAGGGGATACCCGTCTGCTTTTGAAGAAATTGGCTCCGGTGCGTCTGGTGCGCAATAACTTTCGCAGCGCCGTAGAGGCTGCTGAGGCTGTGGGAGCTTCAGAGGAAGAACTTCGTATCCTTTTAGGGCGCGGCCGTGCCAAACGTGGTATTTTTGAAGGTGACTTGGAAGAAGGGGAACTGGAAATAGGGCAGGTATCTGCCTTGCTGCATGGAAAGGGAGTGCAGTCTGTGGCGTCGGTCATGCAAGAGTTGGTGGAGGAGAGCAGAAGGGCGTGGGAGAGAATGCAGGAATTGGATTTCTGACTATTCCCGTCTTCTGGTATCATATAACACTAAAAAAGGAATATTCCCGGTGATTTCGGGGATATTCCTTTTTTAGTTCCAATTTATAACCTTTTATCCTTTGGGGATATTGGTTGTGTCTTTTGCCATATTTCCACTTGTGGCGGAATTACTTGTGCCATTGTTGCTGGTAGTGGCGCTACCGGTAGCCATATTTGTTGCGCTTTTACCGGCTGTCTGCACAGCGGGTTGCTCTTCCCAGTGGAATGGTTCGAAGCTACTGTTCGGGTCAACCCAGGACGGTTTTTTGGAAGCATAAATAATGAACGGGGCAATGACTACAATCAGTGCACCGATGATGAGCACGGAGAACCATACAGTGTTGCTGCCTGTTGAAATCTGGCTGGGTGGGATAAAGCTCAATACGAATGCCAGCAATGACCCGCAGAAACCAAGACCACCGATGAGCCACATCAATCCGTTGCCATTCTTGCCGATACGGAACGGACGGTTCAGCTTCTTCATCTTATAACGCAGCACGATGGCTCCGGAGAACATCAGCATATACATGATAAGATAGAGGACTACAGTCAGCTGTGATAGAATCTGGTAGAAACTCTGTACGGAAGGCATGACTACGAACAGAAGGCTCAGTACGGTTACTGCACCGCCTTGTACATAAAGGATATTCTTCTGTACGCCCAGCTTGTTTGTCTTTTGGAAGAACGGAGGCATGTAGCCTGCTTTTCCTACGGCAAAGATACCTTTGGACGGACCAGCAACCCATGTCAATACACCTGCCAGTACGCCGAATGCCAAAGCGATGGCAATAATCGGTGACAGCCAGGAGGCGCGGATGTAATGGAAATAGTTATCGAAGCCTACAAGCAGACTCTGTGTCAGACTGATGTCTTTGGCCGGGATGATGATGCCCAGTGAGAAAGTACCGAGCACGAAGATGATAACCGTAATGGCCGCACCGATGAACACTGCCTTCGGATAATTCTTGGAGGGATTGTTCACGTCTTTTACGTGGATACCGCCCATTTCCATACCGGCATAGAAGAGGAAGATACTGGCAGCAAGCACCACGTTGTCGAAGTTCGTCAAGTCGGGGAAGAAGCTGCTGTGGAAATCCAGGTTGGAGTGTCCGCCGGTGGCAAGGTAGATAATACCCAGGATAATCAGCAGTGCGGCAGGGATAATAGTCCCGACCAGGCCGCCGACCTTTGCCACTTTACCTACCCAGCTCATGCCCTTCATGGAGATGAACGTAGCCAGCCAGTAGATGATGAGGACAACAACGAGTGAGTAATACTTGTTGTTGGCCAGTGACATGTCGTGTACGTCGTTCATGCCGATGAAAGCAATGGATACGGCACCGAATGTCAATACGGTAGGATACCAGATCGTACTTTCAATCCATTGTACCCAGATGGCAAGGAAGCCCAGTTTTTTTCCGTAGGCTTCGCCCACCCAGCGGAACACACCGCCTTGCTTGTCTTGAAACATGGCAGCCAGTTCCGCGGCGACAAGTGACGTCGGAATCAGAAAAACAATGGCTGCAAATAAGTAGTAGAAGGCCGAACTCATTCCGTACACGGCCTCGGCAGGAAGTCCACGTAGGGATACTACTGCCGTCACATTCATGATTGCCAGGGTAAATACACCCAGCTTCACTGTTTGTTTAATATTTGCCATAAGTTAAGGTTTTAGATGAAAAATATATTCAAAATCAGCGTCTATAACAACACTTGGGGAGAGTTGTTCCCAACGGATAAGTGAAAGTTCCGGTTTTAACTATTCAGGAAGCGTCGGCTTTGGGCGCGGGCTTCTGTGCAACTTTCTTGTAGAACTCTTCTTTTTCCTTATTGCGCCGTTCGACCAGGCTCGTTACATACACTGTAAAGATAGGGAACATCATCATGCCCAGCGCAGCCAGCAGTACGGACAGTACCCGTCCGGTGGGAGTGACTGCTATGATATTGGAACCCACCGTCGTCACGTCCATAAATGCCCACCATAAGGCGTCTCCATATCCTTTGACTAAAGGATTGGGACCATGCTCCATGACATAAAAGGCCAGACTGGAAAAATAGACAGTGGCCAGCAACATGGTAAGGTAGGAAACGAACAGTCCCGATGCGCGGTTGTACGTCAGCCAACCCACCACGATAGCCATGGCGTAACCACCCCGCACTAATGGGATGAAACGCAGCATATAGGTTATCTCGGGTGAGAAAGTCCATCCCATATAGGCAATGATGTTTTGATAGGGTATAGCTACCAGCAGGAAAATGAAATGCGTGGCCACGTAGTGACCCTTCTTCTCTGCCAGGAACCATTCCAATACAAAATCTGCCAGGAACAGGGCGCATATCCACAACTGTACTTTCATGTAGACCGACTGTTCGTAAAAGGGGATCCCCTTGAACGTGTCGACAGAGATGCTGATAACTAAAAATAGCGACAGTATCAATATAATGACATGCAGTATGCCATAGATACCTTTTTCCCGCAATACAAATTCTGATAGAGCCATTTTCATGATGAAGTCCATTATAAAGTCATAAGTTATGAGTTATAAGTCATTTGCTGATTACGGTGCCTACCAACAAATAACTCATAACCTATAACTCATAACTAAAAAGAGAAACTTATTCTGTAATCGTTACGTTATCACCGTTGAACACACCCAGGCCGAGCTTGTTCATGATGAACTTGATTGCCGATTGGGCCTTTACGGAGTTTCCCGCTTCGTCTAGGGGAGGAGCGAAGGCCGATACTCCCATGACACCGGGCAATACGGCCATTACACCACCGCCTACACCGCTTTTGGCCGGTATGCCGGCGGTGTACATCCAGTCGCCGGAATGCTCGTAGAAGCCTACGGTCGAAATCATCGACGTAATTTTCGGTGCCAGGCTGGCTTCGAACACCGTTTGTTTGGTGACGGGGTTCACACCGTTATTGGCGATGGTTCCTGCGGCAATGCCCAGTTGCTGGGCCGTGATGCCGAGAGAACACTGGCGAGTATAGAGGTCGAGAGCCATGTCCGGATTATCGTAGATGCGGTTGTAGTTTTTCAGCAGCCAGGCAATGGAGCGGTTGTTGAAGTTGGTAGCCGTTTCCGATTTGTACAGTTCGTCGATGAGTTGTGGGGCAGAGCCGCACAGCTCAGTGACATTCTGTACAATGGCATCCCATTTTTTGTCGGAGTTTCCCACTGGCTGCACCATGGAACAGGCGGAAATGGCACCGGCATTTACCAATGGAGTGGAAGGGTGGTCGTTTTCCAGCAAGATGGCGATGATGGAGTTGAACGGTAGTCCCGTGGCATCGGCACCTATCATGTCCAGCACTTTCTGCGCACCGTATTGGCGCAGGATAAGGATGGCTGTGTGTACCTTCGAGACGGACTCTATACCGAAACGATAGTCTGTGTCACCTATATTGATGGTCTGCCCGTTCATCAGGCAGATGCTGAGTCCGAATAGTTTGGAGTCTATGTTGGCAAGGTAGGGAATATAATCCGCATTCTTGCCTCCTGTGCTGCCCTTCACCTCATTGTAGGCTTCTTGGGCAACCTCCTTTATTTGTGAAATTGATATTTTCTTTTCCATAAACACGTTGTGATGTACGATTAGACGATGTACGATTTACGATTGAAATTACTCCTTTAAACGTAGTCCGTATCAAGAGAAACTCTAATCGTACATCGTAAATCGTTTAATCGTAAATTAATTTATTTTTTATGAGTACGGCATCCGTGGTTGAATATTTTGGTTTCCACCGGCAGGTTCTTTTCCTGTGCCATACGGGTAGGAGTCGGGTAATCCAGTTTCTCCAGCTCCGTGATGGCATTCTTGATGTCACCCAGCAGCATGTCTGCCATGTCGCGGCTGAATCCTTGGCGAACAACGACGCGCATTACGACGTAGTCTTCCAGCTTTGAAGGCAGTGTATAGGCGGGTACCATCCAACCGTGTTGTGACAGCTTGTCCTGCAGGTCATACAGAGTCCATTTGGCAGCTCTTGCATATTCCGGTTTCAAATACCAGATAAACAGCGGGTTCACAACCTCGTCGGAATAGTTTACGAACGGAGCCATCTTGCCGATTTCGTCATGGATATACTTGGCGATGGTCAGAGAGTTGTACTGTACTTCCTTGTAACCCTGGAATCCCAAACGGATGAACTGGTAATATTGACCCAGAATCTGTGCGGCAGGACGGGAGAAGTTCAGGCCTACCTGAGTAATGTTGGCACCGAGGTAGTTTACGCTGAATGACATTTCTTCGGGCAGATATTCCTTGCCTTTCCAGCAAACCCAGCCCAGACCCGGATAAACCAGACCGAATTTGTGTCCGCTGACGCTGATGGAGAGTACCCACTTCAGACGGAAGTCCCATTTCTTTTCGGGATAGAGGAACGGGAGGATGAAACCGCCGCTGGCGGCATCTACGTGGATAGGAATGTCGTAGCCGGTCTTCGCATTGTAGGCATCGAGGGCTTTGTCGAGGGCTTCGACGTCATCGTTCAGTCCTGTCCATGTAACGCCTTGGATAGGCACGATACAGATGGTGTTCTCATCACACATCTTCAAGGCTTCTTCGGGGTCGAGCGTGGTCTTGTCCAGTGTCAAAGGCACTTCACGCATTTCAATCTGCCACAATTGGGCGAATTTTTCCCATACCACCTGGAAACCAGTTGAAATAACGAAGTTTGGTTTGTCGAACGGTTTGCCTTGCGCCTGACGTTTCTTGCGCCAGCGCAACCAGGCTGCCACACCACCCAGCATACATGCCTCCGAGGAACCGATGGCAAGTGCGCCGGTTTTCCAGGTTTCTTTTTCAGGAGAGTTCCAGAGGTTGGCCACGATGTTGATACATTTACCGTTCATTACGGCGATGCGCGGATATTCGGTCTCGTCAATGTAGTTGATGTTGATGGCTTCGTTCATCAGCTTGGTTGCATATTCGTCCATATAGGTAGTGACGAATGTAGCCAGATTCAAGCGAGGCTGCGTTTGGGCGAAGGTCTCGTCTTTCACCATCTGATAGGCGATTTCCGGGGTAGTAGGTCCGTCGGGAATCTTTTCTACGGGTGAGGGTTGTAACATACGGTTTGAACCGAATACTTCAGTTTTTGCATCTCCTTTTCTGAAATTCAAATCTTCCATATTAATAAGTTTTTTAAAGGTTTAGGCGGCGGGGCTTTTCCCCGTCGAATTTCCCACAACAACGGGGTTTGCGGATGAAAGTTCCGGGGTTTTGCATTATTTGGCGTTTATTAAAGGGCAGCGTAGTAAAATCTTAAAAAACGAACATTCTGAAGGTAGGTTTGTTGTTCCCACATTATTCATTTAATTAATATACTACTATATGAAAATCAATACCGGAAGGGGTACAATCCCCCTTATCACGCTTGTCGGCATTTGGTCAGTCTCTGCATTGACTTCCTTGCCGGGATTGGCCGTATCACCTATTTTGGGACAGCTTACTACCATTTTTCCATATGCTACAGAACTGGATATACAGATGCTTACCTCCCTGCCTTCGCTGCTGATAATTCCTTTTGTGCTATTGGCGGGCAAGCTGGCCGAGAAACGTGACTTTGTGCGTCTGCTGAAAGTGGGACTTTGGATGTTTGCCGCCAGTGGGGTACTTTATCTTTTTTCGGACAAAATGTGGCAGTTGATGGTGGTCAGCGCTTTGCTTGGCATCGGTTCGGGGGTGATTATTCCGTTGTCCACCGGTCTGGTTTCACGCTATTTCACGGGGGAGTATAGGGTAAAGCAGTTTGGTTACAGTTCTGCCATCACCAATGTGACGCTGGTTGTGGCAACGGCGGTGACTGGGTATCTGGCAGAGGTAAACTGGCACTTGCCTTTCGTGGTATATCTGCTTCCGTTGGTTTCTCTGCTGCTTGTCGGGTATTTGAAGGGAGATACCGGTCAGCCGCAGAAAACAGAAGATACGGCTACCGTTGTTCCGGAGGAATCCAAGCGTGCGATTCCCGGTAAATACGGCATCCATGTCCGCCATCTGCTACAGTTGATGCTGTTTTATGGCGTCACTACGTATGTAGTGCTGGCGGTTACTTTTGACTTGCCTTTTTTGATGGAGGCCCATCACTTCTCCAGCGGAAATTCCGGATTGATGATCTCCTTATTCTTCCTTGCCATTATGGCTCCGGGTTTCTTCCTGGGGCATATCGTGAAGTGGATGGGGAAACACACAAAGTTTTACAGCCTTTTGTCCATTGCAGCGGGTTTGCTTTTGATATGGATTTCGCCTAAAGAATGGCTGATAATACCGGGATGTATGTTGGTTGGTTTGGGATATGGTGTCATTCAACCGCTGATTTATGACGAGACAGTAGATACGGCTATACCGGAAAAAACAACTTTGGCACTGGCCTTTGTAATGGTAATGAATTATCTGGCGATTCTATTGTCCCCGTTCATTACAGACTTCTTTCAGACCTTGTTCCACACTAATTCCAAGGAATTTCCGTTTATTTTCAACCTCTGCATCACACTGCTCGCTATGTGGTGGGAGTATGCGAGGAAGAAGGATTCTTTGTTGGGGGGGAGTTATGAGTGATGAGTGATTTGTTGGTAATTGTGCTGCGCTACCATGCTGAAAGGAAAATACCAACAAATCACTCATCACTTATAACTTATAACTTATAACTCAATCGCCTCATATTTCAGCCCGAAGACGTCGGCTACAGCTTTGTATGTTACTTTGCCTTCCACTACGTTCAATCCTTGCGCCAGAGCCGGGTCGTCCTTGCAGGCTTGTCTCCAGCCTTTGCATGCCAGGGAAACAGTGTAGGGCAGGGTGGCATTTGTCAGTGCCATGGTGGAGGTGAAGGGTACGGCGCCGGGGATATTGGCAACGGCGTAGTGTACAATTCCGTCCACAATGTAGGTAGGGTCGCTGTGCGTGGTGGGGTGGGAGGTTTCGAAACAACCGCCCTGGTCGATGGCTACGTCTACGAGTACCGTACCGGGTTTCATCATCTTCAGCATTTCGCTGGTGATGAGGTGTGGGGCCTTGTCACCGGGGATGAGGACGGAACCGATTACCAAGTCGATGTTCGGCAATTCCATCTTGATGTTATGGGTGGAAGAATAGAGTGTCTTTACGTTTTTCGGCATCACTTCACTCAGGTAGCGCAGGCGGGGAAGGTTGATGTCGGCAATCAGTACCTCGGCACCCATTCCGGCAGCTATCTGTGCGGCATTGGTGCCCACGATACCACCTCCAAGGATAAGTACGCGTGCGGGACGTACGCCCGTTACTCCGCCCATCAGTTTTCCCTTGCCGCCTTGTGGCTTTTCAAGGAAGCGGGCTCCTACTTGGGTAGCCATGCGTCCTGCCACCTCACTCATAGGAGTAAGTAGCGGAAGTGAGTGGTCTTCTTTTTCCACGGTTTCGTAGGCGATGCAGACGGCACCGCTTTCAATCATGGCTTCGGTCAGCAATTTATCGGCTGCAAAGTGGAAATAGGTAAATACCACTTGTTCCTTTTTAATCAGTTTGTACTCCGGTGCAATAGGTTCCTTTACCTTGACAATCATGTCGGCTGCGGCATACGTGTCTTCAATGGTCGGTAAAGTCTTTGCACCTACGGCGATGTAGTCATCGTCGGAGAAACCGCTGTTTACGCCTGCTGTGGCCTGCACATACACCGTATGACCTTTTTTCACCAATTCGGCTACTCCGGCAGGGGTCATGCCCACGCGGTTCTCGTTGTTCTTGATTTCTTTAGGTACTCCGATAATCATAACCTTAAAGTTTTAATTGGGGGGTTAAACATGGCGCAATATAGCGATTTCCCGGCTTGGATGTTATCGGTGCATCTATGTTCTTCAACAGAATTTTTATGCATGTTTTAATCAATGATAATTGTAGCTTTCTGTAGGTAGAGAGAACTATTCTTTTTATATTTGCATGCATTTAAAATAATATTGACTGTACAAAATATGAAATATTCTATATTTTTCTCTCTTTTGTTCTTTATTGGTAGTGTGCAAAGCGGCTATGCCCAAGAAACCGGTACAGACAAGCCCTCCTTCATCCCGCCTTTTGATTTTCCCATCACTTTCTCCGGTAACTTCGGCGAGATACGTGCCAACCATTTTCATGGCGGACTGGATTTCAAGACCGGTGGAACCATAGGCAAGCCGGTACGCGCTCTGGCCGACGGATATATTTCGCGTATCCGCGTTACCCACGGTTCGGGCTATGTGCTCGATGTGGCTTATGACAATGGTTATTCGACGATAAACCGCCATTTGAGTGCCTTTGTGGGCGATGTGGCCCGCCGGGTTGAAGACTTGCAGTACGAGAAAGAAAGTTGGGAGGTGGAAATTACTCCCGAACCCGATGAATATCCCGTGAAGGCCGGTCAGATAATAGCTTTGAGCGGAAACACCGGATACTCTTTCGGTCCGCACCTGCATCTGGATATGATAGAGACGGCTACGGACGAATATATCGACCCGCTGCCTTTCTTCATGAACAAGGTGAAAGACAAGACTGCCCCGCGTGCCGAAGGTATCATGCTGTTTCCACAGCCGGGAAAAGGAGTGGTGGAGGGCAAGCAGACGCGACGGGCTTTTCCGGCACATCCAACGAAACCCATTACCGCCTGGGGACTGATTGGTGCAGGCATCCGTGCCTACGACTATATGGACGGAGTGCAGAATAAATATGGCGTGAAGACGGTGATTCTCGAAGTGGACGGTGAGGAAGTCTTCCGCAGTACGATAGACCGCTTTGCCTATGAGGAGAACCGCTATATCAATTCGTGGACACACGGTCAGTACATGAAGTCTTTTATAGAGCCGGGCAACCGTCTTCGCATGCTGCAGGCATCCAACGGCAATCGCGGACTGGTGGAAATCAACGAAGAACGCCCTTACCGATTTGTCTATACACTGAGCGATGCGCTGGGAAATACCTCTAAAGTCCGCTTTACAGTCCAGGGACAGAAGACGATAATTGCTCCGGTGGAACATCGTGAGAAATATACCCTCAAATGGGACAAGGTGAACTATCTGCAGGAGCCGGGGCTGGAGTTGGTTATCCCGAAAGGAATGCTCTACGATAACGTCTTGCTGAACTACTCCGTGCGGGCTGATAGTGGCGACATCGCTTTCACCTATCAACTAAACGATACCCGTATTCCTATGCACAATGCCTGCGATTTGCGTATCGGCTTGCGCCGGCGTCCAGTAGAGGATATGACCAAATATTATGTGGCGGGCGTAACGGCGCGCGGTGGAAAATACCGCATCGGCGGTAAGTATGAGGATGGTGTCATGAAAGTGCGTATACGGGATTTGGGGACTTATACCGTGGCAGTGGATACGGTTCCGCCGGTGATAACTCCCGTGAACCAAGCTCAGTGGGGACGTACGGGAAAAATCATCTTCAAGGCCAAGGACAAGGAAACCGGCATCAACACCTATCGGGGTACGATTGACGGGAAGTATGCCTTGTTTGGAAAGCCCAATTCCATCAGTGGTAACCTGGTGTGCGAGCTCGACCCGAAATATGTGGAGAAAGGCGACAAGCATGTGGTGGAGATGACGGTGACGGATGGCTGTGGCAACCGTACTACCGAACAGTTTGATTTTGTATGGTAAAGACTGAAATATTTAGTAACATTATAATTTAGAAGTATGAAAAGTAAAAGACTGACTCTTTCCGTCTTGTTTGTTGTGGCAGCCGTGGCGAATGCGCTGGCCTGCACCAATCTTATCGTAGGCAAGAACGCCTCCGCGGACGGTTCTACCATTGTTTCCTATTCTGCCGATTCTTATGGTTTGTTCGGCGAGTTGTATCATTATCCTGCTGGTATGCACAAGAAAGGTACGCTGATTGACATACACGAGTGGGACACCGGCAAATACCTTGGGCAGATAGAGCAGGCGCGTCAGACGTACAATGTCATTGGCAACATGAATGAGTTCCAGCTCACTATCGGTGAGACGACATTCGGCGGACGTCCCGAGCTGGTGGATACCACCGGCATCATCGACTACGGCAGCCTGATTTACCTCGGTCTGCAACGCTCACGCACCGCCCGCGAGGCCATCAAAGTGATGACGGAACTGGTGCAGGAATATGGCTATTACAGCAGTGGCGAGTCCTTCACCATCGCCGACCCCAACGAAATATGGATTATGGAGATGATTGGCAAGGGACCCGGTGTGCGCGGTGCCGTATGGGTAGCTGTCCGCGTGCCCGATGATTGTATCTCCGCTCATGCCAACCAGAGCCGCATTCATCAGTTCAACATGAACGACAAGGAGAACTGTATGTACTCTCCGGATGTTGTTTCTTTTGCCCGCGAGAAGGGATATTTTAATGGAGTAAACAAAGATTTTAGCTTTTCGCTAGCCTACGCACCTCTTGATTTTGGTGCCCGCCGTTTCTGTGAGGCACGTGTGTGGAGCTATTTTAATAAGTTCACGGATAACGGAAAAGATTATCTTCCTTATATTGAGGGAAAGACCGATACTCCGATGCCTCTTTTTGTGAAACCGAAACAAAAACTGTCTGTACAGGATGTGAAAGATATGATGCGTGACCACTATGAAGGTACGCCTCTTGATATTTCCAATGATTTCGG
>OIXH01003908.1_pt1 | contig 12674 bp, 10 predicted proteins | sample 1587741 | NCBI WGS metagenome assembly OIXH01 (sample SAMEA3888916, study PRJEB22519) | human gut metagenome | biome: human gut; feature: human-associated habitat; material: faeces | place: Denmark | collected 2011 | reverse complement strand
GCTGGCCTGCCAGCGCTTCGGCGGCAAGGTCACGTGGGACGAGCTGGGCCTGCCCTGTACCGAGTCCGGCATGGCGCTGCCCTGCGGCGCCACAGGCCGCTGGGTCAGCGAATAACATAAAGGAAACGAGCGCAACTATGTCAACAATGCTGCAAACCGAGCATCTCTCCTTCACCTATCCGGCGGAGGAGGGACAGACCTCCACCGTCGCGCTGGAGGATGTATCGCTGTCCATTGAAAGGGGCAGCTTCGTGGTGGTGCTGGGCCATAACGGCTCCGGCAAATCCACCCTGGCCAAGCATATGAACGCGGTGCTGCTGCCCAGCGGCGGCACGGTGTATGTAGAGGGCATGGACACCAGGGACGAGGCCCTGCTGCTGGAGATCCGCCGCCGCGTGGGCATGGTGTTCCAGAACCCGGATAACCAGATCGTTGCCAACGTGGTGGAGGAGGACGTGGCCTTCGCCCCGGAGAATCTGGGCGTTCCCAGCGAGGAAATTCGCCGCCGCGTGGATGACGCGCTGGCGGCGGTGGGCATGGCGGAATTCACCCGCCATGCACCCCATCTTCTCTCCGGCGGACAGAAGCAGCGGGTAGCCATCGCCGGTGTCATCGCCATGGCCCCGGAGTGTATCGTGCTGGACGAGGCCACCGCCATGCTGGACCCTGCCGGACGGCGCGAGGTGCTCTCCGCCATCCGCACGTTAAATCAAGAGCGGGGCATCACCGTGGTGCTCATCACCCACCATATGGACGAGGCCATGGATGCCGACCGTCTCATCGTCATGAACGACGGCAAGCTGGTGATAGACGGTGCTCCGGCGGAGGTGTTCACCCAGGTGGAAGCGCTCCGCGCCATGGGGCTTGCCGCTCCCGACACGGTGGAGCTGCTGTACGGCCTGCGTCAGGGCGGCGTGGACGTGCCGCTGGACGCCCTGACGGTAGACGAGTGCGCCGATGCCATCTGTAAAGCCCTGCGATAACCGCTTTTCTGGTAGTCGTACTTTTAATGCCTCCCTTGTGTAAAGGGAGGTGGCGTGAAGCGCCGGAGGGATTGTCGTAGGGGCGACCCTTGCGGTCGCCCGTCAACGGAGCGTATAGCCCACATAGGACAACCCCTCAGTCAGCCTTACGGCTGACAGCTCCCCTTACACAGGGGAGCCTTTGGAATGCGGCTTTCAGCAAAATAAATGAAACGAGGAACCCAACATTGGAACCCATCATTCGTGTCGATCATCTGACACATACCTATAGCGCCGGAACGCCCTTCCAGCGCAGCGCCGTCAAGGATATGTCGCTGGACATTCTGCCAGGCGAGTTTCTGGGCGTCATCGGCCATACCGGCAGCGGCAAATCCACCCTCATCCAGCACCTCAACGGCCTTTTGAAGCCTACGGACGGCCACATCTACCTGAACGGGCAGGATATCTGGGCCGACCCCAAGCAGATCCGTCAGGTGCGCTTCCATGTGGGGCTGGTGTTCCAGTATCCGGAGTATCAGCTTTTCGAGGAGACGGTCTATAAGGACGTGGCCTTCGGCCCCAAAAACATGGGGCTTGACGACGGGGAGATCGACCGCCGTGTCCGCCAGTCGGTGCAGGCCGTAGGTCTCAGCGCCGACGTGCTGGAGAAGTCCCCCTTCGCCCTGTCCGGCGGCCAGAAGCGCCGCGTGGCCATCGCCGGCGTCATGGCCATGGAGCCGGAGGTGCTGATCCTGGACGAGCCCACCGCCGGTCTTGATCCCCGGGGCTGCGAGGATATTCTCTCGCTCCTGCGCCGCTACCACACCCAGCGCGGCAGCACCGTGGTGCTGGTCAGCCACAGCATGGAGGAGATCGCCCGCAACGCCCAGCGCATCATTGTGCTGGACAAGGGCGTCGTCCGCATGCAGGGCACGCCAGCGGAGGTGTTCGCCCGGGCCCGTGAGCTGGAAGCTGTGGGCCTTGACGTGCCCCAGGTGACGAAGATTGCCCACGCCCTCCACGAAAAGGGCGTTGCCATCGACCCGGCGGTGTATACGGTGGAGGCGCTGCGGCAGCAGCTTCTCGCCCTGAAAGGGGGCCGCGACCTATGTTGAAAGATATCACCCTCGGCCAGTATTTCCCCGGTGATACTCTCATCCACCGGCTGGATCCTCGCACCAAGCTGCTGTGCGTCATCCTCTATATCGTGGCGCTGTTCAACGCCAAAAGCGTGCTGACCTACGCCATCGTGGCGGTGGTGCTGACTGTCTGCATCCTGATCTCCAAGGTGCATTATAAGGCCCTGACCCGCGGTCTGAAGCCGGTCTATATCATCGTGGCCTTCACCGCCATCATGAACCTGTTCTTTTCCGGCGGTACGCCGGTGGCGGACGTGTGGCTGCTGCGCCACATCACCTACGAGGGCATCCGCTCCGCCATCGCCATGGTACTGCGGATCGTCATGCTCATCATGGGCACCTTCCTTTTGACCTATACCACCAGCCCCATCAGCCTGACCGACGCGCTGGAGCACCTGCTGTCCCCGCTGAAAAAGCTGAAAATGCCCATCCACGAGCTGGCGATGATGATGTCCATCGCCCTGCGCTTCATCCCCACGCTGATCGAGGAGACGGACAAGATCATGTCCGCCCAGAAGGCCCGGGGCGCGGATTTCGAGTCCGGCAACATCTTCCAGCGGGCCAAGGCGCTGGTACCCATTCTGGTGCCGTTGTTCATCAGCGCCTTCCGCCGTGCCGACGAGCTGGCCACGGCCATGGAGTGCCGCTGCTACCACGGCGGCGAGGGCCGCACCGCCCTCCACGTCCTGCGCTATAAGACCGCCGATTATCTGGCGCTGGTCGCTTTCCTTGCCTTTACCGTGGGCATCATCGTTTTGAAGCACCTGGGACTGTGAGTCAGAGAGACACGGCATTTCGGAAAACGCCCCTACAGCCGACCACCGATAATGCGCCGCACCTTTCAAAGGCCCCCTCTGACGAGGGGGCTGTCACCGAAGGTGACTGGGGGAGAGAACGGCGTTTGTCAGACTTTTTGCGCTTTTGTCTCTCCCTCCGTCTCGCTTACGCTCGTCACCTCAGCTCTGCACGCCCCAGTGTGCGCACTGGGGTGCCTCGTCAGAGGGAGGCAATGAGCCATTACCTCTGCCACCCCACCCCATAAGGAGAACCTATGCGCAATATCGCCCTGACATTGATGTATAACGGCAGCGCCTACCACGGCTGGCAGGTGCAGAAAACGGAGGTCTCCGTGGCCCAGACGCTGGAGCGCGGTCTCAGCATGGTCTGCGGCCACGGCGTGAAGCTGACCGGCTGCGGCCGCACCGACGCCGGTGTCCACGCCGAGCATTACGTGGCCAATTTCCGCACCGATTCCCGCATTCCGCTGGATCGCCTGCCCTTTGCCGTCAATACCCATATCCCGGAGGATATCGCCGTCAAGGCCGCCTTTGAGGTGGCGGACGATTTCAACGCCATCGGCTCCTGTATCAAAAAGGAGTACACCTACCGTATCTATAACTCCCGCATCAAGAACCCGTTCTACGTGAACCGCGCCTATTTCTACCCCAAGAAGCTGGATGAAACGGTGATGGATCGTGCCGCCCGGATGTTCGAGGGCACCCATGATTTCGCCGCCGTCCGCTCTGTGGGCACCAATGTCCGCAGCACGGTGCGCACCATCTACTACTGCCGCGTCACCCGGAATGAGGAGCTGCTGGAGCTGAAGGTATGCGCCGACGGATTTTTGTATAATATGGTACGTGCCATCACCGGCACGGTTCTGTACGCCGCCGAGGGAAAGTTGACGCCGGAGGATATCCCCGTCATCCTCGACAGCGGCAACCGCACACTGGCGGGGCCCACCGCGCCGCCGGGCGGGTTGTATCTGACCCGTGTGTGGTACAATGATGAGCGGCTGGAGCGCTGACATGACCCCGGCCAAAGAAAGGGGAGGGAGAACATGAAAAAAGACACCCAGAGCATCTATGATCTCCCCCAGGGAGATCTTCAGGAGGAGCAGCCCCGCCGTCTGCGGCAGAAGAAAAAGCCCCGCAAGTGGCTGTGGCTGACGCTTATCGTGCTGGTGGTGCTGGGCGCGGTGGCCGCCGCCGTGCTGTGGGACGCCAACAGCTTTGACGGCCTGCGCCGCAGCATCATCTACGCCCGGGCCGAAAAGGACGAAACGGGCTGCGCCAAGCTCTATTACTATGAAAACGACGCCACCAGCCGCTTTGCCGCCATCGACGGCAGTCTGGTGACGGTGGCCGCCAATCAGGTGCGTCTGCTGGACGAGCGCAGTCAGGTGCTGTACCAGAACAGCGTCCGCTTCCTGCACCCTGATCTGGTGTCCGGCGGCGGTGTGGCCGTGGCCTATGACATTGGCGGCACGGCGCTGTACGCGCTGGACAGCAAGGGCCTGCGCTGGCAGCAGGAGACGGAGGGCGAGCTGATCGCCGTCACCGTCAACCCCCACGGCTATGTGACCGCTGTTTACAACAAGAGCGGCGCGAAGGCCGCCGTCACGGTCTGGGACAGCAACGGCGCGGCGGTGTTTACCTTCCAGTCCGCCCAGCGGTTTGTCATGACCGCTGCCTTGGGACAGGACGACCGCACGCTGGCCGCTGTCACCATGGGGCAGGAGGACGGCAAATTCCAGAGCTTTCTGGTGCTGTACCACACCGACAGCGATAAAATGGTGGCCACCACGCCGGTGGACGGCGGCGTGGCCTACGCGCTGGAGACCCTGCAGCGGGAGTTCTGCGCCGTCACCGAGCAGGGGCTCTACCTGCTGGACAGCGGCGGCGAGCTGAAGGCCTCCTATTCCTACGGCGGGCAGTTCCTGCGCCGCTGTGTGGTGGGGGACGGCGGCTGGGCCGCGCTGCTGCTGAGCCGGTATAAATCCGGCGGCTACGCCAGTCTCATCACTGTGGACGGCGACGGCAACGAGCTGGGCGGCTGCGATATCGACGGCGAGGTGCTGGATATCTCCACCGCCGGCCGCTACGTGGCCGTGCTGTTCAGCGACCGGCTCACCATCTATGACAAGTATCTCACGGAGGTCGCCACCCTGCCGGACGTCAGCGAGGTGCGGGCCGTCCTGATGCGCGCTGACGGCAGCGCCGTTCTGGCGGGCGCTTCCGGCGCGTCGCTGTACCTGCCGTAAGGCAAAGGAGTCGGTATGACCATTTCCCTGATCTTTGATATCGCCATCGCGGCGATTTTGCTGCTGTGCCTGATCGTGGGCGGCGTTCGGGGCTTTATCAGCAGCCTTCTGAGCGTGGCGGTCTTCGCGGCGGCCCTGCTGGGCAGCGCCATTCTGGCCAATGCGCTGGCCGATCCCGTCAGCGACTGGCTCACGCCCCGTGTGGAGCAGTACGTGCTGGATCGCCTGACGAACGGCCACGGCGACGAGGCTGTCAGCGCCGCCGCCGCTTCGGATAACGAGGCACTGGCCGGTCTGGTGGATTTCGATGCCATCACCGGCATTGCCAAAAAGGCCATGGACAGCGCCGTGGAGGCCGGAAAGAACATGCTGGAGGGCGCTGTTACCGGCATGATCCGTTCGCTGGCCTACGGCCTGCTGTTTCTGGTGTCATTTCTGGTGCTGACGCTGCTGCTGCGGCTGCTCACCAGTCCGCTGCAGCTGGCGGCCCGCGCTCCGGTGCTGGGCGCGGTGAACCGTCTGGCGGGAGCGGCGCTGGGCCTGTGTCTCGGCGTGCTGGCTATGTTCGCCGCCGCCAGCGTCCTGCAATGGACGGGGCTGGTGGACGCCGCCACGCTGCGCGATACGTACCTGCTGAAATATTTCACCCAGCACAGCCCCATGGATATCATCGCCATGCTGGGGTGAGCAGGACGTTTCGCGCGTGATACGGCGGGCGGCCGCAAGGGCCGCCCGTGCGAAAACTCTTCCGGTGACGCACCTGTAGGGGCCGACGACTCTGTCGGCCCTATCGGAGATCGTATCGCCATCGTAAGGGCGGACAGAGTCGTCCGCCCCTACGGATGATCACCGAACCTATTGCGATCAGCGCGAAAATCACCCGAAAAACCGCAATCTATTGGCCACGGGCGCGAAGCGCTCACGCCAGTTTCTAATTGGAGGAACCATATGCAGCCTACTCTTTGTTCAAGATGCAAGAAAAACGTGGCGGTGGTGTTTATCTCCCGCCTCAACGAAAAGAACGAGCAGGTCAACGAAGGCCTGTGCCTCAAGTGCGCCGCCCAGTTGGGTCTGCCCCAGGTGGACGAGATGATGAAGCGCATGGGCATTACCCCGGAGGATCTGGACAACATCTCCAATGAGATGATGCAGGCCTTCGGCGGCGCGGAGGAGCTGCCGGAGACCGACGATGGCGACGAGGACGACGAGGAGAGCGGCAAGACCGCCACCTTCCCGTTCCTGAACCGCCTGTTCGGCAACAACGGCAATCCCCCCGCTCAGCCCCAGCAGCCCTCCGGCGAGGGCAATGCCGCCCCCAACAACAGCGGCCGCAAGACCGAGAAAAAGCGGAAGTTTCTGGATAACTACTGCATCAACCTCTCCCAGCGGGCCCGTCAGGGCAAGCTGGACGCCGTTATCGGCCGTGAGCAGGAGATCGAGCGGGTGGTGCAGATCCTGAACCGCCGCCAGAAGAACAACCCCTGCCTTATCGGCGAGCCGGGCGTGGGCAAGACTGCCATTGCCGAGGGTCTGGCCCAGCGCATTGCCGCCGGGGAGGTGCCCTTCAAGCTGCGGGACAAGGAGGTCTATCTCCTTGACCTGACGGCGCTGGTGGCGGGCACCCAGTTCCGCGGCCAGTTCGAGAGCCGCATGAAGGGTCTGATCGAAGAAATTCGCAAGGCCGGGAATATCATTCTGGTCATTGACGAGGTACACAACATCGTGGGCGCGGGCGATGCCGAGGGCAGCATGAACGCCGCCAATATCCTCAAGCCCGCTCTCAGCCGGGGCGAGATTCAGGTGATCGGCGCCACCACCTTTAACGAGTATCGCAAGCACATTGAAAAGGACACCGCACTGGAGCGCCGCTTCCAGCCGGTGACGGTCAACGAGCCCAATATCGAGGACACCCTGAAAATTCTGCGGGGCATCGCCCATTACTACGAGCAGTTCCACGGCGTTTCCATTCCCGACGGCGTGCTGCGTCAGGCGGTGTCCCTGTCCGAGCGGTATATCACCGACCGGTATCTGCCTGACAAGGCCATCGACCTGATCGACGAGGCCTGCTCCGACATGAACCTCCACGACGCGGATATCAACCGCCGCATGGAGCTGGAAAAGCAGCTGGCCACCATCGCCACCGAGCTGGAGACCCTTTCCTCCGAAGCGCCGGAGGAGGAGCAGACCCCCGAGCAGATGGATCAGCGCTACGCCCGCATCGCCCAGCTGCGCAGCGAGCAGATTCGTTTCCAGCAGGAGCTGGAGACCATCAAGGCCAAGGGAACGCCCACGCTGACCATGGACAACATCGCCCGCGTCATCGAAATGTGGACGAAAATTCCCGCCAGCAAGATCAAGGAGGAGGAATTCCAGCGGCTGAGCCAGCTGGAGACGCGCCTGAAGAAGCACATTGTGGGACAGGACGAGGCCGTGGCCGCCGTGGCCGCCGCCATCCGCCGCAACCGCGTGGGCATCAGCCCCAAGCATAAGCCTGTCAGCTTCATCTTCGTGGGCAGCACCGGCGTGGGCAAGACCGAGCTGGTGAAGCAGCTGGCCGATGACCTATTCAACGCGCCGGAGAGTCTGATCCGTCTGGATATGTCCGAATTCATGGAGAAGCACTCCGTGTCCCGCATCGTGGGCAGCCCTCCCGGCTACGTGGGCTATGACGAGGCGGGTCAGCTGACGGAAAAAATTCGCCGCAAGCCCTACTCCGTGGTGCTGTTTGACGAGATCGAAAAGGCCCACCCCGATGTGCTGAACGTCCTGCTGCAAATTCTGGACGACGGCCAGATCACCGACGCCCACGGCCGCAAGGTGAATTTCGAGAATACCGTCATCGTCATGACCTCCAACGCCGGCTCCGACAAGGCTGCCGGTTCGGTAGGCTTTGATAAATCCGCCGGCGACCAGGGCAAGGAGCGGGTCATGAAGGCGCTGCGGGACTTCCTGCGGCCTGAGTTCATCAACCGCGTGGACGAGGTCATCTACTTCCACCAGCTGACCGAGGAGAACTTCCGGGATATCGCCCGCATCATGCTGGACGAACTGAAAACATCCCTGGCTGACAAGGGCTTCGGTTTCATGTATGACGATTCCGTGGTGGACGTGCTGGTGAAGAAGTCCTATTCCGCCGCCTACGGCGCCCGGAACCTCCGCCGCTGCATCCAGAAGGAGCTGGAGGATCCCATGGCCAATCTCATCATCGATGCCTTCGAGAACCCCATCACCCAGTTAAAAGCCACCGCCGAGGACGGCCGGATCAAGCTCTACAGCCTGTAAGGCCGCAATAGGGAGGGAGAGAACCGTGAAGCTGTTCCGGAAGAATATCGAGCCCCGCTGTGCCTACTGCGCACGGGGCGCCCGCATTGACGACGGCCATGTGGCCTGCGTCAAGCGGGGCGTGGTGGCGGAAACGGACAAATGTCCCGCGTTCCGCTACGATCCCCTGCGCCGCATGCCGTCCCGGCCTGCGGAGTTGAATACGTCCCGGCTGTCGCCGGAGGATTTTCAGGTCTGACGGCCTGCACAGGAGAAGGAGGGAGCGCCATGTCCGTTTCTACCGTTCACGCCGTGTATTTCAGCGGTACCGGCACCACGGAAAAGACCGTCCGCCGCATTGCCCGCCGTCTGGCGGACAAGCTGGGCGCGGCTTATGCCGAGTACAGCTATACCCTGCCCGACGCCCGAAAGCGGGAACTGACCGTCCCGGCGGGCGATCTGGCGGTGGTGGGCTGCCCCACCTACGCGGGCCGCGTGCCCAATCTGCTGATGCCCTACCTGCGGGACATGGTGCACGGCGCGGGAGCGCTGGCCGTCCCCGTGGCGCTGTTCGGCAACCGAAATTATGACGACGCCCTGATGGAGCTGTCGAAGCTGCTGACCGCCGACGGCTTTACCTGCGTGGCAGGCGCGGCCTTTGTGGGAGAGCACAGCTTTTCCTGCACACTGGGCGCCGGTCGTCCCAACGACGCCGACATGGCGGAGATGGACGCCTTTGCCGACCGCATCGCCGCCCGTCTGGCGGCGGGGGATACCGCGCCCGTCACCGTAGGCGGCTGCGACCCCATCCGACCCTACTATACGCCCCGTGACCGCCACGGGAACCCCATCAATATTTTGAAGGTAAAGCCCAAAACAGACATGACCAAATGCGGCAATTGCGGCTGGTGCGCCGCCCATTGCCCCATGGGCAGCATCGACCCCGATGATCCGTCGCAGGTGCCCGGCACCTGCATCAAGTGCTGCGCCTGCGTCAAGGGCTGCCCCACCGGAGCCAAATACTACGACGATCCCGGCTATCTCTACCACAAGAGCGAGCTGGAGGAGGTCTATGCCCGCCCGGCGGAAAACGCATTATTTGTATAAAGGAACCAATCATGAACTACCCCTACTTACTATTCGACGCGGATAATACCCTGTTCAACTTCGATCGGGCCAATCAGGAGGCCTTTCACGCCGTCTGCCGCCAGTTCGATATCCCCGACAGCGACGAGACGTTTGCACTCTACGAGCGCTGTAATAACGAAATGTGGGCGGCCTTTGACCGAGGCGAGTGTACCAAGGAGTTTCTGGTGGTGCAGCGCTTCCGTAATTTCCTGTCGGCCATGGGGCTTGACCGGGACGCCGAGGGCTGCAACGCCCTGCATCTCCATACCCTGAGCCAGTGCGCCTTCATGCTGCCCTACGCGGAGGAGGTGTGCCGCACCCTCGCCCGCAGCCATAAGCTGTATCTTGTTACCAACGCGGTGGCCTCTGTCCAGCGGGGCCGTCTGGCGAAAAGCCCCATCGTTCCCGATATCACCGCCGCCTTTATCAGCGAGGAGGCGGGTGCCGCCAAGCCGTCGGCGGCGTATTTTGACTACGTGTTCGCCCGCATCGACGGCATCACCAGGGAGAATTGCCTTGTCATCGGTGACAGCATCTCCAGCGATATCCGGGGCGCCAACAACTACGGCCTGCCCTGCTGCTGGTACAATCCCCGCCACACGCCCCGCCCCGATGGCCTGCGCATCGACTACGAGATCGACGACCTGCGGGCACTGTGTGATATTGTATAAAATAAAAACGGATGCAAGCGAAAGCTTGCATCCTTTGTTTCGGCCTGTCAAAAAGCTGGTCGGTGGCGCAGAATGCCACGTAGGGGCCGACGACTCTGTTGGCCCTGTCGGAAATGGTACGGTCATCGTTAGGGGCGGACAGAGTCGTCCGCCCCTACAGAATTCCTATCGGTAAACGCAAAGGCCTGTTACTGCTCCTCGCCAAAGTCTGCTCTGTACGCCGCGGCCAGCTTCTCCGGCCAGTCACCGATGGGCTTCAGCACGCCGGTGAAGAACCGCAGCGTGGCGGGCTCGTGGACGAACCGCAGGCCGCCCACCAGCTCACGGTGGTCAAACAGCCACTTCACCCGGTCGATGACGTACTCCGTCTGGGACAGGGTGAATACCCGGCGGGGGAAGGCCAGCCGCAGCAGCTCCATGCTGGCGATGCGCTCGGTGCCGTCCGGCTCACGCTCCTCGGACAGCGTGCCCCGCTCCATGCCGCGAATACCGCCGCAGATGTACAGGGCGCAGGACAGGGCGCAGGCGGAGTACTGGCTCTGGGGCACGTGGGGCAGGAATTCCTTCACGTCGATGTGCGCGCCCAGACCGCCGCCGGGGGTGATGACCGGTACGCCGTACTCGTCCAGCCGCTTCACGCAGTAGTCGATGAACTGGGGCCCCTGAGAGATCACGTCCATGTCCATGGTCTCCTCAAAGCCCACTGTCATGGCCTCCATCTCCTTCACGGACATGCCGCCGTAGGTGAGGAAGCCCTCAAACATGGGGATCAGATCCTCCATGGAGTGGAACAGCTCCTTGTCCCGCACCAGGATGGCGCCGCCCCGGGCAAAGCCGAACTTCCGGGCGGAGAAGTAGATAATGTCGAACAGGTCCGCGATCATCCGGGTGATCTCCCGGATGGACTTGTCCTCCATCCCCGGCTCACGGGTCTTGATGAAGTACAGGTTATCCTGCAAAAGCGAGGCGTCCAGCACCGTCAGCAGGCTGTGACGATGGCAGATGGCGGTGGCCGCCTTCATGTTGGCGTAAGAGATGGGCTGACCGCCGATCAGGTTGGTGCCGGCCTCCAGACGGACGAAGGGGATGTTCTCCGGGGTCTCCCGCTGGATGCAGGCCGCCAGCGCGTCCAGATCAATGTCGCCCTTGAAAGGCAGGTCACTGCGGCTCTCCAGGCCCTCCTTCTTCACCAGCTCCTCCACGCGGCCGCCCAGACGGGTGATGTGAGCCTTGGCAGTGGTGAAGTGGTAGTTCATGATAACGCAATTGCCGGGCTTGACAAACCGGGTGGCCAGAATGTTCTCACAGGCCCGGCCCTGATGGGCGGGCAGGCAGTTCTCAATGCCGAACAGCTCCTGCAATTTCGCCTGCATCTTGTAAAAGGTCTCCGACCCTGCGTAGGCGTCGTCCGCTGTCAGCATGGCGGCCTGCTGCCGGTCGGACATGGCGTTCACGCCGGAGTCCGTCAGCATGTCCAGAAAGATATCCTTGTTGTGCAGCTGGAAGGTGTTGAACCCGGCCTCCTGCATCATTTGCAGCCGCTGTTCCGTGGGCAGCAGGTGCAGCTGCTGGACGATCTTCACCTTGTGCATCTCCATGGGGATGGGTTCGTGCTTGTAAAATGTAATGGCGGGCATAATGCGCTCCTCCTTGGTTAAAATAGTAGTTGCTGCGTTTCTGCCGCCGCAGCATCGGCGTGTATCACAGTGTTGATCGATCGTCCCGCCGCCGCGGGTATCGCTTTGTGTCAATGTGGATTGTCATATGTCTCGCTCCTCCGCGTAAGTTGCAATAAAAAAACGCCCTCCATGTCCCAAAAGGACACAGAGGACGAGTTTGACCCGTGGTACCACCTCAGTTTACCGCCTGCGCGGCCTCATAGGATACAGCCATTTGAAGCATGGTGATATATCCGCAGCGCGATATCGGGCGCACCCGGCACCGCCTACCACTCACAAGGAGCTTCGGGGCGCGGCTCAGGACGGTAATTGGGACGCTGTATCTCCGCAGCCTTGCACCACCGGCTGCTCTCTGAGGAAGATCGCCACAGCATCTTACTGGATGTCCATCATCGCTGTTAAACTTTGTTGGCGATACTTTACTACTTTGTGGGGCGAAAGTAAATAGGAAAAATCGCCAAGATATGCGGCTTTTCACAAGCACCGCTTGTGCAAACCGGCGAGCTTCACTGAAAACAATCATAAGAACAACTTATGCATCTCCGGCTGCTATTAAAGGTGGAAAAATTCGGTAAAAAAGCGTTGACAACAGCGTAAAGGTGTGGTAATCTAACCTAGCTGTCCGCGAGAGACAGCAGTCCGGTCGAAATCGGGACAACGAAAAACATCGAAAAAAGATGAAAAAGTAGTTGACAAGATGGCTGACATGTGATATAGTAATGACTGTTCCGCGGTTGTGGAGCGTGTACCTTGTAAATTAAACAACGAACGAAACGAAAAGCACCAGACGG
>OIXH01003906.1_pt1 | contig 12676 bp, 16 predicted proteins | sample 1587741 | NCBI WGS metagenome assembly OIXH01 (sample SAMEA3888916, study PRJEB22519) | human gut metagenome | biome: human gut; feature: human-associated habitat; material: faeces | place: Denmark | collected 2011 | reverse complement strand
TCCGACATCCAGCAGGCGTTCATGGAGGAGACGGCCATCCAGTGCGGCTTCTGCATCCCCGGCTTTTTGATGTCGGCGGTGGAGATCCTGGATCGCGGCGTGCTGTACAGCGATGACGAGCTGCGCAAGCTGCTCAGCGGCCACCTGTGCCGCTGCACCGGCTATGAGAACATCTTCAAGGCGGTGAAAAAGACCATGCTGCGCCGTCTGGGCAAGCTGGACGACCCGTTTTTGAATACCTGAGAATCAGAAAACAGCGCCCTGAGCCGTAAGGCTCGGGGCGCTGCTTATCGTAGGGGCAGTTCTTACGGGTTGACGAGGATGGTCAGATCGCCGAAGCGGATGTGATCCACCTGCGTGATGTCAACGGGGGCGAGGTAGAACCGGTAGCGACCTGCATAGCGGTCGATAAACCACGCCAGCGCATCTTGGGAGCCGCGCTTGATCTGGCGCGGTGCCTGCACCTCGGTCAAATCGCTCACTTCCTTTGCGGGGATTATTCTTGACGGCCGTCATCTATCATAACGCAAAATGGGCGAAAAAGGTTGCGGAAATGGAAATAAAAAGGGACACGGCTAAACCGTGTCCCTTTGGCAGCGGGAGAAGGATTCGAATTGGTGGGGATGTGTTTTCTCCTGTAAAATGCAGAATAATCCAGTTCGGGAAACCCTTGAAAACACAAGCCTTTCCACGGTTGTAGTATAATCATGCACAACCATACAAAATCGTGTTTGGGGTATTTGTAGGGGTAAAAATGAGGATAGAGATTTTTCCAACAAACGCCATTTCGGAACATGGGCGGCGCGGCGACTCCTCTCCCATACCCCTTTCCCGCATATATTCCGCTGTATGGTGAAGTACATAGGATGATATGATAGAGAGGTATACTGAACCACGCGCACAAATAACGTGCGCGCACGCGAGGGAGGGCAGGAGAAACACCAATGGAATCTCTATGTCCGGTCAGGTAGGAAGAGAGCAGAAATATGGGTGAAAAAAGTCCGTTATGATATTTATTTTTCACAAATCTCTACGAGGCCATCGTGTGGATATGCAAAAACCAGCTGGGGCGTCGCAACCTGACGGATGCACAGAAAACATATTTGATCGGTCGGCAGTACGAGGCGCAGAAGATGACGCAAGGGGGGCGACAGAAAATCAAGTTCCCAAAATGGGAACTTGAAAAATGCCAGAACATCTGAGCTTGTCGCAAAAGAGCATCGTATGGGGAAAGGGAGCGTACTCCGCGCCGCCAAATTCTCCAAGGGCGTCGATGCCGCCGAGAAGATTGAGAGCGGTGCACGAGAGGCGATCCTCTCGGGTAAGAGCAAAGTGCCCAAGAGCGTGATCGCAGAACTGCCGGAGATGGAGCCAGAGGAGTGAAAGAGATTGTGCAATTATCCCAAATAAGGCGTAAAACATAAAAAGAATAATGCTATTTACAACTGGAATAGTATTATGTAAAAAACGACAATAAAAAGCACTTGATTTTAATGCCGTTGCATAGTATAATGCAAAAGAGTAGTAATTTGAGTCCATATATAGTATGAAGGGGGACTGGCGATATGGCGTATAAGGAACTTAGAAAACTTTATTATGGCGATACAGCTGCATATAAAAAAGAGTATATGTCGCGGTTTCAAAGTGAAGATGCGATTCATCTTGACTTTTATATAAGCGAAAACCAAGCGTTTTTTTTGGAGGATGCGTCTGTTTTAAGGCTTGCCTATGATATTGAGAGAATCAATAGAGATATAGACGGTCTTAGTAGACAGTTACCGGGCGTTGCAAAAGGGCAGTATTCACAGAAGTGCTTAATTGACGAAATTGTACTGACCAACAAAATTGAAGGGGTTCACAGCAGCAGGAAAGAGATTGATGATGCCCTAATGGTACTGGAATCACAATCGGAAAAATGTGGGAAAAAGCACAGATTCCTTGGGCTTGTAAACAAGTATCTGAAGTTAACACAGAGGGAAGTCATTTCTCTGAGTACCTGTCAGGACATAAGAGATATTTATGACGAGCTCTTTTTGCAGGAGGTTGTAGCGGAAAATCCGGAAAACACTCCGGATGGGACCATTTTCCGGAAACATTCAACATCTGTGTATGGAAGTGCGGATAAGGTCATTCATACAGGGCTCATGCCTGAGGCAAAGATAATTGAAGCGGTTCAGAAGGCGCTTGCGTTCTTGAACGATAAGAGTATTGACTATATCTTCCGGGTTGCAGTTTTCCATTATCTCCTTGAGTATATCCATCCGTTTTATGATGGAAACGGTAGACTGGGCCGTTTTATTGTGAGTTATTGTATTGCCGAAGAGTACGAGCCGCTTTTGGCATATCGGATTTCTGAAACAGTAAAGGAAAATATCAATGCGTATTACAATGCATTTACGGTATGCAATGACCCGCGCAATTTGGGAGATATTACGCCTTTCGTCTTAATGATGCTACAGATGATTTATGAAGCAAGTAAAGAACTGTATGCTTCATTGGAACGGAAGCTGTCTAGTTGGAATAAATATGAAGATTTGATTTGTGCTTTCAAAGACAGTGATCAGAGAAAGATGAGAGATTTATATAGCTACCTAACGCAAGCTGCTCTTTTCAGTGAAAAAGGAATCTCTGTGGCTGAATTGATGAAATATCTCAACGTTAGCAATACTACTGCGAGAAAGATGCTCAAAAAAGTCGAGGATAAATTGCTGGTTATAAAGCAAAAGGGACATACAAATTATTATAGTCTCAACCTACAGATTATGGACAGAATAATCCTCGACAATGCGTAACGGTGAGTAATAAAACGTCGAAATGAATATGCTATTGCAGCAGAGAACGCTCGCTGCATTGTGATTGCATAACCAAAAGGCCCACCCCGCTGAGGGTGGGCCTTTTCCTGTACTTCTACATATTTGCTGGGACGTGTACAGAGCAGAGTAGCCCGCCGATCATGAGGCCGACGGCCAAACCAGTGCCGAGATGTCCTGCTCAAAGCCGCTGAATCGTCCTATCAATTTGGATGACATGGCAGCCCACTTCCCTCACTTGCTCTTGCCGCCGGCATCGGGGCCGCCAGAGCGCCCCTGATATGGATCGCTGCCATATCGGAACGCATACAGCGGACATTCAGGCTCCTGACAGGTGTCCACGCGACGCGGCTTGCCTAAGCAGCACTCCTGCAAGCAGTAGGCGTAGATCGCCCGCAAGGGCGTTTTAGGGCGGCGCATCACCGCACACCCCAATGGTCGATCTGCTTCTGTAAGTCGCTGCGGCGATTTAAGAGGGAGCAATACTTCGTCGTGCGGGAGGTAAACTTTGGGTGCTGGAGGTCAGTCGCGCGGATGGAGCTGTCCTTTTCCCACCGTTCCCGGTCGGCGGCTTCAGCTTCAGCAGTGGCCTTGGCGCGGTAAAACTCCGACTCACTGGGACAGAGGACGTTGATCCACAGGCGTGTACCGATGCCCGGAATGAGCTCTACAATGAACGCGGGATCACCGGAGAAGTCGCCGCCAGTGCCAATAAAGAACATAGGCTCTCCGCGATGATCCGTCCCCTTGATGGCCCCCAGCTTGGCGCGTTCCGCCTCTTCTTTCCAGCTTTCCCATGTGGAAAACAGCCGTGCATCCACATAGACACGGATGACAGGGCGGCTATTCAGTCCGCGGCTTTCGCGGCCCTCCTCAAAGTACGGCTCGTTACCGTCCACCCCGCCGGCGCTGCGCCATACACGGAGGGAGTACCCGGTGATGGACTCGTGGTACGCATGGCCGTGCTCGTGGGAGATACTCTCCAAAATGTTCATATTTTCTTCCTTTCCGCACCCTCGCAGGGTGCTTTTTTTATTCAGCGGAGTTGTTTTTGAGAGTCCCGCTTTTCCTCCTCGGTCATTTTGGCATATCGCCGCGCCCAAAAGTCAATGTTGGCCTGCTTCTTTCGCTCCCGCACTCCGGGGCGCTGAGAATATGCCCTCATGTATGCCCGCTGTGCGGCCTTCGCCTGTTCCTCACGGGTCAGCTCTGCCATAGCTACACACGCTCCTTTCTTGCAAAAGTAAACCGGCAGACGGGTATAAAAAAGCGCACGAAGTCCTTGCGCATACTCCGCTGGGTTCTGTGGCATTTGCCTTTTCCCCGTTTGGAGCTTACGGCCACCCTGTTATGGCCATGCGCTGTCGGTTTCTTCGCGCGTTTCCGCTTCCTATCCGTCAGCCGGTATTCAGTTGGCCGCCTGTTTATATCCCGCCGACGGCTGCGGTCAAAAGGACTATCGCACAAACAAGCAGTTTGCGGTTGGGAAATGCGGCACATTCCCCTATTCGCAGTATAACAGAGGCAAAGTAAAAACACAAGATATAGAGAAAGAAAAGCGTGTATAAACATTATGTTGCGGTGCTTGATATTTTTTATGCAGAATGTGTGAATGCTATATACATTGCACAATTGGCTTGGTTAATGTGACCTCGAAGAAGAGTATTTCCGACTGCGGCAAAATTCTCGCCGAATATGGTTGCAATCTTCTCAAAAAAGACATATAATAACCATAACAGGACCCCCCGCACCTCTCCACGGTTTCGTGTGATGTGTCCCAGGGGGGACATTTTTATATGCGGGGATAATGCTATGACTATACAGATGAAAGCGCCGACGACGTATACAGAGCAGCTTGCCAAGTTGAAAGAGCGTGGGTGTGTGATCGAGGATGAAACTACCTGTTGCGAGGTTCTGAAGGCGGTAAACTATTACCGACTGTCGGCATACTTCTTGCCTTTCAAGGGTGTTGACGAACGCTATGAAGAAGGCACGACATTCCACAGAGTCTACCGTATCTATGAGTTTGATCGCAAGCTGCGAGGTATCCTCTTTTCGGCAGTCGAGGAAGTGGAGATATTTCTGCGTTCCCGTTTTGCATATTACCATGCGCACAAATACGGGGCGACGGGGTATTTGAACTCCAACAATTACTCGGACAAGCATAATGCAGAAAAGTTTAATGCGACCCTGCAGCGGGAAATCGAGAATAACAAGAAAGTCCTGTTTGTAAAGCATCATCTTGAGCAGTACGATGGTGTGTTTCCTATCTGGGCCATTGTGGAGTTGTTTACCTTTGGCATGGTGTCATATTTTTATGCCGATATGACAACGCAGGATAAGAAGCAGCTGGCGGATGAACTATACCAAACAACACCTAAGAATTTAACCAGTTGGCTTCGGTGCTGCACTGATCTGAGAAATATATGTGCCCACTATGGTCGGCTGTATTACAGGATATTTCCCGCCATTCCCGCAGGACTCGCTTTGCATGAAGCCGCCAAACGGCGGTTGTGGGGCGCGGTTTTGGTTCTAAAGAGCCTCTATCCAAATCCCTTCAAGTGGAATAACGAGGTATTACCCTCTATTCATGCCCTGTTCGACGAATATGCGGAGGACATAAATCTCTACCACCTGGCTTTCCCCGAAGATTGGCTGGAGCAGTTAAGGAAGTAAACATTCCCTGCAAAATCGGAACATCCGTCCGGCGGGGAGAGTTTGGGGGAGGGGAACTTACTTTTTTCATCTCCGAATTAGAAACCACCCCCCTCCCTTGCGCCGCGTACTCCTGCATACTGCATAGAACGTTGTTCACCTGGTATGAGATTAGTCTATGTCGTACAAGCCGCGCATAATGGCATGATAAAGGGTCGGACTTCAAGTCCGACCCACGCTTATGCTCCTTTCACTGCTCGAATTTCAAAACAACGCAGTGGGGTGAGGGTAAGTGTTGCGGTGGCATTGCGTGTCATTTTCCGCGCAGTGTGCCGTGTGTTTTCTGTGTTATGTGGCTCTTTGCTGAGAGAGTGAGCATACTTGCCTGTGGGCAGAAGAATGAGAGCACCCGCCGCATAGCAGGCACTCTCTTCTCGTATGTATCGGACGTGTTGGTCACTCGGCCTTGCGGTCGATGCTGGCCTTGATCTCGCTGGTAAGTTCTTCCAGAGCCGGCATGATGTCCTCGTCGCGCTTGCTCATGATTCCGCCATGCAGTCGCTCAAGAAAGACGTCGCGCTCTGCTGTGGAGAGTGTGCGGGACTGACATATCATCTTCCGCACCGTGTCGATGCAATCATCGATGCGGCGGGACTTCTCTACGCGCTGGGCCTCCTCCAGATAAGCGCCGCAGGGATCGCGGTCACCTTCAAACTCGCCGCCGGTCATCAGACGGTAGGATGTCAGTGCATCTCCCAATGCATTCACGATGGTCAGAAGCAGATCGCCGATGGCCTCCGCATCGTTCTGTACCCACTCCTGATAGTCCGTGGGGTGTTCGCCCCAGTACTGCATCCAGAGGTGCAGCAGCATACGCCAGGGACGCTCGAAGTCGGCCATGGTTTCGTAAAGGCCTTCGCGGATAGTGTGCCGCTCAGCAGCGGTGAGAGGGTATACAACAGTCATAATTTCCTCCTTGTTTCATCGACGGAAGGCTGGTACAATAGCTGTACCGGCCTCCCTGTGGTGGTTGGTACTCAGAGTCCTCTGTGTCGTGCTTTGGTCGGCGTAGGCACAGAGGGCTTTTCTATGGCATCCAGCAGAGCCAGAACCCAGCGGGTAAGCTGAATCGCTCCGGCGATTGTGACAAGGTGCAGCATCGGCAGCATCTCCGCAGTCACATTTTTCGCCAGGGTCGAGGTTGGCTCCGCATCGACGGCAAACGCGGTAGTAGCTCACGACACACCGCCCTTCAGCCACGGCGCGGGTGATACCGTGATGGGAGACACACCGGCCTCTCGCATCCGCGTCAGGGCTTCCTCCGGTGTTTCGCCGGTGACATGGCACAGGTCATCAACGGAGAAAAGCTCCTCGCGGTGAAACTCGTGACCCAACCCCAGCCGGATACCAATCAGCTTGGCGCGGTCATCCAAATCAGCTTTCTTCTCCATTAAATTGCGGATGATTTCCTCAGTGATGCCACAGTCTTCATATCGCTCGGCGAGGAGCTTGATTTCGCGGTCAGTCTCCTTCTTTGCCTTCAGTCGCTTAGCACTACATGCCGGGCAATAGACTGAAGATGCGTAGATGTCGCAGCCGTTGCGTATGGCCTCCACGAGATCGACCTCGAACTCTGTGCCGCAGTCTCCACATTGTGTGAATACGTTGCCGCCCTCGCCATCCTCAATGGGGATTTGTTGGCCTTGATCCTTGATGTAAAACAATTTCAAAACCCTTTCTGCGGCCTTGCATGGCCGCTTTCCTGTTTTTCGCTTTGTAGACGGAGGCTTTTTCGCGCCCTGTATGGTGGGGGGTATATACTTACCCTCGGTTGGTTTGCACAGTCTTGAAACGCTGCACACAGAGGCGTTACACGGAGGTATTGGCCTTTTCCCGTGCTCTTGCGAGTGCCGCTTTCTGCGCGTCGCTCATCGCACGCGGCGGTTTGACCCGCAGCCATGCCTTTGGCACGATGTACTCGGCGGCCTTGCCGTCATGGGACTTTCGGACAAGTCGGCAATCCGTGGGCCTGTCCAGCGCCCACATTTCCAGCTTTTGACGCAGCGACTTGTTGTGCGTGTAGACGTCGGCGGTCGGCTCAGCTTCGTTGAAGTTGATGACCGTCTCCATTTCATGGCGTGATAGCACCATAGCTTTTCACCTCCTTCCAAATTTTTCAGACCGTGCGGCTCAGGCAACGCTGAACCGCCGGACGGTGCTCGTCTTGGTAAAGTGTGTACCTCCGTTCATTTTGTTGGGGTCGGGCAGCGTCGGAAATGTATTGCACCCACTGTTTCAGGGCTTTTCGTCCGTATGTCTGCCGCCCGATTATGGCTTGTTTAAGTCCGCCCCTGTTGCCTTTCGGTGATTACAGTATACACCCGATTTGCGTGCTTGTATATCGGCAGAATACACATATATTACGTGTATTTCTTGTGTAAAACATACACTTGTTTTGAGTTCATGGTGGTGTTATGCTTTATTACACAGGAAAGGAGGCTTAAAAATGCCTATTCACTACAAAGTAGATGTACTGGAAGCGCTGAAGCGGGCTGGTTATTCAACTTACAGGCTCCGGCAGGAAAAACTCATGGGAGAGCGAGTAATCCAACAACTCAGAAACGGGGAGATTGTTTCGTGGAAAACGATAGACACGATATGCACACTACTAAAATGCCAGCCGGGAGATCTGGTGGAGCATAGGGAGGAGTAACAACTATGCCGCGAGTGACATATTTGAACACGAAGAATCCCACGGAGGACAAGATCGTAGCACTGCTATACGGCGCATTGGAGCGGGAAGGTATTCAAAAGCAGGAATTGGCTGAGGCACTGGGGATGAAGTCGCACACGCTGCTTCGCCGGAAGAAGAACCCGCTTGACTTCACGCTGGGAGAACTGCAAAAGGCCTGCCGCAAGCTGCATATCCCCATCGAAGAACTCCGCGCCGCCATCTACCTATAATGCTCCTATTGACCCGCCCTTGACCCCATCGGTCAGGGGCGGCTTTTCATCCTCTCCAGCAGAAGGGCATTTTGCCGTGCCTGACGAGTGCGGGCCTCCGACAAGGCCGCCGACTCGGCCTGAGCCGCAGCATGACGCAGCTCCTCGCAGCGCACACCACGAACGAAGGCCACGGCGCTGACGTGACGCTCCACCAATGTGGAGAGCCACTGGCGAGAGCCTTGCTGCCACTCACGGCTTTCATCGCCGGTGCGAGGGCCGAATGAACCCTTTGGCGCGGTGTTCCCAAACAAGGGCGCGGTATCGGGTAGATCCTGCGGGCGAATGCCGCTGGCTAGGTAGAGCTGTACGGCGGACTGGGCAAGGTCTGAAAATGCCACCTGCCGGACTTCGCCAGTGTGACCATCCCGGGCGGCAATCACGTTGTCCGCCCGGTGTAGATCAGCCGGGGTCAGGTGCAGCAGTTCCCCATTGCACAGGTCGGTAGTAAGAAGCAAAATCGCGATTGCGTAATTCCGTGGGTAGGTGGCGGCCTTGGCGTTTTGGGGACGTTCGTATGTATAAAGCCGCCGGAGTTGCCAGTCGTGGAGCGCGACATATTCCGCCGGCGGCAGGTCGCTCACCGTTGGGATCAGGCGCTTCAAGACTGGATTTGCCTGATACCAGCCATGCTCGCACGCCCAGTCGAAGAAGGCGCGGAGCTGACGCAGGTACTGAGCGATTGTCCGCTCCCTGCAGCCGCGGGATTCAAGATTGCCCCGCCAAAGGAGCACCTCAGCGTAAGACGGAATATCAGACTTGTCCTCATCCGCGCCAAAGAAGCTGGTAAAGTCTGCCAGTGTGCTGGCGTATGCCTCGACGGTGCGAGATAATCGCCCCTGCTCCTCCAGATCGCGCAGCCACGCGGCGCTGGCCGCCTCCAGTCGTTCAACGGATGTGGCGAATGTAGAGTTGGCCATAAATTTCATTTCCTATCAGATACATCAGCCAGAATTTTATTGAAATACCGCTTAAAGTCGTAGGCGGACTGTACCCGATGCCTCCAGTAGTCATGATCCAGCGATTGGTACATGACCTCCTCCATCACATCCCAGGCCACCCCGTTCTGAGTATGCAGTTCGTCCAACGCCGTCGCCTGCTTTTGCAGTTCCGCCTCCGTAGGCTGTGCCCTGCCGGGGTTGTCGCTAGCCTTTTCATCGGCCAGATACTTGGCAATCTGATAGGCTTCGCTGGCGTGGTCGTACTTCCGCTGTCCGCCTGAAAAAATTTTTGACGCGAGGGCGGGAGAATCTTCTCCCTCTCCCATCTGTTCTTCATCTTGTTTTGGGTCTATTTCTTCTTCTCCCCCGTGCGACATCGTATGACGTCGGTCGATATCGGGTGAATTTTTGCCGTTGTTCGGTGATGCCTTTGCCTTAATGCGCTGCTCATAAAGCCGCCACGCTTCCTCCATATCGGGGAAAAACGCCGAAAATGCGATCCTCTCCATTGGGTCGAGTTCCGGGGGGATTTCAGCAGTTTCCAGATACTCCCAACAAGCAAGAAGAACATTGACCGCAGTTTCCGGCGGGAGCTGCTTTATAAGCTGCCGCCGTTCAATCCGCATCTTGAACCAAAAGGGATGCTTTTCCTTGATCTCCGCCATATCAGCACCCCTCTTTCTTCCCAACGCCGGACTGTTCCTCCAGCCACCGCTGCAGCCCATCGGCGGGAATGATGATCCGCCGGGGCGTTACGCGGATAGCCGGGAAGTCCGCTCTGTTGCAGAGTTCGTAAGCGGCAGGAAGGCAGATGCCAAGCAACTCCGCGATGTCCCGAACATTGTAGGTGGTTTTACTCTGAGCCTTTTTATCCATGTGATAACCTCCAATCCAAAAAAGCTGTGTTTGCTTCCTTGAGTGATATTCTACTCACCACGTCAAGGCCAGTTTTGAAAAAACTTTGTAAATCTAAATTGGCTTCGTACCGTCACGCTTTGACTTGACAAGAACTCTCGCTATAGTTATAATCTACCACAAACAAATGTATTTGAATATATACGATTGTTGTTAATGCACGGCTATATTTGTTTGGAGGTGTTCATTTTGACGCACATTATTAGTTGTTCTCCGCAGATGGCTGGAGAGCGTATTAAAAAGGAGCGAAAATTGCTGAAACTTAGCCAAGATGATTTTGTGGAAAGGTACGGTAGAGAGATCGGCATTTCGTCAAGGACAACGCTGTACAAATGGGAAAAAGGAGAAGGCGAGCTCTCTGTCTGGACTCTTCTGAAGCTAAGCGGTATCTTTGGGTGTGACTTTGGCTATCTCATAGGCGAATATGATTGCAGAAAGCGGGAGGCAACTGACATTAAAGCAAAAACAGGATTGTCTGAAATGGCGGTAACGCTTCTTACGGATAACCCTGCTGCAGGCAGTTTTGTCTCCGCAGTATTTGAAGATGAGGGCATACATGATCTACTGCACGAAGTTGGCGAAGCCCTCAAGTTGGAGAGTATGTCGGCTTTGCGACCTCCGATAACGGCAGTCGATGCCGAGGTTAGTGACTATTTATCGGAAATAGGCCACGATCCGACTCTGTTTGCGCTGGGTAAGGCAGTTATAGACCGTGATGATGCCATCAAATATGCAAAGCTCGCATTATCACAGACGATACAGGAAATGCTGTTTCGAATTATCAAGCAAATAGCAGATGATATTGCCAAAGATGTTGAGGAGAGGAGTTGTCATCATGCCGAGGAAACGTAATGCAAGTGGCGCGGGCAGCATCCGGCAGCGGCCCGATGGTCGATGGGAGGCGCGGATTACCGTGGGCACCGACCCGGGTACAGGCAAGCCCATCCGCCGGAGTATCTACGGCGATACACAGAAAGAAGTGCTCGTGGCCATGCGCGATGCACAGAAGAGCGTTGATGATGGGCTTTACATAGAGCCAACGCGCCTGACACTCGCGCAATGGTTGGACATTTGGCAGCGCGACTATCTTCTGTCGCAGAAGTACGGCACGGTAAAGACCTACCGAGCCCAAATCGCGACGCACATCAAGCCTGCCCTCGGCGCTGTGAAGCTGAGCAAACTCACGCCCCATCTTGTCCAGGGTTTTTATAATGACCTGCTGGCCCGTGGCCGTACCGTTCCCAAGCGGGATGAAGCAGGAAAGATCATCAAAAAGAATGGTGAGATCGTCACAGAGCAGGCCCCGCTCAATGCAAAAACTGTGAGGAACGTCCACGGTGTCCTCACAAAGGCCCTTTCGCAAGCTGTGAAGTTGGGCTACATCGCACGAAATCCCTGCGACATGGTAGACTTGCCCCGCGTGGAAAAGACGGAGATCGTCCCACTCACGGATGTGCAGGTGAAGGCGTATCTTGCCGCCACAGATGGTGATACAGATTATGGCGACATGCTGAAGGTGATCCTGTTCACCGGCCTGCGCGAGGCAGAGGCGCTGGGCCTGACATGGGACTGTGTGGACTTCGATAGAGGGACGCTCAAGATCTGCAAGCAGCTTCAGAAGCGTCCGGCGGAAGCGGGAGGTTTTCAGTTTGCCTCGTTGAAGAATGACAGGACGCGCATCTTGCATCCGGCTCCGTTTGTGATGGGCATCCTTCGCGCCGTCAGAAAAAAGCAGGCGGCGCGTCGATTGCTGGCCGGAGGCGCATGGCAGGACTGGCGGGATGCAGCCAAGCAATACGCGGCCTGTCGGCTGGTGTTCACCAACGCATTGGGCGACCACCTCCACCCGCATCGACTCTATGACCATCACAAAAAGATCGCAAGAGCAGCAGGCGCCCCCAATGCCCGCGTTCACGATCTGCGTCATACCTTCGCTGTCCTTTCCCTCCAGAATGGCGATGATGTGAAAACCGTGCAAGAAAATCTGGGTCACGCAACGGCGGCATTTACGCTGGATGTGTACGGCCCTGTTTCGGAGCGTATGAAAGAAGATAGCGCAGCCCGAATGCAAGGGTATTTTGAGAAGCTGGAGCGTGCATAAAAAGAACTCCGTCGGTCGATGTAAATCGGCGGAGTTTTTATACCATTTGTGCTTTAATAAGATGAAGCTCCGAGCGTGATTGGGGTAAACTTAGGGGTAAAACAGCTTCTCAGAAAATTATATTCAATTTTTCTGCATCAAAAATCCAGCAAAAGCAAGAAAAACCACCGAAAGCAATACACTTTCGGTGGTTTTATTTGGCAGCGGGAGAAGGATTCGAACCCTCACATACGGAGTCAGAGTCCGCTGTG
>OIXH01003904.1_pt1 | contig 12685 bp, 10 predicted proteins | sample 1587741 | NCBI WGS metagenome assembly OIXH01 (sample SAMEA3888916, study PRJEB22519) | human gut metagenome | biome: human gut; feature: human-associated habitat; material: faeces | place: Denmark | collected 2011 | reverse complement strand
CACGATGACGAATATATTGCCGAAAACTATCAGCAGTGTGTAAAGCGCCGTGTTCGGCATATACTCGGCAAGCTTGAAGAACATGAGCATCATGCCGGCGTGAATGAGTACAAACGCGCCGACTCGCAAAAAGCTGAGGGTATTTGAAAAGTAGGAAAGCACAACCTCAAACAGCTCGGCGCCGTTGTCCAGTGAGTATTCGCCCCACGATTCGGGTTTCCAGTCCTTTTTGCCGGTGACAATGCCCGCCAGCGGCTCCCTCATGAATATCAGCGCTATACTGACCAGCATAGCCCAGCCGAAAACGCTGCGCGGTACAGGCATATCGACCACCAGCGACAGCACAAGCAGTATCATGCAGGCATAAAACACCAGTCCGGCAAAGCCGTTCGGCCCGAACACTGCCGACGCAATGTCCCGCCGCCTGAACGACGAATAAATATTGACGCACATCGCCAATATTACCAGCACGACGCCTATGGCAATTGCGGCAACAAGCAGCTGCACCGCCGAATCAATGACCTCAATCGGTTTTTCCTTAAAGCCGAGTGCGTGGAACATCGGGTCGAGCAGATTTTCAAATCCGAAAACACTGCCGAAGCAAAGTCCGAAGAATGCACTGCAAACGCCGCAGGGAATAAGTATTTTACCGAGCGCCATTTTCATTTTTTTCCACATAAACAGTCCGACCAGTGACAGTATCAAGCCCTGACCGAGGTCGGCGAACATGATACCGAACAGCAGTGTGTAGGTGATCGCAACGAATGCGGTGGGGTCAGGCTCGTTATAATTCGGCACGCCGTACATACGGACATACATTTCAAACGGACGGAAAATGCGCTTGTTTTTGAGGTCGGTCGGCGGTGTGAGGCGCTTTACCGCGCTCGGCGCGTCGGCGGCGACCTCGACCGTCTCGATCTCCTTAAGCTGAACGGTAAGCGACTTCACATCATCCTCCGGAACCCAGCCCATCAGGAAAAAGTAGTCGTTGTATTTTGCAAAATAGCGGTGAAAATCCGCCACGTCGCTGCTTCTGCGTAAATATGTGTAGAGCTGCATTATGCGGTCGTGCTCTTTTTCAAAGTAGTCGGCGATAAGGCGGTCAAAATCAGCGATATCCGACCGTATGGCGTCAACGTCCTTTTCAAGCCGCTCAATGGCGACGGCAGGCACGCCCGAACCCTCGTTAATATGCATACGCTCGAAAAAGAGGGATGCAAAAACTCGGTCGATCTCCTCGACATGATCCTCCGGACAGGCGTAAATACCCCACAGGCTGTCGCCCTCCTCGGAGCACGGCACAAACATGACGTACGGGTGATTTTCGTAGCTTTGCAGCTTGCGGTAGCTCTCGACGGGGATGCGTCCGAAGCGCACCTTTACAAACTCGCACGAGAACACCTCCTCGAGACTGATGTCCAGCGAGCGGAAGTGGGAAAGCTGCTCGATCGAAGTCTCGTCCTGTTTCAATTGCTCCTCGAGCGCCGTTTTATGATCCTTTGCGCCGATCAGTCGGTCGCGCAGATCGGTCAGATATTCGCGCAGACCGTCCTCGTCGGTATCCTCGTCAACCGGCGTCATCTGCGGTTCCACACCGAAATCGGCGCACAGCTCGTTTAGCTGAGCAAGATCGGCGGAGTACGGATTTTCGTCATTGACACGGGTGATGCCGTGTGTCGAGCCGAGGGTGTCGGCTGTGCTCTCCGGCTGGAAGCAGTCGGCGTTAAGGCAGATCGCCGCCACTCGGTCCATCATGTCGCAGCGGCCGGAAATGCTGAGCATTTTCATTTTACTGACTGCCAAATTCTCATCCCCTTTTTTATTCGGTAATAATCAGCTTTTCGATGCTGTCGGGCGACGCGTTGTACCGCACGCCCTCAATTATGGTAACTATGTTGCGTATCTCAATCTCGGTCAGCTCGGTGTAGCACACGCTTACCACCGCCGGTGACGACGACATACGCAGCAAATTCAGATATTTCTTAAACATCACACGCGCGCAAAATTCGCTCGGCGATGAATGGGGTGTGCTTTTCATATACTCGCCGTAACGCGTCTCGCGCAGGATGTCCAGCACATCATCGGAGCTGTCGGCGTCCGCCATTCGGCGGCGTTTGTCCTGGTTTATATAACACGACGCGTCGAGCATACGCGACATTATGATCTCCTTTGACGAGCGGTAGTATTTCTTCGCACGATAGCACAGACGCGCATTTTGCAGCTCCGCTTTCATATTCAGCAGCGTGAGCAGGTCGCGCCGCGTGTCGCCATTAAAATTGTCGATGATAAATTCGCGCTCAAATCGGAACATTTCCGCGTGTATCGCCGCCTCAATCGAGGTGTAGTCAATGCCGTTGCCACGTTTGGCAAAGCCGTCAACCGTTTTTGCAAAGGGCGAGGTGCCTAGCGCGGCGGCAAGTTCGCCGAGCGTGCGTGCCGATGCCATCTTTTCGATTGAAAAGGAGACGATGCGGTCGGATATGCCGGAGCTTATCAGCATATAGTCCTCCGGATGCCCCGACGCAAGGTATCGCAAAAACTCCAGTATAACGCGCATCTCCTCGCGGCGCATTACCACGGCTGCCATTTTGTCGCCGACCGACCGCTCGAAGCGGCACAGTCCGGATATATCGCGCAAATACTGTTCGTTGAGCCGCCTCTCAAGATTGCCGCGGTGAATAGCCGATTCGCGCACATCGGAAAGCGCCTGCGCGTAGCGTGTACGCGTTTTGAGATAGGCGGCAACCTCGGCAACCGAGCCAAGGGTAAGCATATCGTGATAATTCTGCGGCGTCAGGCGTGCGCCGAATTTTGCGCGCACCTTTGCCGTTATTGAATTGGAAGCGCTGATCTCCGGCATTTTTTCCGACACCGCCTTTCGTAATGTAGTAATAATGTAAAGACAGCACCCATTGTAATGGAAACGACGCGGTATTGACCGCCGTCCGCGTTATTATAAAAGGTGCTTTTTTCGTGGAGGATAATGCGTTTTTTCAGGCGTGCGAACTATCCTCTGATAACGCGCTCGTATATCTCCTGCGCCCACTTTTCACCGTTTTGTGCAAAGATCTGCTCCAATCGGCTTTCCGATTCGGCGGCGCTTTGCTGTTCCTTTTCAAGCAGCGCCTCGGCAGAACCCTGCTCCTCCTGTTCGATGACCTTTAAGCGGTTTTCGGTGCGCTCGTTATACTCGGCGCGCATACGCTCCACCTGCTGTGCGAGCGAAAGCTCGGCATTTTTGCGTGCATCCTCGGCGTGAGCGGTGATTTCGCGGCCCTCCTTATCGAGCTGAACTATGCGGCAAAGCAGCTCATTAAGGCTGGGGCTGCCGATCTCCTCACCCGACGGAAAGCGTATATTTGATTCGGCCACTGTACGCCACCTCCCGAAATAATAGAATATACATTATAATAATGTATTGTTTTCTGTAAGTTTATTATAATCCGCCCGCCAAATAAAACAATAGCCAATGTATACAAATACTTTTCGAAGCGCCTGAGTTTTTTAATCAATTTTCAGTTTTTTCGGATAATAAGCGCCGTTGCGGCGCATACTTTTTACTACTGAAACCCCGCAACCAATCATACGGAGGTATCGAAAAGGAATGCTCAACCTTGCCATTCTCGGAGCGTCACGCGACCGCCGCGAAATGCTTACGCGGCCGCTTGAACGGTATCACGTCGCCGCAAAAACGGGCGTGCCGCCGTACGATGTAGTACTGTGCTTCGGCGCAAGCCGACAGGTTCCGCCGTGCAAGGCGGCAGTTGCGCTGTCGGACGACGCGGGTGCAATGGAACGTCTGAAAGGAGCGGGCTGCACGGTTATAGCCTGCGGAACGGCGGAGACCGACACGGTCAGCCTGTCAAGCATCGGCGAGCGCGCCGCCGCGGTCAGTCTTCAGCGCGAACTTACCCTGCCGAACGGAAAAAAGCTCGAACCGTGCGAGATACCGGTGCGTCTCGGCGGCGAATATAGCAGTGGCGGCAACATATCTAACCGGCGTACGCGCGGCGAATCGGGCGGCAGCCCAGACGACCGCGTAAAAAATTGCGCCTGCGGCGTGTCGGACAGACGCACCGACAGCGTATTGAATAACAGCGGCGATTACCGGCGCCGAGGCCGCAAAATTGACGGCGGCATGATAACGGTCGCGGCGGCGCTGCTGCTGCTTTGCGGCGTTGATCCCGACCACGGCTACGATCTCACCTGAAGCACGTCGCTCTCAAACCATTGCCGCCCAGCGAATCGGGCGGCAGCTCAGACGACCGCGTAAAAAATTGCGCCTGCGGCGTGTCGGACAGACACACGGCTGTTTTTAGCTGCCATGCGACTATTGGAGGATGTTGCGCGGCTCTTTTCGACGCATTGTCTTTTTGCCGTTCGTCGGCAGCAACAATATCATCAATTTCCGCTCTCTTTTGTTAAAATGCTTAAAAATCCGTAAAAAACGCGCACATTCTCATTTTGTTTGCTCATTGCGGTGTCTGCTCCCAAAGCGTATAATTTTCTCTGGGTCGAATTTTAGATATTTTCGTCTGAATTTCAACGGGAGGAATGATCGCATGACACGGGATCTTACACAAGGCAGACCGGCAAAGGTATTGCTTTCCTTTGCTATACCGATTTTTTTCAGCACTCTTTTTCAACAGCTTTATAATATCACCGACAGCATTATCGCAGGCAAATTTGCCGGCGAGCAGGCTCTTGCGGCGATCGGCGCGTCCTATCCCGTAACCATGATATTCATGGCTATCGCCGTCGGCTCCAACTCAGGCTGTTCGGTCATTATATCGCAGCTCTTCGGCGCAGGGCGCACAAAGGACATGAAAACCGCCGTATCCACCTCTCTCATTTCGCTTTTTGCCATCTCCGTTATACTGACCGTCGGTGCGCTGATATTCACGCCGCAAATAATGACCGCCATGCGTACGCCCTCCGACATTTACAACGATGCCAATACATATTTCCGCATTTATATCGGCGGCTTCACCTTCCTTTCAGTTTATAACATTTCCACCGGCGTTTTTACGGCGCTCGGCGACTCAAAAACTCCGCTGTGGTTTCTAATCGGGTCTTCAATCATAAATACCATACTCGACTACCTTTTTGTTGCCGTTTACGGCTGGGGCGTCGAAGGAGCTGCGTGGGCGACATTCATCGCTCAGGGCGCCGCCTGCCTGCTTTTGCTGTGGGTGCTGGTAATTCGTATGCGCTCGATTGAATCGAACCGCTTTGATATTTTCTCCTTTCGTATGCTCGGCAATCTCGGCCGCGTTTCTATCCAGACGATTTTACAGAGCAGCTTTATTTCGGTCGGAAATATGCTCGTTCAGGGGCTTATCAACAGTTGCGGACTGTCATCTGTGATAGCAGGCTATGCCGCCTCGACCAAGCTTAACTCATTTGCTATCACATCCGTATCCACGGCGTCCAACGCGATGGCGGCATTCACCGCACAAAACGTCGGCGCAAGGCGGTTTGACCGTGTAAAGCAGGGTTATCACTCGTGCATACTTATCGCATTGCTCATCGCGTCCCCATTCATCATCGGCTACACATTTTTCAGCGACTTTTTCGTCCGACTTTTTCTCGACAACAACAGCTCCGCGCTTGCCGTCGAGACCGGCAGCACCTTTTTAAAAATGATTTCGCCGTTCTATGCAGTCGTCACGCTAAAGCTGATGAGCGATTCGGTCACGCGCGGCGCGGGCGCAATGAAGCTGTTTGCAATCTCCACCTTTGTCGATCTGATACTGCGCGTCGCGATATCCTATGCGCTTTATCCGTCGCTCGGCGTTAACGGCATTGCGCTTTCGTGGCCGATCGGCTGGGTGATCGGCGCTGTGCTGGCGATACTGTTCTACCGATTCGGCAATTGGCGCGATCATGCGCTGACCTGATCGACGGCGAACCGTGGCGGAAACCGCACATCAACTTACGCACACCCATTCGCTCACTAAACCGCGCATCCCCTTATGTTACACGCACCGATTCACTTACGAAATCGTACATTATACCGTGCAAAAAATTATCTCGGTGCATAAATTAAGATTCGAGTACAATGCCGAACAAAATTTGTGCCGAAAACCACACCCGAAAATCGGGCGCAAAGCCGAAATTTATACCGTCATCAGATTGCAGGGGCGACTGTCGGTCGCCCCTGCAAATGTATTTTATATGCATTTATACACAGGTGTTTTGCATATGTACGGTAAAACTGCCCTAAATAGTGCATAAAGAGTGCAATTAAGCTGTATTTTGTTAACAAAAATAAAGAAAATGTCATTTTGCTATTGCATATTTATACACTTTGTGCTATTATAATTGCATAACAAACGAATAAATATGCAAACGGAGGCATTCACCATGAATAAAAAAGACATTAAAAAGGTCGTTCTCGCATATTCCGGCGGTCTGGACACCTCGATCATCATCCCGTGGCTCAAGGAGAACTACAACAACTGCGAGGTCATTGCCGTTTCCGGCAATGTCGGTCAGGCAGACGAGCTGGAGGGACTTGAGGAAAAGGCACTTAAGACCGGCGCGTCCAAGCTGTATATCGAGGATCTGACCGAGGAATTTCTCACCGACTACGTTTTCCCCTGCGTTCAGGCAGGCGCGCTGTACGAGGACTATATGCTCGGAACTGCTTTCGCCCGTCCCCCGATCGCAAAGCGCATTGCCGAGATCGCTATCGCCGAGGGCGCCGACGCCATCTGCCACGGCTGTACCGGAAAGGGCAACGATCAGGTGCGTTTTGAGCTTGCGATAAAGGCGTTTGCGCCCGATATGCCAATCATTGCGCCGTGGAGAGAGTGGAATATCAAATCCCGCAGCGAGGAAATCGACTATGCCGAGGCGCACAACATTCCGCTGAAGATAAACCGCGAGACCAACTACTCAAAGGACAAAAACATTTGGCATCTGTCGCACGAGGGACTCGATCTTGAGGATCCGGCGAATGAGCCGCTGTACAATAAAAAAGGCTTCCTCGAAATGGGTGTTTCGCCCGAAATGGCTCCCGACAAGCCGACCTATGTAAAAATCCATTTTGAGCAAGGCATCCCGACCGCTGTCGACGGCAAGCAGATGAACGCAACCGAACTGGTCGCCACCCTCAACAAGCTCGGTGGCGAAAACGGAATCGGACTGCTCGACATCGTCGAAAACCGTCTTGTCGGCATGAAATGCCGCGGCGTTTACGAGACTCCCGGAGGAGCTATCCTCTACAAGGCGCACAACGTGCTGGAGACCATTTGCCTTGATAAGGAGACCGCTCACTACAAGTCGCTCGTAGCGCAGAAGCTGGGCGAAATGGTCTATAACGCTCAGTGGTTCAGCCCGCTGACCGACGCCATTCTTGCATTTGTTCGCCAGACACAGAAAACGGTCACCGGCGACGTTACTCTCAAGCTCTACAAGGGCAACATGATAAACGCCGGCGTCACCTCGCCCTACTCACTCTATGACCCCGAGATCGCGACATTTGACGAGGACGACGTGTACAATCAGGCAGATTCGGCAGGCTTCATCAATCTTTACGGTCTGCCCATCAAGGTCAACGCAAAAATGAAAGCGAAAAATAACATTAAGTAAGTAGGTATTTCTTATGGATAAAATGTGGGCAGGCAGATTTTCGAAGGCGCTTGACAAGCAGGCGGACGATTTTAATTCGTCTATCCGCTTTGACAGCAAAATGTATCGGCAGGATATAACCGGCTCGATCGTTCACGCCGCCATGCTTGCTCGTCAGGGCATCATTTCGCCCGACGAAAAGGACAAGATAACCGACGGACTGGCATCCATTTTAAGCGATATCGAAAGCGGCAAGCTGCAAATCGATATGAATGCGGAGGACATCCATATGTTCGTCGAGTCGGAGCTGACGGCGCGCATCGGCGACGCTGGAAAGCGGCTGCATACCGCGCGCAGCCGTAACGATCAGGTCGCTTTGGACATTCGCCTTTATCTGCGCGAATGTACCGGCGAGATACAAACGCTGCTGCACGAGCTTATCGCCGCCATACGCAACAAGGCGGCCGAAAACAAGTCGACTATTATGCCGGGTTATACCCATTTGCAGCGCGCACAGCCGATAACCTTTGCCCACCATCTGCTCGCCTACGCGATGATGTTCACGCGCGACTGCGATCGGCTGAGCGATGCTGTAAAGCGGATGAACTACTGTCCGCTCGGCTCGTGTGCCCTCGCCGGCACAACATATGCGACCGACCGCGACTTCACCGCTGCCGAGCTTGGCTTTGACGGCATAACACTAAACAGCATTGACGGTGTATCCGACCGCGATTTCTGCATCGAGCTGATGAGCGATTTCGCAACCGTCATGATGCACCTGTCGCGGCTGAGCGAGGAGATCATTCTGTGGTCAAGCTGGGAATTCCGTTTCGTCGAACTGGACGACAGCTTCACTACCGGCTCAAGCATCATGCCGCAGAAGAAAAATTCAGATATGGCTGAGCTTGTCCGCGGAAAAACAGGCCGCGTTTACGGCAATCTGATGGCAACACTGACCATGCTTAAGGGGCTGCCGCTCGCCTACAACAAGGATATGCAGGAAGACAAAGAGGCTATATTCGACAGCGTGGAAACGGTCAAGGCTTGCCTCGGCGTTTTCGCTCCGATGATAGCTACAATGCGCGTGCTGACCGACAATATGTACGCCGCCGCGTCAAAGGGCTTTATCAACGCGACCGATCTTGCCGACTACCTGACCAAAAAGGGTATGCCATTCCGCAGTGCATACAAGATCGTGGGACAAATCGTCGCATACTGCATCGAAAACGGCTGTGTGTTGGATAATATGCCTTTGGAAAGCTACAAACAGTTCAGCGATATGTTTGAGACCGATCTGTACGACGAAATATCACTCGAAACCTGCGTTGCTAAGCGCATTTCCGCCGGAGGAACAGGCCCCGACTCGGTCGAAAAACAGTTGCAATACATTACATATTTCCTGAATAAATAAATTCGGACAACAAAACACCATATTACAAAACGAAAACGGGCATCCTTTTTCACAAGGATGCCCGTTGTTTTTGTCATTTATGAAGGTAATTCTGTAAAAAAGCCGTTTACAGCTCCGCGCTGCCGCTGTGCAGAAACGCGGCGGTCTTTGCGCTGTTCGGATGGTCGAAGATATCCTCCGGTGTGCCCATTTCCTCTATCACGCCGTCAGCCATGTATATGATCTTGTCGGCGACGTTGCGCGCAAAATTCATTTCGTGCGTAACAATGACCATGGTGCGGTCGCTGTTTTTGAGCCCCTTGATAGCTTTCAGCACTTCTCCGGTCAGCTCGGGATCGAGCGCGCTGGTCGGCTCGTCAAAGCACAGTATATCGGGAGAAAGAGCAAGAGCGCGCGCAATGGCTACTCGCTGCTGCTGGCCGCCCGAAAGCTGACACGGGTAGTTGTCCAGGCGATCGGAAAGCCCGACCATATCAAGCAGACCGCGTGATTTCGACTCGATCTGCTCCTTCGTTCCGGTGCCGAGCAGTTCCTGCGCCAGCATAACGTTTTTGAGAGCGGTATACTGCGGAAAAAGGTTAAACTGCTGAAATATCAACCCGAAATGCAGACGCATTTTACGCACCTGCGAGTCAGAGTAGCGTTTCGCCTCGGCGGCGTCGAATATTTTTTCGCCGTTAACAAATATTTCGCCGCGGTCGGCAGTCTCCAAAAAGTTCAAACAGCGCAGCAACGTTGTTTTACCGGAGCCGGAGGACCCGATAATGGCCAGCGCCTCGCCTTTTTGCAAGTCAAACGAAATATCCCGCAGCACGGCGGTGCTGCCGAAGCTTTTGCCGATACCGGCAACTTCCAACAATGCCATAGCCGTGCCCCCTTAGCGGAAATAGTCCAGCCGTTTTTCCAGCCAGCCAAAAAATAGCGTCAGTACGCCAACAAATATCAGGAAGAATACAGCCGTGGAGAACAGCGGCCAGATCAGGCCCTTGGCACTGTACTCCTTGGCCATCATGATGATGTCCTTGTTAGCGATGACGTTGGCCAGGGAGGTATCCTTGACCAGGGTGATGATCTCGTTGCCCATGGGCGGCAAAATGCGCTTGACCACCTGCAGCAGCGTGACCTTGAAAAAGATCTGGCTGCGGGTCATGCCCAGCACCTGCCCGGCCTCGGTCTGGCCCTTGGGCACAGCCTCAATGCCGCCGCGGTAAATTTCCGAGAAATAGCAGGCGTAGTTGATGGCAAAGGCCACCACAGCCGCCACCAGACGGCCGCTACTGCCCGATGGCCACGGGTTGGTAAAGCCCATCAGGCCGGGGCCTAAGTAGATGACCAGAATCTGCAGCATCAGCGGTGTGCCGCGGATCGCCCAGACAAAGGTTTTTACCACGCCGCGCAGCGGGGCAAAACGGCTCATCGAGCCGAACGCCACCACCAGGCCCAGCGGGATCGCAAACAGCAGCGTCAGCCCGAACAGCTGGCAGTTCAGCCAGAAAGATTCGGTCAGGCGCCCCCAAATAACAGCCGCCTCGCCCATCACTCGGCCAGGGTCAGGCTGTACTTGTCAGCCAATTTCTGCATGGTACCGTCAGCTTTCAATTCGTCAAACGCAGCGTTGACAGCCTCGGCTACATCGCTGCCCTTACGGAAAGCCACACCGTATTCCTCGGCGTTCAGCTCGTCCTTGATGGCCAGGTTGGCGTAATCGGTGCCCTCACCGATCATGGCGGTAGCCAGGGTCAGATCCAGCACGGCGGCGTCGGCGGTGCCGGCGGCTACTTCCATCAGGCAATCGGTCTGGACGCTCTTGCTCACGTAGTCAGCCTGGGACAGGCTCTCGTCATCCTGGATGGCGCTCTCGCCGGCAGAACCAGCCTCGGCTACCACGGTCTTGCCCACCAGGTCAGCAGTGGAGCTGTAGTCAGCGTCGGACTTCATCACGACGACCTGCGCGTTCTTGGCATAGGCCTTCGTGCAGGCGGTGTTGGCCATGATGTCATCGGTCAGGGTCATGCCGTTCCAGATGCAGTCGATGCTCTTGGCGTCCAGCTCGACGATCTTGGTATCCCAGTTGATCTCCACAAAGTCCGGCTCCACACCCAGCTTTTCACAGACGGCGGTGGCCAGCTCGGTGTCAAAGCCGGTAAAGTTGCCGTCGGCGTCTGTGTAGTTCATCGGCTCGTATACGGTGTAACCGATGGTCATCTTGCCCTTACCCTGGATGTAGGCCAGGTCGCTGTCGGCAGCGGCCTCGGTGGTGGAAGCCGCGGCGGAATCGGCTGCCGGGGCAGACGACGAAGCGGCACCGCCGCAAGCGGCCAGGCTGACCGCCATACCGGCAGCCAGCGCCATGCTGATGAGTTTTTTCATAGTTGTGACCTCCTCAAAATACTTTGCACAGTTCCCTCTCACGCTTGCTTTATCGATTCAGGGTGATAAAGCAAGCGTATGCTACAATTTTACCGCAAATTGTAATTTTATGCAAGTTTAAAATGCAAAAAGGCGGATAAATCGGCAGTTAATGCGCCCAAAATGCAATCAGACCCGTACCATATCCCGGGAAATATCCTTAAGTGCAGCCGCGCCGCACAGCCGCATGGTGTCAGCCAGCTCGGCCCCCAGCTTCTCGGTCAGGCAGGCAACGCCCTCGGCACCGCCGCCATACACCGCCGTAACGTAGGGGCGGGCAACCAGCACGGCGTCTGCGCCCAGCGCCAGCGCCTTGAACACATCGCCGCCGGTGCGGATGCCGCCATCCACAAACACTTTGGCACGGCCTGCCACGGCTTCCACGATCTCCGGCAGCACTTCCTCGGTGGCTGGGCAATCGTCCAACACGCGGCCGCCGTGGTTAGACACCACGATGCCCGCCACACCGGCCTGCACTGCCTTTTCGGCGCCCTTGGCGGTCATGATGCCCTTCAAAATAAAGGGAACGCCCGCCTCCCGGGCGATCTCCTGCAGCTGCTCCACGGTCTTGCTGCCCGCCGGCGGGGTCAGGTTCTGCAAAAAGGGCAATCCCGCTGCATCAATGTCCATGGCCAGCGCAAAGCAGCCGGACTCGCGTGCCATCGACATTTTCTTTGCAACGGTGGCGTTATCCCAGGGCTTGACCGTGGGGATGCCGAAGCCGCCATTGGCCGCAATGGCCGCGGTGGCCCCCTCCATCACCTTGGGGTTGGTGCCGTCACCGGTAAAGGCGGCAATGCCCGCAGCCGCACAGGCAGGGACCAGGATGGCATTATAATCCATGTCATTGTACTTGTCGCCGTAGTGCAGCGTCATCGCGCCCACCGGCCCGGCAAAAAATGGGTATTTAAATGTACGCCCAAACAGCTGCAAGCTGGTATCGGGGGTAAAATTCTCGTGAATGGTGTCCATATTCAGCCGCACATTGCGCCAGGCGTCAAAGTTGCGGATGGCCACGGTGCCACTGCCCTTGGCGCCGGGGCCGGGGATGTTGCCGCCGCAGGCACGGCCGTTGCACACGGGGCAGACGCGGCAGGGACCCATCTGCCCGCGGGCGGCCTGCAATAGTTCTGCGCAATTCATGATTTTGCCTCCTCTAAATAAAGGGCCTCCGGCTTTACGCCAGAGGCCGCAGTCCCTTACAGAACCTTGCTCAAAAAGTCGATGGTACGTGGTTGTTTCGGGTGGTCGATGACCTCTTCGGGGGTGCCCTCCTCCACGATGTAGCCG
>OIXH01003892.1_pt1 | contig 12714 bp, 11 predicted proteins | sample 1587741 | NCBI WGS metagenome assembly OIXH01 (sample SAMEA3888916, study PRJEB22519) | human gut metagenome | biome: human gut; feature: human-associated habitat; material: faeces | place: Denmark | collected 2011 | reverse complement strand
AAGAGGATAGTGTACTGGATAACCTGTTAAGTAAATATGCGAGTCTGTCTGACCATATCCAGGTGATCAAGAAAAACCCGGATGTCTATCCGACTTTCGCCAAGCAGTATACTGATGAAACAGTTCAGAATAACAGCCTGGTAGTAGAGTGCGGGGATAAGAACCGTTTTATCAGCTATGATGATATTTATCTGCAGGATTCCAATCCATATTCCTATACCTACAATACCTCTTTTGACGGTGAAGGCGCCATCACTTCTGCCATCGACTATGTGGTCAGCGATGAGCTGCCGCAGATGTACGTGCTGGAGGGACATGGAGAGACAGAACTTCCAGAGACGTTCAAGGATCAGCTGGAGAAGGAAAATGTCGAGACGCACAGCTTTTCTCTGTTAAATGAAGACCAGATCCCGGAAGACGCAGATGTGATCATGATTTATGGCCCGACCAGTGATATTTCTGTGGAAGAGGAGACCATGCTGGCATCTTATGTGGCAGGCGGCGGAAAGCTTCTGGTGATGGCTGGACCAACAAAGGAAGGAACCCTGGCCAATCTTTGTGGTCTTTTAAACGACTATGGTGTGACAGCCAGTGACGGAATCATCGTCGAAGGCGACCGGACCCATTACGCGTTCCAGACTCCTTATGTACTGCTTCCGGATATTGCGCAGAATGATATGACGGATTCCCTGATCCAGGCCAATTATTTTGTGATCATGCCACTGGCCCAGGGATTAACTGTATCCGGCTATAGTCCAAGCGGAACGGTGACTTCTCTGCTGACTACTTCAGAGTCCGCATTTTCTAAGACCGCAGGCTACAGTCTGGATACTTATGAGAAGGAAGACGGCGATGCGGACGGCCCATTTTCTACCGCCATCTCCATTGATGCGGAAAATGGTGGACAGATCGTGTGGTTTGGCTCTTCTATGTTCCTGGACGATACTTACAATGCTTATTCTTCCGGAGCCAATGATGATCTGGCCATGAATGCAGTCTCTTCCCTTGTAGGTGAGCGTGAAGCTATGGCGATCCGGAGCAAATCCCTGAATTATAATTATCTGACCATCAGCGATTCCACTTCATCCTTATTGAAGGTTCTGATGATCGGCGTGTTCCCGCTTTTGTATCTGGGAATCGGCATCTGCGTGGTATTGACAAGGAGGAAAAAACAGAATGAAGAAGTTTCTTGCAATGCTGTTGGCGCTGGTCATGGCACTGTCCCTGGTGGCCTGCGGCGACAAGCCCGACGCCAACGGCGGCAACGACGGCGACAACGCCAACAACGGCGAAAAGACCTATAAGGTCGCCATGATCTGCGACTCCAGCATCAACGACGGCGGCTGGGGCGCTGCCTGCTACAACGCCATGGTCAAGGCCGCTGAGGACAAGAACTGGCAGTATGACGTCACCGACTCCATCTCTCAGGACGCCTACTACGACTCCATCGTTGCCTACTGTGCGCTGGGCTATGACATGATCTACGCCCCCGGCAACCAGTACACCGACGCCGTCCTGCAGGCCGCTGAGGAGTATCCTGACATCGCCTTCGCCCTGCTGAACGGCGCGGAGAAGACCCCCGGTGAGGCTGTCAACGGCAACGTCAGCTCTCTGCTGCCCAACGCCCAGCAGATCGGCTGGATCGCCGGTGCGCTGGCTGGCCTGATGACCGAGTCCGGCAAGCTGGGCTTCATCGGCGGCTTTGAGCTGGAAACCACTCAGGGCAAGATCGCCGGCTTCGAGGAGGCCGCCAAGTATGTGGCTGAGCAGGAGGGCAAGACCGTGGAGCTGCTGGCTGTTCCCTATGCCAACTCCTTCTCCGATGCCCCCAAGGGCAAGGAGTTTGCCACCGAGCTGATCTCCAAGGGTGCTGATGTGTTCTTCGGCGACGCCTCCGCCGTTGACTCCGGCGCTCGCGAGGCCATCGACGCCGCCAACGAGAAGGCCGGCGCCATCAAGGTCTTCGATATCGGCCAGCCCGCCGACATTCTGGGCCAGAACCCCTGCATCATCGGCTCTCAGGTCACCGATAACGCCGCCATGATCAAGGCTTCCATGGAGGCTGTTGAGGCCGGTACCTTCGGCGGCAACACCGTGTACGGTACGATGGAGAACGGCGCCCTGTCCGCCGGTGCCATCAACACCGAGCTGGTTCCCGCCGACAAGGTGGAGAAGTACAACACCTATCTGGAGCAGATGAAGGCCGGCACCTTCATGAAGTAATCGCCCCGGAACAAACAGAAAGCCCGCCTTTCGACTCTCGTCGAAAGGCGGGCTTTTTATCGGTCTTTATGGGGGCGTCAGCCCAGATCCACATCGATGGCGAACAGGCCGCCCGCGCCGCCGGAGTAGAGGTACAGCACGTTGTCGGTGGGCTTGAACTGTCCCTCGCGGGCCATCTTCACCAGACCGGCGAAGGCCTTGCCGGTGTAGACGGGGTCGAGGAAGAGACCCTCGTTCTCCGCCATCATGCGGATGGCGGCGTTGCCCTCGGAGGAGGGGATGGCGTAGCCGGGGCCGCACATATCGATGAGGTGGACGTTCTCCGCCGTGGGCGTGAAGTCCAGCTCCAGCAGCTTGGCGGTCTCCTGCATGATGTTGGTGGTGATGACCTCAAAGGGGTCGCTGTCCACCATCAGACCCACGGTCTTGGTCTGGGGCATATAGAGCATAGCGCCCAGCGCCACGCCGGCGTGGGTGCCGCCGCTGCCCTCGGCGCAGCAGACGTAGTCGAAGTGCATCCCTGTGTCGGCGATCTCCTTCATGCAGTTGACATAACCCAGCGCGCCGATGGCGTTGGAGCCGCCGCAGGGGATCTTGTAGTAGGGCTTGCCCAGCGCCTTGCCCACGCGGTCCATCTCCTCATAGATATCGTCATAGCTGTTGGTGTCCATGAAGCGGACATCGGTATTCATGAGATACTCCAGAAGCTGATTGCCCTTGCGGTCGGTGACGCCCTTCTTCTTCAGAATGAGGATGGGGGTCATGCCCAGCTTCTTGGCGCAGGCCGCCGTCAGCATGGCGTGGTTGGACTGTGCACCGCCGGTGGTGAACACCACCTCCGCGCCCTTGCGCTTGGCGTCCGCCAGCAGGAACTCCAGCTTACGCACCTTGTTGCCGCCCAGACCGATACCGGTCAGGTCGTCGCGCTTGATATATACATTGGTGTTCAGCAGACGGCTGATGTTCTCCAGCTTTTGAATGGGGGTGGGGAGTACCGCCAGAGGGATGCGGGGGAAATCCTGCAAATTCTTCATGTTTGTTCTCCTTTCGCAATGTGACGAAAATACGATAAAAAGAGCGGGTCAACCGAGACCGTACTCCTTTAACCGGTCATAAAATACGGAGCGGGACACGTCCAGCTGCTTCATCGCCAGCTTTCTGTCGCCGCCGCACTGGAGCAGCACCTGCTGGATATAGCGGCGCTCCTCCTGCCGCATATGCTGGCGCAGCGTCAGGGGGACGGGCTCCGCGTCCAGATGGATATGCTCGGGGTAGATGATGTCCGTGTCGGACAGCGCCGCGGCGCCCTCCAGCACGTTTTCCAGCTCCCGCAGGTTGCCGGGCCAGTCGTAGTTGAGGAGCTTGCTGAACGCCTCGCCGGACAGGGCCTTGTCCGGGATGTGGTAGCGCTGGCAGATCTCCTCCATAAACTCGTTGGCGATGGCGTAGATATCCTCCCGGCAGTCACGCAGGGGAGGCAGCTCTACGGAAAAGGCGGACAGCCGGTAGTAGAGATCCTGCCGGAAGCGTCCGGCGTCCACCGCCTCCCGCAGGGCGGGGCCGGCCACCGCCAATATCCGCACGTCCACGGGGACGGGCTGGGCAGAGTCCAGCGGCAGCACCTCCCGCCGCTGGATGGCGTGGAGCAACCGGGCCTGCGCGCCCGGCGGCAGACGGTCTACCTCCTCCAGCAGCAGTGTGCCGCCGTCCGCCTCGCGGAACAGTCCCGGTGCGCCGCCCGCCCGGCCGAACAGCTTTTCCTCCAGCTCGGCGGGATCAATGGCGGAGCAGTCCGCCTGCACCATCTGGCCGCCCCGGGGCTGTGCCTGTAAGATCCAGCGCGCCAGCCGGGTCTTTCCTGTGCCGCTTTCACCCACGATCAGGATATTGCAGTCCATCTGGCTGATCTTGTACGTCCGCCGCCGCACGGCGCGGGTGGGGGCGGAGTTGCCGAAGGGCAGCAGCGGGTTGGGTACGCTGTCCGGCAGGCTCCGCTCAGAGGACTCCCGGTATTTGCGCTCCGCCGCGGCGATGGCGGTGTTCCGCTCCATGATCGTGGTGCGGATGTCCTCGATATTCCGGAATTTGACGATGATGCCCTCGATCTGCCCGTCGCTTTCGATAGGCAGGATGGAGGCCAGCAGCGCAAAGCCGTTGATCTCGTAGGCCACGTCGGAAAAGCTGGGTACCTCGCCGTTGAGCACCTGATGCAGATGGGTCTCGAACAGCTCGCCCTCGAAGAAATCCCGGAAGTGGTAGCCCACCACGCAGATCTCCTGATCCGGGCCCTTGGCGATGAAGCTGCCGCCGCGCAGCAGACTGCCGATGCCCTCCTTCCGGGCGGAATAGCCCTTCTCCTCCCAGAATTTTACGCGCTTCGTCCGGTGATCCAAGACCACCATCTGGCCGATGCAGACGAAGTAATTGATGGAGTAGACCTTCTCCCGCACCTCGATGGCGATCTCCTTGTCACCGATGTGGATGGAGATGGGGACGCCCTGAAACGTCACGTCCAGACTCAGCCCCACCGCCTCGCCGCGCCGCAGGTGCTTGTATACCGGCTTGATGCCGGGGCCCTTGTAGATGCCTACCGCCGCCAACATATCGCCGGCGCGGAGGCGTGGATCCTCAATGCCCAGCTGCGCCAGATCGGCGGCGGCAAGACTGCCGTCGTCCATGCCCATGGCGGAGGTGGCCAGGATCACCATATCCTCCGGCTCCAGACGGCCGGCGGGGTGGGAGTAGAGGCTGTGGTTGAACAGGCCAAAGCGCTCCTTGGCCTGCTGATTGATATGGGTCACGATGCCCTGCCGGTCCATGGTGAACATGGCATGGGAGGACGAGTCCATCACATTTTGCAGAATATCCATATTTCCCGCTCTCTTTCGGCAGTGATACCGCTATTCTACACCATGTGCGGCCGATTTACAACACAGGGGAAAGCAAAGCCTGCGGCGGATGCAGCAGGCTCTGCTTTCCCAAGGGGGGACGATCAAAGATCACATTTACAGAGATCGGCCAGCGTCTCCCGACGGACCGCCTCGTAGCTCTCGCCGCCCCGGAGCATGACGATGGGGGCGCGGGGCAGCCGATTGTAGTTGGAGGCCATGGAGTAGTTGTACGCACCGGTGGTGCAGACCGCCACGATGTCGCCGCGGTTCACGGAGGAGGGCAGCATCACATGCTCCTGAATAATGTCGCCGCTCTCGCAGCAGCGTCCCACAACGGAGGCCTCGAAGTCGCACGCCTCCTGCATCTTGTTGGCCAGCAGGCAGGTGTAGTTGGACTTATACAGGGCGAAGCGGGGGTTATCCGGCATACCGCCGTCGATGGAGACATAGTTCTTGTAGCCGGGGATCTTTTTCACTGTGCCGCAGGTGTACAGCGTCATGCCCGCCGCGCCTACGATGCTGCGGCCCGGCTCCATGTGGATCTCCGGCATCTCGATGGCCAGACGCTGGCAGGCGGCCTTGATGGCGGCTGCCACCTGACTGACCTTGGTGTCCACGTCCAGATAGGGATCGCTCTCCACATAGCGCACGCCGTAGCCGCCGCCCAGATCCAGCTGCTTGGCCATGTAGCCGTGCTTCTCCTTCATGGAGGCGATGAACTCCAGCATGATGACGGCGGCGCGCTCGAAGATGTCCTCGCCGAAGACCTGCGAGCCGACGTGGCAGTGGAAGCCCATCAGCTCTACATGGGGCTGCGCCAGCGTGAAGACGGTGATCTCCTCGGCCTGTCCCGTCTCGATGGCGGAGCCGAACTTGCTGTCCACCTTGCCGGTGGCGATGGCCTCGTAGGTGTGGGGGTCGATGCCCGGCGTCAGGCGCAGCAGCACCTTCTGGCGTATACCGCGGCGGCCGGCCTCGGCCTCGATGGCCTTGATCTCCTCCACGTTGTCGGCCACGAAGTAGCCGATGTGGTTGTCCATGCCGTAGACGATGTCCTCGTCCGTCTTGTTGTTGCTGTGGAAGTAGGCGTGGCTCAGGTCGTAGCCCGCCTGCAGCGCGGTGTAGATCTCGCCGGAGGATACCACGTCGATGCCCATGCCCTCCTCCCGCATGATCTCGTAGATGCGCTTGAAGGAGTTGGCCTTGCTGGCATACAGGGGGCGGCTGGTGGGGCCGAAGTGCTTCTTGAAGGCGTTCTGATATACCCGGCACTGATGGCGGATGTAGTCCTCATCCAGCAGGTACAGGGGCGTGCCGTACTGCTTGGCCAGCGCCACGGTATCCTGCCCGGCAAAGTGCAGATGCCCATTGGCGCCGATGGTGATGTTGTCACAGATCATGGTAAATTCCTTTCTCTCCTGCCCGCCGGAGGCGGGACAAGTCCTATGTATGGGAAGGCTCCCATTGAGCCGAATGCGCGAATTTAAGGGTTTTGATGCGGAAAAAAACTGTCTATCGCTTATTTGTGGGGAAAAGAGAGAGGGCGGGGGGACTGCGGCTCAACCACACCGCAGTCCCCTGCCCGTCTGCTGAGAGCAGAGGAGGTACGAAAATGCGCAGGTCACTCGGCCTTGGTGGCAGCGTTCTTCTTAGCAACTGCCTTGTCCAGCCAATCCTTGCCGTCTGCGAAGCGGGAGACGATGTAGGTCACCACATAGTCGCCGGCGGAGTTGATCATGGTGGCGGGAGGATCGACCAGGTTGCCGATGGCGACCAGGATGGGGAATGCCAGCTCGATCTGGTTGGGGAAGAAGATGGAGCAGATGATGTACTCGCCGATGTAGCCGCCGCCGGGGACGCCGGACATACCGACGGAGGACAGCACCGCCACGAGGACGATGGGGATCAGAGAGCCCCAGCTCATCTCCTGACCGAACACGCCCCACACGAAGGCGATCTTCAGCACGCAGGAGAAGCAGGAGCCGTCCATGTGCATGGTAGCGCCCAGAGGCACGACCATCTCAGCCACGTCCTTGCTGACGCCGGTATCCTCAGCCTCTTCCAGGTTGGTGGGGATGGTAGCCACAGAGGAGCAGGTGCCAAGAGACACCAGAGCGGGCTTGGTGATGTGGCGGAACATGGTCTTGATACCGTGCTTGCCGCCGCCGAACCATGCGAACAGGGGGAAGGCGGTGAAGATGTAGATGAAGCACAGGGGATAGTACACCGCCATGGCGCGGCCATAGGAGCCGGCGATCTGCGGGCCGTAGTCGGCGACCAGACCGGCGAAGATGGCGAAGAAGGCCACGGGCGCGTAGTAGGTGATGAGCTTGATGAACTTCATCATGACCTCGGTCATGCTGCTGAGCCACTTGGCGACCAGGGTCTCGGAGCCGCCCGCCATATTGGTGGCGAAGCCGAACAGCACGGAGAACACGATCAGGGGCAGCATGGCCTTGCGGGTCAGCAGACCCACGAAGTCGCTGGCGGTGAAGAAGTTGACGATCATGTCGGAGATGGAGGCGTACTCGCCGATCTCCTCAGAGGGGATGTCGTTCCAGGGAACCAGTACCGGGGGGAAGATCTTCATCAGCGCGAACATGATGACGGCGGCAATGGCACCGGTGATGACGAAGGTCGCCACGGTGGTGCCCATGATCTTACCGGCACGCTTCATGCTCTTCATGTTGGCGATGGAGCCCGCGATGGACACGAACACCAGCGGCACCACCACGCAGAACATCATGTTGATGAACACCGTGCCGAAGGGCTTCAGAACGCCGGCAGCGGTGGGGGCCAGCCAGCCGACGATGGCGCCCAGCACCATCGCGCCCAGCATAATGCCAAGGAAAATATAATTCTTGACGACTGCTTTCTTTTCCATTAGATTTTTCTCCTCCTAACAATGTTTGGTTGATTTGGTTGCTCTCTCTATGTAAAGCATATTGCTTACATACTTAATAAAGAAGGGTCCAGCGCCTCGTCGGTGATCTCGCCCTTGCAGACGATGTTGGTGGGGCCGGTGAGGAACAGGTCGGTGACGTGGCCCGCGCTGTCCCGCTCCACGTCGATGGTCAGCGTACCGCCGGTCATGTCCACCCGGACGCCTTTGCCGGACACCTTGCCCAGCAGCGTCAACACCGTCACCACAGAGCCGGTGCCTGTGCCGCAGGCGTAGGTGAAATCCTCCACGCCCCGCTCATAGGTGCGCTCGTAGACGTGGTCGGGGCCGATGATCTCGTAGAAGTTCACGTTGGCGCCCTTGGGGAAGTCCTTATAGTAGCGGAGCTTGCGGCCCAGCTGGAACAGCGCCTGCGTGTCGTAGTCCTTTAGGTTCTCGATGGGTACCGCCGCGTGGGGGATGCCGGGGTCGCCCAGCTCCACATAGGCGCAGTCGTAGGTGACACCGTCCACCTCCGCCTTGTCCTCCAGCCGCATATGGCAGGGGTCGTTGAGCCGGACGCGGTAGTGCTGCCGGTCGATGCGCCAGCCGGTGACAAGCCCCGCCGTCGTCTCCACCTTCTGCACCTCGCCCGCCAGACCGTTCTCGTAGCCGAAGCGGCAGATGCACCGTGCGCCGTTGCCGCACATCTCGCCCAGCGAACCGTCGGAGTTGAAGAACAGCATCTTGTAGTCGCCGCCGTAGGTGGGATTTTTCACCACCATGAAGCCGTCTGCGCCGATGGACATATGCCGCTCGCACAGGGTACGGATGATCTCCGGCCACTTCTCATCGGGGATGGCGTTTGCGCGGTCGTCCACCACAATGAAATCATTGCCGGCTCCGTTCATTTTCCAGAATTGCATGACCAAGCACTCCTTCCGTGTTTCTGGGGACATTGTACATACCGGCGCGAAGATTGTCAAAAAAATTACGCAGTCCTGATTTTAGGATTATCGTCCTGAAATCAGGGCAATTTGACGGGGGCGGGCAGCGTACCCGGACGGGCGGAGGGGCGGCGCGTGCCGGCAGGGAGGGGCGGACGGACAATTCCCTCTTGCAATCGGGCGCGGGCAGGTGTATAATGACCCAGAAAACTGAACAGACGGGAGCTTGTGTGACGGGCTGAGAGGAAGGTGTTACCTTCGACCGGTGACCTGATTTGGATAATGCCAACGTAGGGACGGTGATCGGCGCTTTGCGGAAGTTACCCATGTCGGGTGGTTTCCGTTTTTTATTTTTTCTGGCAGAAAGGACGTGAGTGGACCTATCCCGAGTGGTTTCGGGCGGATAGAAGGGGAGCGCCTTGTGTCTTGTAATTTGCGAGGGAACCCGTGTTTCGGGGTGAGAGGAGAAAATGGATTCTCGACCGAGCGAAGTATGTTGCTTCGTATAAATATGAAAAGAGGCAATACAAGTGAAAAATTCTAACAGCATTCTGAAAATGACGGTTCTGGCTATGCTCATTGCGCTGGGCGTTGTGATCTCGCCCATCCTACGGGTGGAGGGTATGTGTCCCATGGCGCATTTCATCAACATCGTCTGCTCCGTTTTTCTGGGGCCATGGTATTCGCTGCTCTGCGCCACGCTGATCGGCATCATCCGCATGGCCACCATGGGTATCCCCCCGCTGGCTCTGACCGGCGCCGTGTTCGGCGCGTTCCTCTCCGGCGTTTTTTACCGCCTGTCCAAGGGTAAGATCATCTGCGCCGTCATCGGCGAGGTCATCGGCACCGGTATCATCGGCGCTATCGTCTCCTACCCCGTTATGACCTTCCTGTGGGGCAAGGAGGGGCTGAGCTGGATGTTCTATGTGCCGTCCTTCATCTGCGGCACCCTCATCGGCGGCAGCATCGCCTATGTTTTCCTGCGGAAAATGGCGTCCAACGGTATGCTGACAAAGCTGCAGGTCAAGCTGAACGCCAAGGGCTATACCGACAAGAGCACCGTCCTGTCCGACGCGCTGACCATCGCGGCCTTCGGCGGCATCCTCTTTGTGGTCATCAAGCTGGCCTCCGGCGTCTTTGAGCTGACCAACCCCATCTGGAACACCCTGTCCTACGCCGCACCGGCGGTCTGCGCGGCCGCGGCGGTCATCTACTACATCGTCAAGAAGGTGAAACCTGCTGATGCGACCCATTCCTGACATTCGCGGTGCGGTCAGGGAGCGCAGCTCCCTGATCCACTGCATCACCAACCCTATCTCCATCAACCAGTGCGCCAACGCCATTTTGGCCGTGGGCGGCCGTCCCATCATGGCGGAGCATCCCCGTGAGGTGTCGGAGATCACCGCCACCGCCGGGGCGCTGATGCTGAATCTGGGCAACATCACCGACGTGCGGATGGAGGCCATGCGCCTCTCCGCGCGGACGGCGGCGGAGCAGGGAACGCCCATTCTGCTGGACGCAGTGGGCGTAGCCTGCTCCAAGCTGCGCCGGGACTACGCCTGCGGCCTGCTGGAGGCCGTGACGCCGGCGGTCATCAAGGGCAACTACTCCGAGATCAACGCCCTGTATCAGGAGAGCTACCGCGCCTCCGGCGTGGACGCGGACGCCGCGCTGGACTCGCAGACCGTGGAGCGGGCCGCCGCCGCACTGGCGCGTACCCGCCGCACGGTGGTGCTGGCCAGCGGAAAGGTGGATATCGTGACGGACGGGACGCGGCTCATCCGCGTCAGAAACGGCACGCCCCAGCTCTCCTGCGTCACCGGCACCGGCTGTATGCTGGGGGCACTGACGGCGGCGTATCTGTCGGCGGCGAGCGGTCTGGACGCCGCTGTCACGGCCTGCGCCGTGCTGGGCATCTGCGGCCAGCTGGCGGAGACGGAACGCGGCTCCGGCAGCTTTATGGTTAGACTGCTGGACGCGCTGTCCACCTTGCAGGACGCGGAATTGGAACGTTATATGGATTTGGAGGAGATCGAAATTGAAGCATCTTGACACCAGCCTGTATTTCATCACCGACAGCACAGGCCTCAGCGAGGAGGAGTTCCTCCGCCGGACGGAGGAGGCGCTGCAGGGCGGCGTCACCCTTTTGCAGCTGCGGGAGAAGAACCGGACCACCCGGGAGTACCTGTCCCTCGCGGAAAAGGTACACGCACTGACCCGGCGGTACGGCGTGCCGCTGCTCATCGACGACCGGCTGGACGTGGCCATGGCCATGGACGCCGAGGGCGTCCATCTGGGGCAGAGCGACCTGCCCATCCACATAGCCCGGCGCATTCTGGGGCCGGACAAGATCGTGGGCGCTACCGCCAAGACCGTGCCGCAGGCTGCGGAGGCCTATGAGCAGGGGGCGGATTATCTGGGCGTGGGCGCCATCTATCCCACCACCACCAAGGTCAAGACCGTCCTGACCTCCACCGATACTCTGCGGGACATCTGCAAGGCCGTCCCCATCCCCGTCAACGCCATCGGCGGCCTGAACAAGACCAACATCGACGTGCTGTGCGGCATCCCCATCGCCGGCATCTGCGTCGTCTCCGCCATCATGAAGGCGGACGATCCCCGGCAGGCCGCCGTCGACCTGCGCGATAGAGCAAAAGAGCTGGGGATCCTCTAAATCTCGGAAGACCGTCCCGACCCATGGCCGGGGCCTTCAAGCGGCAGATTGGGGGCACCACCTTCCGCCGCTCTATAAAAATAATGCTGAAACAGGAAAGGAGCAAACCAATGAGAACAGCATTATCCATCGCCGGAAGCGATTCCAGCGGAGGCGCCGGTATCCAGGCAGATATCAAGACCATGTCCGCCAATGGCGTATACGCCATGACCGCGGTCACAGCCCTGACTGCCCAGAACACCACCGGCGTCACAGACATTTTGGAATCCACGCCCAAGTTCCTGGCTGAGCAGCTGGACGCCGTTTTCACAGATATCGCGCCTGATGCGGTGAAGATCGGCATGGTATCCTCGGCGGAGCTCATTACCGTCATCGCGGACAAGCTGCGCCGGTACGGCGCAAAGCATATCGTGGTGGACCCGGTGATGGTGGCGACCTCCGGCGCAAAGCTGCTGCGGCCCGACGCCGTGGACGCGCTGACCACCTGCCTCCTGCCCATGGCGGAGGTGCTGACCCCCAACATCCCGGAGGCGGAGATCCTGTCCGGCATGAAGATCGAAAGCGCCGCGGACATGGAGCGCGCCGCCCGGTCTATCAGTGAAAAGTACGGCTGCGCGGTCCTGTGCAAGGGCGGCCACGACCTGAACGACGCCAACGACCTGCTGTGGCGGAGTGGCGCGGGCAAGTGGTTCAACGGACGCCGCATCGACAACCCCAACACCCACGGCACCGGCTGCACGCTGTCCAGCGCCATTGCGTCGAATCTCGCGAAGGGCTATGACCTTGACACGTCGGTGGAGCGCGCAAAGGCGTACATCTCCGGTGCGCTGGCCGCTATGCTTGACCTCGGCCACGGCTCCGGCCCGATGAACCACATGTTCGCACTGAAGGGGGATTTTGTCGAATGAAAAAGACCTCTACCTTTCAGAACGGCCTGATCTGGTTCGGCGCGGGCGTCTCGCTGGCCGAGATCCTGACCGGCACGGCCTTCGCCCCGCTGGGCATGGCAAAGGGCTTTGCCGCCATCGTGGCAGGCCATATCATCGGCTGCGTGATGCTGTTTCTGGCGGGCCTCATCGGCGGCCGCACCGGCCGCAG
>OIXH01003887.1_pt1 | contig 12729 bp, 13 predicted proteins | sample 1587741 | NCBI WGS metagenome assembly OIXH01 (sample SAMEA3888916, study PRJEB22519) | human gut metagenome | biome: human gut; feature: human-associated habitat; material: faeces | place: Denmark | collected 2011 | reverse complement strand
AGCGTGATGCGCCCGTCCTCGATGAATTCCAGCAGCGACTGCTGCTGCTTTTTGTTGAAATACTGGATCTCGTCGAGATACAGCAGCACCCCGCCGGGGGTAAGCATGGTGTCCAGCTCCGCGATAATCTGCTTGATGTCGGCGATGCCGGCGGTCGTCGCGTTGAGCTTGCGCAGACTGCGGTTAGTGCGCTGGGCGATGATGCGCGCGACGGTGGTTTTCCCCGTGCCGGAGGGGCCGTAGAATATCATGTTGGGTATCTGCCCGCTCTCAACGATACGCCTCAGCATACCGCCGGAGCCAAGTATATGCTTCTGCCCGACAACGTCGTCAAGACTGTCCGGGCGAATCTCGTCTGCCAATGGTTTATACATGAGCGCTGACCTCTGTGAATCAAAATGTGATAACATTATAGCCTTTTCCCCGGCCTTTCGTCAATGGCGTACAGCCCGAAAGAAGCATCGCACCCCATCTGCGGGACATAAATCCCGCGGATGGGGTGCATTTTTCATTTCCTTTCTATCAAGGCGAGCTTCTGCTGCCGGGTGAGCTGCTTTATCTGCCACTCGCGGCTCATCGCCGCTTCCTTCGTCTCGTACTCTTCGCTGTACGCCAGCTCCACAGGCAGATGCGACCGGGTATATTTCGCGCCGCAGCCGCTCCGGTGCGCCTCAAGGCGGGCGTCCAGATCGTTTGTCCAGCCGGTATACAGGCTGCCGTCCCCGCAGTGCAGGATATACACATAGTTCATCGCTGCACCTGACGGATGTTTTTCTCGAATTTTGAGCGCGGCCCCATGACCTCATGCCCGCATCCGCAGCAGCGCAGGCGGAAATCCGCCCCCGTGCGCAGCACCTCCCACTGCTTGCTGCCGCAGGGGTGCTCCTTTTTCATGGTGAGAATATCGCCGACCTGAATGTCCATTATTCTTCAGTCTTCTCCGCCTTTGCGGGGTGCAGCTTCTTCTGAAGCCAATCCTTGCCGTCAACATAGCGGGAGACGATGAAGGAGACGACGTAGTCACCGGCGGCATTGACCATGGTTGCCGGGGGATCGACCAGATTGCCCAGCGCGAGAGCGGCGGTGTAGGCCACGGCCAGATTATCGGGGAAGAATATTGTGCAGAGCACCAGCTCGCCGGTACCGCCGCCGCCCGGAACGCCGGACATTGCAACGGAGGAGAACACCGCGACGATTATCGCAAGTATAGCTTCCTTGGTGCCGAAGTCCATGCCGAACATACCGAAGAGGAAAGCGACCTTGATTATCGCGCTCATTGCAGAGCCGTCCATGTGCATCGTCGCGCCGAGGGGCAGGACTATTTCGCTGACGTCCTTGGAGATGCCGGTGTCCTCGGCGACCTCCATGTTGGTCGGGATAGTCGCAACGGAGGAGCAGGTGCCGAAGGAGACGGCCGCGGGCTTGAGCAGGTGCTGGAACATGACCTTTGCGGCGCCCTTGCCGCCGCCGAAGCAGGCGTATATCGGCGAGGAGATGAGCATATATGCAAAGCACATCACGTAATAGATTATCAGGGTGCGTCCGTAGTCGCCGATGAGTTCGGGGCCGTAGAAGGCGACAAGGTAGGCGAAGAAGCCGAAGAAGCCGATGGGCGCGTAGTAGGTGATGAGCTTGATGACCTTCATCAGGCAATTGGTGAGGTCTGCAAGGATCTTCGCGGTGAGGGTCTCTTTACCGCCGGCCATCTGCACGCCGAAGCCGAAGATTATCGCCGCGATTATCAGCGGAAGTATCGCCTTGCGGCTCCACAGCTCACCGAAGTCGGGCTTGGTGAAGAAGTTGATAATCATATCCGCAACGCCGAGCGTTACGCCGACCTCGCCCTGAACGGCGGGGTATTCGCCCTTGACGAGCGGGATGCAGCGGCAGAGTATGTACATGAGCACTGCGGCGATGGCTGCCGTGACCATGAAGGTCGCAACCGTCACGCCGAGCACCTTACCGGCGCGCTTGACATTGCCCATGTTTGCGATGGCGGAAGCGATGGAGCAGAACACCATCGGCACCACGACGCAGAACATCATGTTTATAAACACGGTTCCGAGCGGCTCGAGGCAGGTGGCTCCCGGCCAGACCGCGCCGACAATGCAGCCGGCGATGATGCCGGTGAGCATCGAGAGTATGAACCAATAGTCTTTTATGAAGCGTTTGGATCTGGACATGATAGGTTCTCCTTTTTAAACGAGATTACGCTATTATTATATTGCGAAATTCTGCAATGTAAATTGTTCAGATTGCTTGAAACATTGCAAAAAATGCTGTATACTCAATGCAGACTGACTGCCGGAGGCGAAGCATGGCGAAAAACACCGCTTTTGCGCGCGAGGGATATCTGCGCGAGAACTATCATTATTTCCACCTGCGCGACACCGCGGGGCAGGAGCGCGACTTTCACTTTCACGAGTTTGACAAAATCGTGCTGCTGCTGTCAGGGCGCGTGGACTACTTCGTCGAGAGCGAGGTGTACGCGCTGGAGCCGTGGTCGCTGCTGCTGGTGAAGCACCACACGATACATAAGGCGCTGATCGACAAGAGCGAACCGTACGACCGCGTCATCATCTATCTCGACCGGAAGTATTTCGAGCGCATCTTCCCCGACATGGGCATCATGGACAGCTTCGACGCCGCCGACCGGCTGGGGCGGCATCTGCTGACGCCGACCGAGGCCGAGCGCGAGGAGCTGAAGCGCTGTCTGCGCGACTATGAGCAATACGAAGCGGACAGCGGCGCGGGCGCACAGGCACTGCGTGACACGCTGATAATGCAGCTGCTCATCCGCATCCGCCGCATGGCCGACAACGGCGACGCCGCCGCGCAGTCCGAGGCACATTACGACCCGAAGATAGCGCAGGTTATGTCGTACATCAATGAAAATTTATGCGGGGAGCTGAGTGTTGATGTGTTGGCCGAGCGCGTTTTTCTGAGCAAATATCACTTTATGCGGCTTTTTAAGGCGCAGACCGGCGTGACCGTGCATGCGTACGTGCGGCAGAAGCGGCTGGTGAACGCGGCGCGGCTCATCCGCGAGGGGACGCCCGCGGCCAAGGCGGCGGCCGACAGCGGGTTCACGGACTATTCCGCGTTCCACCGCGCCTTCCGCGAGAGCTTCGGCATGAGCCCCGGAAAGCTGAAAAAATGACCGTAGGATCAATCCTACGGTCATTTTCATTTGGCTTGAAGTTTACTTTGCGAGCGCGCAGGCGGTACGAGCCGCGAGGCGGGCATTGTTCAGCACGAGCTGGATGTTGCTCTCAAGGCTGTCGCCGCCGGTCAGCTCAACGACGCGGGCAAGCAGGAACGGCGTGGTCTCCTTACCGTGGACGCCCTGCGCCTTGCACTCGGCCAGAGCCTGATCGATGGCCTTGTCGATGACTTCCTTATCCATCGAGTATTCCTCAGGGATGGGGTTCGTGACGAGCATACCGCCCTTGAACTCAAGGCCGCGCTGGGCGCGGAACATCTCGGCCAGCTCTTCGGGGCTGTCAACGCGGTAGTCGACGCTGAAGCCGCTCTTGCGGGTGTAGAACGCGGGCAGCTCGCCAGTGCCGTAGCCAATGACGGGGACGCCCTTGGTCTCCAGATACTCAAGCGTCAGGCCGAGGTCAAGGATCGACTTTGCGCCCGCGCAGACGACCATAACAGGGGTCTGAGCCAGCTCCTCAAGGTCGGCGGAAATGTCCATCGTGGTCTCGGCGCCGCGGTGTACGCCGCCGATGCCGCCGGTGGCGAAGATCTTGATGCCGGCCATGTGGGCGATTATCATAGTGGTGGTGACGGTGGTAGCGCCGTCAACTCCGCGGGCGACGAGCGCGGGCAGGTCGCGGCGGCTGGCCTTGGCGACATTGTGTCCGGCCTTGCCGAGGTGCTCTATTTCCTCATAGGTGAGTCCCGCCTTGAGGCGGCCGCCGATAACGGCGATGGTCGCGGGGACTGCTCCGTTTTCACGTATGGCCTTTTCGACGAGCATTGCGGTCTCAACATTCTTCGGGTACGGCATACCGTGGGAAATGATGGTGCTCTCCAGCGCGACGACGGGCTTGCCGGCGTCCAGCGCTTCCTGAACCTCAGGTGCTACGTCAAGATACTTATTAAGCATTACAATAACTCTCCTTTGAATTTTGCTATTGTCATTGTATTGCTTTTTGACTAAAAGGTCAATATGGCAAATTCAACAGCTTTTCCAGACATTAGTTTTCTCCGGACTTTTCGGCCTTCGCGGCCTTGCGCGCGGCACGTTTTTCGCGGCTGCGGCGATTCCATTTACGCAGAAGCGGCAGCAGCACGACAATCAGCACCGCCAGAATCACAAGCGCGGGCAGCGCACCGACGAACCAGACAAGGAAATCGGAGAAGAAGTCGCCGACGGATTTCAGCCCGCTCTTGAGCGACAGCCACAGCCGCTCGCCGTAGCTTATCTTCGCCTCCGGCGAATACTCGACTACCTCCTCGACGCTGAGGTTTACGGTGCTGTAACTCACCTGACGATCCCAGTTCGTGAGCCGCGATTTCACGGAGTCGATATTATAGCGCACGTCGGTCAGCTTATCCTCGATGTTTATTATATCCTCTACGGTCTCGGCCTTTTCAAGCATAGCGAGCAGACTCTGCTCCTGCGCCTCATACGCAGTCAGGCGCGCCTGCGCGTCGTAATACTGCGCGGTTATATTATCGGTATAGGTGTGGGTATAGGGGACGTTGCCGATGCCGGGCAGCTCGTTCATCAGCGTGCTGAAATTTTCGCTGGGGATGCGGATGGCATAGTCTGCGCTGCGGCGGCCATAGCCATTGCGGTTATAGATATTCACGCCGCGTACGCTGCTCGACTCGATGAAGCCGCCGTACTGCTCGATGAGCGCGCCGAGCTTTTCGACGGTCGTGTCAAAATCCGTGGTCTCAAGCGTTGCGTCGGCGGAATAGATTATCTTGTCGGGGTTAATGTCGCCGCTGCTCTCGCCCGCGCCATCGGCGGATAGGCCGCCCTCTTCTGCGGCAAGGCCGCCGTATTCGGCCTCTTCGTCGTACGCAATGTCGTAGTTTGCCGACGCCGGCTCCATCGGGGTGGACGATTCCTGCTTGCTGTCGGCAGCGCTGTTGCTGCTGCTCCCGCAGGCGCAGAGCGAGAAGATCATCAGTGCCGCGAGGAGAAAGGATATCAGCTTTTTCATTTTGTGTACCTCCATTTTTGAAATTTTCGTTGTCCTCTGCCTGTATGACGCATTTGTGCGGAATTATGTTCCACCGGTTTCGCAAATTCTTAATATTTGTGTAGATTTTCTGATTTTCGTTTACACGATGTTAAGATTTTGATATAATGGCCTCAGCTTTTGGGAGATATAAAAGTGAAAGGAAAGTGATTGATGGAGACAGGACTGTTCATTGCCTGCGCCGTACTGACCGCGGCCTGCGCGCTCATCGCCGTGTATTTTATGAAAGCCTGCCGGGAGAAAACATATGACCGCGCCGCGATACTGAAAACCGCCGCCGGGCTGTGCTTTCTGATGATCGGCGTGCTGTTCGCCGCCGGTATGAGCGGCGACAAGCACTTCGCGTGGCTGGTCACGGCCGGGCTTGCCTTCGGGGTGCTGGGTGATCTGCTGCTTGCGATACGCTTTATCCGCCCGGAACAGCATGACCGTTTCTTTGTGACCGGCGCGCTGTCCTTCGCCGTGGGGCACTGGCTGTACATCTACGCAATGCTCACGAAATACAGCGTGTCTTTCCCGGTCATACTGACGGTGGGCATCGTCGGGCTTGCAGCTGCGGCAACCTATGTCAAGGGCAAGAAGACCGACGCCGGACGGCTGATGGTTTTCGGCAGCGTGTATATGGCTATGGTCGTCGCCATGGGCGCGGTGTCGATAAGCGCGGCCACGGTTGCTCCCGGTGCGGCGACGCTGCTGTTCGCGGTGGGCGGGGTCATGTTCCCGGTCAGCGACAGTATTCTCAGCGCGTATTCTTTCGGTCCGGATAAGCGTTTCGGCCTGAACATCGGCGTCCACGCGACGTATTACCTCGCTCAGGCCGGCATAGCATGGTCCCTCGCGTTCGTGTAACACAGTTACATATTTCCATTATACTGGCTATTAAAATAACCGTCAAGAAGCTCTTGACGGTTATTTTTAGTCCTTTATCAGCTCGGTCACGACGTGCTGGCACAGCAGCAGCCCCGCCGACGCCGGAACCCACACCAGTGAGCCGGGGACACTGCGCCGCCCCGGTGGGGGCGCTTCGAGCTGCTCCGGTTCCATCGGCAGCTCCGGGCTGAACACGACCTGATGGTGCTTCACGCCGCGGGCGCGCAGTTCCTTGCGCATCACGCGCGCAAGCGCGCAGTTCGAGGTCTTGGAGATATCGTCGATGCGAAGCAGCCCCGCGTCGCGCTTATTGCCGGTGCCGAGTGCGGAAATTATCGGGATGCCGCGCTCAAGGCAGGTGATTATCAGATCGAGCTTGCAGCTGACGATGTCTATCGCGTCGACCACATAGTCATAATCGGCGAGGAAGCGCTCGCGGTCGGCCGCCTCATAGCGCCCCGCGATGCAGTTTATTTTGATCTGCGGGTTTATATCCCGCAGCCGCCGCGCCACGACCTCCGCCTTCGGCATACCGACGGTGGATTCCAGCGCGCAGAGCTGGCGGTTTATGTTGCTCACGCTCACGGTGTCCTGATCGACAAGGGTCATCCGCCCGACGCCGGAGCGGGCGAGCGCTTCCGCGCACCACGACCCGACGCCGCCGAGGCCAAACACCGCGACATGGCTCTTCCGCAGTCTGTCCATCGCGCTCTCGCCCAGCAGCATCCGCGCCCTGAGGGTACGTTCGTCCATAAAATTCTCCTTTGCAGAAATATGAAAACAGGTGAGAGTCGCCCCTCACCTGTTGATGGATACGGATTTATCAGCCTGCGATGCGCAGCCACCAGCCGTTCGTGACGGTCAGGGCGTTGACCTGATCCTCCACCCACTGGCTGACGGTGGTGTTCACAAGGTCGTTCTTCGCAAGCAGGTTGCTGTACAGATCGCCTTCGCCGACGTAGTACATGACGTGGTAACCCGCGTAGCTGCTGGACTCGCCATAGACGATGGCGGTGTCGCCCTTCTTGTGACCCTCGAAGCAGAACTTGTCAAACTCCTCGACAGTCGCTCCCTTGTAAACGGCGTCATACAGGCCACCGTTCTCGGCGGAGCCGGTATCCTCGGAGTAGTCCTTGGCAAGCTCGGCGAAGCTGTCCTCGGTCTTATCGCCGGCGTTGAACTCTGCGAGAAGTTCCTCGGCGCGGTTCTTTGCGAGCTCCTTGGCCTTGTCGGTGTAGCTGCCGTCAGAATCGGCAGCGGCCTTTATCAGGATGTGGCGCACCTGCGCGACAGGATAGTGGTTATCACTGCGGTCGAGGAATACGACGACGTAGCTGCCGCTACCGTCCTCTTTGTCAACGACTGTGGCGTCGCCGGCCTTGCGGCCGCTCGCCATAAGCCATTCCTTATAATCGCCGAGGTTGCCGCCGGTGATGTTGCTGCGCTCTGTAGCTTCCGCGGTGGGCGCGACCTGCGCGACGGCGCTGTTGAGCATGGCGGCATAGTTATCGTCATCGGGATTCGACTGCTTCAGTGCGGTGTATGCGGTGAGGATATCGTCGGCCGCGTCCTTCGCGGCGGCGGTGGTCTCCTCGGTGACGGCGGAGCTGGTGTTGCCGTCGGCATCGGTGTTTTCAACCTTCTCGGCGTTCACAAGATAGTAGCTGAAGGCGAACTTGTCCTGCGCGCCGTCGAAGCTCCGGTAGTGCTCCTCAAGCTCCGCATCGGTATACTCGAGGGAGGCTGCGTACTCGGTGGACACCTTGTTGGCAAGCGCGCTCTTCAGCGCCATCTCGCGCACTATGGCGCTGGTGACGCCGGTGCCGTAGTTTGCGGAGAAGTACTTGTCGCCGGAGGCATAGCCGCCTTCGCGGGCGCTGCTGTCGAGAGTTGCGATGCTGTCGTCAACCTCGGCGATCTCCTCGTCTGTGAGCGTGACGCCGTTGGCATCCGCCCATGCGCACAGCGCGGTCATCTGGCTGAGCTCACTGCGCGCCTCATCCATGAAGTAGTCGCGCCAAGTGCGCCCGTCGTCATACATGGGGCACTCCTGCTGCTTCAGACCCGCGATACCGGTGGAGGTGTCGAGACCGAAGATGCTGGCATAGCTGCCGTAGTTCTGGATCCAGTTATAGTATCTGTTGGCATACAAATAGCTCACCTCTGCGGGGCTGTAATTGGAGTCCCCAACGGAGATGGCGGTGGTATGAGTATAGAGGAAGCTGGAATTGAGGAAAATAATAAGGGCGATGAGCAGGATAACGCCTATCGTTCCAAGAGTCCAGCGGCGGTTGCTCTTGGCCTTTTTCTTCGCCGCTTCCTGTTCGGCGAGAGTCTTTTTGTCGGTGCCTGCCTCGCGGGCTGCCTGACGCTGTTTCTTTTCAGTTGATGCGCTCATTGCAATGTCATCCTTTTTTGTTACGTTTACGCCTGCTGTTCACAGGTTTTTTTATTATAACTCAAACGATTGCGAGTTTCAAGCCAATTTGCAGGAATTCACAGTTAATTTATGATATACAAACCGCGTTGCCGGAAAAATTTTTGTCATATGTCAGGCCGTCCCCGAATACAATATAGATATCGACTATACAACAGGAGGTATCACAGCATGGAAACTGACATCGACGACATGATCTTCGGCGACCACAATCCCGGTCCGAGTAGGAGATAAGGCCCGGCATGGATAGTGAAAATATTACGAGCCTGCCGTGATGCGCGTTCATCACAGCAGGCTCGTGATCATTTATTCCGCATCCGGCTCGGCGGCCGCGGGGGCGTCCGGTGCGTCCTTCATAAACATCCGCTGCAGTTGGCCGATTATCGCGCCGGAGAGCACGACGGTCAGAAGCGAGTAGGCGATGCGGCGCAGGGGGATATAGCTCAGCGACGCGAGCAGAACCACAATGTCCGCCGCGAGGTAGACCCACTGCACATTGCAGTGCAGCAGCTTACCCACGGACATCGCAAGCGCGTCATCCCCGCCGGGGGCGCCGCCCGCAAGCACACATATTCCGACTCCGCCGCCGACGAATATCGCGCCGACCACCGCCGCGAGCAGCGGCATTTCGGCGATGCCCGTCCAGAGCCGCGGGAAGCGCTCAAGTATCGCGTAGAACGCGGAGAAGGACAGGCTTGCCACGCCCGAACGGACGATGAAGCTCCAGCCGAGGACGCGCAGGCCAAGCACATAGCAGGCCGCGTTCATTACAAGCGAGGATATCGACGGTGAGAGGCCGAACCAGTGGTCAAACAGCAGGATCAGGCCGAGGACTCCGCCCTCGGTGACGCCGGACTGCGAATGGATATTATAAAGCCCGAAGGCGAGGATAAAGCTGCCGGAGAGCAGCATTATCCAGCTTTTGCGGTCAATATCACGGAAAATGCGGGAAATGCGGGAGGACAAAATAACAAACCCTTTCTAAAATGTGATGCGGGCTCAGTCCGCCGCCTTCATCGAGAGGTAGGCGTTTATAAACCCGTCCAGATCGCCGTCCATGACGTTCTGGATGTTGCCGTTTTCATACTCGGTGCGCTGATCCTTGACGAGCTGATACGGCATGAAAACATAGGAGCGGATGGCGCTGCCGAAGTCGATCTTCATCTGCACGCCCTTGATGTCACTTATCTTTTCAAGGTGCTCACGCTCCTTGATCTCCGCGAGCTTGGAGCGAAGCATCTCCTTGCAGTTTTCGAGGTTCTGGAAGTGGCTGCGCTCGACCTGACTGGAGACGACGATGCCAGTGGGGATATGGGTCAGGCGGACGGCGGACGAGGTCTTGTTGACCTTCTGGCCGCCTGCGCCGGAGGAACGGTAGACGTCCATCTTGATATCCTCGTCGCGCAGTTCGATCTCCTTATTGTCGGTTATCTCCGGCATTATCTCGACTGCGGCGAAGCTGGTCTGACGGCGGCCGGACGCGTCGAACGGAGAGATGCGGACAAGGCGATGCACACCGTGCTCGCTCTTGAGGAAGCCGTAGGCGTTGTCGCCCTCGATCTTGATAGTCGCGGACTTGATGCCGGCCTCGTCGCCGTCCTGATAATCCATGACGGTGTACTTATAGCCGTGGCGCTCCGCCCAGCGGACATACATGCGGTAAAGCATGGACGCCCAGTCCTGCGCCTCCGTGCCGCCCGCGCCGGGATGCAGCGTCAGAAGCGCGTTGTTCGCGTCGTATTCGCCGGTGAGCAGCGTTCCGAGGCGCATGGACTCCGCCTTCTCGGCGAAGTTCTTATATTCGCTCGCCAGCTCTTCGAGCATGGAGTCGTCGTCCTCCTCGATGGCCATCTCGCACATGGTGTACATGTCGTCCCACGCGGTGCAGAGCTTTTGATAGTTCTCGCATTTGTTCTTGAGCGTTTTCAGCCGCTTCTGAACCTTCTGGGAGTTCTCGACGTCGTTCCAGAAATCAGGGCGCTCGCTGGCGGCCTCCAGCTCTTCTATCTCCTTCTGCACCGCCTCAAGCTTCAGCGCGCCACGCAGAACCTCAAGCGTCGGCTTCGCGGCGTTAAGCTTTGACTTATATTCTTCAAATTCAAGCATAGGCATAGTATTTCAGCTACCTTCTAAAAATAATTAACTATGATATTATATACAAAATTCCGCAACTTGTAAATGAGTTTTTTTATCAGCATTTTTAGCGTGTAAACTTGCTTCTTGCGCTTCCATTCCGCGGTGGTTTATGTTATAGTGTATCTGAATGTAAAGATGCGGCTTTCACCGTAAAGACAAAATGAAAAAAGACAGAGGAGAAATAACGCGATGATTTCACACGGCAAAGAGATCAAGGTGTTCACCGGCAACTCCAACCCTGAGCTTGCGCGCAATATCTGCGCCCAGCTTTACCAGAACCTCGGCAACTCCACCGTATCCCAGTTTGCGGACGGCGAGTGCTCGATTTCTGTGTTTGAGCCGGTGCGCGGCAAGGATGTTTTTATCGTTCAGTCCACCTGCGGTCCCGTAAACGACAATCTTATGGAACTGCTTATTATGATCGACGCTATGCGCCGCGCCTCCGCGGGACGCATCACCGCCGTTATCCCTTACTTCGGCTACGCGCGTCAGGACCGCAAGGCCAAGAGCCGCGACCCCATCTCCGCGAAGCTCGTTGCAAACCTCATCACCGCCGCCGGCGCTGACAGAGTCCTCACGATGGATCTGCACGCAGCTCAGATTCAGGGCTTCTTCGATATCCCCGTCGACAACCTCATGGGCGCGCACCTCTTCTCCAAGCACTATGTCAAGATGTTCGGCAAGGGCAACGAGGATCTCATGGTTGTCTCGCCCGACGTCGGCAGCACCGCCCGCGCCCGCGCCTTCTCCATGAAGCTCGGCGTGAACATGGCCATCGTTGACAAGCGCCGCGAGAAGGCGAACCAGTCCGAGGTTATGAACATCATCGGCAACGTCGAGGGCAAGACCTGCATCCTGCTCGACGATATCGTCGACACCGCCGGCTCCCTCTGCGGCGCAGCGAAGGCCATCAAGGAGATTGGCGGTGCGAAGGAGGTCTACGCCTGCGCGACTCACGGCGTTCTCTCCGGCCCCGCTCTTGAGCGTATCGAGAACAGCTGCATCAAGGAAATGCTCTTCCTCGACACCATCCCCTACCCCGCGGACAAGCCCAAGCTCGACAAGATCAGCTATCTGTCCACCGCTCCCGTATTCGCGGAAGCAATCCGCAGAATTTACGAGGAAGTCTCCATCTCCAATCTGTTCGATTAATCTTTTATTTCAGAGGTAAACCATGCTTTTCAAGCGTTCAGGCGGTATAAGCTGGCTTGTCGTGTTCCTCGGCAATCCCGGCACAAAATACGAAATGACCCGTCATAACGCAGGCTTCATGGCCGGAGACGCCATGGCCAAGGCGCAGGGAGCGGCGATAAACCGCTCCCGCTTCAAGGCGCTGACCGGCACCTGCGATATCGGCGGCGAGACCGTCATGCTTATGAAGCCGCAGACATTTATGAATCTGTCCGGCGAGGCAGTGGCTCAGGCGGTGAGCTTTTATAAGCTCGCGCCGGATCACGTCATCGTCGTCTCGGACGAGGTCGCTCTGCCGATAGGGAAGCTCCGCATACGCACAAAGGGCTCCGCCGGCGGGCACAACGGACTTAAAAATATCATCGCGCTGCTCGGCACCGATCAGTTCCCTAGGATCCGTATCGGCGTCGGCGCCGCACCGCACCCTGATTACGACATGGCCGACTGGGTGCTGTCCAGCTTCAAGGGCAAAGACGCGGAGGACATTCTCGCCGCAGCCGCACGCGCGGCCGAGGCTGTCGAATGCTACATCACCAAGGGCGCAGATCGCGCCATGAACCTATATAATTGAAAGTTTGACGGCAGAGGTTTACCCTGCCGTCAATTCAAAAAGGAGGCCGCCATGAAGAAAAACTGTATTGCCATGCTGCTGGCAGGCGGGCAGGGTTCGAGACTCTACGCGCTGACCCAGAACGTGGCAAAGCCCAGCGTTCCATTCGGCGGAAAGTACCGCATAATCGACTTTCCGCTCTCCAACTGCGCAAACTCCGGTATTGACACTGTCGGCGTACTGACCCAGTACCGCCCGCTCCAGCTCAACAGCTACATAGGCAACGGTCAGCCGTGGGATCTTGACGTGTCCGACGGCGG
>OIXH01003884.1_pt1 | contig 12740 bp, 8 predicted proteins | sample 1587741 | NCBI WGS metagenome assembly OIXH01 (sample SAMEA3888916, study PRJEB22519) | human gut metagenome | biome: human gut; feature: human-associated habitat; material: faeces | place: Denmark | collected 2011 | reverse complement strand
TCCAGAACCTCATATCGATTAGCAGCTGTTTCCGAAGCGGTGCTGTCTTTTTCGGATCTGCAAAGATTCGCTGTACTTTGGCAATATCAAATCGCAGTTCCGGATACAAAGATAGTTGGTCACAATCTTCCGCAAATGCACCGTAAATAAAATCGAGTGCGGTTGTTAAATGCTCTGCACAAAGGGCATACAGCTCATATGATCGAGGAGTCCAGCCTTTAATGGTATAATTCTGTTTCCAGTCAAACAGCGGAGGCGGTGTATACTGCGTGATCAGCCAGAATGCTTCCCATGCAAAGCTGTACTGCTCGATAAAATACTTTTTCCCGATCATGTTTAACAATTTCGAACCCTTTAATCCGGGAGACACATTTAACGGCAGAATTTCTGCTTTCTGCAAGGTTTTTATTGTTGCATTCCATTCTCTGGGCTGTATTGTATCATCTATGGAACGATTCTGTGCGTCAATCAGCTGAAAAATCGCTTTCATGATCTCACCAATTTCGACACCATGCAATTTTTGCGTATAGCCTGCAAATTCCTTCTTTTTCGTGGGTTCTCTAAAGCAATCTTCACAAAGATGTGCAAGATTAACGTGTTCTTGCTTAGTCATCTTCAAATCGCCGAACTGCTTGAAACCATTGATCAATGCATACGGGTCGAATAAACGGTGACCATCGGTCAGTTCGATATCACCATTGTCATTGTACCATTTTATGATTTCTGAAAATAATTTGCAGTCTTCTGCTACGTTTCTCTGCTGAAATAACGTTTTGTTGGGTTTCAGTAAGGATTTCACATCTGCTGCACTCTGTATATTACTACACCGTACTTTTCCGGATAACAGCATAAACATCATAAAAGGTTCTACCTTTTTTAATATGCGATCCTGGCGGATCGTGTTCCGCACGGCAGCAATCTGTTGGATTTCATTCAAGGTATAGTCTCGAGGGTATATCGCAATGTGGCAATGCATTGAACAGCGTGTCATCATATCAATAATACACTGGGTCTGATTTGCAGTAGATATCTCCTCGCTCATGGCATAAGTTTCATACTGCTGGCTCTGCTTATTGTGCTCGTCCAGGTGCTTTCGAATAGCTTGCAGTTCCAAGTGGGCATAATTTCGGCGCCTCATTGCGAATGCAACTTCGTGATAGCTCTTTACCGATGTGTCCCAGGGAGACGGAAACAAGAGCTTTTCCGTGTGATATGCAGCCGGTTCATCTAAAAAGTATCCATTACTATCGAATAAGAATCCCGAATCTGCAATCGCGTAAATCAGCAGCTGGAAAACATCTTGAAATTCTTCGAGGGGTTCACGCTGGCCTTTCGGCCAAATTTTTGTATGCAGTCTATCCTGGAGGTTTTCCAGGTAATCGCAGCATTTATTTATCAGCTCAATTCGATTGTCGCCATAAACCTCGTAATGAAGGGCGGCGTTTCGCACCCTTATCAAAAAGTCGTAAGCCTGTGTTTTATTTTTCTGTTTATCCGCGACATATTCCGGTGCTGGATCGAACATAGTATTCGCCTCCTTACAGTTCGGTGCTTTTCGGAAAAACGTCAAGTTTTCTCGGTGATATTTTTTAGGAAAGAAATGCGATAATAAGAACAGAAAGGACGTGTAAGTATGAAAAACAACACAACAAAAACCGTTTTCGCAACTCGTATTGCAAAATCGATTGCAGCCGGCCAGGCAGACTGCGTAATCCCGCTCGGTACGGCAGAACTGAGGACAAAGTACAACCGCAAGTTCCTTAAATATATTAAGGTGGACGAGCTGTTTGATCTGTGCGGCGGCAGCGTGACCACGGCTTATGATATTACGGTTGACGGCTTTGCGTTCTGGGCAGGTGTGCAGGCAACGGAGCTCAACGGCTATCTGTACCGCCACCGCCTGCTGGCATTGTGCCGTCCGGACGGCTGCCGCGTATATGCGATTCCGGTTCCGCTGCTGGAGCGCAAATTCACGCTGCCGAATATTGCACTGGCAGACGGTGAGATGGAAACGTACCGCCTGATTGCAGACCACATTACGCCCACGTCCGCGGAGTATACGGTTCGGCTTTTGCACCCGGCTAAGGACGCGGTAAAGAGCAACCGGGCAGAGTGGCGGAACGAGGCGCTGGATCAGGAGAAGCTGGGCGCATTGTTGAAACAGCATGCCGGGTGGCTGTTCCCCGTCATTACAGCGGCTCTCGATGTGCAGTTCCGGAGTTTTCGGCCCGGTGACGATGTTCCTATTTTTATATACAATTTTACGATGAAAAAGGCCGCAATGCAAGTCGAACAAGAATTTTCCGCAGCATTAGGTGCACTAAACCTAACGGTTGAAGAACCTGCCTGCAGTTCGATTCCCGCTGAGATCATCGTGCAGGACGGTGCGGATCTTAATGACTGGGCAGGCTGCCGGGATCGAATTGTGATCCTACGGACAGCGACCGGTACCGTACTTAGGCCGCTACTGGATAAGCTGGATGACTACCATCGCCAGAACTGCTTTGGCGGCGTGCTGCCGCAGCGTCTGAGTACCGTGCCGATTGTTCGCAGCAGAACAATTTTCGACCGTGCCGATACGGTCGATATCGAACTGCCGCCTGCAATCGAGTGCCTGACCGAGGAAGATCTTGATCTGCTTCGCATTGCAGTGGCTCGCACGCTGAAAAAAGCAATGCCTGCGAAGTACGTCGGCGCTGGAGCAGCACGATGAACAGCCGCGCGGGCTATCGCCTGAATGCTTTTGCTGTGTGGCGGAAAGCTGTGATCCAGATTTTTCTGGAGATAAACTTTCCTTCCGGCGGCACAGCACAAAGCGCTGCTTGCGACGGCTGGGGGCAGTCGCAGGAATCTCAGCTGCGTGCGGAGGAGGAGCGCGAGAAGACGCTGCGGAAGGCGCTCGAGCTGCTCGGTGATCAGAGTCGCTTTAAGGACGAAATCATCAAGAAGCCGGCGACCGCTGAGGAAGCGACGCACCTGCTTGATGACGAGCAGACGGCGGTGGCTTTCCGATACACGCCGTCAAGGGGTCTGGAAACGGGAAAGCGTTTTCTAATCTTTTCCAACGCTTCTCTGCTTCGCTTGCTAACCCGAGTCGGCTTGGACGATACGCTGTATGACGCGTGTAAAAAGCGCGCCGCTGCTGCCGGCTTGCTGGCTCGGCAATCCAAGCCGGTCAAGTTCGGACAGGCGCAGTTTAACGGATTCTGGGTTCTGGACGAAAAGTTGTAAGGTTTGTAGGTTTCTTGGTTTTTTGAGATTTAAAGGAGGAAAAAGTATGAATCATATTGAGAATAAGATTGCCGGCGAGGCGCTGGCGAAATTGGGGATTGCAAACCTGCGTCCCCAGCAGAAGGCGCCGATGGAAGCAATCTTCAGCAACCGCGACGTTATTGTCCTTATGCCCACTTCGGGCGGCAAATCTTTGCTGTACCAGCTGCCGGCGGTGATGGATGATGAGGGTAAGCTGACGCTTGTCCTCTCGCCGCTGAAGGCGCTGCAGCTCGATCAGGTCAAGGCACTTTGCAGCAAGGGGATTCGCGCGGCTGTGCTGAACAGCGATCTGTCGCCGTCCGAGCACCATGCGGTCTTGGCTGACATGACGGCGCATGGTGGTCTGCTTTACCTCGCGCCGGAGCAGCTGCAAAATCCAGCGGTTGTCAAAGCACTGCACTCTGCGGATCTCCGCCGGATTGCCGTAGACGAGGCCCATATTCTTCCGCAGAGCAAGGACGACTTTCGCAAGGCCTATGGCGCAATCGGAGGCTTTATCCGGGCGCTCCCACAGCGTCCGCAGGTGCTTGCGTTGACCGCGACCGCCACCCGCAAGGATGTTGCCCGAATTCGCAAGTCACTCGGCATTCCGGACGCAGACCTGTTCCGCACGCCCATGCGCCGCGACAATCTGCACATTGCTATCAAGTGCCTTGCAAGCGGTAAATCCGGCAAGCGGAAACGGAAGCTATCCGCCGAGACTGCGCTGTTCCATGCAGTCGAGCGGGCGCTGAAAAAATGGAACAATAAGGGTGCAGTCATCATATATTGCCCGACCGTAAAGCGGGTAAAACACCTGTATAAATGGCTGAAGGCGCGCGACTATCCGGTCGGCAAGTACCACGGCAAAATGAAACGTGCCAAGCGCTCGGCGGAGCAGGCGGCATTCATGTCCAGGAAAAAGCCTGTGATGGTGTCAACGAATGCATTTGGGTTGGGGATTGACAAGCCGGATGTCCGCCTGATCATTCACGCCGGCCTGCCGCTTTCGATGGACGGCTACGTTCAGGAGGTCGGCCGCGCCGGCCGTGACGGCGGCGAAGGCTACTGCCTGACCTTCTACAGTTACAAGGATATTCAGAAACTCGAAAAGTTCATGCAGGGCAAGCCTATCGCCGAACAGGAGATCGGCAAACTGCTGCTGCTGGAGACGGTGTCGTACGCCGAGAGTTCGATGTGCCGCCGCAAGACGCTGCTGCACTACTTCGGCGAGGAGTATACGGAGGAGAACTGCGGCAACTGCGACAACTGCCGCAATCCGCGGCCCAAGATCGACGCCAAGGCCGCGCTGAAGATGCTGCTGGAGGCTCTGCGCGACATCGGCGACAAGTTTAAGGGCGACTATCTGGTGAATGTGCTGACGGGCAAGACCACGGCGCTGATAAAGAGCTACGGACACAACAAGAGCAAGTGGTTCGGCGCAGGCGCCGAGCACGACGCCAGCTTCTGGGGCGCCGTCCTGCGTCAGGCGCTCATCCTCGGACTGGTGGACAAGAATATCGAGAATTACGGACTGATCTCGGTGAACCGCAAGGGCGAGAATTTCATCGCCATGCCGTTCCCCGTGACCGTGACGCTCGACCACAATTACGACGAGGAGGAGCGGGAGGCCGAGGCCGTGGCCCCGATGGGCAAGGGCGGCGCGGCGGACGAGGAGCTGTTCTCGATGCTCAAGGACCTGCGCAAGAAGGTCGCCAAGCAGCACGGGCTGCCGCCGTTCGTCATCTTTCAGGACCCGTCGCTCGAAGATATGGCCGTGCAGTACCCCATCACCCTCGAAGAGATGCAGAACATTACCGGTGTCGGCGTGGGCAAGGCCCGCAAGTTCGGCGAGGAGTTCATCAAGCTGATCAAGGCCTACGTCGAGGAGAAGGAGATCATCCGTCCGCAGGACATGATCGTCAAGTCGGTCGGCAACAAGTCGGGCAACAAGATCTTCATCATCCAGTCGATCGACCGGAAGATGGATTTCGAGGACATCGCCCGTGCCAAGGATCTCGATTTCGACGAGCTGCTGACCGAGATCGAGGGAATCGTCAATTCGGGCACGAAGCTCGACATCTCCTATTACCTCCGGGAGTTTATGGACGAGGACAAGATCGAGGACATTTACCTCTATTTCAAGGAGGACGCCGAGAGCGACTCGCTCGATGCGGCCATCGACGAACTGGGGGCCGACTATACCGAGGAGGAGATACGTCTGGTGCGTATCAAATTCATGTGCGAGCAGGGTAACTGACGCCCTGTACCGACCTGCTGTCCCGCGGCTGTTGCGTCACTGTTCCGAGCAATGGACTAACTTAACAAATATGCCTATGAACAAAAAGACTTTTACTGTTGCCGTGATTTTCCTGATTGTGACGCTCGTGTGGCTCGGTGTCAATATATTCTGGGCTTTGTCGAACAAGAACTGTATTTTCGACCTGATCGTGGCGGTGCTGTTTGCACTGGCCGGCGCGGGTATGGTGTATAATGAATGCCACAAGCGCAAGTGCAGGCACCTCGACGAGGTGAACAGGCACCAGATTCCTTGACGGGGCGCTTTACAGTTGTTTCAGAGCGTGGAGACCGTGTTTTCCGGCAGGGCGACGCAGCCGTTTTGTGGCGTATGGCGCGCGGGGAAGAGGAAGATCGGTGCGCGCGGGTCCGTGCTGCGATTTGTGCTGCGGTTTGTGCTGCGGTTTTGCGTGCGGTTTTGTATGCCGGTCCGTGCGGCGCGGCGGTTGCGGAGGCCGGCGCCCGGAGTCGGAAACGTGTAAAATAAGGAGTGATATGAGGAAAACGAATGTTATGCAGATCGTCCGTCTCGTGATGATGATCGCGGCGGTCGCGGGCGTGATTTACGCGCTGGAGTATATGGAACGGGGCATTGCCGTCTGGTTCTGGATTACGCTGCTGGGCGTGGGTTTCGTGGGCTTGCTCTACACGTTCCGCCTGACGCAGCGCCGCGTGCGGCTCGAACGCCGGGCCAAGGAGCGGCAGGAGAAGAAGAAATCGCGCAGACAGAAGCGCTGAGAGTTATCCGCCGGACATTGGCCCGGCGGATTTTTTTTTGAGAGGGCTGAGGCGAAGGGGACGCCTTCATTGCGCAGGCCGCGGCCAAATCCCGGCCGGAGGATTTCGCCGTAGTGATCGGCGGCAAAGCCGTGGGCGGCATCGGGTTTGCGCCGGAGACGGATGTCGGGCGGTTCAACGCCGGAATCGGCTGTTGGATCGGGGCTTCGTACCGGGGACGGGCGTTATGACCGCCGCCGTGGCGCGGGCCGCGGAGCGGGTTTTCGCAAATACCCCGATAATTCGTATCTTTGCCGCCGCATACGCCTCGAATCCCGCTTCGCAGCGGGTGCTGGCCGAAGCCGGATTCCGTTTCGTGAGGACGATGCACCGCGCTTTTGTCGGGGACGGAGCGTTCGGGAACGGCTGTTATTATGAATTGCTGAAATAGAATGAGTGAAGTAAGGGCTAAAAAGGCGCTGGGCCAGCATTTTCTGGTCGATCTGAATATCGCGCGCAAAATCTGCGACTCGCTTTCGGGCGGAGAGATCCGGCTGCGGACAGCTCCTGCTGTTGCCGCTGTTGCCGCTCTTCCCGGAGCGGACGGGCCGGCTGCGGCTGGGAGGGGACCGGAGGAGCCGGAGACGGCCGTAATCGTCGCAGCGAAAAGAGGGACCGGAAACGCTGCCGAGACGGGTGCAGCGGCTGCAACCGGGGATGCCGCAGTCGCAGTCGATGGCCGGACGGCGGAAATTGCCGCCGGGCGGGGTGTCGCGGCGGGTGCCGGGCGGGATGTTGCGCAGGAGACAGGGCCGGAGGGTGTGTCGGGTATAGAGCCGGATGTTACGCCGGATGCCGGGCAGGGGACGAAAGCCGCCGGGCGCTGCGACGTGCTGGAGGTCGGGTGCGGCATGGGCGTGCTGACGCAGTTTCTGCTCAGGCGCGACGACATCGTCACCTACGGGGCCGAAATCGACCCGGAAAGCGTCGAATACCTGCATGCGCATTACCCCGAATTCACGCCGCGCCTGATGGAAGGCGACTTCCTGAAGATGAACCTGCGCGAACTGTTTCCCGGAGGGCTGAAGATCATCGGCAATTTTCCCTACAATATCTCTTCGCAGATATTCTTCAAGGTGCTGGAGAACCGCGATCTGGTGCCTGAATGCGTCGGCATGATCCAGAAGGAGGTCGCCGTGCGGCTGGCCGAACCTCCCGGCTCGAAGGAGTACGGCATCCTTTCGGTGCTTTTGCAGGCGTGGTACGATATCGAATATCTTTTTACGGTCAATGAGACGGTTTTCAATCCGCCGCCCAAGGTCAAGAGCGCGGTGATCCGCCTGCGCCGCAACGGCGTCGAGCGGCTCGCCTGCGACGAAACGCTGTTCGTGAAGGTCGTGAAAGCCTCCTTCGGACAGCGGCGCAAGATGATCCGCAACTCGCTGCGGTCGGTATTCGGCAATTTCGGCGGCGCGGAGCATCCTTTCTTCACGCAGCGCGCCGAGCAGCTTTCGGTCGCCGACTTCGTGGAGCTGACCGACTGGGTCGCGGCGAACAGAACGTAGCCGTTCGGAGTCCGTGCGCCGTGCATGATGCGTCTGCGGTCATACGTTGTGCGGTCGTACGCCTGCGACCATGTGTCTGCATTGAAACCAAAAGCATCCCGTTGAGGGATGCTTTTTTGTTGCCGGTTCCGTATGGCCGGGGCTTCCGCTTACTGTTCTGTCTATGCGCTGCTGCGGCCGCCGGGGTGAAATTCCGCTGCGCGTCACTGGCGATCCGCCTTTTCTTCCGCGGCCTGCCGCTCCTCCGGGGCGGGGTTACCTGCGATGACGGTCACCAGATCCTCGCGCGCGAGGTATTTCTGCGCCAGACGCTGTACGTCGGCGGGCGTCATGGCCTGTATGCGGCGGATGTTTTCGCCGATGACGGTGTGGTCCCGGCCGCAGAGGATGTTTTCGATCGTGACGTCGGCGATGCCGAACGGGCCGTCGAGAATGCGCATCATCTCGCCGATCATGATGTTCTTGACCAGCAAAAGCTCCTTGTCGGGCATCGGTTCCGTGCGCAGCCGTTCGATTTCAGCGTAGATCTCCCGCAGGGCGTCGCGTGTGACGTCGGTGCCGACCTGCGTTGCGACGGCGAAGTAGCCCGCCTGTTCGAAATTGACCATGGCGGCCACCACGCCGTAGGTGTAGCCGCGCTCTTCGCGCAGGTTCTGCATCAGGCGCGATCCGAAGTAGCCGCCCAGCGCCGATGCCACGACCTGCATGCCCAAGAAGTCGGGATGCTGGCGCGGAAAGAGCATGCGTCCGATGCGGATCGAAGACTGCACGGCGCCGGGGTGTTCGACGAAGGCTTCGTGCCGGGTTACGGGCGCCGGAAACGGCGTCCCGGTTTCGGACTCCGACCGCGGCAGCCGTTCCGCGAGGGCGGCCACGGCTTCCCGTTCCTGCTCGCCGATGCGTCCGCTGCACACCACGAAGCCGTTGGCGGCCGTGTAATGGCGGGCGTAGAATTCCGCGACGTCGGCCCGTGTCAGGCGGTCGTAATCGTTTTCGTCGGCCGAAATGCCGTAGGGGTGTTCGGGACCGAACATCGTCCGGGCGAACGCTTCGCGGGCTTCGACGTCCACTTTCGTGCGCTCGATGGCCAGCCGCTGTTTGCGCTTGGCGCAGTAGGTGCGCAGCTCCTCCTCCGGAAATGTCGGATGCAGGAGCACCTGCTCGGCCACGGCCAGCGTCTGTCCGAAGAATTTGGAGAGCGTGCAGAAGCTGATATAGGCGTAGTCCCGGTCGATGTTGACGTCGAAATAGGAGCCGTAATAGTCGAGCTGTTCGGCGATCTGCTGCGCCGTCATGTCGCGCGTGCCTTCCGCGAGCATGTTCGCCGCGGCCGATGCCGAGAAGGGAACCCGCTGCACGGCCGATCCGGCGCGGAACACGAAGGTGATGCGCAGCACTTCGAAGTCGTCCGAGGCGAGCGTGTAGAGCGTGGCGCCGTTGGAGAGCGTCGTCTTTTCGGCCTGCGGGACCTCGACGGTCGCGGGTATTACGAGAGGCGGTTGTGTCATTTGCTTGCTTTGTAAATGAGGGTGGAACAGTTTTCGGGCCGGAACGTGCGGCGGCTGAAGTCGATGATGTCGTCGGTAGTGACGGCCCGGTAGGCCGCAACCTCGCGGTTGACGAGCGGCAGGTCGCCCAGCATCTCGTAGAAGCCGAGGTTCATCGCCTTGTTCATTACGTTCAGTTCGCCGAAGAGCGTGTTGGCTTCGAACTTGTTTTTGACCTTCTCGACCTCGTAATCCGTCGCAGGCCGGGTCCGGAGCGCTTCGATTTCGGCGCGGAAGGCCGCTTCGGCCTGTTCGGGTGTCGTCTCCGGCAGGAGCTGGCCCGTGAAGACGAAGAGTCCGGGATCGACGTCGCCCGAAATGTAGGCGTTCACCGACGAGAACAGCCGCTGCTCCTTGACCAGATGCGTGTAGAGCCGCGCCGAGTCGCCGCCGGCCAGCAGGTCCGACACGAGATCGGCGATGTAGAAGTCGGGCGAGGTGCGTCCGCCCATGTGGAAGGCCAGCGAAACCGTCGTGGCGGGGACGTCGCGCTCGGCGACCTCGCGGCGCGGTGCGGTCTGGACCGGTTCCTGACGGATGTGGTCCGGGGCCGCAGGCCGGTTGGCGAGCGGCTCGAACCACTTTTCGGCCAGATCGAGCATCTTCTCTTCGTCGATGTCGGCCGAGATCGAAAGAATGGCGTTCGAAGGGCGGTAGTGGGCGCGGTAGAAGGCCTGCACCTCGTCGAGCGTCGCTTGGGCGATATGTTCGGGCGTCAGCCCGATGGTGGCCCAGCGGTAGGGGTGGACCTTGTAGGCCAGCGCCCGCAGCAGCATCGGCTGGTCGCCGTAGGGCTGGTTGAGGTAGCGCTGGCGGAACTCCTCGATCACCACGCGTTTCTCGGTTTCGAGTTTTTCGGGCGTGATGTCAAGCCCCTCCATGCGGTCGCTTTCGAGCCACAGGGCTGTCTCGACGTTGTCTTTCGGCAGGGTGATGTAGAAATCGGTATAGTCGTTGTTGGTGAAGGCGTTGTTGTCGCCGCAGGCCATCTGCACCGGCAGGTCGAAGTTGGGTATGCGGCGCGTGCCGCGGAACATGAGGTGTTCGAACAGATGCGCGAACCCCGTGCGTTCGGGATTTTCGTTGCGTGCGCCTACTTTATAGAGGATGTTTACCGCGGCGAGCTTCGAGACCGGGTCGCGGTTGACGACGACCGTGAGTCCGTTCGCCAGTATTTTCTTTTTGTATTCGATCATATGGCTGCAAAGATAGTAAAAAAGCGGCGGCAGGAATAGTAGTGACGCCTCATTTGTTTGATGGATTCTGTGACTATGAAGTTTGGGGATTGTGAATCCATAAATCCTGCCGCCGCATATGGCCCGGTGTGCTGCGGCAGGAAAACGGGAAGAGTGCTGCCGAATCTGTGGACCCTACGGCTCTGGTAAGCCTTCAATCCCACAAATTACAGCACGCACCCTTCGGGGTACGACGGATATTGCGGGATTGCAAAAAATTTACCAGATTTTAGGGTCCCAATACATCGTTGACATATGACGATATGTAAAGAACGAATTCGGGGAACAAAAGTAGAAAAATTTTCCCGATCTGCAATTGCACTGCCCGAACAACCCATCCGTTAAACCCGAATTTGCTCAATGCAGGCTGTTTTGCGTTATTTTGGCACGGCATGGAATGTGCGTCTGTTCTGGAGCCGGGAGACGCTCCCCGGAGGAGGCCCGGCGGAGCGCCGGAAAGTGTGCCGCCGTGGTAACGCGCTATGGGTAAACCGGTTTTGCAACTCCGTGATTTCCGCAGGTTTGTGTTAAAAAATTAACAACCTTGAGTGTTATTCCGCTAACACCCCGAATGGTAAAAATTCCTGATTTTTTGTTCTGAAATCGGACTGTTTTTTCCGCCGGATTTGCTATCTTTGCAACGCATTCTGTCCTGAATTCAGAAAACACACACAATATCATCTAAAATTTTAACAAAATGGCAGAAAAGAAATTTATCACGTGTGACGGTAATTACGCTGCGGCGCATGTTGCATACATGTTCTCGGAAGTTGCGGCGATTTACCCCATCACGCCCTCCTCGACCATGGCCGAACTCGTGGACGAGTGGGCTGCACAAGGTCGTAAAAATATTTTCGGCGAAACGGTGAAAGTCGTGGAGATGCAGTCCGAGGCGGGCGCCGCAGGCGCCGTGCACGGTTCGCTCCAGAGCGGCGCCCTCACTTCGACGTTTACCGCGTCGCAGGGCCTGCTGCTGATGATTCCGAATATGTACAAGATCTCCGGCGAGCTGCTTCCGGGCGTGTTCCACGTGTCGGCCCGCGCGCTGGCCGCGCAGTCGCTGTCTATTTTCGGCGACCATCAGGACGTCATGGCGACCCGTCAGACCGGATTCGCGATGATCGCCACCTCGTCCGTACAGGAGGTGATGGACCTCGCGGGCGTGGCGCACATCGTGGCGCTCAAGTCGCGCGTGCCGTTCCTGCACTTCTTCGACGGATTCCGCACCTCGCATGAGATCCAGAAGATCGAGCTGATCGACGAAGCCGCCCTGACGGCGATGCTCGACCGCGACGCGCTGAAGGCCTTCCGCCAGCGTGCGCTCAACCCCGAACACCCCGTGACGCGCGGTACGGCCCAGAACCCCGACATCTATTTCCAGACCCGCGAAGCCTCCAACCCCTTCTATGACGCCGTGCCCGACATGGTCGCAGACGCGATGCGCGAGATTTCGAAGATCACCGGCCGCGAGTACAAGCCTTTCGTATACTACGGAGCCGCGGACGCCGAGAACATCGTGATCGCGATGGGTTCGGTGACCGAGACCCTCAAGGAGACGGTCGATTACCTGAACGCCAAAGGCGGGAAGGTGGGTGTCGTGACCGTTCACCTCTACCGTCCCTTCTCGGTGAAATACATGATGGAGGTGTTGCCCGAAAGCGTGAAGCGCATCTGCGTGCTGGACCGCACCAAGGAGCCGGGAGCCAACGGCGATCCGCTCTACCTCGACGTGGTGGAGGCTTTCGCCACCTGCCCGTGCAAGAACAAGCCGCTCATCATCGGCGGCCGTTACGGTCTTTCGTCGAAGGACACCACGCCGGCGCAGATGCTGGCCGTGTTCACGAACCTCGCGGCCAACGAACCCAAGAACCAGTTCACGGTGGGTATCGTGGACGACGTGACGTTCCGTTCGCTGCCCGTGGGCGAGGAGATCTCGCTGGCCAAACCCGGCACGTTCGAAGCGCTCTTCTTCGGTCTGGGCGCCGACGGTACGGTGGGCGCCAACAAGAACTCGATCAAGATCATCGGCGGCACGACGAACAAATACTGTCAGGCATACTTCTCCTACGACTCGAAGAAATCGGGCGGTTACACCTCGTCGCACCTGCGTTTCGGCGACCTGCCCA
>OIXH01003873.1_pt1 | contig 12773 bp, 27 predicted proteins | sample 1587741 | NCBI WGS metagenome assembly OIXH01 (sample SAMEA3888916, study PRJEB22519) | human gut metagenome | biome: human gut; feature: human-associated habitat; material: faeces | place: Denmark | collected 2011 | reverse complement strand
TGAACTTAACTTCATTTTGGTGTCTTGTAATTTGTGCAAGAAATCTACGTGATGCTCCTACAATTGCTACGTTTATTACACCAAATTTTTGTATTGTCGGATGTGGCAGATTAATCATTGTGTCGTAAGTTTTACAAGTGTAAGGCTTTTCGTACAAGTCCATAAAGTCTTGCATATTTTTAATCTTATGACCAGATTGTGTAAGCCTTGCTGCACAAACCATCATTTTACCAGCGCTCGATATCGCTTCAGGGTTAAGAACTTTTACTTCAATTTTGTTCATAGATTAGACCTCTTATTACATTTTTGAGTAAACTCATATTCTGCTGCAATTGCTTCAATAAGTCGAGGGTCAATTTTGTCTTCTGGTGTTGCATTAAACAACTTGATTTGTATTCTTAAAAATGATGCAAGCAAACCTTTAGGTTGGTCACCACAGAGTTTAGCTAATTTAGCAGTTGCTTTTTGCTTTTGGTCATCGTCCAAATAGAAGTTAAACAAAGATTTCATTACATACCTCCTTCGACAGTCACCCACGGTTTGCAAGAGTTGATATATTCACAACTACCGCAAGAGTAACTATCATATTTTTTAAGAAATGGCATCTGTTCCCGTTTCATTTTGTCAATCATCTCTGCTGCATTTTGCAAGTCTTGCATAATTCCTGCATATGCTTCAAAATCAACATAACGTTTGTTAAGGTAAACAGGTTTGTTGTTTGCAAGTGCCATAAATGTTTCGTAGTAATAACCACCAGGGTCACAATTGTAAGTCGGGTCGTCTCCGTGAAATGCTCTCACAGCTTCGTAATAATTTTCTTGCGATACATTCTGTGACTTTGAACGCGAGAATTTACCAGTGGACAATAACTCAGGATATGCAAATTCGCTTTTAGGAATATCCATATAAGCAATTGTAATATTGTGCAAGGGAATATCGTATAGCATATGTACAAGGAATGCATACAGTTGTAACTGGCTGTTCATATCGAAGTCATCTTGTGTCTTAACTTTTGTGCTGAACTTATAGTCTACAATAGTTGCTTTGGTTTTGCCCAGTATCAACAAGTCTACAATACCTACAAGAGCATTATCTACATTCCAGCCAAGTTCTTGTAATTGTTCAACTGTAAGTTGCAATTTAACTTCTCGTTCAATTGTAAATGGTTCGTCCATATCATTACAAAGAAGTTGCTCATAATATGCACAACGCTTGATGATTGGATAAAAGTAATTGTGCCAAGACTTAATCTTGAAAAATTGTTTCAACTCTGTATACACCAACTCTGACGGAATTATTGTAGTATAATCAGGTATAAGTCCATCAGCAACAGTATCTCGCAATGTTCCTGCATTGTACAATACTTCGTGTGCCATTGTACCAAATGTAAGGTGAGGTGAAATAGGTTTGCAAGGTGGTGTATGCAAGATATAGTTATGTTCATATTTTGCCATACAATTTGCAAAACAGTTAAGACTTGAATTACTGTGCGCCATTAGTTTCCTCCGTATCTTCTTCATAAAACGGGCAATCACCATCATAATCGAAGTTATATGCTACACAGCCGCAGCCTTCTCCGTGCTCAGGCAACTCTTCGTCGGTTTTGTACATTGGACAACCTTCACAGCTCCAAGTATATTTGCCTGCACAATAACAGTGTGTACAAGTATCACAACGTTTATAATCATCAGTCATTACTTACTCTCCTTTTTATAACCAAGTTTAATAAGTTCTCTTGCAATAGCATCTACGTTCTTACTTATACTTTGACTTACACCGTAAATGTCAGAAATAATTGCGTTTATGTCGTTTACAAGTTCTGTTACTTCAGTTTTCTTTATTCGCATTATCAAGTTCCTCCTTTACATTTTGTACAATCTCGTCAATTTGACTTACAAGTTCTACAAATGTTGTTTTGTCAGACAATGACTTATCTTCACGATAGGATTGATGTTCTTTCTGTAGCTCCATCAATATTCTTACTGCAATAATATCATCTGCAACCCTTGTGATATAGCCACTATACATATCGATGAAAATTTGAAACAACATATCAGCATTATCGAGCATAATTATTCTCCTTTATATGTATTTCGTTTCCTCTTCCTTCCAAGATATTATTATACCACTATAGCTGTTAGTAACAGTGTACCCGAGTTCGCAGAGTTTCTGAATTGTTTCTTTTGGATATATAAAACCGTTTTCAAGTGCAAAAGATGTATATCCTTGTTTTGCAAATTTAGCTACACTTTTACAAACTTTGTTTACATCTTTATTAACTATTACATCTTTATCAATTGTCATTGCTCTTGCTTCTTTCGCTGTTAGCATTTTTGAGTTCCTCCAGTTCATGTTTTAATGACAAACACTCTAATATATACATATCCAACTTAGATTGCAATGCTTTGTTGTCATCTGTAAGTTCGTTGCACTGTTTTTCCAACGTGATTATTTTGCCATAACCTGCAACAACAAGGTCCATAGCTACTTCTTTTGCGTCCATGCCGTGACGGTCAAATGATTTAGATAATGTATACTGTAACTCTTCAAAGTCTTTTTTCATTACACTACCCACAATGATAGTTGAACTAAAATCATTGTTTGAACTTACTATGAAAAGTCTATTATCATCACACATTATAACTCGCCATCCTTGTGTTCTTGTTTAAGCCACTCAATGTGTCCATCTCTACATAACATCGTATTGCATTTTTCGAGGTCAGTATGTCCTGTACAACTTTCACAAGAATAGCACATAAGTCTCACGAACTCTTCGTCCGTTAATGTTTGCAACCATTCACGATTTGTCATCTTGCAAGGTACAAATATCAACGTGCCTTTTTTGATACAATCTTCGAGATAACACAATCTATCAATGTATTCGTGTTGCACTTCAGCCTTTGTATATCCGCCTGTTGTTAATGGCTTATAAGTATCATTTGTGTACAATGTTAGTGTCCTCCTTTACAAAGTTATAAATACTATTGTAACAGTCCATTGCATCATAATATTGGTCACTTAATGCTTTACAATTTCGTACATAACAATTATTACAAGGTTTTATCATTGCATACACTCGCAATATTTCGTCATCCTTCATTGTATACAATGCACTTGTCAACGTACGTTCAAGACGTCCTCGCATTGTTCTATTCATTAGGCTTAACCACCTCCAAAGTAGCAATTAGATTTGTCTGTTTTTTAGTTGTCAACGGGTCATAAATTTCTTGTTTATGGAACTTAATGTATGGCGCAAGTTCTGCAGCAAAGCTGCCTATAACTTGGTTCTTAGCATACTCTTCAGGTATACCATCGATTTGTATAATATTTTTGGCAAGTACTTTTCTGCGAAGTTCAAGTTGATAGCTTCTACTATACAACTCATTATATTCCGCTTTCAATTCATTAAATTTACAACGAAATTTTGTTTCTTCTTCAGCATTTTTCTCAAACCAAGCAATTTGACTTTCATATTCTCGTTTCCATTTACGAGCTTGATTTATTGCAGCTTGTTTGGCTTTGTATTCATACTCGTAACCTTCACAGTTTAGTTTGTACAATTTATAGTAGTAGTCTCTACTTTTCAGCATCAGCTTATATTCTTCTTCTGTTTTACCACCAAACAAGTGGATAAACCAATCTTTGATTTTGCTCATGCTTCCTCCGTCTTATCTATGTCAAGGTCATACTGACTGCAATCAAGAAGTTCACCAACATACAATTCTGCAACTTGTTCTTCAGCATCATCGGGGCCATATGCACTCACTGTTGTAGTGCCGTGTATCGTCCACGTTACTTCAAATTCTCGTTTCTCCATTGCAAATATTCCTCCACATTTTCTATTAGTTGTACAACAGCATCAGCCTGCTCATTGTAATCGTTAATATATACGCCTGCAATAAGTACAAGTAGTTCACTTATACATAGTATAACTACTCCGCACACTCGTGCCCATATAAGCTCGCCTGCAATGAATATTGTAACTATTGCTGCTACAAAAGCAATAACTGCGAGTACGAACATTATGCGATAATACATTATTTGCTTTTCTAAATGTTTCAAATACTCTTTGTAGTTTTCTAGTACCTTATCCATTATTATCACCTCACTCAAAATATCGTTGCCAATATTGCAAATTATAACCTTCTTTTTCTAACTTTAACTTTATACGTTTTAACTGTCTTGCTGTTGCATTACTTATTGTATGAGTTCTAAACTCACGCAATAACTGGTCATATTGCCGAGGTCCAAGCATCTCAAGCAACACATCTCGTTCCTCAGTCTGTATCTGATTTAATACAACTTGTTCTTCTTTGTCATAGTCATCATACTCTTGCTGAATGTCTGGTATCATATCTACTACGGATAATGTATCATCCGATGTTTTAACTCGAGCGTCACTACTTACAAATGTTACATCGCGAGGCTCTTTACGTAACATTTGATATACACTATTTGTAAACGTACGTTTCAACAATGATTTATGTATGTAGTATCCTTTGTTATACAATTCACAAAGTTTACAAGAACATAACTGCAGCAAATCTTCATATGAATATCGTTTCCATCGCCGATGTTGTTCAGTTGCAAGATTATGCAGCAATGGTTGTAGAACTTCTAAAAGTATCGGCAATGATGGTTGACCATAACAAAAAATACCTTCTGGCATTGTTGTGCTAATTGATGATACAATATTGGTTACCATTACCGGCACGGTTATAGTATTGTAATCATCAATCTGACTTACGTGTGCATTTACAGTAATGAGATGCTTATTATTGTATGCTACAAAGCTGTACACTGTATCTACAAAAGCAAACTCTTTGCGAAGTTGCTTGGCAATATTGCAATCATTCAGGTTTATCCTCACACTGATGTTGTTCAGTTCCTGCCTCATAGTCAATCCCCCACTGATGTAATCGGTATACAATATCTGTAAATTTTGCATCACCGATTTTATCTTGCAATTGATACAATTCTTTACAAATATTTTGTATCTGCAATAAATACTTTCGTTTGGCGGTGTTTCTAACATTAGTACTTGCTGTCCAATCTAACATCGTATATACCTCGTTAGCTGCAAACCAGTTAACTAATCTTGTTAGCGATATTCGAGAACTTTTTATAGAATATTTATCAACAAGCGACAAATAATATGGGTTGTATATATTAACATTGTAACGCTGGCAAAGTTGTCTTTCTACTGAAGGTTTGTTGAATATATCAATTTCACCATTCTCACAAGCTTGCAATATTTTATCGCATACTTCAGATAAATTACCAAATTGGCTAAGTATCTGAACAGTGTCTGGTAACAAGTATATACTTACTTGCATATGTCACCTCAATCTGTAAATAGTACATTTTTGTAACTTTGCAGAAGTTTACTATTTACAATACTGTAAAATTTTGTAATTATCTTGCGCATTGTGCCATCCAAAAATTTGGAACACATTTTACCATACCAAGCAGGTACAATATATTTTGCACTTGCAATACTGCAAGCGATTGCCGCGAGAGTGTCTGTATCACCACCAACTTTTATTGATTTGTGCAAACAATCTACAAAGTTTTCACTGGCAAAGAATGTACTCAATGCCTGAGGCACAGTACCTTGGCAACTTTCATCAAAATGATAATTACCAAGCAAATCTATATACTCAGGTATATCATAGAATTGCTTTATTCGCTCATAAATCTCCTCGTTGGTATATTGTCTCATCGCCATCCATACAGCTAGTGCGGTAGCTTGAGCACCTTTAATACCTTCTGGGTGATTGTGTGTAGGCTCTGCAACAGCTTTTGCAAAGTCAAGAACCTCGGCCTCTGTATCTGCAATATATGCTACCGGACTTACTCGCATTGCTGCACCATTACCAAATGACATATACGGACTGTGGTCATCACCTTTAGCCCAAGCTCTGAAGCCTTCACCATAAGAAACATTGGGATAAAGGTCATACATTTTGAGTAATGCTCTCTCCATACCAACTTCAAGTGCAAACTTAAAACTTCCATATTGCTTATTTTTATCGAAGTTTTTCTTAGCATAAATACAAGCCATCATTGTTGCGAGAGTATGAATACTGTCATCAGTTATCCAACAACCTTTGAATGGTTGTATCTCGTGGTCAGCTTTGTAGTTATCAAACTCATATCTACTGCCACAAATATCTCCAATGATTGCTCCAAATGGTGCGTATGCGTTAAACATTATATTTCTCCTTTAGTAATTGGTATAATTCTCGATACTACAACTTCATATGTAGTATATGTAATAGGTTCTCCGTTTTCGTTAGGTTTAATGTACTGGCGTGATATAAGTCTACAAGAGAGTCTTTAGCCGCCGCAGTTAAGTATTTTGCAGCACCGCTCCATGCTACAGTAGGTATATGGTAGTGTCTATTGCCGTGGTCGATTTTTATCACGTTCTGTGCATGTGGTTTACCTGCTTTCTCGCAAGAGTATGTCTTAATGGCACAAGTACCTTGCAAGTGTACAAAGCTCATATCGTCCTCACTGGAATATGCAAGACGTATTTTGTCGAGGTGGCAGTGTATGCGGTTACGATTCTTGTCGCCTTCTTTCTCACAATAGCTGCGCACAGAACCTTCAACAGCCACGCGTTTCAGCCAGCTGAAGTCCTCTGACAATGTGGTATGATTATCTATTGTTACCGGCAATGTGACAGTCTTAGTTGCTAACTGCACCTCCAAGTATGATTGCTTGCGATTAGTGCCGGGAATTTGCTCAAATGGTTGTGTCAGGTGTCCTACACCAATAAATGTGTTTATCATTTTAGTTATCCTCTTTCTTACAATAATGTCTACAGCGTGTTACCGCCGGATAGTCGTCGTGTTTACATGTACAATAGCAGCGTATGATGTCTGGGTTGTCCTTAATCTTGCAATGTATGGCGTTGATGCATCCGTGGCACTTAGGCAGTGAGCATACGCGATACTTGCATGTGGGACACAGCGGTTTGTCTGATGATGTACCGAACAATACTTTAATTAGTCCCATGATTTTCCTCACACATGTGTTTGTAGCAGTCGCGGCCATAACCCAGTAATATGCTGCCAGCATCCGTAAGTATCTTGCCACATCTTTTGCAAATGCCGAGCCGAGTTATCAGCATGTGTTCTTGCAACGGGTGGTCTTTCTGCAAGAATGCGTTGAACATTATCCAGTGGTAGTGGTACCAGCGAGTGACAGATGGCTCACTCACAAGGTCGAACGTGCTATAACCGGGCATGTTGTAATATGCACCGATGAACCACTCTTTACCGTGTGTAGACACCGCGTATAGTTCCCACACATACACACCTGCGGCCTTTCTTACAATATAGTTGCATGGCTTCTGCTCGTGTGTCTCAGGTGTGGGGTCAAGCTGGAATGCCATAGTGTAGTCTGTGCAATATTCTTTAGTGAACTTATTTACGTCGTATATACGTATTGTTCTCATGATATTATCTCCTTACAATTATTTGTGCTCATAGAACGGGCACGGCTTGGTCTTGTCGGTGTCGAACTTAAAGTACGCGCACCCACACTGTGTCTTGCATGTGTCGCTCACACGCACCGGAGCGTCGAGTCTAACCTTGCAAGTCTTCTTGCACAGGCTGTACTCAGCCGGACACTGGTCGTATCTGCAACTGTCGCAGCGCGGCTGCCTGGGCCGTTTACGTCGAGGTGCTGCCATCGCTCTCCTCCTGCTTAGCGCGCATGAGCTGTTTAGCTACACGCACAAGCTCTTTCTGCTTGTACTCTTTGTCCTCTGCAAGCTGGGCCTCACGCGTGGTGTCATACCACTGCTTGTCACTTTTTGTCCACTGTTCCATTATCTTACCCGCGCCACTGCGTCGTGTGTACTTAAGGCTGAACAGGTCTATGTACAATGCATCCACAAGCGCCGGGTGGCTTTGTGCAAAGCCTGCCGGACGTGGACCGCGCGGGTCCTTGAGTGCACGCTCTGCGATGGTGCGATGTTCCTCGTTGAGGTATGTGTATCTGATTTTATCCATAGTAATATCCAGCTCCTTTAAGTGAAAGCGATACCTGCTCATTATCCAAGTATTGCTCAGTGTGGTCGGTTCTCTTTAGATGTGCCTCTGTTCTATGTGCAGGTACTTTGCCGAGGTACACAGCCTGTGTAGAGTTACAGTTAACATACCACTCGTATACCTTGTTTGGTGTTACAACAATGAACACTCCAATATGGAGGCCATTACCAGCATCAACCTCATACAATGCACCCATGCTGAATGTGTGACAGTTGTCGTATAATATGGTGAAGTTGTAATCACCACCATCGCGTGTGTTAAGCCACTCGTTCCAGTACGCGTATATGGTCTTCTTGCGTTGTGAGCATTTTTTGTATGCGTAGTTAGTGTCGTCCTTGTCTCTTTTTAACAAGTGTCTGCCGTAGCGCACGCGGAATGTGTGCCAGTATGACTCGAACATACTCTGGTCTTTATCATATATTTTCATGTTGTTTACCTCCGTATCTGTATGTTGTTATACTAGCTCCGTATAACATTTGTCAGCGAGCCTCTCATCGTCAGTCTTTGTATAATCTATGCTTGTATCCCACCAGTGGTAGTATGTCTTCCACGCAGGTACGCGACCGATGTATGTAGGTTTCTTATGGTCGTTGTCAATGTACCACTCGTATATCTTGTATTGTGTGATTACTGCGAACACAGTGATACGCATGCCGTATAGCCGACGGACGTATGTGCCAGCCAGTGTATAGCGATGACAATTAGCACTGATGACTGTCAGCCACTTGTCGTTAGGTGTAAGCAGCTTGTACCTCTGGTTGTACAGTGTATTGTAGTGTTGCTTGTTCTCTGATGCACGGATATATGCGAACTTATCGCCTGGTTTGTTAGGCTCAGTGTAGTAGCTATCAGGCGAGAGCTTCCTACCGTAATGTTGCAAATACGATGAGTAATACTGCCAGAATGTCTCGTAGTCCTTGCTTATTTTAACAGGGCAATCCATGGTGTTATCTCCTTATATAAATATATTTATGTACACCCGTTAAGGGCGACTCCGTTACAATGCTATGTAGCGGAGCCGTGATGGTGTGTTAGTCCTTGGTCTCAGCGAGCAAGGCGTCAAGCTTAGCTTGCAGCTTAGCAATCTTGCTAGCCGTGGCAGCAGCCTTTTGCTCAGCGGTCAGCGGGCCGCGAGGCGCGCGTTCCTTCTTTACAGCCTTTTTAGCTTCTTTAGCGGCGAGCTTATTTTGTTCAGCAATGCCGAGCAGCTCGTTGTAGCGGGCGTAGTCTTCTTCGGTGATGTAGTCAACGAGTGTCTTACGAGTAGTAACCATAATGTGTCTCCTTTATGTGTGATTATTGTATGTCTTATCTTGCAATGATGTGCAGCGTGCCGGTCAGTCTTGTGCCTCAGCCTCAAGTGCCGCGAGCGCAGCCTGAGCCTTAGCAATCTTGTTGCGCAGCTTCTGTTCCTCAGTGAGCGGTTGTTTCTTGTGTGCGGCCTTGTCAGCTTCCATGCGCTCACGTGCACGGTCAATGATGGCCTTGTACTCTTCTTGCTCTTCCTCACTCAAGTAAGCGACAAGCTTGGCGTTGGGAAGCTTACTGCCCATGGTGCCGAGCGGAGTCTTCTCTGTAGCGTACAAAGGTATGCCATCAGGGTTAGCCTCAAAGTCTTTGTAGGCTTTCTTGGTGCTGTAGTAAGTGCGGTTGGCTTCGTTCTTTGACAACTTGATGCTGTAGCCACCGCCACCGACGTTCTCGGGACACACGGGACCCAAGTTACCGTCAAGGTCACGGACATGCCAACCGTCATCAAGATGGACAAGGTATGCGAGAGGGTTACTGTTTTCGATTTGTTTGCTCATTATAAGAGCCTCCTAAGATAATATTTATCAGTCTGATTTATGTCTCCTGTATCAGACGTGACATCTAATAATAATATACGCTGAAATTTTTAATGATGTTACCATTTATTTTTAAGTGAGTGTTAGTATGACATGATTGTTATTTTGATATAATATGATTTGCTTCGCCCGGGTTTACAAGACCATCTGGCAGCGCGACTACGGACTTGCGCGTGTAATGACGTTCCTATGACGAATCTGATAATTTATCAGTTATCAGTTATCAGTTTTATCAGTTATCAGTTTTTTTTTCCAAACTTTTTTATTTTTTAAACTGATAAAACTGATAAATAATATAAAATATATATACATACATATATATTATTTTTTTCGAAAAAAGTATTTAGAGGGGGTAGGGAGGAAAATCTTTATCAGTTTTATCAGTTGGCTCATTTTTCTTTATCAGATTTATCAGTTCAAAAATCTGAAAAAGTTCGTCCAAAAATCTGATAACTGATAAAACTGATAAAACTGATAAAACTGCGAAAACTGATAAATTTTTGCCTATCATCTTCATATCATTCCTCTATCATTTCTTCTGGTTATAGATTCGTCATGAAAACGACCTGTTAATTTTGAAACGGTGGTGATTTTTCTTAAGTTTTGCGTTCAGCAGTGAGTTGGCGCTGCTTCATGGCATTGTACGGGTGCGGTTTCTTGCAATTTGGCGACTCACTACACAATTATCCGAGGTCAAAAAGTGCAGCGGTTAAGCTACACTGTACGGTGTGATATTCACATAGATGTTGTCACGCTCTTCTTCAGTTGCTTGATAGCTGAACAGAGACTCGCAGTGGTCTATGAACTTAGCCGCACCTTTGATAAACCAGTTGTATTTAGCATAACCCGGCAGATTTGTCCACAGTTCTGTGCAATTCCGCACAAACATTGTTGTGCAATCGGTCTGTTGATAGTAATCGTAGCACTCTTTACAGATTTCTTCGGCAACATTTTGCGGTATTTTCTGCCAGTCTAAGCCGATATCGGTAGCACATTTGACTACAAAGTCAAAAGTACCGTCTGTGAGCCACCGTTCCTGTTCATCTGTCATCATATCTTGCCACTGTGTTCTGCAAAATTGCTTCAAATTTTCGCATTGTTCTTTGCTAAGTGTCATATTATTGCCTCCGTTTGCTGTAACAGAATGCTTATTAGCACTCTGCTACAAATTTGTCAAAGTTTTTCAGTGTTACTTCATCAATCAGCAGCATTTCTGCTAACAATCTGCTGATATTTACATCTTTGTAGTCAATTACTTCATAGTCACATGCTGATTGCCTCACTATCTGTGTAATGCCGGCCTCTGCTATTACTTCTTGCATTATGAAACCTACAGTTTTCTTCTTGTCCGGGTCTTGCAGATAGCTCTGCATGTTGTCATGAAATCTGTTGATACATAGTTGCTCGAATACTCTTTCTTCAATCATTTTATTATGCCTCCACTTATTATTTTGCGACTCATTTTACGAACTTGCTACCAAAGAATAAGCTTGCTGCTTATTCTTCGTACTGTGCTAGTTGCTCTTTTAACCGCGCTATTTGCTCTTCCAACTGTGCTTTCTTCAGTTTTGCGATTGCTTTCTTCACAAGTGCATCCAACGTAGCTCTGTCCTCTTCGTTTAACACTTCGCGTAATCTTTCTACTTCCGATTTACGTGGCGCAGCCGTAGTTGTCGTTGTTTTCGTAGTTTTGCTGCCTAACTCGTAACCGTCACAGATTTTGCTATCTGATAACCATTTCAAGCCGTACTCGTTTTCCGGTAATTTGTAACAATAGTTGCCCGCTGTTTGTTTAGCTTTGCTTGTTATCGGTTTCACTACAGTGTTGCCTTCTGCGTCTGTTTCTACCAGTGCGTATCCGTCACAGTATCCCGGTTTATTAAGTTGTTTTACGATTGTCATGATATTATACCTCCAATTTTATATTTGACTACTCATTTGTATGACGCGTGACTATAGAAAACAGCTTACGCTGTTATCTATCGCTGCTGTTACATATCACAGTCACAGATGCCCGATGCCGGCAGCAGCATGTGACACTTCGGACAGTAGCCATGTCTGTGTTCTTTGTTGTACTGCTTCTGCAATGCAATATCTTGTGCTCGCAATGCGTTATAAGCCCGCTGTTTGCGCTGTTTTTCCGTCTTGTACTCGCTATAAGTCATCGGTTCACGATACTCATCGTCATACTTACTATAAGTGTACTTTACAATACTCATAATATAGCCTCACTTTATATATTTAGTTTTATTATAAATAATAATTAAATTTTTATTTATTTTCTTCACAATAACCACCACATAAATTATAAAACATTTAAAATAAAAAAGCTATAAGAATTTATACTCTTATAGCAATACCTTTCTTTTTTAAAATATATTTTCGGAGCCAATCAACTGGAAATACACTTAAAGCTAAAGTTAAAACTAATAATAATTCATTTAATTTTAAACCATAAGTTCTAAAAATATCTCCCCCATTATATATAATCCACATCTGCGCAACAAAGATAAATGTAAATACTCCAATAAATACTTTATTCTTACCTAAATTAGCAAATGTATTAATTCTAACAGTTCTAGCATTAAAAGCATTAAATATTCCCATGAATATAAACATTGCAAAATAAGCAGTCATTAAATATTTATTATTATCACCTACTCTAATTAATGATTTAAATATAGGTAACTTTAAAAACAAAATACATAACAACGCACAATATACACCTGTCCAAATAATTTCACTATACATATATTTATTCATAATCGGTGTATCTTTTTTCTTCGGAGGTTCTTCCATATATTCAATTAAAGGTGCTTCATAAGAAAATGCTACCCCTGCAAAAGTATCCATAATCATATTA
>OIXH01003868.1_pt1 | contig 12782 bp, 11 predicted proteins | sample 1587741 | NCBI WGS metagenome assembly OIXH01 (sample SAMEA3888916, study PRJEB22519) | human gut metagenome | biome: human gut; feature: human-associated habitat; material: faeces | place: Denmark | collected 2011 | reverse complement strand
CGCGGACGTTACGCGCTCCCGCAGTTGCAACTCGCGCGCGTGCGCGTAATGTAAGCGCAGAGGGATCAGACATCAGCGCGTCAGTAAGGAAACCTTATCAGCCAGATTTCATTTTTTATCACTACAAGTAATCAGCATATGCTGCATTGGATATTGCTAAATATATGGTGACGAAATGTGCAAACGATAATCAGCCTATAAGCAATTTGCAGCTTCAAAAGATTTTGTTCTATATTCAAAAGGAATATATTAGGAACGGTTCGCCGCTTTTTAATGATTTGTTTGAGGCTTGGCAGTTTGGTCCTGTTATTCCAAGGGTGTACTATTCCTTTTGCGAGTATGGATCAATGAAGATAATACCAATTATTCCGTATCAGTTTGAGATTGACAATGATGTTTGTAAAATCATTGATCCCATTATCGAAGAAAAGAGAAAGTTGGACCCTTGGGATCTGGTTAACGAAACGCATAAACCGGGTGGAGCTTGGGATAAAACATATAAAGGCGGTTTGGGTAATCGCAATATTATTCCAAATCGTTTGATAAGGACAGACGGATAATGAATGAGGAAAAAAGGACAGAATTTAAACGTATATTGTTTGATCTTGCAAAATCACCATTGTCTATGAGTAATTCAGAGGAAGAATGTAAATCATTTTATTCAAGGTTTGAAGATTTATATTATGAGAGCGATGACATTTATTTTCGCCATTTCTATTCTGACATTTTCTTGGTTTTAACTCAGCTTCAAACGGAAAATGAAGCACAAAGTGACAATAATCTGGGTTCAACGCAAACGTTGGCTGATAATTTGGCTTTGCTGACTGATAATTGTGAGAAATTACATACAGATGAAAACGGCATAAATATAGAGCCCTATTTGAAAAAACTTAATGATCATGTCAGCCTTGAGATGGCAAGATTTAATTATTTTGAACAGAAATATAACAACATGGAGGTAAGTTCCAACGTTAAAGAATTAAATTCTCGAATTGATGAGATGAAACAAAACTCTAATGAATACTCTTCGCAAATCAATAGACTGAAGCAGAAGTTGAACTTGGCACAACAAGAGTATGTGGCGATACTTGGTGTCTTTGCTGCTATAATATTAGCGTTCGTTGGCGGAATCACATTTTCAACCTCGGTTTTACAAAATTTTGATAATGTGAGTATTTACAGACTTTTATTGACGATTGATTTATTGGGTCTTATTCTAATTAATACAATCAATCTACTGCTGAAATTTATTTGCCACATTTTGGATAAGGAGAAAAAGGGGTTTTTCCCTATAAAATGGATAAATATAATATGCTTTGCATTTGCTGCTTTAATTTTAGTTGCTTGGGCGTTTAATTTGGATAAAATATCAAATGATTTAGGGAATTTATTTACTAAATAGTTGTTTGTCTCTTGACATTTCCGCCGAAAAGTGGTATAATGAAATCAACAGAATAGCTTATTCAGAGCCTTTGAGCCGTTCACCCCGTATGGGGGAGAACGGCTCTTTTTTATTTTAAGGAGGGTGAAATAATGTCAAACGAAGTAACGATAGACGAGCTGCGCATTGAGATCGAGGCGGAGAGCGGCACGGCGGCGAGTAACCTTGACGATCTGGCAAAGTCGCTTGACCGTCTGCAAACTGTTACACAGCGTATGACGGGCGGCGGGGACGGTCTGAACAAGGTAGCGAAGCAGATCGAGAAGCTGAACGCAATATCGCAGAATATACGGTCTATGCGAGGATTTGAAAGGCTTGGGAAAGTGGTAAACCAACTCTCCAAGTTGGACAGGCTGAGCAACGTGGGCGATATCTCGGGGCTTGTGAGAAATTTAAACAAGCTGCCGCAGGCGGTGAACGCGATAGCGCAGATGCCGTCGATAGACGCTACCAAATTCCAACAGATCGCCGACGCGCTGAAACCGCTGAACGATTTGGGAACGAACAACATCAACAGCTTTTTGAGGACGCTGGGGAAATTCCCGCAGACGGCACAGCAGCTCGCGGGCGTGGACTTAACGCAGTTCGAGCAGCAGATACGGCGGATTTCCACGTCGCTTGAACCGCTTACCCGCCAAGCAGAACGCGGCGGCGCGGGGCTTACGGCGTTAGCGCAGATAATGCAAAGCACGAGCCGACAGGCGCGGCAAAGTTCGGACGGTGTGGGGCTTTTCAACCAGACGCTGGGTCAGATAAAGGTGAAGACCCTTGCGGCAATCGCGGGGCTGCGGAGGCTGTTTTCGGTGTTAAAAAGCAGTGTTACCACGTCCAATGATTACGTTGAGAACCTTAACCTGTTCACTGTCACAATGGGTGGCGCAGCTGATGAAGCGTTAAGATTTGCGAACACCGTTAACGACCTAATGGGCATTGACGTTTCACAATGGATACAAAATCAGGGCGTATTTAAGCAAATGGCTAGCGGATTTGGCATGGTTGACGAAAAGGCTAATTTGTTGTCAAAAAACCTTACACAGATAGGTTATGATATTGCGTCCTACTATAATATATCTACCGAAAGCGCAATGCAGAAATTGCAGTCGGGATTAGCGGGTGAAATAATGCCTTTGCGTTCTCTCGGATATGCGCTTGACGAAGCGACAATTAAGCAGGTCGCTTTAAATCACGGCATAACGGAGAGCGTCACTAATATGTCACAGGCGCAAAAAGCACAACTCCGCTATATCGCGATAATGGAGCAATCCACCAATGCTATGGGCGATATGGCGCGTACCATAGACAGCCCCGCGAACCAGATACGCATACTCGAAGCGCGCATACAGACGCTGAAACGCGCAATAGGCGACAGCCTTATGCCCGTAGTATCGGCGGCACTGCCGTACATTACAGCGTTTGTGCAGATACTCGGTGAGGCGTTCAGGGGGTTGGCAGAGTTTATGGGATTTGAGCTGCCCAAATTCGATTACAGCGATGTGGTCACAAAAGGCAACAAAGACATAGCGAACAGCTTTGACGATGCTACGGAAGCAAGTAATAAGTTTAAAGGCACGCTTGCAGGCATAGATCAACTGAACATCATTGGCTCTAAGGACGATGGCAAGAGCTCCGCGGGCGGCGAAAATCAATTCGACCTTGGCATCGAGCTGCCCGAGTATGATTTTCTCCAAGGCGTGGAGAGCAAGACAAAGCAGATTGTTGATGACATAAAAGCTATAATGCCGTGGGTAGAGGCGTTAGGCTCGGCGATAGCGGGAGCTTTTGCGTTCTCCAAGATCAGTAAATTTACCGATGGATTGAAAAATATTGCTTCGATATTTGGCAAGAATATTCCTAATGACAAACTCAAAGGTTTTTCTAAAACGCTTGGCGGCATTGTGGGCGGTCTTGCTGCGGGTGCGTCGTCGGGAATTTTACTAAATAGCGGCATTAAAAACCTTATTACCGGTACGGGAAAACTGGGCAACAATATTGCCATGCTTGTTGGCGGCTTGGGGATAGCGGGCGGAGCTATCGCCACGTTTATTAAATTAGGTAACCCCTTGGGTGCTGTTATTACGGGAATTGGGGCGGCAATTGGTACGGTATCCGGCATTTGTAAAGGCTTGCAGGAAAATGCGGACAGAGCAGCAGAAGCCATTATGAGCAATGAATTGTATAATAATGGCGGTACTCGCATAGACGAAATCGCGGACGCGTTTGGGCGGCTCACCGACAAGGCGGTTGAAATAAACCAAGAATTTGTAAATAAGTACGACGCTGTTCATCAGTACGATACCAAAATGCAGGAGCTGAGCGAAACAATACAAGAAATCGCGGGTTTTGACTTGAATTTGGACAATATAACTTTCGCGAACGCCGAAAAGCTTAAAGAACCGTTTGATGAACTGTGCGGCTATTTAAAGACCACATTCGAGACCGAAGTTCAAACAGTAGCCGATGACATTGCGAGAATTTTCACAGACTTGAATTTAAGCGATACAATTGGCGCGGAAATGCAAGCAGCTTATCGGCAAATGAAAATACAGATGAGCGACGAGTTAAGTGAGAGCCAAAAAACGGTAGATCAATACTTGGAAAGAATTCAGTCGGGCGAACATCTAAGCAATACGGATATGGCAGCATTTAAAAACAATTTTGCTTATGTTACGGAAAAGTCGCTTACCGGAAACGAAAGCTATCAAAACTTACAAAGGGCTTTTGATGATCTGGACTTGTCAAAAATTGATGAATTAAGCTCGATAGAGGCACAGGAAAAGCTTAACGCAATAAGCGATAAATACGACGAATACTTAAAAAGTTGGCAAGATAGGTATGACGCGGAAATCAATTCGATAAACAATCTTAAATCCGATTTGGATTCGAGATTAAAGTATGGTCTTATAGATACCGATACATATAACGCTCGTATGGACTTGCTGACCAACTCAGGCAATTTGTTCGCAGAATACGCTAGCCAACAGGTTAAAGATATGTCGCAAAAAGCCGCAAGCATAACCGACCAAATAATCGACCAAAGCATATTTGCGGCTGATAAATCAGCCGCGGTGCGGTTAAAAGCAAATCCGTTTGATGATATTATGGCGCAGTTGGCAGACATGGATAAATATGACTATGCAGCGGCGCAGACTCTTATAGATAACCCTGTTTATGCCCTTGCACAAGCACTTAACGCTAAATTCGTGTCGACGTCGGTTGATGTTGCTGTAAACACAACATTTGCGACAGAGGGCGGGGCTGAAACTTGGAAAATACTGACAAAAGAACTCAACCCCAATATTGACGCTGAGATCGGACGCATACAGGACGCGACAGGAAACTTAAAATACATTGTCGGTACGGAACAGGCACTTATTGACGCAAAGGTCGATGCAATCAAAAGCGATAGTGAGGGTTGGAAAATCCTTATTGGTGAGAAAACGGCGCAAATAAAAGCAGAGCTTGTAAATTCTCCGTTTACGGCTGAATATAAAGCGTTTTTGTCAAAGGACAGCATAACGCCCACATACACCGACATGGACGAGGTTTACAAAAAAATACAGCAAACCAACGCTTCGTTGGGGGGATCGTCGTATCAGATTCCCACAGGTTACGGTCCCGTTGCGGGGACAATTATGGGTGCGGCGAGAGAATCGGTTTCTAACGCAACACAGACAGCCGCTGCAATGGCGGGATTAGAGATGGCTGCTAACTTCACAATTTACAACGTAACGGAGTTAGACGATGAAATCGTAGCCGAAAGCGTTACACGAACCCAGCAGCGGCAAATGGTTTACTCCAACGGCAGATAACTTTATCCCCCGAATAAAATCGGGGATTTTTCTTGACAAGGTGAAAATTATGTGATATAATGTAGGAAAATGACTTTTGGAGGTACAGACAAATGAGAAAATCCATTATAGCGTCGGCTCTGGCGGGGGTTATGCTGCTGGCGGGGTGTTCAAGTGTATCCGAGGAAAGCTACAACGCGGTTGTGGCGGAGAACGAAAAACTTAAGACAAACAACGATGCTACTCTATCCCAAAAAAACGATTTGGCGAAACAATATGGTGATTTGCAGTCCAAATATGACGAATTGCAATCAAACTATGACAGTTTGAAGAAAGAAGCCGAGCCGTATTTAGCACTTAGTGAAGCCGAACGCGCGGCTGAAATGGAGCGCTTACAAAAGGAAGAGGACGAACGAAAAGCAAAAGAAGAAGCAGAACGTCAAGAGGAAGAAGCAAAGGGCTATGAAACAGGAATAACATTCGAGGATATATCACGATCACCCGATAAATATAAGGGAAAAAAGGTAAAATTTTCTGGTAGTGTTTTGCAAGTTATAGATGGTTACTTATCGAATAATCTCCGAATGTCCACTAATGGTAATTATGACGATGTTATTTTAGTCGAGTACAAGACTAGCTTAATAGATGTCAGACTTCTTGATAATGACAAAATTACAATTTATGGAACCTTTTCCGATTTACAATCATATACAGCAGTTATGGGGAATACCGTTACTGTTCCGCTGGTAAAGGCAGATAGAATAGAGCTTACGCCAACTGCTGGGCGTAACCCCGATGGCTCTGTTGTTTCAGATGCCGATATTGCGAATAAAATTAGCGTCACCACAGCAAAAACGCAAAACGGTAAAATATGCGCTTTTATTACTAACAATAGTAATGTAATCGTTGGTGAAGTAAAGATCCAAGCGATTTTCAAAGACAGTAGCGGTACAATGGTTGATACAGACAGCAAAAGTATTGACTTGTTAGCAGCAGGCGCAACTGTTGTTGTCGCTCTGAACGCTCCTGACACATATAGTAGCTTTGATATAGAAAAAACTGTTGATATTGATGAAAATTCATATTATACTTGTTGCTATGATAAATGCAGCATTACGGGCAATAAAGGCGAGGATTGTGTAATGGTGCAATTCACAAACAACGGTGATACAGAAATTGCTTGTGCTGATTATATCGTTCTGTTTTACAAAGGCAGCGATATTGTATACACTTCCAATGAGTCTCTTTATCACATAGCCGCGGGCAAAACAGAGGTAGATAAAGTAAGCACATATCGCAGAGAATACGATAACTTTGAGATTTATTTGCAAACAGCATATAGTTCATAAAATTTTATGCCCCTCACAAAAATGAGGGGCATTTTTTGTGCAATCATACAAAACTTCAAAAATCCTCTTGACTTTTGTGTCTACAAGTGATATGATATATGTAGACACAGAAAAGAGGTGAAATAGATGTCTCCAAAAACAGGCAGACCGACTTCTGACCCCAAAAATACGAGTAGCCATTTTAGGCTTTCAGACCAAGACATCGAAATGCTTAATTTTTGCGCGAAAGAAACGGGGCTTACAAAAACCGAGATCATTCGGCAAGGTATCAGAGAGGTTTATGCCAAAATAAAAAATAGCGGCAACGCAAACCGTGACAAGTAGCCGTTACCGCTATTCGAACCGACAGGGAAACCCTATCTAAATCTATTATACACTAGATAGACTTCCTTGTCAAGTACTTGAAAGGAAGATTATGGTTATGAAATTTGAATTTGATTTGGAACAGGCAGAAAACGAATTGGAGAGCATCGAGGATTTGCTTTCTGTATTTTTTGGGTTTTTCGTTGAGGAAAGACCGTTCGGAGAAGTAGATACAACGTCGGCGCTCTGGTTTGTGCACCAATGCAAGACGTATGAAAGCGTTGTCAACGCTGCGCGGGATAAAGTCCGCAAAGTGCGCGCCGATATGGAGGCAGCTATCGAAAATCACTACCACGGCGAGAATACGAAAGGCGGTGAGGCGGCATGAACGAACTCCAAACCTTTACTTACAACAATACACAGGTACGCACGATTGAAAAGAATGGAGAGCCGTGGTTCGTTCTGAAAGATGTGTGCGAAATTCTGGGGTTGTCCAACCCGTCAAGAGTTGCAGAACGGTTAGACGAAGATGAACGGTCTAACTTCAAGTTAGGTCGTCAAGGCGAGGTAAACATCATAAGCGAGAGCGGCTTATACAACGTCATTCTCCGCTCGGACAAGCCCGAGGCAAAGCCGTTCCGCAAGTGGGTAACCGGTGAGGTGCTGCCTACGATCCGCAAGACAGGGTCTTACAGCGCAAAGGCAGACAAGCCGAGCAAGGCTCTTGAAATCAAGGAGATGAACGCAAAAGTGCGGCTTTCAAATCAGTTTTTGAAACTATCAAAAGTGGAAACGCTTTCAGCGGAGTACAAGAACATACTCGCCGCCAAAGCCGCCGAAGTCCTCACGGGTACACAGCTTATACCGCTGCCGAAGTCGCAGCAGAAGATGTACTCGGCGGGTGAGATCGGGGCGATGTTTGGAGTGTCGGCGCAGAAAATAGGGCGCGTCTCTAACGAACATGGACTGAAAACCGCCGAATACGGCGAGTGGTATCGCTCTAAGTCGGAGTATTCCAACAAAGAGGTTGATACGTTCGTTTATAACGACAGGGCTGTTGAGAAATTCCGAGAAATTTTAAGTTGATAATGTGTCTCTTGCGGTCGCGCCCATACGGGCGCGTGGATTGAAATTTTTGTGCGGTTGCCCAATCGGAGAACGCGTCCTCAAGTCGCGCCCCACGAGGGCGCGTGGATTGAAATCGTAAGACGCAAGCCCCGCCGTTATTGCCGCGCCGTCGCGCCCCACGGGGGGCGCGTGGATTGAATTTTTTTGTTGTCGATTTCCTCCTTAACCAGCTTTAGTCGCGCCCCACGGGGGGCGCGTGGATTGAAATCTTAGCCTCTTTAATAAGGCTAATATGCTCTGAAGTCGCGCCCCACGGGGGCGCGTGGATTGAAATCAAGCGAGAAAGATTGTAATCAACGTCCTTGCGGTCGCGCCCCACGGGGGCGCGTGGATTGAAATGGGCGCTGGATATGCATTTAGCGAATTCGGTGAATGGTCGCGCCCCACGGGGGCGCGTGGATCGAAATGCATTCGACCGTCAAAAAAGCCCTTGACAACACAACATCGTCGTGTTATAATATCGGTAGAAAGAAGGTGACGTAATGCCCGAAATAACAAGGTTCTATGGGATCGTGATCAAGATATTTTTCATGCGTGAGCATAACCCCCCGCATTTCCACGCGATCTACGGCGAGTATAACGCCGAGATTTCCATTGAAACTGGCGAGATGATCGAGGGCGATTTGCCTAAAAAGGCGCAAGAGTTGATTAAGGAATGGTGGAGTGAACACCGCGCCGAAATCGAGAATATGTGGAACACCAAAACCTTGACAAAGCTGCCGCCGTTGGATTGAGGAGTGACTTTATGCCGAATTCGATAAAAGTAAAATCGGTTCGCCCCGCCGAGGATTTGCACTTGATAGTCACGTTTGAAAACGGGGTAATCAAGGATTACGATGTAAGACAGCTTTTCGGCGAGTATCCGGATTATAAAGCGTTGGAAAACCCCGATATCTTTAACCTCGTTCATGTTGAATGCGGCGGGTATTGCGTGGCATGGAGCGCGGAACTGGATATCCCCGAGTGCGAGCTGTGGCAAGGCGGAGCGGATTGTTGCGAATAATTTCGTAAATCCTCTTGACAACTCCGTTAAAATTTGATATAATATAAACAAGTAAATAGCTTATTCAGAGCCATTGAGCCATGTTCCCGTTTGGGGACGTGGCTCTTTTTGCGTTTTTGGGGGTGGCAGCGTGGCAAACGACGAGCAAATCTATTTGAAAATAAACGGCGTAGCGATGCCTACGCCCACGAAATATGAATATACAGAGGCGGATTTTGACAGCCCCGACAGCCACCGTTCCGAGACGGGGGTTATGATACGCGATCCGATAAGGTTCGATTGCCATACGGTAAAATGTACTTGGAACGCCATAAAAAATACGGACCTAAGGAAGCTAAAAAACGCGTTCAAAGCTAAATCACAGGTACAAGTCGCGGTTTGCAGTCCGTTCGCTGCAAGCAGCGATCATCTGATTGAATATACGGCGTATGTGCAGGCTACGAGAACTTACGGCGTGGTTTTACCGAGCGAAGGCTTTGAAAATACGCTTTGGAGCTTTGAGTGTTCTTTCATTGAGTACTAAGGAGATGATATAATGCGACCTGTTTCAGCGGCGTTTCAAAAAGCTGTTCGTCAGCCTGTGCGGCAGGACAGAATAGAGGGATTTATCGGGCTTTGGGACAGCGAGACGGTGTTTCACTCGTGGCCGTTCAATGAAACGCAAATAGTTCAAGGCAGCCTTTCGATAACAGATCAGCTTACGGGCGGCAAGTTCGGTTTTGGCGGAGCATATATCCGAAACCTTTCGATAAAGTTGGATTTGACGAAGTTTCACGAAAACTTTAACCGCACGCTTATCAACCTCACAGACGGCGAGATAATGCTGTTTTATTATCTCACGTTAGAGGACGGCACGGAGGAGCGCGTTTATCTCGGTCAATTTTTCATTGACAGCGAAAAATCATCACGTAAATTTAACGTTTTGAGCATAACGGCAGTAGACGGGCTATCAAAGTTTGATACGCCTGCAAACAGCCACTCGGACGAAACCTTGTATGGTGCATATTGCTACGCTTGTCACGGCACGAACGGGAATAAAACAACTATAACAAACACGCCGCAGTTTTTTGAAAGTCTCCCCAACGGCACGATGAGCTTGACCTATGACAATTCGCAGATACAAACAAACCGCGATCTGCTTATGTGGTTGGGAGAACTTACCGGAACCTTTGTGCGCGAGTGCCGTGACGACCCGCCCGATTGGGAAGCAAGTCCGCTATTTAACAGCCCGACAGGCAGACCCGAGCTGGTTCAGATACCCATAAAGTACACAAAAGCAAATACTTCGGGGAATTTTGACCTAGAAGCGTTTAAAGCGGATAATGGTTCGATAATCCCTGCGGATGTACGCTTTTCTACAGAATTTTCGGACACATCTATTAGAGTTACAACGTGGAACACAAACTACAAGGGCAAAACGCTAACGGCACATGCAAGTTGGACGATAGAGCCCGACACGCTAGAGGGGACAATGGAGCTTAACAGTAATCCTCTGCTCGACAGCAAGTCCGAGAACGACGTGAGGATTGCTCTTAACAAAATTTTAGACTACGGCGAAGAACTGCGCTTTTGTCCGTTCAAGATAACATTTAACGGAAATCCCGCAATAGAGTGCGGCGATTTTGTATACCTCGAACCGGGCGGGTCAATTGACGAAACACAATACCGACATTACGGCATTGTTACTTACTATAAATGGAGATTTCACGGAAAAAGCGAAATCAGATGTTCCACCGACGCGGCGGCTTCGTATACGCGCCCCAAGGAAACCGAAGAAAGCACACAAAGCGTTTCAAGAATTGGTGTAAAAAAAGCTGCCGCAAGAACTGCCACACCGTCTGAAAGCACAAAAGCTAAGAGTCAGCTTGAAAAGCGCGTGGACGCGTTAGAGGGAAAAGCAGGTGCGAGCGACAGGCTCGTTTTGCCTACGGGACAAGTTTTACGGCTTGTGAACGGGAATATTTCGGGAATCGGAGCTCCTGCGGGTGAAATCCTATTAGGAGTTACCGATAAAGGTTATATAACCGTTGCAACTTCAACGATGTATGTAAAAGCCGATCCCTATTCCATTAAAATCAAAGGCGTAGAAAACAGTCAACGGATTGGCGCTGAAATATTTATGACATCAATTCTAGCCGGTCTTAAGGTCAGTTCCGACAATTCTAATTTCCCTGATTTCTATATCGAAAACTATAGGAGCAGTACGTATGATAACGGCAACTTAAGTTTATATTGGGGCAATCAATCGTTTCGATTGGCACTTGATGACAACGGGGTAAGGCGAGCATTCGTCAACGGTCATGAGCTGGCATTTAAGGACGAGATATAAGGAGGTAACTATGACAAAAACACCGATATTAACAGGCGCGGAGGTCTGCGTGACCGACCTCGGCGGGCAGAACGCATCTGTGCAGAATCTGTCCGGGGACACTATATGGGCGAGCGCGTATCCGGGTGTGACGGCGGGCGCGGACGACGTATACGAAATACCCGCGGGCGGCGGAGTGGTCGTGCTGGATGCTCGGGGAACGGTGTACTTGCTCGGAACGGGTAAGGTACAATGCACGGGTACGAACTACGCGACGCCAAATTTTAGACAGCCGTCATCGTCAAACGGCGGTGGCGGCGGAACAAGCGATGTGACAAAGGCTTATGTGGACGCGCAAGACAGCACAACGCTCGGTGTGGCGAAAACGTACACGGACACGGCGGTAAACGCTGTTAAAACGGACGTTACGGCAAACGCCGATGATATTGCCGATTTGCAGACCAATATGACGGCGGCACAGAGCGCAATAACCGCAAACTCAGCGGCGGTGGCAACAGCACAAACGGCAGCGGCGGACGCTCAAGCCACGGCGGACACTGCAAAATCCACAGCAGAAGCGGCTCAAACAGCAGCGAACAGCGCACAAGAAGCAGCCGATACCAACGCCGCAAACATCACAGCTACCGCCGCGGCTACTCTGGAGAGCGCAAATACGTACACAGACACAAAAACAAGCGCCCTTGACACTCGCGTTGCTGCTACTGAGACAGCTATAACCACTCTCAACGGTACTGGGACAGGATCGGTCACAAAAGCAGTCGCGGACGGCATTGCGGAGGTAGTCGCAGGCGCTCCCGAAAGCTTTGACACTCTCAAGGAGATATCCGACTGGATAAGCAGCCACTCGGACAGCGCCGCGGCGATGAACACCCAAATACAGACGAACTCAACCGACATCTCGGCTTTACAAACCGCCAAAGCCGACAAGACCGAAATACCGACGACGCTCCCCGCGAACGGCGGCAATGCCGATACGGTGAACGGGCACACGGTAAACGCGGACGTTCCCGAAAACGCGGTGTTCACGGACACTGTTTATTCGCTCCCTGCCGCTACCAAAACAGCTCTCGGCGGAGTGAAGGTCGGAGATAACCTGTCGGTCGCGGCGGACGGAACGCTCTCCGCACCGATTTACAGCAATCCTAATCTGCTTGACAATCCCGATTTTAAAATAAATCAGCGCGGAGTGAGCGGCACCATAACGGCGGCGGGGTATTTTGTAGATCGTTGGAAGCTAAAAAGCGGCTCCGTTACGGTAAACGACAACAAAACGCTGACGCTTAACGGCACTATCGAGCAGATACTCGAGAACACGGCGGGAGCGAATGTTACAGCTTCGTCCAACGCGGGCTCGATAAGCTATAACAACTCCACAAAGACGGTTTCACTTACCGGGCAAAACGTTACGGTTTCGTGGGTCAAATTGGAACTTGGAAATAAA
>OIXH01003865.1_pt1 | contig 12792 bp, 10 predicted proteins | sample 1587741 | NCBI WGS metagenome assembly OIXH01 (sample SAMEA3888916, study PRJEB22519) | human gut metagenome | biome: human gut; feature: human-associated habitat; material: faeces | place: Denmark | collected 2011 | reverse complement strand
AGTATACCGAGGGCGGCAAGGTGGCCGTGCGCAACATCCGCCGCGATGCCATGGAGAATTTCAAGAAGCAGCAGAAGGCCTCTGAGATCACCGAGGACGAGCTGAAGCTGGCAGAAAAGGACCTGCAGAAGATGACCGACGACAGCTGCAAGGAACTGGATAAGCTGCTGGAAAACAAGGAAAAGGAACTGATGTCCGTCTGATGGGCCTGTTCCAGAAAAAGCATGAAACGGCGGGACAGGTGGACATGGGCCGCCTGCCCCGCCATATCGCTATCATTATGGACGGCAACGGTCGTTGGGCAAAGAAGCGTGGGCTTCCGCGCACTGCAGGCCATAAGGTAGGCGCCGAGGTGTTCCGGGATATCGCCACCTACTGTCAGGAGCTGGGCATCGAATACCTGACCATCTACGCCTTTTCCACGGAAAACTGGAAGCGTCCCAAGGACGAGGTGGACGTGCTGATGAGCCTGCTGGAGCAGTATTTGCAGGAGGCCATCGACACCATGGAACGTGACCACATCCGGCTGCGGGTGCTGGGCGACGTGGCGGGCCTGTCCCCCCAATTACAGCGGATGATCGACGAGACCAACGCCATCTCCACCCATTATCAGGGGTTTCAGGCCAACATCTGCCTGAATTACGGCGGCCGGGCGGAGATTTTGCGGGCCGCCCGTCTGTGCGCCGAAGCTGGCGAGGAGTGGACGGAGGAGAATTTCAGCAAGTACCTGTGGTCGGCGGGCATTCCCGATCCGGAGCTGATCATCCGCCCCAGCGGCGAGCTGCGGCTGAGCAATTTCCTGCTGTGGCAGTGCGCCTACAGCGAGTTTTATTTCTGCGATACCCTGTGGCCGGACTTCAAGCGCAAGGATCTGGATCTGGCGATCATTGATTTCCAGCACCGTGACCGCCGTTTCGGTGGGGTCGGGACGTAAAGAAAACATGCCGGTGGCATGTTTTTAGTCCCGATCGCGGCGGCTATATCCTGTTGCGGTGCCCAAAATTTCGCTGCGGCATTTAAGCCGCCGAAATTTTGACCGCTGCCACTCGTTCGCCGTGCTTTATCTGCCACCGGCAGCGCACGGCTCTCTCCCCGCCGCAGCATCCATCTGGTATTACACCGCACTATCTTTTTATCTCTCCCTCAGTCTCGCTTGCACTCGCCAGCCCCCTCACAGAGGGGGCCTTTGGGGGGCGGTGCGGCGTTCGGCAGACGCTGCGTTTATCCGCGGCGGCCTGTGGTCATGCCGCCCTACGAACGTTTGCCGTAACCGCTGCGTATCCCGGCGGGCCGATGTGGGCATCGGCCCCTACGGAACGTTTATCGCACCCTTTCTTGCATTACATACACAACAAGGAGCAACTATGTTACAGAGAATTCTCGTGGCGGTGGTGGGTATCCCGCTGCTGCTGTTTGTTTTGATCATCGCGCCGGACTGGGCCACGGCGCTGCTGCTGTGCGCGCTGTGCACCGTGGGCGCTCACGAGCTGCTGGCGGCGGCCTGCCGCAAGGAGCTTTGCCGCCGCTGGTGGGGCCTGAGCGCCATCATGGGCGTGACGGTGGTGCTGCGCACGTACCTGGCCGGGATCGGTCAGGACGGCGCGGCGGCGCTGATGGAATGGCTGCTGGCGGCATGGCTGGTGCTGCTGTTCGTCAGCGTGGTGGTGGAGTACGGCACGCCCCGTGCACTGGCCTTCCGGGATGTGTGCACCATCCTGATGGCGGGTATCGCCATCCCGCTGGCCTTCCAGTGCCTGATGCAGCTGCGGCTGATGGAGCACGGCGGCGGTCTGGTGATGATCCCGCTGGTGGCGGCCTTTTCCTCCGACTCGGCGGCGCTGTTCGCCGGGATGGCGCTGGGCAGGCACAAGCTGGCTCCGGCCGTCAGCCCCAAGAAAACCGTGGAGGGCTCCATCGGCGGTCTGGCCGGCGGCATGCTGGGCATTGTCATCTTCCGCATCGTGTTCTTTCTGGTGACGGAGGTGCAGCTGAACATCGCGTGGTGCGTGCTGCTGGGACTGGTGGGCGCTGTGCTGGGCCAGTTGGGCGACCTGAGCTTCTCCGCCATCAAGCGGGAGTGCGGCGTCAAGGACTATGGCCGTCTGCTGCCGGGTCACGGCGGCGTGCTGGATCGGTTTGACAGCGTGATCTTCGCGTCGCCGGTGGTGTGGCTGCTGATCAAGAGCATCACCCTGTATTGAGGAAAGCTATCATGACGAAAACCATTGCCCTGCTGGGCAGCACCGGGTCTATCGGGCGGCAGACGCTGCAGGTGGCCCGGGAATTGAAGCTGCGGGTGGCCGCGTTGGCCGCCGGCAGCAGCGTGGAGCTACTGGAAGCGCAGGCGCGGGAATTCTCCCCGCGCCTTGCGGTGCTTTATGACAAGGACGCGGCGGCAGAGCTGCGGCAGCGTCTGCGGGACACGGATATCGAGGTGCTGGCGGGGCCGGAGGGCCTGCTGGCGGCGGCACAGGCGGAGGAAGCCGACACCGTGGTCACCGCCGTGGTGGGCAGCGTGGGACTGGAACCCACGCTGGCGGCCATCCGTCTGGGACGGCGCATCGCCCTTGCCAACAAGGAGACGCTGGTGTGCGCCGGTGAACTGGTGATGGCGGCGGCGCGGGAGTGCGGCGCGGACATCGTGCCGGTGGACAGCGAGCATTCCGCCATCTTCCAGTGCTTGCAGGGCTGCGCCGACCGCCGGGAGATCAAACGCCTGATCCTGACCTGCTCCGGCGGGCCGTTCTTCGGCAAGCACTACGAGGAGCTGGAACACATGACGCCGGCGGACGCCCTGAAGCACCCCAACTGGAGCATGGGCGCCAAAATCACCATCGACTCCGCCACCCTGATGAACAAGGGGCTGGAGGTCATCGAGGCCATGCGGCTGTACGGCCTGCCGCTGGAGCAGGTGGACGCGGTGATCCACCGGCAGAGCGTTATCCACTCGCTGGTGGAGTTCCGGGACGGGGCGCTGCTGGCTCAGCTGGGCACGCCGGACATGAAGTTGCCCATCCGCTACGCCATGACGTGGCCGGAGCGGGCGGCCTCGCCGGAGGAACCCCTCGATCTGCTGAAGTGCGGGGCGCTGACCTTTGACGCCATCGACGAAACGGCCTTCCGCTGCTTCGCGCTGGCTCGGCAGTGCGCCAAAGAGGGCGGCACCGCCTGCGCCACCCTGAACGCCGCCAACGAGGAGGCGGTCTGGGCCTTTCTGCGGGGCGAGACCGGCTTCAACGGCATCCACCGGACGGTGGAAACGGCATTGGATCGGGCAACGGTGAAATACCGGCCAAGCCTTGCGGATATACTGGAAGCAGACCGTCTTGCCCGGGAAACGGCGCGGGCGGTACTGTCACGATAAAGGAACGGTAAGCTATGACGACCATTGTGTATATTCTGGTGGCCATCCTCATTTTCGGCATTCTCATTGCCGTCCATGAGCTGGGCCACTTTCTGGCGGCCAAGGCCTGCGGCGTGACCGTCAACGAATTCTCCATCGGCATGGGGCCCGCGTTGTGGAAAAAGCAGAAGGGCGAGACGCTGTACGCCCTGCGGGCCATCCCCTGCGGCGGCTTCTGTGCCATGGAGGGGGAGGACGAGGACTCCGACGATCCCCACGCCCTGTACCGGCAGGGCTTCTGGGCCAAGTTGGTGATCTTCGCCGCCGGGGCCTTCATGAACTTCGTCACGGGACTGCTGATTCTGGTGATCCTGTACAGCGGCGCGAAAGCCTTCTACGACCCCACCATCACCGCCTTTGCCGACGGCTGCCCGTTACAGGGCGAGAACGGCTTGCAGGTGGGCGACAAGCTGCTGTCCATCGACGGCGAGCGGGTGTATATGTACTCCGACGTGGGGCTGCTGCTGGGGCTGAACAAGGACGGTACCTTCGACCTTGTGGTGCGGCGTGACGGCGAAAAGGTGACGCTGAAGGATTTCTCCATGGAAAAGCGGCAGTACACCGACCAGAACGGCAAGCCCTACACCGGCTACGGCATGTTCTTCGGCGTGAAGGAGGCCACATGGGGCGACCGGCTGGCCAACAGCTGGAACGGGGCCATGGACTTTGTGCGGCTGGTGCGGCTGAGCCTGAAAATGCTGGTGACGGGGCAGGCGGGCGTCCGTGACCTCAGCGGCCCGGTGGGCATCGTGTCCACCATGACCACCGTGGGAGAATCCGCCGCCACCGTGGGCGACGCCATCGCCGATATTGCCTATCTGGCGGCTCTGATCGCCGTGAATCTGGCGGTGATGAACCTGCTGCCGCTTCCGGCGCTGGACGGCGGCAAGATTTTCTTTCTTGTGGTGAACGCCGTCTCCATGGCGGTCATCAAGAAGCAAATTCCCCTGAAATACGAGAACTATATCCACTTTGCGGGGCTGGTGCTGCTGCTGGCGCTGATGGCGCTGGTGACGTTCAGCGACGTGTGGAAGCTGTTTAGCTGAAGGAAGGGCTGACTGTGAGCAGACAAATGAACATCGGCGGCGTGGTCATCGGCGGCGGCGCGCCCGTGGCCATCCAGTCCATGTGCAGCACCGCCACCGAGGATGTGGCCGCCACCGTGGCGCAGATTCTCCGTCTGGAGCAGGCGGGGTGCCAGATCATCCGGGTGGCTGTGCCCACCATGGAAGCTGCCGCCGCCATCGGTGCCATCAAAAAGGCCATCCATATCCCGCTGGTGGCGGATATCCACTTTGACTACCGGCTGGCGCTGCGGTGCGCCGCCGAGGGCGTGGACAAAATCCGCATCAACCCCGGCAACATCGGCTCCCATGAGCGGGTGCGGGCGGTGGCGGAGACCTGCCGGGAGCACCGCATCCCCATCCGCATCGGCGTCAACGGCGGCTCACTGGAAAAGCCGCTGCTGGCGAAGTACGGCGGCGTGACGGCGCAGGCGCTGGTGGACAGCGCCATGGGGCACGTGCAGTTGCTGAACGACTGCGGCTTTGACGATATCTGCCTGTCGGTGAAGTGCTCCCACGTGCCCACCAACATGGCGGCGTACAGCCTGCTGTCCCGCGAGACGGACTATCCCCTGCACCTTGGCGTTACCGAGGCGGGCACGCCGGAAATGGGCGTGCTGAAATCCGCCATCGGCATCGGCGGGCTGCTGTGTCAGGGGGTGGGCGACACCATCCGTGTCAGCCTCACCGCCGACCCGGTGGAGGAGGTCATCGCCGCCAAAAAGATCTTGCAGGCGGCGGGCATCCGGAAGTCCGGGCCTGACCTGATCTCCTGCCCCACCTGCGGCAGGACGAAGTATGACATGATCCCCATTGCCCGGGAGGTGGAGCGGCGGCTTCAGGGCTGCACCAAACCCATCACCGTGGCGGTGATGGGCTGCGCCGTCAACGGCCCCGGCGAGGCGCGAAGCGCCGATGTGGGCATCGCCGGCGGCGACGGCGAGGGCCTGCTGTTCCGCAAGGGCGAGATTTTGTACAAGGTGCCCCAGGACAAGCTGGTGGACGCCCTGATGGCGGAGATTGAAAGGTTGTAAAAGAGCCGGCGGTAGAATGTGCGTAGGGGCGGGGTGCCCTCACCCCGCCGCGACGTGTGAATACCACCCCAACCCCATCACCTACCACACAGAGAAAAGGATGACACTATGACGGACAGAATACCGTTTTTTGATTTTTTTGACCGGTTTGTGCCGCCCCGTGAGCTGCGGCTGATGCTGCATGACGCGGCGGTGACAGGCGGCGTGCTGAACCGGGCCGAGCGCACCATGGAGCTGGAGGTCGAGACCGGCGAAGCGCTGCCGGACGCGGCGGTGGAGGCCGTGCGGCAGCTGCTGATGGAGGAATACCGCCTGCGGCAGCTGCGGATGATGGTGCGCACCGTCCAGCCCGGCAAGAAAACGAAGGATATCCTGATGGGCAAGCCCATCAAGGGCAAGCCCATCCCCATGGTGGAGCTGAACCCCAAGATGGGCGCCATCGTGCTGGAGGGCAAGGTCTTTACCGCCGAGCTGTACGAGACGCGGCGTCGTGGCCTGTGGTGCCTGACCTTCGATATGACCGACTACAAGGGCAGCGTCACCGTCCGCAAATACATGGAAGAGGCCGAGGCCAAGCCGCTGGACGGCGCGGTGAAGGCCGGCATGTGGCTGCGGGTGCAGGGCATCGTGGAGCTGAGTCGCGACGGCAAGGATATCCAGCTGCGGCCCCTGAACATTACCAAGGTGGGCCACCAGGGCCGCAAGGACACCAACCCGGAAAAGCGGGTGGAGCTGCATCTCCACACCCGCATGTCCAACATGGACGCCCTGACCGACACCGAGTCGGTCATCAAGCAGGCCATCGAATGGGGCCACCCCGCCATCGCCATCACCGACCACGGCGTGGCGCAGGCCTTCCCCGATGCGTGGCACACTGCCAAGGGGAAGATCAAAATTCTCTACGGCATCGAGGGGTACTTCGTTAACAATCTGGACGACCGCGTGGCTGTTCACGGCGGGCAGGATCAGCCCTTTGACGACGAGATCGTCTGCTTCGATATCGAGACTACCGGATTGAAGGTCACCACCGAGGCCATCACCGAGATCGGCGCGGTGGTGCTGAAAAACGGCCAGATCACCGACACGTTCCAGACCTTCGTGAACCCCCAGCGCCGCCTGACGCCGGAGATCATCGGCCTGACGGGCATCACCGACGCCATGCTGGCGGACGCGCCGTCCCTGAAGGAGGCGCTGACGGCTTTCCTGAAATTCGTCAACGGCCGTCCGCTGGCGGCGCACAACGCGCCCTTCGATATCAGCTTCATCCGGGCGGGCTGCGAAAAGGTGGGCCTGCCCTTTGACCCCACCTATGTGGACTCGCTGATTTTGGCCCAGAACCTGCTACCGGAGCTGCACAAGTACAAGCTGGACATCGTGGCGGACTATCTCGACCTGCCCGCCTTCAACCACCACCGCGCCAGCGACGACGCGGGAATGGTGGCCTATATGCTGGTGCCGTTCTTCCAGAAGATGCGGGACGAGCTGCACATCCACCGCATCCAGCAGATCAACAACGAAATGGCGAAGCTGCGGCCCAGAAGCGCCAAGTCCAACCGCTTCCCCAAGCACATCATCATTCTGGCGAAGAACAAGCTGGGGCTGAAGCACCTGTACCAGCTCATCACCGCCTCCAACCTGCAATACTTCCACCGGGTGCCCACCATCCCCAAGACGGAGCTGGCGGCTCACCGGGAGGGGCTTATCATCGGCTCGGCCTGCGAGGCGGGCGAGCTGTTCCGGGCGGTGGCGGATCACCGGGAGTGGGCGGAGCTGAAGCGCATCGCCAGCTTTTACGACTATCTGGAGATCCAGCCGGTGTGCAACAACATGTTCATGCTGCGCAACGGCGACGTGCAGTCGGTGAAGGAGCTGCAGGATTTCAACCGCACCATCGTGAAGCTGGGCGAGGAGCTGGGCAAGCCCGTCTGCGCCACCGGCGACGTGCATTTTCAGGAGCCGGAGGACGAGGTGTACCGCCACATCCTGCTGGCCAGCAAGAAATTCTCCGACGCTGACGCGCCGCTGCCCATCTACTTCAAGACCACCGACGAGATGCTGAAGGAATTCTCCTATCTGGGGGCGGAAAAGGCCCGTGAGGTGGTCATCGTCAACCCCCGGAAGATTGCCGATCTGGTGGAGGAGATCGAGTTGCTGCCGCCGGGACAGCTGTTCCCGCCCCGGCTGGAGAACTCCGAGCAGGAGCTGAACGACATGGTGTGGGCCAAGTGCCACGCCATGTACGGCGAGAATCCGCCCCAGCTGATCGTGGACCGGCTGAACGTGGAGCTGGCCAGCATTCTGGGCAAGTACGACGTGGTGTACATGTCCGCCCAGAAGCTGGTGCAGCGGAGTCTGGAAAACGGCTATCTGGTGGGCTCGCGTGGCTCCGTGGGCTCGTCGCTGGTAGCCTATATGTCCGGCATCACCGAGGTGAACTCTCTGCCGCCCCACTACTACTGCCCCAACTGCCAGTACGTGGAGTTCCAGACCGATCCCCAGTACGGCTGCGGCGCGGACATGCCCGACAAGGACTGCCCCCAATGCGGCACGCGGCTGAAAAAGGACGGCTTTGACATCCCCTTTGAGACGTTTCTGGGCTACGGCGGCGGCAAGGTGCCGGATATTGACCTGAACTTCTCCGGCGAGTATCAGTCCCGCGCCCACCGCCACGCCATCGAAATGTTCGGCAAGACCCAGGTGTTCCGGGCGGGCACCATCGGTACGCTGGCGGAAAAGACCGCCTTCGGCATGGTGAAGAAGTATCTGGAGGAGCGGGGGCAGACGGCATCCAACGCCGAGATGGATCGGCTGACCCAGGGCTGCGTGGGCGTGCGCCGCACCACGGGACAGCACCCCGGCGGTCTGGTGGTAGTGCCGGACGACATGGATGTGGAGGATTTCACCGCTGTGCAGCACCCCGCCGACGACGCGGGCAGCGACACCATCACCACCCATTTTGAATACCACTGCATGGAGGATAACCTGCTGAAGCTGGATATGCTGGGACACGATGACCCCACCATGATCAAAATGCTGGAGGATCTCACCGGCGTCAACGCCCGGGCCATCCCGTTGGACGACCCGGATACCATGAGCATCTTTACATCCTCCAAGGTGCTGGGCTTTGAAAACGATGAGATACTGGGCCCCACCGGCGCCGTGGCCATCCCGGAGTTCAACACCCGCTTTACCCGCGGCATGCTGATGGACACCATGCCCAAGGACTTCAATACGCTGGTGCGTCTGTCCGGCTTCTCCCACGGCACGGACGTGTGGCTGGGCAACGCCCGTGAGCTGATCGTCAGCGGTACCGCCTCCGTTCTGCAGACGGTGGGCTGCCGCGATGATATCATGCTGTACCTCATTTCCATGGGGCTTGACCCCAAGATGTCCTTCAAGATCATGGAGGCCGTCCGTAAGGGAAAGGTCAAAAAGGGCGGCTTTCAGGAGGGCTGGGAGGAGGCCATGCGGGATCACGAGGTACCGGATTGGTACATCGGGTCGCTGGCCAAGATCGGCTATCTGTTCCCCAAGGCCCACGCCGTGGCGTATGTGATGATGGCGTTCCGTATCGCGTGGTTCAAGGTCCACGAGCCGCTGGCGTTCTACGCCACATTCTTCTCCATCCGCGCCAAGGCCTTTGACGCAGAGTATTGCTGTGCCGGACTGGACGCGGTGAAGCAGAAGATCAAGGAGATCGAGAACAACAAGGATGCCACCGATGTGGAGCAGAACCTGATGGTCACGCTGGAGGTGTGCTATGAGTTCTACCTGCGGGGCTTCCACTTCGACACCATCGACATCTACAAGTCTGACGCCACCCGCTTCAAGATCACCGAAAATGGGCTGCTGCCGCCCTTTGTCACCGTCCGCGGACTGGGCGAGACGGCGGCGCTGGATACGGTGGAGAAGCGAAAGGGGAAGACCTTCATCTCCGTGGAGGAATTCGCCAACACCTGCAGCAAGCTGAGTAAGACCCACATCGAGCAGCTCAAGGCACTGGGCGCCTTCGCCGGCATGGCGGATACCAGTCAGGTGAGCCTGTTCTGAGCATGAAAAAACCACCCGTGCGCTTCAAGCGCACGGGTGGTTTTTGGTTACTGTATCTCCTGCTCCAACGTGTCAAATTCCGGCGTGGAGAAAAATTCGCCCAGTGTGATGCCGAGACCGTCGCACAGCAGCTTGATGGTCAGCAGCTTGGGATTCCGACTTTTCCCGTAGAGAATATTCTTGATGCTGGACGGCGGCAGGGCGCTGACCGTCGCCAGCCTGTTGATGCTCATGCCGCGTTCCTCACAGAGGCGGAGGATGCGGTCTCTTACAGCGTCTGTCGTATTCATAGCGGCCTCCTGCGTTTTTTCTCAGGATAGCCGAAAAGCGTTGCAAATATAGGCTATGCGTGCTACTATATAGGCTATGTATAGTCTATATGAGAGGGGAAGAATATGACAGAGTATCGAAAAATGTACGCGATGCTGTGTGCGGCGGTGAGCGCCGCCATAGATGAGCTGGAGAATATCCCGTTGGCATGGAGCTGCCGGAGCAGGCTGCAAGCGGCGCTGCTGCAAGCGGAGGAGTTGTACATAGATACGACGCTCTGTGAAGCGGAAACAGAGGAGATATAAAAAAATCGCCCCACCGGGGCGATTTTTTATATGTACGAAACGTTACGCCGCTTTCTTCTTCTCGGGGAATTGGATCTGCGCCAGAACCACGGCGGCGAACATAACGACGCAGCCGATGTACTCCCGGACGCTCATCTGCTGCTTGAGGATGATGGCACCGGCGATGACGGCGAACACGCTCTCCAGACTGAGCAGGATGGTGACCACGGTGGGGTTGGAGTCCTTCTGTGCCAGAATTTGCAGGGTGTAGCCCACGCCGCAGGAGAAGATGCCCACATACAGCAGGGGCAGGGCGCAGCTGAGGATGGCGGGCATATCCAGCGGCTCGAAGATGAACATACAGACCGCGGAAATGATGGCGGCGAACAGGAATTGCAGGCAGCTGAGCTTCACACCGTCACAGTAGGCGGTGAAGTGGTCGATGACCAGAATGTGGACGGCGAAGCACAGGGCGCACACCAGCAGCAGCAGGTCGCCGGGCGCCAGAGAGAAGTCGCCCTTGATGCACAGCAGGTACAGTGCCGCCACGGACAGCACCACGGCGATCCATGTGGGGACGCTCACCTTACGCTTGAAGAACAGACCGAACACGGGTACCAGCACCACATACAGCGCCGTGATGAAGCCCGCCTTACCGGCGTCGGTACCGGCCACCAGACCGGCCTGCTGGAAGTTGGAGGCGATGGCCAGCGCTGCACCGCAGCACAGACCGCCGATCCACAATTGGCCGTTGGCGGCCTTCCTTTCCTCGGCGGAGAGGACGGGCTTGTCCTTTTTCACCCCGTCACGGATCAGAATGACCACCAGCAGCGCCAGCACGGCAATGGAATAGCGGGTGGCGTTGAAGGTAAAGGCGCCAATAGCGTCGGCGCACATATCCTGCGCCACGAAGGCAGTACCCCAGATGAACGCGGCCAGAATAGGGAAGACCACCTGCCGCATCTGATTGTGTTTCATAGGTCGAAGTTTCCTTTCTGTCGTTGGATATTATTTCTCGTGGTCGGGGCCGGTGTGCCAGTGGAATTTCCGCTCCTGCCCCTTGAGCAGACGGCGGATGTTGTCCCGGTGGCACCAGACCACCAGCGCGGCGATGACCGCGCCCAGCACCGTGTACAGCAGGCTCTGGCCGCAGAAGAAAAATGTGCTGATGGGCATGGATACGGCGGCGCAGACGGAGCCAAGGGAGACGTATCGCGTCAGCAGCCACAGCGCGGCGAACAGCCCCCACGCGATCAGAGCCACCCGCCAGTTCAGCAGCCACACCAGCGTGCCGCCGGACAGGATGCCCTTACCGCCCTTGAAGCCGAAGAACACCGGGAACATATGGCCCAGCTCACAGCCCAGACCGCCCAGCAGGACGCCCAGCGCCCAGTCGCCGAACAGGTGGTTGAACATGGCACCGCCCAGCAGACAGGCCACCACGGTCTTGCCCATGTCAAACAGGATCACGCCCAGGGCGTACTTGGCGCCGTAGGTGCGGTAGAAGTTGGTCAGTCCGGCGTTGCCGCTGCCGTGCTGGCGCACGTCATCACGGATAATAAAATGGCTGACCATCACCGAGCCGTTGAGACAGCCCAAAAAATATCCCAGCAGCAGCAAAAGCAGCGTACAGGACGTGCCGACCGTTATGGTGACATAATTTTGCAGCTGATAGCGCACCATAATATAAAAAGAAATAGGAATCACCAGCAGCAAAGCCAGGCGATAGCCGCGTATAACCAAGACAGACAGCGGGAGATACAAAATCAGCATGGCAATAAGAACATTCATGCGCGGAATGACATAATAGACGGCAAAGGCCTGGGCAATCATAAAAAAGATCAGAAAAATACGTGCAACAAGGAGCAGCTTTCCGGAAACAATCTGTTCGCGCAGCCGTCCGTGTACGGTTAAATGCAGTTCGGTTTTCTGATAATATGCGACGGCCAATTTTTCCCGCAGGGCGCAAAGCGGCGCAGTTATTGGTTCCATCGTTTTGAAAAGTTGTGAAAAAGCATAGCAGATTGCATTCCAAACAAATTTTAACTTCTCGCGCATGGCAAAACTCCGGATTATCGTTTCAATTTAGGTCAATATAGCGCAATTTTGTTAAAAAACTATTGCGCTTCCGGCATAAATCCGGAGACCTGCATATTATAAAAACCATAATAGGCGCCTTTTTTGCGAATCAGCGAGGTATGCGTTCCTTCTTCTATGATTTTGCCGTTGTCCATAACCACGATACGGTCCATTTCTTTCAGCGTGGACAGGCGGTGCGCAACCGCAATGACGGTTTTGCCTTTCATCAGCTGCCTTAATGATTCCTGAATATAATGTTCGCTCTCGCTGTCCAGCGCCGAAGTGGCCTCGTCCAGAATCAGAATCGGAGCATTTTTCAAAATTGCCCGCGCGATGGCAATTCTCTGCCGCTCGCCGCCGGAGAGCATAACGCCGCGCTCGCCGACTTTGCTGTCATAACCCTGCGGCATTTTTAAGATAAATTCATGGCAAAAAGCCTGACGGGCAGCCTCGTAAACTTCTTCATCCGTAGCTGAAAGCCGGCCGTAGCGGATGTTTTCCATAATACTGCGGTGAAAAAGGCTCGGGTCTTGCGGGATCAGGGCAATATTGCGGCGCAGCGAGGCCTGTGTTACATCGGCAATATTTTGCCCGTCAATCAGAATCTC
>OIXH01003859.1_pt1 | contig 12800 bp, 11 predicted proteins | sample 1587741 | NCBI WGS metagenome assembly OIXH01 (sample SAMEA3888916, study PRJEB22519) | human gut metagenome | biome: human gut; feature: human-associated habitat; material: faeces | place: Denmark | collected 2011 | reverse complement strand
TATCTGGACGGGATCGTCACGGCGGAGGATACGGACAAAGCGGCGCTCGAGCAGGCGCAGGCCCAGCGGCTCCAGCACCGGATGTCCCCACAGGTTGGAGACGCATCCCGCCAAATGTCCGCCAGCGGAAAAGCCGCACACAGCAATACGGTGCGGGTCAATGCCGTATTCTCCAGCGTGAGCCGCGTAAATACGCGCCTGTATGCCGCTTTTGCGTGTCACAAAATTCAAAAGCGTTTTCTTATTATCTCCGCGAAGATAAGAAACGACAAACCCGCTTTTTGCCGACTTTATTTTAATTTCGCACCCGTTTTCGGCGAGAAAAGCGTTCAGTTCCGAAACAAAGCCTTGCTCGCTTTCCCCGACTGTTTCAAGAAATTCTTCAAAACTGCTCATTTTCATACTCCTTTATTGAACGAGCCTATCTCGATAAGATTACCCTCGGGATCCGAAATATAGCAGGTGCGCTGTCCCCAAGGCATGGTTTTGGGGATCATAACGGACTTTGCGCCCTTTGATACGGCTTTTTCAAACTCGCGGTCTACGGCGGCGTAATCCTCCACGCCAAGCGCTATCTCAAAGTGTCCGTTTACGCCGTTTGCATAGCCGAATTCCGCGCTTGTCATTTCCTCAAAATCGGCTCTGCCGTACATCAAAAACAATGTTCCGTCTTTTTCAAGAAACACGTTCTTGTCAGCCACCGTTTCCTTGATCTCAAAGCCCAGCACATCACGGTAAAAAGCTATCTGTGCTCCTAAGTCCTTTACAAATATTCCAAATCCGTCCAGTTTCATATTATACTCCTAATAATAAATACAGTACTGTTTTCACAGCCACCCTTAGTATAACACGATTTTCGGAAATTCTCTTGTAAAAAAACGACATCACCGCAGCTTTTTTGCATATTCGATCGCCTGCCCGGGATTCATCAGATGATGTTTGCGAAAATCATTGATAAGGTGTGACTGGTCGGCGTAACCGAACTTTTCCACGGCGTCCAACGAGTTGAAGTCCTCGCAAAACGCCATTTCACGCCACAAGAACTGATACCGCACCAGCGACGAAAACGCTTTCGGCGAAATGCCCATCGTCCCGGAAAAAAGACGCTCTAATTTACGCGCAGAGACCGCCGTATATGCGCGAAGCTCGGATATTTCAAGAGCGCCGCGGCTGTCGATGATGAAGTCCACGGCGTTCAAGAGGTCGTTGTCAACATTCCGGCTGTCAAGGTGCTTTAAAAGCCAACACTCAGCGGCAAGCACACGCTCCTCAAAGCTCAAAGCGCGTTGTATCGCGCACTCAAGCGACAAAAAATCGTCAAAAAATTCCTCTGCGGGAAACGCCCGTCCGCCGCTCTTTGAAAAATCTCTGCGAGAAAACAGCTGCGCCGTCCACGCGTGAAAACGAACTCCGAAGAGCTCCTCGCCGCGTCGTTCCGAATAAAAAGAACGTTCGTCCAACGCACAGAAAAACGCGTCCCCGCCTGTTCTGAAAATGATATCCATACAGGTATCGGGGATAACAAGTATATCATCAGCCGTCTGCCGCTCCGTCCAGAAGCAGCGCACAAACGGCTTTAAAGCGCTGCACGGTGATATCTCGCGGTAACCCTCTCTGCCAAACGGAGTAGAGAGAATGGGCTTGTATTTTCGAGCTAAAGAGTACATATCAGTCACCTTTATGAAGATTATTTTCGATTATCGGCTGAGGGAATTTTACTTTAACGCTGTCTCTTTCCGAATATGTCTTGAAAGCTTCCGTCAATGCTTCCCGAAAAGCGCTGTCGCAGATCTGTTCGCAGCCTATTCGCGCCAATCTCCACACTATCTTGTTTTCTTCCCGAGCTTCACACGCTTGAACGGGATATGGAGTGTTTTCGTACATAAACAAAAATTCCAAAATAATTTCATTTGTATCATGGTGTTGATAACACTCCGCAAGCCAATTCCCGGAATCTTTGTCAAATGTCAGATACAGCGGCTTAATTCCCTCTGTTATCTGTTCAAAGCTGCCATAAGGGTGCTTTATTTTCTTTGCGAATAATTTAACACGCTGCTGCTCGGTTAGTTTTATGTTCTCAAACCTCATTTTTTCTCCTCGTTTAACAGTTCCTTCAGCAATCTCTCCGCCGGCTTGTATGTCTTGTTCCTTTCCAGTATCTCCGACAGGATACTACGCGCGGCGGCAAGGTCGTTTTTACAGTAGGCAAGAGCCTTTGCATACTCCAGTGCCACCTTATCATTACGACTGTTGAGCTTGTATGACTCAGAAATGCTCTCGAATGCCTTTTCGGGTTCGTTCAGCGCGGCATAGCAGCGATACAAACACTCATACGGCTTGAAATGCCGTTCCAATTCAACGGAGGTCTTAAAAAGCTCTATCGCCTCCGCATAGTACGCATTATCCAGTTTTTCTCTCCCGGCGTAGTAATTTTCTATAGCGTTCATACTATCCTCCCGAAATATTTTTCGATCTGCCGCTTGGATATCTGCGTCAATACGGGTCTTCCATGCGGACAGTAACGAATATTGTTATCCTTTAAAACTATGTTCGCGAGATACGCAAGCTCCGTGATATCCTGATCTTCGTTGGCACGTATGCTCGCCTTGCACGCCATTGTATGCAGAACGTCATCGAATAACATTCCCTCCGCGTTCGTGTTGTTCTGCGCAAGGGTTTCCGCAACGCTTTGAAGCAAGTCCTCGGGATCGCACTCGGCAAGCGGTTCGGGCAAGCCGTCCACCATTACCTTGCCGCCCTCCTCAAATCGCAGCGATATGCCAACGCTTTCAAGCTGCGAGCGATAATTGCTCACCGCCTCGTATTCATCGGCGGGCAGGAACACCGCTTTCGGTTCTAACAGCAGCTGAACATCGGTGTCGCGATCTTTTTTAAAGCGTTCAAAGTTTATGCGCTCATGCGCCGCGTGTTTGTCTATAAGAATAAGGCTCTCGCCGCTCTCGCAGAGTATGTAGGTTTTAAACAGCTCGCCGATAACGCGAATATTCTCCGTATTTTCCCGCACTTCGGGCGGCTCGGCAGCGGGCGTCTGCTGTTTTGGCTCTTCTTCTCTTTTTTCAAACGACTTCTGCGTAAGATACGCAAAGCCGGGCAGTTCCTCAATAGGCGTTTCTTTCTTGGAGCCGTACTTCTCCGCCTTTACCAAAACAGGCTCGAACTCGGGCAGTACCGTCTGTTCCGTTTTTTCATCGGGCACGGGAAAACGAAAACTTTCGGGCTTGCGGTAAAGGCTATCGGAAACAGCGCGGTCATTGACTGCGATACCGACGCTTTTTCCCGTGGGTATCGCTATCGTAGGCGCGGTCGGCTCTTCCGGCTTTTCGGGCTTGGACGGCTCGGAGCTTCTAGGGCTTTCGGCGGACTTTGGCAAAACTATCTCGCGGCTTTCGTCGTAACCCAGCAAGGCATTCTTTACTGCGTAATAAACCGCGTCGAACACCGCCTTGTCATTTGAAAAGCGCACCTCTGTCTTTGCGGGAGAGATATTCGCATCCAAAAGCGCGGGGTCGAGATTGACATTCAGAACGCAAGTCGGGAATTTCCCCGTCATTATCGAGTTTCTGAACGCTTCCTCCAAGGCGGCGCAGCATATCGGATTTTTCACGCTTCTGCCGTTTATGAAAAAATTCTGCATGGTGCGGTTGGAACGCGTGAACAGCGGTGAGCTTACAAAGCCCGTAACTCCAATATCGCGGTAAATGCTGTCAACAGGTATCATTCCCGCGGCAAACTGTTTTCCGAAAACCGCGTGTATCGCGTTGAAATACTCTGCGTCGCCGGGAGTGAACAGCGTCTGCTTTCCATCGCGGATGAAGCGAAACGAAATATCGGGGTGAGATAAAGCCAACTTCTCAATAACATTCGCGCAGTAATTTCCCTCGGTTACGTCCTTTTTGAGAAACTTCAGACGTGCCGGAGTGTTGTAAAACAAGTCACGTATTATAATGGTGGTGCCGTCCGCGCAGCCTGTGCGGTCATACTCCATAGGCAATGTGCCCTCGATCTTATAGCAAGTTCCCAACTTGTCTTCGGCGCGCTTTGATACGGCTTCTATCCGCGACACCGCCGCCACCGAAGCCAGCGCCTCTCCGCGAAAGCCGAGTGTGTTGATGTTTTCAAGGTCTTGCGCGGTGTACACCTTGCTTGTCGCGTGACGTTGAAAAGCAAGCGGCACGTCCTCATAAGAAATGCCGCAGCCGTTATCGGTTATCCTCATATAGGTTATCCCGCCGCGCTTTATTTCCACGGTAATAATATGCGCACCCGCGTCTATCGAGTTCTCCGCAAGCTCCTTTATCACCGAGGATGGTCGCTCTATCACCTCGCCCGCCGCAATAAGCTCGTACACGCTTTTATCCAGTTGATTTATCTTTGGCATAGCCACACCGCCTAAATTTTACAATACTTCACACGCCGTTTTCCCCGTCTGCGGCGGGGAAAACGGCGAAATAATATACACCGTTCTCTCTATTCCGCATCTCCCCGCCATTGGCGAGGATATACGGAAAAACGCTTAATTATCTTCAAGTGTTTCTTTAAGCTCCTTTATCAGCATAAGAGCGTCCATGGGACTCAGCAGATTGATGTCCAGCGCGCGAAGCCTTGCAAGCACGTTCTGCTCGTTCACCGCGGCAAAACTGAACTGATGATCTTTAGTGTTTTCTATCGCCTGCGCCAAGCGAACCTTGCCGCTTACCTCCAGATCCTTAAGCTCCTCCTTCGCGCGCTTAATGACCGCGTTCGGCAGACCCGCCAGCTTCGCGACTTCGATGCCGTAGCTGTTGTCCGTGCCACCCTTGATGATCTTATGCAGGAATTTTATGTCATCGCCGCGCCGAGACACCGCAATACTGAAATTCCGAACGCCGTCCATCTCGTTTTCCATGGTGATAAGCTCGTGGTAATGCGTTGCGAACAACGTTTTGCAGCCGATCTTTTTGCAGATATGCTCCGCCACCGATTTTGCTATCGAAATGCCGTCAAAGGTAGACGTGCCGCGCCCTATTTCGTCCAGAATAACAAGACTGTTCTTCGTGGCGTTTTTCAGTATCTCCGCCACCTCGTTCATCTCCACCATAAACGTGGACTGCCCCGCCGTGAGATCGTCGGACGCGCCGACGCGCGTGAATATCTGATCCACAACGCCTATCTTGGCGTACTTCGCGGGAACAAAGCAGCCCATCTGCGCCATAAGCACGATAAGCGCGGTCTGACGCATAAACGTCGATTTACCCGACATATTCGGTCCTGTGATGATAAGCAGCTTGTTCTCGGTATCGTCAAGCAGAACGTCGTTGGGCGTAAACGCGTGGTCTTGCATTATCTTTTCGATGACCGGGTGTCTGCCGTCGCGGATGTCGATGACATTTTCAAGCGTTATCTCGGGCTTTACATAACCGTATTCCAACGATACCTGAGCAAACGAGCATACGGCGTCCAGCGCCGAGATCGAAACAGCCGTTTCTTGTATATCGTTGAGCTTGGTCGCGATGTAATCTCGCACCTCGTTGAACACCGCCTGCTCAAGTCCCAGTATGCGGTCATTCGCGCCGAGTATCTCGCCCTCGACCTTCTTCAGCTCCTCGGTTATGTAGCGTTCGCCGCCCGTAAGCGTCTGCTTGCGGATATAGTGCGTGGGAACCTGGTCTATAAAGCTCTTCGACACCTCGATATAATAGCCAAAAACTCGGTTGTATCCCACCTTCAGCGTGCGTATATTGGTTGCGTCACGCTCGCGTTGCTCTATCTGCTGCAAAATATCCTTGCCGCCGCCCGCAATTCCGCGCAAACGGTCGATCTCCGCGTTAAAGCCCGCCTTAATGACCCCGCCGTCCTTTAAGGTCTGCGGCGGATCGTCAACGATCGCGTTTGCAATAAGGCTCGAAACGTCCGAAAGCTCATATATGGAACCGTTAAGCTCGACAGTCAGTCGCGACTTTAAATCGCCGAGCGTTTCTTTTAAAGCAGGGAGCTTTGAAAATGTCTGCCCCAGCGCGTAAATATCTCTTGGGCTTGCCGAACGGTACATAACGCGCGACATCAGCCGCTCCAGGTCGTAAACACCCTTCAGCGCTTCCCTGATATCGGAAAGCAGCGTCGGATTTTGGATAAGCTCGTCCACCGCGTCAAGACGAGCAAGTATCTGCGTATGCGAGGTCAGCGGACGCTCCGTCCATGCACGAAGTCTGCGCCGCCCCATTGCCGTGACGGTCTTGTCAAGAACCCACAGCAGAGAGCCGCGTTTTTCCTTGGTTCGCATTGTTTCGCACAGCTCGAGGTTTCTCCGCGCGGTAAGTGACAACCCCATATACTCCGCTCCGCTGTGCACAGAGAGCGTAACAAAACGCTGTACCGTTGCCTTTTGCGCGTCGCAGACATAGCGGAACAGCGCGCACAGCGCTTTCTGAACAAGCGGCAGCGCGGATATTCCCAATTCGCCAACCGACTTGTTTTCATCAAACTGCGAGGTTATCACAGTAAGATCGGTATTGTCGAATTTATCTTCATCGGACATTTCGACCGAACAGCCCGAAAGCCGATTCTTTACGAACGTGTGAACCTCTTTAAGACTTAAAAAGTCCTCGTTTATCAGCAGCTCTACGGGCGCAAAGCGTGAAAGCTCGGAGATCGTTTCCTGTTCGCGGTTCTTTCCCGTTTTTTCAAAAACGTGTACCTCGCCCGTGGAAATATCGGCGAACGCTATACCTATACCGTTGCTTTCGACGCATACGGAAGCAATGTAATTATTGCTGTCCTCAGCGAGCATTGAGGACTCGGTGACCGTACCCGCCGTTACCAAACGGATAACGCCGCGTTCAACCAAGCCCTTTGTCAGCTTCGGATCGGTAAGCTGCTCGCAGATCGCGACCTTAAAGCCCTTGTCGATAAGCTTTTTAATATACAGCTCGGCACTGTGGAACGGCACTCCGCACATCGGCGAACCCGCGCGAGAGGTAAGCGCAAGCTCCAACTCCTTTGATACGGTAAGAGCGTCATCGAAAAACATCTCGTAAAAGTCTCCCAAGCGGAAAAACAAAACATATCCGCCGTACTGCTTTTTGATATCGAGATACTGCTGTAACATCGGAGAGACTTTCTTGTCGCTCTCCGTGATCTTATCCTGCGCTTCATGCGCCATTCCGCTTACACCTCAACTTTTCTGCTGTCAATTTTTTTCACGCTGATCGTCAGCCACAGCCGCCGCAGGTGCTGCACGAACCTGAGCAATCGGCTGCGGGCGGCTCGGACGGGCAGGTCTTGGGATCTTCGCCCTCAACGGAATAGGTGAGTATGGTATTTATCTCGCTCATCAGCTTGTCCATTCCCTGCTTTGCCATTGTGAACGCCGCCATATTCTCGTTTGACATAACTTCCTCATACGCCTTTTGCATTTTGACGTTGAGTTCTCTGATCTTTTCGTCGTTTCTCTCACCGTCGGGCTTGTCCGATTCCATAGCCAGATTTTGACGAACAAGATTGAACTCTCCTATAAGATTTTGCAAGGATTCGTCCTTGTCGTTTTCATCCTTGCATTTAACGTACTCCTTGTAGCGCTCGTCAGCCTGAACTACCTCTCCCAATACTCTTGCAGCTTCAATAACAGTCATAATAATATCCTCCAAAAATTAATTTATGATTTTCCCGATAAGCGCCCAATTAAACGCTTTCTCGATTTTTACATTAACAAACTGTCCGATAAGCGACCTGTCGCCCTCAAAATCCACTATAACATCCTGTGGCGTTTTTCCCGTAAGCAGGCTGCTTTGCGTTCTGCCGTCGCCCTCGCACAGCACTCTGAACGTCCGTCCGACATAGCGGTTATACGCGTTCTCGCCGATTCTTCCCTGAACCTCCAGCAGTTCTCTAAACCATTTGCTTTTTTCGTCTGCCGATACGGGGTCGGGCATTTCTGCGGCTTTCGTGCCTTTCCTCGGACTGTAAATGAACGTGTACAGCGAATCGAACTTCACGCGTTCCACAAGCGAAAGAGTTTCGCGAAAATCCTCGTAAGTCTCTCCTGGAAAGCCCACGATTATATCCGAAGTCAGAGCCGCGTCTGGAACTTTTTCACGGATATAATCGACTATCCCGAAATAATCCTCCCGCCCGTAACGGCGGTTCATCAGCTTCAGAATGCGGTCGCTGCCGCTTTGAACGGGCAGGTGAAAGTGCCGCGTTACCTTTTCACATTCCGCAATCGTGTCGATAAGCTCCCGCGTGAAATCCTTGGGGTGGCTCGACATATAACATATTCTGAACTCCCCGTCAATTGCGTTTACCTCACGCAAAAGTTCCGAAAAAGATGTGCCCAGTTCCTTACCGTAGCTGTTCACGTTCTGACCCAGCAGAAGTATCTCACGCGCGCCGTCCGATATCGCCCGCTTCACCTCGGAAACGATATCCAAAAGCTCCCGCGAACGCTCTCTGCCGCGGACATACGGAACTATACAGTAGCTGCAAAAGTTATTGCAGCCGTACATTATCGGTACGCTGACCTTTAACCTGCTTTCGCGGCGCACAGGAACGCCCTCCGCGATTACTCCGTCGCCCTCGGGTATAAAGAACTTCCGTTTGCGCTCCGTGAGCTGCTCGTAAAGCAACTGCGGCAGCATGTGGAGCGAGTTCGTGCCGAACACCAAATCGACATGCGGAAAACTCTGCTTTATCTTTTTTGTGATATGCTCCTGCTGTACCATACAGCCGCACACTCCGATTATCATATCGGGATTGCGGCGTTTTTCGTGCTTTAGCGCCCCAAGGTTTCCGAAAACGCGGTCCTCGGCGTTCTCACGCACCGCGCAGGTGTTGAAGATAACGATATCCGCGCCGTCCGGAGTATCCGAAAAACCGTAACCCATCTGCGCCAACATTCCCTTTATCTTCTCTCCGTCCGAAACGTTCTGCTGACAGCCGAACGTATGAACGTGTGCCACAGGCGGCGAACCTTTGGAATTTATTTCGGCGACTTTTTCCATAAAGCCGCGCTGCTGCGCCATTTCTTCTTGACTTATCTTTGTTGTCATATTCCTATCCTTAAATTTAAAAGCAATATCCGCACCGAGCAACCGCGTTTTGCCCAATTACAGCTCTGCCGCGCAACATACTTTCAACTGTGTGCATCTCTGCCGATACCTTATTATTATAACATATTCTCAGAAAAAAAACAAGGTTATTTTTTCAAATTTTCACACATCAAAAGGCGGTCTAATACCGCCCGGTTATTTTCGTTTCGGCTTGTAGCGCTTTGGCTCCTCGGGTCTTTTAATGCTCCCCGGAACCTGCGCGAACACCGCCGCCGAAACGTCCGCCGCTCCCGCGTTCAGCAATATCTCGGCAAGCGCTGAAAGCGTGCTGCCCGTTGTGGTAACATCGTCTATTATCAGCAGCCGCTTTCCTCTGACGCTGACATTTTTCGATATATGAAAGCACTTCCGAGCGTTTAATATACGGCTTTTACGTGTGAGAGTTTTCTGCTCGGTCTTGTCGAAATCCGCTGTCAGCGCATTCAATATCGGAATATCAAGCCGCATCGAAACGCGTTCGGCTATCTCCTCGGCGGGAGAAAACCCTCGCTTTTCGATGCTTAAAAAGCCGCTCGGTACGGGAACGAGCGCGTCCGCGCTTACGTTTTGAAGAACGCGGCTCATCATCAGCCCGAACGCGTCTGCGGGATAGATAAGGCACTTGAATTTCAGCATGTGCACCGCCGCTCTGGCAATGCCGCTGTACCAACAGCACGCGTACAAGCGCGAAACGTTTTCGGGCGGAGGAAGCTCGCCGTTTATCAAGGGCAAAAGCCCCTCGCAAGGCTCGCAGTAATAGTCGCGAGCGTCAATGACCCTCCCGCAGAACGGACAGATATTCGGAAAGAAAACCGAAAGCGCTCTGCGCTTAAATTCATACACGGAAAGCTTATTCATCAGTCTACAAATTGATCCTCCAGCATGAGCGCCAAGCATGAATAGCGCTCCTCTCGACGGTCGTTGCGCACCATCTGCTCGATCTTCACATCCGTGCCGATAACGATAAGCGTTTTCTTTGCGCGGGTTATTGCAGTGTAAAGCAAATTCCTGTATGAAAGCCTGTTCAGATAATTGGGCAGCAGTAATATCACCGCGGGATATTCGCTGCCCTGACTTTTATGAACGGTGACAGCATAAGCATGCTCTATCTTCTTGAGCATATCTCCGTCATACTGCGCCTTTCGACCCTCAAAATCCATCTCGCAGCGGCGGTTCACTCTATCCGTGGCAAGTATCTTACCGATGTCGCCGTTAAATATGCCGTGAGATTTTTCCGCGCCGCGCCGCCACTCAACATCATAATCGTTCTTGGTCTGCATTATCTTGTCGCCGTCGCGGAATATCACCTGATCGAACATCAGCATTTCACGCTTGTCCTTTGAAGGAGGATTCAGCGCCGCCTGAAGTTCGCGGTTGACGATCTCCGTACCTACCGCGCCCACTCTTGAAAGGCACAGCACCTGTATATCCTCCAGCGGATCATAGCCGTAGGCTTTCGGCAAACGTGTCTTGCAAAGAGATATCGCAAGCCGCAGCGAGGCGGCTTCATCGGCGGAATACATAAAGAAGAAATCATGTGCCGTATCATGAAGCTCGGGAAGCTCACCGTGGATTATGCTGTGAGCGTTCATAACGATAAGACTCTGCTCCGCCTGTCGGAATATCTCGGTAAGCTCGACAGACGGGATTTTGCCGCTTGCAAGCAGATCGTGCAGTACATTGCCCGCCCCCACCGACGGAAGCTGATCGGTATCGCCTACCATAATAAGTCGCGTACCAATCTTAAGTGCTTTCAAAAGCGACGCGAACAGCATAACATCCACCATTGACATCTCGTCAACGATCACCGCGTCGCAGTCCAGCGGATTTTCCTCATTGCGCTTGAATGTTCCGCCGCCCGCCGCAAAATCAACCTCAAGAAGTCTGTGCAGCGTCTGCGCGGAAGCGCCCGTAAGATCCGACATACGCTTTGCGGCTCTGCCTGTAGGCGCGGCGAGCTTTATCTTCATGTGCCGCCGCTTCATCAACGCTAAAAGCGCTTTCAAGGTCGTCGTCTTTCCCGTGCCGGGTCCGCCCGTGAGTATAAAAACGCGCTCATTCATACACGATGTAAGCGCATCCTTTTGCATATCGTCATACTCCATACCGTTTTCCAGCTCTATGCCGGCGATCTCGGGGGAATAATCGGCGCTTTCGCTGCCAAGCTTTATCATCTCGGAAAGCTTTTCGGATATGTAACACTCGGCGTTGTAATACTCCGATAAATAGATATACCGCGTGTCATACTTGTCCGTATTAACGATAGCGCCGCGGCTCTCGGCATATTGCAGCGCGTCGTAATACGCCTTTTCGCCAATAAGCAATTTCTGAGTCACAGAATTCGCGACGTCGCTCTCACGAACACAGCTGTTGCCATCGTTTGCGTATTGGTAAAGTGCCCAGATAATTCCCGCGAAAACGCGCTCCTCGCTGTCCATGGGAAGGTCAAGATCGCGCGCTATCCTGTCTGCATCCTCGAAGTTCAGATCAATACCCTTTTCGCAAAGACAATACGGATTGCTCTGCACTGCGCAGATAAGATCGCCGCCGTAAAATTTCCAAGCCGCCGATATCACATTCTGGGGGAGCTTGTACTTTGAAAAGAACGTCATCGCCTTTCTTAGGCTTGTAATGTTGTGAAACTCCTGACCGATAAGCTTCGCCTTATCGGCGGGTATTCCCTTTATGGACGCCAACTGTATCGGATCGTTTTCAAGTATCTCAAGAGTTTTCTCACCAAATGCGTCTACAATCTTCTTTGCCGCTGCGGGACCTACACCCTTGATAACTCCCGAACCGAGATATCTTCGTATAGCGTTCACATCTGTCGGAAGAGTACGCTCGAACATCTCAACGCCGAACTGCAAGCCATACTTCTGGTTATTTACAAAATCGCCGTACATTGTAAGCCGTTCGCCCTCGCGAACATCGCCCATATTGCCCACTGCCGTGAAAAGCTTATCATCCTTGCTCATTTCCAATACGATATATCCGTTGCTATCGTTATAAAAAATAATGTTTTCCACATCGGCGGTCAGACACTTCAATTCACCTTCTTTTTTCAAAACATCACCCATATTCCTCACAACCCCTTTATAATTTCGTCGTTCCGACAAATCCTACATCGGCGTATTTTTCACACAGCGCCTGCAATTCCGCGCCGCTTTTATCCGTTATTACGATAACGCGTCCTATAAATGTCGATTTTCTGGCATTTTCAAGGAATTCCTCAATATCGCCGTGGTCCTTTATATAGACCTCGAACTTGCGCGAGCCGCTGTCAAGCAAAGCATTAAACAGTATTTTCAGCAAAACAGCCAGCCCGAATATCGACAAAAACATCATCACAAAAACATACAGAAATCGCATACAACTCACCTCTTGCGGCATTATATGCGTAAAGATCCAAAACGTTAATCTCCCTCAAGCAGTATGCAGTTCCAGCCTTCCTCGTTCTTTTCGGAGATAGTTTTCCAACCGTTTTTGGCAAGCGCGCTTTTCACTTCGTCCGCTCGCTCGTCGATTATTCCCGAAACGATCAGCTTTCCGCCCTCTTTCAAAAAACCTTGAAACAGCGGTCTCATCGCTATGATGACATCCGCCACGATATTCGCGCAGATAACGTCATACCCGCCGCCGATCCTCTCACGAAGTCTTTCATCCTCAATAATATTGCCGCAATAACGTGGGAGTTGCGCAAGATGCCTGCAAACAAAT
>OIXH01003855.1_pt1 | contig 12810 bp, 9 predicted proteins | sample 1587741 | NCBI WGS metagenome assembly OIXH01 (sample SAMEA3888916, study PRJEB22519) | human gut metagenome | biome: human gut; feature: human-associated habitat; material: faeces | place: Denmark | collected 2011 | reverse complement strand
CTGCGGCACCACCCCGGGCAGCTACCGGAAGCTCATGCAGGACGCCAAAAAGCGGTAGCGAGCCGTCCCGAGGCGGACGTACCCTGCCGTGACCCTGCCATGACCCAACCCGCACCCCATCACGACCACGGGACCCCCTGATTTCATCAGAGAGCCCCGTGATTTTTTGCGCCTGGCGCATGGTCGCTTTTATTTCAGATACGCCCAATTCCGATCGATCAGCTGGCAGCGCTGGGCCACGCAGTCCCGGCTGCGCAGAGGGTCCTTCGGCGTATGGAAGGCGTAATCCAGCAGCCTTTCCACGGTGGTCGTGGCCACGTGGAGCCGGGTGTCGCTGGCGGCGTAGTAAAGGTACACGTCCCCATTCTCCCGGGCGATGGCGCCGTTGGTAAAGACCACGTTGCTGACGTCGCCCACCCGCTCCCAGCCTCTGGGGGCGATGAGGAAGCCGCCGGGCTCGGCAATGACCTTCCAGGGCTCGTTTAAATCCGTTACGAAGACGTAGATCACATACCGCAGCCCCGCCGCCGTATTCCGCACGCCGTGGGCGATGTGCAGCCAGCCCTTTTCCGTCCTGATGGGAGTCGCGCCTTCGCCGTTTTTGGCCTCGGTGATGGTATGGTAGCGCCGGGGAGAGGTGATGATCTCCTCATCGACCACCGGATGGGTGATGTCCCCGCAAAGGCCGAACCCGATGCCGCCGCCGGAACCGGTCTCGATAAAATCGTCCATAGGACGGGTAAAGAAGGCGTATTTTCCCTGGACGAACTCCGGGAGCAGGTCCACGTTCCGCTGCTGGGGGCTGCGCAGCGTTTTTAGGTTCGGCAGCCGCTCCCAATGCTTCAGGTCCTTGGTCCTTACGATTCCCGCCGCAGCCACGGCGGCGGACAGGTCCGCGCTCCGGGTATCCTTGCTTTCCGAGCAGAAAATGCCGTATATCCAGCCGTCCTCATGCTTGGTCAGCCGCATGTCGTAGACATTGGTTTCCTCCGGGCAGGTATCCGGCAGCTCCACCGGCTTTTCCCAGAAGCGGAAGCCGTCCACGCCGCTGCCGCTCTCGGCCACGCCGAAAAAGCTCTTGCGGTCGTTCCCCTCGATGCGGGCCACCAGATAGTACTTCCCGTTCAGCTCCACGGCCCCGGCGTTGAACACTGCGTTGACCCCCAGGCGCTCCTGGAAAAAGGGGTTCGTTTCGGGGTTCAGGTCGTAGCGCCACTCCAGCGGGACCGACTCCCGGGTCAGCACCGGATGGACCCAGCGGTCGTAGATGCCGTTGTAGAAATCGCTCTTTTCGTTTTTCCGCGTCAGCAGCCGCTCCTGGCGCTCTTTGAGTTCGGTGTACATCGGATGCAGTTTGCTCATCATTTTCAGGTCCTTCCCTGTTCAAATTTTTACTCAGCGGACAATGGGCACCGTAATGCAGGCCTCGGTGTGCCCGCCGGGGTCCTGACGGAATTCCAGGACCCCTCGGGCGCCGTAGATCATGTGAAGGCGGGTGTAGACGTTGCGCAGCCCGATGCTTTTCTCCCGGGAAACGCCCTCCGGAGAGTTGAGCAAGCGGTTGATGGCGTCCACATCGGCGCCGACGCCGTTATCCCAAACCGTGATCGCCAGGTGCTCCCCGGCGACACGGACGCTGAGGCGGATCAGCGCGTCGCCGCTGCGGAAATCCGCGCCGTGGATCACCGCGTTCTCCATCAGCGGCTGGATGATCACCTTGGGGATGCATATCGGCTCCGCTTCAGGGGAAACGTCGTACTCAAAGGCCACGGTGTCCCGGTAGCAGCAGCGCTGGATGCGCTCGTAAGCGTGGAGTATCCGCACTTCCTCCGCCACGGTGACGCACTTGTCCGGTTCCTTGATGTTGTAGCGCATCAGCTGGGTCAGGCTGTTCAGCACCTCGGAAATGTCGTCCTGGCCGCGGAGCAGCGCAAGGCAGGACACCGAATTCAGAGTGTTGTACACAAAATGCGGGTTGATCTGGGCCTGGAGGGCATGGAGCTCCGCCCGCTTCTGCCGCTCGGAGGCGTCGATGGCCCGGCGGGTGGACTCCCGGAGCCGCTGCATCAGATGGTTAAAGGCGTGGTAAAGCGTACCCACCTCATCGTTGCCCACCCGGGAGCAGTCGATCTGCTTCATCCCGCTGTTGGACATATGGCTGCTCAGGCGGCGGATAGGCGTGACGACGCGGCGCGCCAGGAAAAAGGCGGCGATCTGGGTGACGGCCAGGACCGCGGCGGCCGCGATCACGATGACCCGCAGCACGTCGTTGGTGCGGGCCCGGAGCTCGGAAAGGGGGATGACCGTCAGCATCATCAGCTGGTTGTTGAGGACCTCCTTCTGCACCCGGCACTCCTCGCCGAAGGCGGTCAGGGGGACGACCTCGTTTTCGGGGAGGGCCAGCACCTGCTCCCTTGGGAGGTATTCGCCGCCGGAGCTGACGAAAAGGCCGTTTCCGTCCATGTCCGCGATGAGAACGCGGCTGCCCTGGGTCAGCGCGCCGGTCTGGATGCGGCTGGAGACCCACGACACGTCGAAGCTCAGGGCCAGCACGCCCAGCCGCTTCCGCTGGAGCTCCATGTTCTCCCCCAGGACCTTGCAGATGATCAGCCGGGTCATATAAAGGGTGTTGGGAGACTCCGGCAGCGTGAACCAGTATTCCGAGCCGTCGCGGCGCACCGTTTCCTGGAACCATTCGCTCTGCTGCACCGAAACGGCGCTGAAAAATCCGCAGCCATTGTCAGTGAGCTGCTGGAACTTGCTGCAATACCGGGAGATGGTGTACTCCGGCAGGATGTAGAGCTTATTGGTGTAGCGGCCCGTTTCCCGGCCAAAGCAGGAGTTGAAGCTGTTGTTGAAGGTGGTCCTGTTCACCGAAAAATCCGTCATCAGCGGATACAGGTTGCGGTTGCCCTGGCCGGGCTCGCCAAAGAGGATCATCTGCTTGATGGCGGGAATGTTGTCGTTGGGGAGCACATATCCCGTCTCATTGCTGCCCAGGGTCTCCGCGGCCACGCGGATCCGGTCGATGAGGGAATTGAGCTGCTGGGCGTTGCTGCTGGTAGCGGAGTTGATCAGCTCCTGCACCGCCAGGTCGGTGGTATCCCGCATATAGAAGAACAGCGTCGCGGAAAGCACCACCACCGCCCCGCACACGCCTGCCCCGAACATGAGAAACGTCTTGGTCAGCACGCCCATCCGATACCGCTTCTTTGCCATTTGCGACCCCGCCTTTCCTTACTCGTGATAGTTCTCCCGGCGGTACTCGGAGGGGGAGCAACCCATCCGCGTGCGGAACGCCTTGGTGAAATAGTTCCCATTGGCGTAGCCGCACTGGGCGGCCACCTCCACAATGGGCATCAGGGTGCGGCTCAGCAGGTCACAGGCCCGCTTCATCCGCTGCTCCAGGATGTAGTCCAGCAGGCTGCCGCCGGTCTGCTCCGCAAACAGCCGCCCCAGATACGCCGGGGAAAAGTGCATCTCCTGGGCCAGAATGGAAATGTTGAAGTCCGGCTCGTTATAGTGGACCAGCACCAGCCGCCGGATGCGCTCCACAATGTCGGACAGCGCCGCCGGAGCCGCCACCGCCTCCGCGTAGCAGGCGCAGACGTACTCCACCCGCTGGGCGCAGGTGGGCAGCGCCATCAGCTCCATCTGCTTGGTGCGGTAAGAGGAAAAGTCCGTCTCGCGGGGCACGCCGTGAAGAATCTGCAGCAGGAAGATGCACAGATTGGCGGTCTGCACCGGGTCGTCGTCGGCGTGCTCCCGGAGGGGCTCCAGCAGACGTTCAATGGCGTCCCCATCCCGGCGCTGGAGGGCGGCGCGAATTTGGGCCACGGTTTCCGGCTGGGTCAGGGACTGGATGCGGCTGTGGCTCTGCCGGGCCAGGGCCAGGGACCGCACCAGCTCGGAGATGGCGCAGAAGGTATCCCGGGTCAGGGGCTTCAGGATATAATCCCGCACGCCGTATTTCAGGGCCAGCTGCGCCGTGGAAAAATCCTCGTAGGCGCTTAGAAAGACGATTTCCACATCGCTGTTGCGCTTGCGGATTTCCCGGCAGAGGGTCACGCCGTCCATGACCGGCATTTTCAGGTCGCTGATCACCAGGTCCGGGGGCCGCGCCTCCATTTTCGCCAGGGCGACCTCCCCGTTGCGGCAGATGATGGGCGGGTCGCAGCCCAGAGACGGCCAATCGATGAGCTCCTCAAAGCATTGGCACACGTTGAAATCATCGTCAACTACATATACGGTCAGCATCGTTTTCACGCTCCCGCTTCTATTATTGCATAGGATGAATCAAATTACAACATCTTCCCGTCAACGCCAAAAGGGGCATCACTTTGCAGTGACACCCTTTTGGTCAGAGAAGCATGTGCAATCGGGGAGCTTCCTGCTCACTTGGTTTTCAGCCATTCGTCGTACTGCTTCTGGAGCTCGGCGATGACCGTTTCCACGCCGGCGTCCTTGAGGGCCTGGCGGAATTCCGGCAGGTAGGTATCCACGTCATAGAAGCCCATTTCCAGCAGTCCACGGTACTGGTCCTTGACGTTTTGCAGCGCGGCCAGTTCCGTGCTGATGGCGGAGGTGTCCGGAGAGAAGCCCAGGGTCTTTCCTTCCACAGCCGCGTCGTTCATGGTTCTGTACTGGTCCTTTTTATCGGCGGATTCGCTGTTCTTGATGGAGGGGGTCAGGACGTTCACCGAGCACCAGACGTCGTTGCTCCAGCCGGAGTCGGCGATGGGCTCCACGACCTCGTCGGAAATCCGGGTGTAGTTCCGTCCCTCGACGCCGTAGCAGTAGAGGTCCGCCAGGGTCTGATCGGTGCTCAGCAGCTGGAGGAACCGGAGGCAGGCGTCGGCCTTTCCGTTTTCGCGGAGATGGCCCAGCAGGAGCCCAGCACGGAGGAGGGCGCGACAAAGTTATCGGTGATCTCCTTCACAATCATTTCCCGGTTCAGGCGGGTGGAGCAGTTTTTCTCGTTGTCCGGGGTGGTGGACCAGTGGTACAGGCCGACCAAGCCGTCAACCGCATAGCCGTCAGCAGTTGTGTTCCATTCGGCAACAGACGCTTCTTCCGAAATATAGCCCTTCTGGTTCCAATCGTACATCAAGCGGCAGTAGTCTTCATATTCGTCGGTGTCAAAATAGCAAAACACCTGATTGGTCTGGGTGTCAATACCGAACAGTTCCGTACTGGGCAGCTGCTCGTAGTGGGTCGGCGCAAGGCCCATGGGGCCGTAGACCATCAGGTTGCCCACCGGGTATTCCACGCCGATTTCCTTGAGGCCCTCCATATATTTTTCCAGTTTCCGGTAGTTGTCGGCTTCGCTGGCGGTCTTATCGAACTCCACGGCGGCAAAATCGAAGCCGTTGAGTTCCTTGACCTGGTCGGCGAACTCCTTGGGCGTCGTGATCGAGTAGCCGTAGAAGATTTCCTTCAGGTTGGGGACCAGATACCGGCGGCCGCTGAACTCGCTGGCCTTCCACACCTTTTCCGGCATGCAGTCCCGGAGCTCCGGGTAGCTGTCCAGCATGTCCGTGATGTCCAGCACGGCGTTCTGGTTGATCAGGGATTCCTGGCCGAACCAGGAGGGCAGCCAGGCGATGTCGGCGCTGGTGCCGGTGGCAAATTCCAGGGAGAGCTTGGACGCATAGTCGGTTTCAATATAGACATTGGCGATCTCCACGCCGAGCTTTTCCCGGGTGTAGTCGTTGATGGCGTCCATCACGGCCTGCTCGTCCTTCTGCGCGGCGCCGGATTTCACCCAGGTGAGCTTTACGATGTCGTCGGAGCCGGAAGAAGCGGCCGGTTTCGACGCGGTGCCGGACGAAGACGGCGTTCCGGCGTTTCCACCGCAGCCGGCAAGGACGCCGGCGCACAGGGACGCCGCAAGGAGCATGGAGACAATTCTTGCCTTTTTCATGTTGAGGTCCTCCTAAAATTTGTTTTATCCGAATCTGACGCAGGTTTTGTGCGCCAAAAATCAGCCTTTGACCGAGCCCATGGTGAGCCCCTGAATGAAATACTTCTGGAAAAAGGGATAGGCGATCATAATGGGCCCCAGGGCGGTGAGCAGGATGGCCATCCGCCCGGTGGTCTGGGGGATATTCTTGGACGCCGCCGCGTAAGCTTCCGCCGACATCTGATTGGCGTTTTGGAGCAGGAAGTCGATGTTCTTTTCCACCCGGATCAGCAGCAGCTGGAGGGGCGTTTTGGAGGCGGAATCGATGTAGAGGAAGGCCTGGTTCCAGTCGTTCCAGTAGCCCACCGCCAGCATGAAGCCCACCGACGCCAGGGCCGGGGTCATGACCGGCAGCACGATCTGGGCAAAGGTGCGGAACTCGCTGGCCCCGTCAATGGTGGCGGACTCGATGAGGGAATCCGGCACGTTGGTCTGGATGTAGGTGCGCAGGATGATGATGTACATGGTGGAAATCCCGGGCAGGATCAGGGCGGCGAAGGTGTCCTTCAGGTGATAGATGGACGTGTTGATGATATAGGAGCTGAGCTGGCCGCCGGAAAACAGCATGGTGAACAGCATGAAGACCGAAAGGTACTTCCGCAGCGCAAAGCACTTGCGGCTGAGGACGTAGGCGAACATGGACATCACAGCAAGTCCGAACAGCGTGCCCGCCACTGTGACGAAAATCGTCACGCCGTACGAAACGATCAGCTGCTTTCCGTAGCTGCCCACGTATTTCCAGGCTTTCAGGGACCACTCCGTGGGGAAGAAGCTGAACCCCTTGTTGGTAATGCTGCTGTCGCTGCTGAAGGACACCACGATGACCAGCAGCACCGGCAGCAGGCAGAGTACGGCGTACAGTCCCAGCAGAATCCCCAGGACCCACTGGCCGATACCGAGCTTTTTCATGATCAGAACACCCTTTCTCATCGACGTCGGAATCAGAACAATGCGTTTTCAGGAGCCAGCTTGCGGACGATGCAGTTGGTCCCGATGACCATGACGGTGCCGATGACGGACTGGTAAAACGTGGTGGCAGCGGTGGAGGAATAATCCGTCCCGCTCATAATGGAGTTGAGCACGTAGCTGTCCAGCACCTGGGTGGTCTTGTAGAGCGCGCCGGTGTTTTTCGTCACCTGGTAGAACAGGCCGGTATCCGAGTGCATGATATTGCCGAGCCCCAGGAGGGTCATGATGACGGCCATGGGGACCAGCATGGGCAGCGTGACGTACCACATTTTCTGCCGGGCGTTGGCGCCGTCCAGGGCGGCGGCTTCATAGAGGGCCGGGTCGATTCCCGTGAGCACCGAGAGGTAGAGCACCGAACCGTAGCCGATGTTTTTCCAGGTGTTGACCAGCAGCAGGATCGCCGGCCATTTTTCGGCTTCCAGGTAAAAGTTGTGGGATTTCCCGCCAAGGGCGATGATGAGCCGGTTGATCAGCCCGGTCTGGCCCTTCAGGCAGGCGTACACGATGAAGGAAACGGCGATGTAGGAAATGAAGGTGGGCAGGATCATGCAGCTCTGAAAGAGCTTCCCCGCGCGCTTTACGGCGAACTCGTTGATGCCGATGGCCAGGGCGATGTTCCCTACGGTGCCCACAACGGTGAACAGGAGGTAGTATCCCACGGTGTTCCGGGTGATGCGCCAGAAGGTATCGCCTACAAGGAAGATGTAGCGGAAATTATCAAAGCCGCACCACGGACTTTTGAACACCAGCTGGTAGTCGAACCGCTTAAACGCCAGGACCAGGCCGAACATCGGCGCGTAGGAAAACATCAGAAACAGGATGATGGCAGGCAGCGCCATCAGCAGCAGCGCCCGATGCTTCCAGGTGTTTTTCAGAAGTTGCATGATTCATCGCTCCAAGTTGAATTTGATCTCGCGTCTACATTTGTAATTATAGCCAAAATATCTTCACCATTCAACGGTAACTTTTATACATCGATGGTAATCATTCTACTTCCCGGCAAATCCGCCCCTGCGGAGTCCAAGGGCGGGCCGGGGATTTTTGCGTACCCGGTAGCATTTTTCCGGAAATTCCGCTATAATAAAATAGGCGCAGACCCATACAGAACGGACAGGACGGTGAGAACATGACCTACAAAATCGCCATCTGCGACGATTCCGGCGAGGACAGAGCCTACGTTTCCGGCATGGCCGCCCGCTGGGCCGCCTCCAGGGGGCACGCGGTGCATATCGACGCCTTTCCCTCCGCCGAGACCTTCCTGTTCCGCGGTGCGGAGGAAGGCGGCTACGATATCCTGCTCCTGGACATCGAAATGGGCGCAATGGACGGCGTCACCATGGCAAAGCAGATCCGCAAGAGCAACGATACCGTTCAGATCGTTTTCATCACGGGGTACTCCGACTACATCGCCGAGGGCTACGAGGTGGCGGCCCTGCACTATCTGATGAAGCCCGTGAAGGAAGAAAAGCTCTGGTCGGTCCTGGACCGCGCGGCGGAGAAGCTCGCCAGAAACGAAACGGTCCTGAACCTGGAAAGCGGCGGCGAAATGGTACGGGTGCCCATCTACCAGATTCGGTACGCAGAGGTCTTCGGCAACTACGTGACCCTTCACGCCCAGTCCGACGTGACCGTGAAAATGACCCTGGGCGACCTGGAAAAGCAGCTGGACGAGCGTTTTTACCGCGCGGGGCGCTCGGTGATCATCAATCTGACCCAGATCGGCCGCGTGACCCGGACCGAGATCCGGCTCACCGACGGAACGGCCATTCCCCTCCCCCGGGGAGCCTATGACGGCATCAACCGTGCGATCATCAACATGAGGTGAAGCGGATGGGACTTTTTTCGAAGAAACTGGACAAGCAGATCGCTTCCTACCAGCAGGAGCTCATCGAGACCCACTATCGGGAAGTGGACAATATGTACCGCCAGATCCGCGGCTGGCGCCACGATTACCGCAACCACATCCAGACCATGAAAGCCTACGCCGCCGACGGCGACCTGGACGCCATCCGGAAGTACCTGGACCTGCTGGACCAGGACCTGACCACCGTTGACACGGTCATCAAAACCGGCAATCCCATGACCGACGCCATTCTCAATTCCAAAATCTCCCTTGCCAGGGCCAAGGGCATCCGGGTCACGGCGGACGCCCACATCCCCGTGAAGCTGAAATCCTCGGAGATCGACCTGTGCTGCATCCTGGGCAACCTCTTTGACAACGCCATCGAGGCCAGCATGAAGCTCCCGCCGGAGCAGCGGATGATCCGAGTGTACATGGACATGAAGAACACCCAGCTCTATATTTCCTTCACCAACTTCACCGCCGGCAGGAAGCTGCAGAAGGTGGGCAGCCGGTTCCGCAGCACCAAGGGCGAGGGCCACGGCTTCGGCCTTGTCCGCATCGACGCCATCGTGGAGCGGCTGGAGGGATACCTGAGCCGTAACAGCGAGGACGGGGCCTTTACCACCGAAATCCTGCTCCCCCAGGTGTGAAGCTGCAATTCGTCCCCCAGAAACAGCGATTCGTCCCCGAAATCCCCCGGGAACGATTTTTTGTGATAGAATAGACCACGGGGTGAGACCAATGAAACACAAGGAAAAACCAAAATACGGCATCGGGCAGAATGTCTGCTTCATGTTGCGGACCGCCTGGAGCACCTACAAAAGCGTGCTGGTCCTGTGCGTCGCCGCCGCCGTCATCCAAGTCGCCTTGAACCTGGCCCAGATCTACGTCACGCCGGAAATCCTGGCCAAGGTGGAGCAGCGGGCCTCCATCGGCGAACTGCTGACCACCATCGGCATCTTTGCGGTGGTCCTGTTCCTGCTGCAAGGGGCGGGGACCTACTGTACGGAAGTCCGCATGCCCGCAGAGATCGTCGTCCGCGTTGCCATCATCCGCAGGATCACCCGGAAGACCAGCGAGACCTCCTATCCCAACGTCCACGACCCCAAAATCCTGAAGCTGGCGGAGCAGGCGAAACAGGCAACCGCAGGCAACGTGGACGCGGCGGAGCATATCTGGCGGACGCTGACGGAGCTGCTAACCAACATTCTCGGGTTCGCCGTGTACCTCTTTCTGCTCTCCCGGCTGAACGTGTTTCTGATCCTGCTGGTGGCGGCGACTTCCGTTTCCGGGTTCTTCATTTCCAAATACATCAACGAATGGGAATACCGCCACCGGGAGGAAAAAGAGACCTATGACAAGGAAGTCCGCTACTTTCTGTTAAAGCCCCGGCAGCTGCAGATCGCCAAAGACATCCGCATTTTCGGCCTTGCCGCCTGGTTCCGGGAGCTGCGGGACAAGTCCATGAAGATGCTCTCCGCCTTCATCGTCCGGAGAGAAAAGGTGTACATCTGGGGGAACGTGGCGGACGTGGTCCTGACCCTTCTCCGCAACGGAATCGCCTATGCCTATCTTATCGGGCAGACCCTCCGCCGGGACCTGCCTGCGTCGGAATTTCTGCTGTACTTTACCGCGGTAAGCGGCTTTACGGCGTGGGTGACGGGGATTCTGTCCCAATTCAGCCAGCTTCACAAAGAAAGCCTTGCCCTGTCCAAGGTACAGGAATACCTCAATATTCCGGAGCCCTTCCGCTTTGAAGAAGGGACCCCGCCGCCTGCCGCGGACCGGTATGAGCTGACTCTGGAAAACGTCTCCTTCCGCTATCCCGGCACGGAGAAGAACGTCCTGGAAAACGTCAATCTGACCATTCATCCCGGCGAAAAGCTGGCGGTGGTGGGCTTAAACGGCGCGGGCAAGACCACCATGGTCATGCTTTTGTGCGGGTTCTACGACCCCAGCGAGGGGCGGGTGCTCCTCAACGGCATGGACATCCGCGCCTTTGACCGCAGGCAGTACTACGCGCTGTTTTCCGCCGTGTTCCAGGGCTTTTCCATTCTGGACACCACCATCGCGGAATGTGTCGCCCAGACCGCCGACGGCATCGACATGAAAAAGGTGGCCGACTGCCTGGACAAAGCCGGTCTGACGGCGGCCGTTGCGAAATTCCCCCAGGGCGTCCGGACTCACATCGGCCGGGAGGTCTATCTGGACGGCGTCATGCTGTCCGGCGGCCAGACCCAGCGGCTCATGCTGGCCCGGGCCCTTTACAAGGACGGCCCCATCCTTCTGTTGGACGAACCCACCGCCGCCCTGGACCCCATCGCCGAAAATGATATTTACCAGAAGTACAGCGAAATGACCGCCGGAAAGACCTCGGTGTTCATCTCCCACCGCCTGGCGTCCACCCGCTTCTGCGACCGGATCATCTTTGTCGCCGACGGCGGCATCGCCGAAGAAGGGACCCACGAGGAGCTTCTGGCCAGGCACGGCGCTTACGCCAAACTCTTTGAGGTCCAGAGCCGCTATTACCGGGAAGGAGGAGAAACCGATGAAGAAAACTGACCAAGCCGGCGTCCGGGAGACCTTTGCCATCCATTGGCGGGCGATGAAGGACATGCACCGGGCCGCTCCCGGCTGCTTCCTTCCCTTCATCCTCTACTCCATGGCGGAGGCCCTTTCCCCTTATGCCGCCATCTGGCTTTCCGCGCAGCTGATCAACGAGCTGGCCTCCCTCCGACGGCCGGAGGTCCTGGCAAAATGGGCGGTTCTGGTTGTTGCCGTCTCCGCCGCGCTGGAGCTGGTCAAGGCGGCCCTGGAGCATTGGCGGAACGTGAGCGGCGAGCTCTTTGGCGAGCGGTACCACGCCCTCTTTACGGAAAAATTCCTGACCATGGACTACGCCGACTGCGACAAGCAGGCGACCCGGGACCTGTTCACCCAAATCGAGCAAAGCGAGAACTGGGCCGGCTGGGGATTTGCCCGCTTTACGGTCTATATTTCCAATGGGGTCCAGGGCATTGCAGGCATCCTGGGGGCCCTTGCGCTGACGGTGAGCCTGTTCACGTTAAAGGTCCCGGGCTCTGCCGGAGCCCTGACGGTGCTGAACCACCCGCTGTTCCTTGTCGGCATCCTGCTGCTGATCCTGGGTGTCACCTTTCTGGGGCCGGTACTGGCCAACCGGGCCAACTCCATCTGGGGCAAGCTGGCCGAGGAGTCCCGGTTCGGCAACCGCGCCTTCGGCCACTTCGGCTTTATCGCATCCGGAAACAAGGAGCAGGACATGGACCGCCGCATCTACCGGCAGATCGACCTTGCGGAGCATTACACCAAATCGGTCATTGTCTTCGGCGTGGGCTCCCATTTTGACAAATTGCAGAAAACGACGGTGGGCGTCAGCAACGGATTGTCCGCGGCCATTCCCGCCCTTTTGTCCGGCGTGGTCTACGTGTTCGTCTGCCTGAAGGCCCTGGGCGGAGCCTTCGGCATCGGCAGCGTCACCCAGTATGTCAGCGCGGTCACGACGCTTTCCGGCAACGCCGCCAAGCTCCTGAACACCGTAAACGACATGCGGACCAACACCCAGTTTCTGAGAAACATCTACGCCTTCCTGGACATCCCCAACTCCATGTACCAGGGCAGCCTGACCACCGAAAAGCGGTCGGACCGCAAGTACGAGGTGGAGTTCAAGGACGTATCCTTCCGCTATCCCGGCTCCGGCATCTGGGCGCTGCGCCATGTCAGCATGAAGTTCAAGGTCGGCCAGCGGCTGGCCATTGTGGGCGAAAACGGAAGCGGCAAAACGACCTTCATCAAGCTGCTGTGCCGTTTGTACGACCCCCAGGAGGGGCAGATTCTCCTCAACGGCATCGACATCCGCAAGTACCGCTATGACGACTACATGAACATCTTCTCCGTGGTGTTCCAGGACTTCCAGCTCATCTGCCAACCCCTGGGGGCCAACGTCGCAGGGAGCGTCCGGTACGACCGCCGGCGGGCGGAAAAGGCGCTACTGGACGCCGGGTTCGGCGACCGGCTT
>OIXH01003853.1_pt1 | contig 12815 bp, 9 predicted proteins | sample 1587741 | NCBI WGS metagenome assembly OIXH01 (sample SAMEA3888916, study PRJEB22519) | human gut metagenome | biome: human gut; feature: human-associated habitat; material: faeces | place: Denmark | collected 2011 | reverse complement strand
TGCCGCACCTCGCTCGCCGTATCGGCACTTAGAATTATGCGGTATTGCCTTTATTTACTCCGCGCTTTCCGGGGTGGCGATTTCGGTGGTCTGGCTGCCGTAGAGGGCGTTGAACTGGCGTTCCGTTTCCTCATTCAGGTAATCATCTCTGGGGTAAACGCCGTCGTGTTCATCGGCATAGCGATTGCTGATCTGTTCCCGCAGGTCAGCCTTGATGGCGTTGTCGCGGGCTTCTTTGCTGTCGTAGCAATCGTAGTCATAGTAGTAGCCCTTCTGCACCCGCCTGGCCAGCTGCTCGGTGGTCAAGCCGTCGGCAAAGGATTGGGAGAACTCGGCACGGTAAGTATCATACACGCCGCCGACATTTTCCTCGGTGCCAAAATTCATGGTGGTAAAGTTCCAGCCTGCGGCTTTGGCGGCCTGCACAATGGCGGCACAGTTGGCGGCAAACTCCGGCTCATTGCCGGCGGCGTCCTGGCGGAAGTTCAGGTACAGGATCAGGGTGTCGCCCGGCTCCAGCGTGTTGTCCACGTTTTCCATATCGGTGTGGTTAAAATCAACGCTGGCGTGCATCGAGGTCACGCTGGCTTTCAGCTCCGGGTCGGCGGAAAGCTGCTCGTACATGCTGTCCACGACCTGCTGCTCGATGCGTTTTTCGGCGTTGCGGTCCGCGCCGCCCAGCCAGCGCCAGGCCAGCGGTATCAGGGACGCCGTGCCCACCACGACCAGGACGAACGCGCAGCCCAAAATGCCCAGCCAATCAAACTTGAGCTTTACGTTTGGCTTGGTGCTGTAGACCAGCACCTCGATGCCCAGCACGATGAGGATGACCGGCGCGAATTTTAACACAGCCAGCAGGTTTGCCTTGGGCATGAACTGCTGGGCCAGCAGCAGTACACCACCCGCGATGAGCAGCACCGCAAAGGCCATCGTGCCCACGCGGCGGACTTTTTTAGGCGGTTCCGCCGGGGAATTTTGCACCGGCGGGTTGGTTTTCATTTCATCCATTTTGTTATACCTCGCTTTGCATTATACAGGCTGATGCCCCTTACTTGCCCTGATAAGTGCGGAACAGGAAGGTGACGATCTGAGCGCGGGTGCAGCCTGCGTTGGGGCTGAAGGTGGAAGCGGACGTGCCGTTGGTCACGCCGTTCTCCACGGCCCAAGCCACAGCCTCGGCGTAGAAGTCGCCGGCCGCCACGTCGGTGAAGCCGTTCACCGTGGTGGGAGCGGTGCCCATGGCACGGTACAGGAACGTCACGCTCTGGCCGCGGGTGCAGGTGTTGTTGACGCCGAAGGTGCCGTCAGCCAGACCGTTGGTGATGCCGTTTTCCAGCGCCCATGCCACTGCGTCATAGCAATAGCTGCCGGGGAGCACATCGGCGGGAACCTTGGCTGTACCCTTGGGGGCGGGAGAACCGGCGGCACGCCACAGGAAGGTGACGATCTGACCGCGAGTGCAGGGATCGTTGGAGCCGAACAGACCGTTGGCTTTGCCGTTGGTGATGCCCTTCTTCACAGCCCATTCCACTGCCTTGGCGTAGTATGCGTCGGCGGGAACGTCCGCAAAGATAGAAGCCGCCTGCTCCTCGACAAACTCTGCGGAAACAGTTACCTTGCTGCCGGGCATGGTGAAGGTGTACTTGCCGTTGCCCTTATCGGTCAGCTTGAGCTTATTGCCGCTGGCGTCCTTGACGGTGAGTTTGTCCAACTCGTAGCCCTTATCAGGGGTCACGGTGACGGTCACCCGGTCGCCCTTGGAGGCGTTCTTGGGGCTGACGGTCACATCGCCGTTCTTGGTGCTGGGGGCGGACACGGCATAACTACCAGAAGAGCCGCTGGAGGAACTGCTACTTCCAGAGGATTTTCGCGTCACAGAGACGGTGCAGGAAGTGCTTGCGGCCGTGTAAGTATCGCTCTGCTCAATGCTCGCAGTAAAGGTGTAAGTCTTCGTGATGTTGGGCAGGGAAACCGTATAGGTTCCACCTCCGTTGTCCTTCACCGCAACAGTGCTGTCATCGCAGGTCACGCTCACAACGGCGTCAGTGGGTGCTTTGGTGATAGTCAACGTTACCGTACTGCTGCCAACCATGCTCTCTTTGTCGGGCATAATGCTGACGCTGGAAATGGTTCTGCAAACCTGCGTATCGAGCATAACATCGTAAGCACCGAGCACGCCGGAAACATTGTTTGCACTGTCAATAGCATCGACGGCAACACCATAGTTTTCTTTGCTGACTGTATAGCTGTTGCCATTCAGCTCGGTAGGAGCACCGTTGTTGTAGACTGTATCAGCAAGATACTTTACGTATTCCTTAACGGTCTTCAACAGATTTTCCTTGGATGCTTCCAGTGCTGCATTCGCTGCCTCAGCCGTCTTTGCGGCCCAGATATCGGAGTAGCCTTTTGCCAGAGCCGCCTGAATAGCCGGGACCTCGCTGTACTTCATGTCAGAGCCGGGAACCGTGGTGGAGCCGAGGTTGGTGGACTCGATGTAGGCGGTCCACTGCGCCGCAGCATCGCTCGGGGTATAGATCGTTGCAGCGGTTTCGGAATAGCCGTAACGCAGCGTGATCGTGGCAGTGTTGCCGGAAACGCTGACAGAGTTGACCTTTGCGCCGGCCTTTTCAGACAGCACTCCAGCAGCCTTAGCCGCGATTGCAGTTTCGTTCCATTCCGTGTTCGTAAAGTCGGCAGACTCCACCAGCGCCTTGAGATTCTCAATGGGATCCTTGGCATACTCCGTAAGCTCTGTGATCTCCGTCGGATTCTCGATAGCCGCCTTGGCGGAGGCCTTTACGATCTCGGCGATCTCCGGAGTGAATTCGCCGGGCCAATCCTTCTTGACACCGCTGTTCGCGCTGTTAGGCGCATACGACAGTGCGCTGTAGAAGTCGCCGGTCGTGAAGGTGATCTCCTTGCTGTAAACGTCCGTAAGAACCTTTGCGGCCACAGACGCACCGGCAAGATAACGACCGGTCTCATAGCTCATGTGCGTATTGTCGCGCCAAATCTGAGAAACCTGCGTCGTGTCTGAACTATGCAGCGGCTTGGTATCTTCCAGATTCTTAGCCTTGCCGAGGTAACTCGTCATCGCAGTACGGATAAATGTAGCGCCGGCAACAATGAAGTTGGGATTGCCTTCCACACTCTTTTCAGATGCAAGCTTATAGTTTTCCAGAGAATTATCCGTATAATGCGCTGCATCCTCGCTGTGATCCAGCCAATCCATAAACCATGCAACCTGAGCCGTAGGCTGGAGCAAACGGAGATTCTTGATGGTATTGCGCAGGTGGTCGATAAAGACGTAGTTGGAATTAGTGCTGCAGGACTCACGATAGTCCTGAATGATGATCAGATCCCAGGTGTTGGCAGCAGGATTCAGCGACTTGAAATAAGCCCCCGTTACATCATGTTTACTCGTTGCAGAGGAATCATTGACCTTATCCACAACATCCTGAATGCAGCTCTCATGAGAATAGTTGGTCTCATTGCTATTAGAATAAGACCCATCCAGACCGATCTTACGGGAGCCGAACACGATCCGGCTGAAGGTCACCTTGGTGCCGTCCAGCTTCGCGTTCACATCGTTGAGGATGCTCTGCATGTAGGTGGTGTAGTCATCCGTGTGGCTGTTGCCGATGCAGAGGATGTTCAGTTCCTTAAGCTGGAACTTGATGTTATGCGCCTTTGCATAGCTCTCCAAGGAAGTATTCTGTGCATCAGCGTAGCCACGGATCAAAATGGTGCCCGCATTGGGGAACACGTTCTTACCGCCACCAACCTTGACGCCGCGGACAGCATCTACCGTCTTAAGGGCGGTCATATTGTTGAGTGCACCGTTGTTGATCGTGATTGCGCTTTCAATCACCAGATTTTCGACACTGCCGACCTTTTCATCGGTCCAGGCATTATTTGCCAAGTCCGCGCTCAGGTCGCCGCTGCCGGTGACCGTCAGGGTCTTGCCATCGCTGGAGATCGTATACTGAATGGAACCGATATCGCCCGCCAGGCCGATCGCCTTGGCCAGCGCCATCAGCTTCCCGGCATAAGTATCAGTGCTGTTGCACTTATCTTTCTTCAGCTGTTCCTTTGCCTTGTCGCTCAATGCGCTGTAGGCGTCCATGGCGCTCTTGATGATGGATGCGTTTCCTTCGGTGTTCGCATCTGCCGCATTCATCGTCCACAGATCCTTGAACGCCTCATTCTGCTCAAAGGCAAGCGCATCGGTATAGATCAGATTGAAATCAGCCGTGGTGTGGTTCTTGCCCTCATCCGCGCCCTTGTTCAAATCGTCCGCCCAGTTGGCCGCCAGTGTAGAATTGCTGTGGAGATAAATGTTCGGCTTAAACGCGGGGAAGCAGCTGTAGTAGTCGAATGCGTAGCCCGCCAGATCCACGCCGTCCGGATTTTCAAAATAGAAGTCTGTGCAATTGCTGAGATGGATCAGGCCGTATCTGCCGACATCGGTGATACCTTCGCCCAGATAGGTCTTCGTGACCTTGTTTTTGAAGGCAGAACCAAAGCAGTTGCTGTACCAGGGCTGATTGCGGAAATCCGTTGCAGTCGTGTTGGTCGTGCTATTGCCGAAATCAGGCAGCGCAGCCTTCACGCCCGTATCCGTATCAAAACGCAGGGTCCAGGTATCCGTGCCTTCGCTGTTTTTGGTGAGCGTCCAGTGGATGCCGTCCATATAGGTGAAGCAGCCCTTCTCGTCCACTCCGTTGGGAATACCGCCGGAGATCTTCGTCATGTTGTCGAGATCATTTGCGCCGGTGACCTTGAGCAGCTGCGCATAATAAGTCGAACCGCCGTCGATCTTCAGTTTTTTCAGCTGAGCCTCGACGTTGCTGTTCAGTTTCTTGTAGGCAGTCACCGCGTTCTTGACCGCTACAAAAGCATCGTTCTTGGACACGCCGTTTTCCACAATACCAGCAGGAACCACGCCGGTCAGCGTCCAGACCTGTGCATAAGTGTCGATAAAGGCCTGTGTCTCAGAATAGATCAGCGTGACGGTCGAACCCGCCGCATAGTTTTCAGCCAGTGTGGTATTCACAGAGGCATAGACCGTGATATCACCGTGGTTTGCCAGCGCATAAGCGCCAACGCTGGTGATCTTGCTGTCGATCACAACATTCTCGATCTGCACACTGCCCAGCGGTGCTGTATACTGATTATAGTCGGGGATCGTTCCGGTACCACTGCCGGTATAAGTCAGCGTCAGGGTCTTTGTTTCCTCATCATAGCTGTAGTAGATGTCGGTTGTCCCCGGGAACTTAGCCACAGTCCCGCCTGTGGTCAGGCTGTACAGTTCCAGCAGCTTCGCGCCATAGGTCTGGCCGCTGGAAAGCGTATCCATGTTCATCAGCTGGTTCTGGAGCATCGCATCCATGCCCTGATACTCGTTGTATGCAGCTTTGACCGTTTCCTTCTGCTCATCATTCAATGAAACGCCCAGAGCCCAGATGGCTTCGTACTTGCTCTCGAAGGCCTCCACTTCCAAGAAGGAATAGCTGAGCGTCGGATCAAGATACCGATGCTCCGGTGCAGTGGTAAGATTGTTCAGCATATACCAGCCGGAAGGCAGTTTGTCATACGCGCTCTTATAGAGATGCAGCGTCAGCTTGCCGTTTGCATCGCCGGTATAGCCGCAGACCGCGCCGTTTACCAGTTCGATCTCCTTGTTGCGCAGATAGATATCATCGCAGTTGTAAAGATTTGTCAGGTTCAGATAATCCAGTTTGGTGATACCCTCAGCCACATCGACGGATGTGATGGAGGCTCTGTCGTCATACCAGGATGCATGACTAAAACCGAGGTTGTGATCTGTGGCCGAGCTGGAATCATAACCGGTATACGGGAACGCGCCGTCGCCGCCCAGCTTCAGCGTACTACCGTCCAGCAGATACCAGAAGGTATCGCTGGTGCCGATCTTATCCATATTGCTGCCGTTGAAGCCTTCCAGCGCAATGTTGATGCCCTTCGCACCGGCGGGCCAGCCGCGAAGATTAGAAGCTGTTGCATACTTTTCCGCAAGAGGGGTCCCGACGGAATCCTTGAGCTGCGTTTTTACCACGTCCGGAAGAGCCTCATACTCTTCGTAGGCAGCAGCAATTGCGCTCCAATTAGCGGAATCGGCTGCATCAAGCTTCAGCACATCAGCATAGTGCGCCTCAATATCATTCACATTGCTGATCACAAATTCGATCGTCGGGTTGGGATTCTGGCTGGATTCCGTAAACCAACCGTTCTCCCCCATTTTGTTCTGCTGATACACAGACAGGGGAACGGTAATGGTCAGTGTGCCATCATTGCCCTGATAATTGTTGACCGCGCCGCGTGCCAACTCAACATCCGCTCCCTTGATCTCGATGGATTCAAGGTGCGTCATGTTAGCAATGGCCAGCGTACCAATGCCGGTAATGCCGGCCTCAATTACAACATTCTTGATAGTATCCTTTACCATATACCAATCCGCCTGTGTAAAACGTAGCACATTGGTCAATTTAGACGTGTTGGAATAATCGGAAATGGCACCTTTACCGCCAATGGTGAGGGTATCGCTATCGATCTTATACCAAATCGTAGTGCTGGCTGTTACATTGGTTTTGTCCTCGTCGTAATCTTTTACGCTGTACTTCTCCGTCGCAACGGTAATTCCCGTTGCACCTGAAGGCCAGCCATTACCTGACGAGGTGCTGCCCTCATCATCCACCGCCCAGACTGCTGTTGGCAGCAAGCTGAGCATCATGACAAGCGAAAGTAAGCTTGCCAATATCCTTCGTTTCATTTTTCTACCTCCTGTGTTTATCTATATTCTGCCCGTCTCCACGGGCTGGGTTTACATCGTTTTGCATTTCGTTCTGCCTGCGCAGATGGGGCAGCCGCAGCGCTGCTTACCGGCTCTGGGATAAATGGCCGCTTTCCAGACATGGCCGCAGGCACACTGCCACCAGACCTTACGACGGCTGCCTGCGGTCACCATCTGCGGGGTAAGGCTGCCATTCAGAGTGGGGTGCCACTGTGCGGCTACCGTTGGTTCCGCAGTGGCCAGGTCATTGAAGCCCGGCAGAACTCTCTTGTTGGCACAATAGGGGCAACCGCTGCCGCGCATTGTGCGGGTGGCGATGACCGCCTGATAGCTGTGGTTCTTTTCGCAGTGCCACCATGCCTTCCGGTTGCTGTAAGCGGAGACGGAATCCGGGGTCAGGGAACCGTTTCTCTCCGTATCCCACTCCTTTGCCAGTTCTGGGTATTGAGAAGCCAAATCGTTGAACCCCGGCAGAATCTGCTTCCCGGCACAGACCGGGCAACCGGCTCCGGAGACCGTCCGGGACGCGACGGCGGCCTGCCACCTGTGCCCCAAAGAGCACCGCCACCAAACCTTGCGGCTCGTTTTAGCCGTGACCTTTTCCGGCGTCAAAGCACCATTTTTCTCTATATCCCATTCCTTTACCAGCCGTGGGAATTGAGAGGCCAGATCGTTCTCACCGGTCTGCACCAGCCTGCCAGCGCAGACCGGGCAGCCGCAGCCGCCGGAGACCCGGGAATTGATCTGGGCCCGCCAGGAGTGTCCTTTCTCACAAACCCACCACGCAAGGTGGTGGCTTCCCGCCGGGAATTCAGACGGCTTTCGCGGGGCATTTTTCCGCGTATCCCACTGGACAGCAAGATCCGGGTACAGCGATGCAAAGTCATTGTTCTGTCCCAATTTTTTACCGGCGCAGTAAGGACAGCCGCTTCCGGCGGCACGGGTATAGACCGGTGCCTGCCAGGAATGGCCGCATCCGCACCGCCACCAGGCCATGGTATGACTACCGTGGGTCACCCCATCCGGCATCAGAGGGAGATTTTTCTCGCTGTCCCATTCCTCCAGTAAATACTGCCGGTCATACTTCCGGCAGAAATCATACAGGCTTTCGCTCATGTGTCCGCCTCCCATGTCCGGGACAGCATTTCCATTGCGGCCCATGTCAGCGGCTCCGTCTCGGAAAAATCCTTTCCCAGCAGATAGGCGCGGAACACTTCAGCAAAGTATTCCTCCACATTCTTTCGACAGTAATCCCTGTGCAGAAATGCGGCCATCAGAACCTGCTCTTTCTGGAACGCGTTCGTTATGGCGGCTTCTTCCTGTGCCGACGCATATTGCTCTTCAAAATGTCCCATCTCATGGAGAACTGTGGTGTTATCCCGCAGGAAAGCGCTGGCACTCACATCCACGCAGATAATTTTCCCGGATGGGATCGTAACACCCAGCCCGCCAGCATAGGACGCGTTCAGCGTTTCCAGACCATAGGTCATAAAGCGCAGCTCCCAGTCTCGCTCCGCAAATCCCTCCAGAACGGCCGCCGGCATCGCCGCGAGGTAAACACGGGAACGGAAGGAACGGCGAACAGCGTCCTCATTTTCATATGTAAGGCGGAAACCGGACAGAGAAGCTGGCCGCAGCGCGCTTTCGGTATCCTCCGGCACATGGTGGAGGGAGAGGATCATGCTGACGGCCTCAGCCCTTGTCATAGACTGTTCCGGGTGGAACAAGCCTGTGCCGTCATCCGGGATCAGACCCAGCGCGGCGGCACATTCGATCTGATTCCGCTCTTCCTCAGGCAGGCTGTCCAGATCGTGAAAGCGTTCCTCTTCCTGCGGCCACGGCGTCGCGGCTGTGGCGGCAAACACAAGACAGACGGCATCTCTTCTTGTCAGGCTGTCTCCCGCAGCATGACCGTTATTGGCGTCCAGATAGGCGTTGATCATCAGCAAAGGACTTTCCAGCCAGTAAGCATCCAGTCTCTCAAAGCGATTCAGATAACGTCCCAGCATCGTGGCAAATCCCAGCATGGTCACAGGGCGGTCCGGTGCGAACTGCCCGTTTCCAATCCCGGACACAATGCCCTCTTCCGTGGCCTCCATGATATCCTCATACCAGATATTTCCCGGGTTCACATCTGTATAACCCTGCGTCTCAATGGCCACGGCGGGTACAGACACAGCTGCTGCAAAAAAGCATACAGAGACAATCGCCGTAGCTAACCGCTGAAAAGCCGGCTTATACAGGATACTTAACTTCCAACAGGGCAAAACACTTCGCTTCATGGAACTCCCTCTTTATACAACGGAATCTATATTCCGTATGTGAACCATGAACAGTCTGACCGGGCTTTCGGCAGGCTGAAACAGGAAATAAGCGCCCATTTCTCCTTTGCAAAAAGGGAAATGGGCGCTTCTTCCAGAAGCCATGCAGATACCTTCTTCATGGCTCATTTCTTTGTGCTTATTTTACCTGTTTTTTCGACAAAATCCTTGCACATTGGATTTTGGAGGAGTAGAATACGGAACGTAGGAATGGGTTTTCCATATCTATTTCAAAATTGCACATACGGAATATAGATTCCGTTTCAGAGCACCAGCTGTAGCCGTTCCAACTGATGCCGGTGTTCCTGTCCTGTGGTCATCAGGTAGATACGAGTGGTTTCAATGCTGGAATGGCCCAAGATGTCCGCCAGCTTTGCAATGTCCTTGTAGACCCGGTAATAAATCGTGGCAAACAGATGCCGGAGATTATGGGGAAATACCTTGGAGGGCTCCACATCGGCTTTTTGACAGAGCCGCTTCATCTCAGCCCAGATCTGGCATCGCCCCATGGGCTTTCCGCCTCTGGTGAGAAAAATCTCGCCAGAGGTGATTTTTTGCTTTTTCGCGTATTTCAGCAGCCTCCTGCACAGCTTTCCCGGCAGCAGGATGGTGCGGATCTTGCCCTTCAGCGAGATGGTGGTACGGCCTTCCTTTGCCGCCTCCACGGTGATATAGCGCACCTCGCTGACTCGGATGCCGGTGGCGCAGATTGTTTCCATGACCAGCGCAATCCGCTCCCGTCCTGACTCGCGGGCTGCCGTGATGAGACGCTCATAGTCCTCACGGCCCAATTCCTGCCCGGCATCCCGGAACAGACGGCGCTGGACCTTCAGGTAATGAGCGCGGCAATCTGTCCAACCGAGAAAAGTAAATAGATCATTGATGGCAGCCAGAGATGCGTTGACGGTGGAAGGGGAATAGCCACCCACGCTTTGCAGATGTTCTTTCCAAGCTACGACAGCGTCCTTGGTAACAGGCTGCCCATCCAGGTACAGGAAGAAAGCCCGTACGCTTCGGAGGTATTTTTCAATGGTCGCAGGGGTTCGTTCCGCCCGAACAAGGGAGGACGCAAAGGCGGCGATCTGTTCGTTGGTAAGATAGTGTTGTTCCATGGCGGTTCTCCTTGTGATAAAGCGTGATGGGTTTCATTTTACCGGTTGGAAGATACCCTGTGCAAGAGAAAGCACAACGCATCAATGTGGACATTTCTCAGGTGGGAGTGATATTAACTCTGTTGGAGCAAAGATTCAAGTCTTTACGGATTCTTTCTGGCCTTTGGATACCGACTTTGGTCAACAGCACAGATTGGCAGTTATGAAGCCAACGCCGCCTGTGGCGGCGCTGGCGCAAGCATCGCATTTTGATGTCAAAATACTGCTTGCTGGGGTAAACCCCAGTCCCCTATGCCGCCTGCGGGCGAGAACTTCTCGGCAGCATTGCCGGAAAGTGAGTGTAAAAATCGGGTTCGGCAATATGGCCGAACCCGATCACAGCGGACTGCTCTAAAGCGCTTCAGACAACATTGTCAAAAGCGGTAGACGCTGAAAACCGGGTTCGGTGAATTCACCGAACCCGGTCAGACCTTTTGACACGCTTGTCTAAAAGTAAGGGTTGGCAATCTTGCCAACCCTTACTTTACCAGATCGTCTCCCGCACCGCTCGAATCAGCGTCACCACCCATGACAGCGCCGCAAGACCCACCAGCACAAGGAAAATGCCGTCCGCCAGAGCGGTATGGGCCAGATACCACGGGCGGAATACCGTGATAACCAATGCCCCGTACAGCAGCGGTACGGACAGCCGCAGCGTCTGCGCCAGACAGATGATTCCTCCCAGCAGCGCCAGCCCCAGCGATAAAACAGCAGCCATCATGTTCCATGCCTCCTTCTTCGATTTGCGGTATGTTACCATCGGCAGACAGACTTTACAAGAGCCTGTCTGCCGATTTTTTCGCTGTGGGTGTCAATAAGACACCCTTGACTGGACGGCGAGGGTGTCTATTGCACACCCTTGACCTTAAAGCTTTTGCAGGAGCTTTTGATTTTGGGGTATTCACCACGCTGTTTTTTCGGGAGGGGTAGTGAGGGGGTATCTGAAAAAACAGAAAACCGCTTTCGGCAACATTGCCGGAAGCGGTCTGGAGGTAGTTTATGAGCAAACAGACACATCGGACCTGCGTCCGCATGAGTGCCGAAGAATACAGCCGGCTCATGGAACGAAGCAGGGCGGCAAGGCTGTCCGCCAACGCATGGCTCATGGCGCAGCTCACCGACAATCGTCCCATCATCAGCCGGGGCGGCGTTATGCCGGACTTTCTCTGCCTGCTCAATCAGAAGGGGCGGGAGATCAACACCGTGGCTCGTGCCTTCAACAGCGGATATGGCACGGCAGAGGGGCTTCGGCAAGCATTCGACTGTCTGAAGGACATTGCCCAGGCAGCATACGAGGTCAGGAAGGAGGGATTCACCCATGCGCCATAAGCGCAAAAAGCCGCTTCCCAGAGGGAAACTGCGGGACAACAGCAAAAGCATCTCCGTCAGGATGACAGAGGAACAATTCCTAAGGCTGGAACGCTATCGGGAACTGACCCGTCTGCCAGTCACCACCTACTTCCGCAAGCTCATTGCAGAGAGCGAGATCATGGAAAGACCCAGCCGGGTCAGGTTTCGGCTCTACGAGGAAGTCAACAAGATCGACTCCAATATCCGCCAGATTTTGCGGAATCCCCGCGCAAAGGAACTGGACCGGGAGGCAACGGACAGGATACGTCTCCTGCTGGAACACATTCTTGAACAGGCCTACCATATAAACGCACACCATGATCTGAGCCACAAGGACGGGCAGTAAATACCCGCCCATTCGCCCTGTGCCGCGCCGTGCGGCGTTCTTTCGCACCGGACAGCGTCCCTGCCCATCCCCTCCGGCAGAAGCCACCACAGGCGGCGTGTGGGCAAACTTAGTAAACAAGAGAAAAAGGAGAGCCTATGGAGCAAAAAGCCAATATCACCATCGACAATCATCATATCACCGTGGAGCGGTTGCAGACAGCCTGCGGGCGGGAGATTCGGGTCATCTCCGTGTTTCCCCGGCATGGCAGCGAAACCGTGGAGGATAAGCTGAAAGCCCTGGCGGAACTGGACTTTCAGCAGGGAAAGCTGTGCGCGTAAAGTGCTGGACATTTCAGACCGTTCGGGGTATTGTGGTGTCGCAATGCTCTGAACGGTTTGACAAAGAAAAGGAGGGCTGTATGAATCAGTCAAACCAAATCAGGAAAACCGCCCTGTACTGCCGTCTCAGCCAGGATGACGGATTGGACGGGGATTCCAACAGCATTCAGAATCAAAAGAAAATATTGGAGCAGTACGCCACTGAGCACCACTTCCCCAACCCGCAGTTCTATGTGGATGACGGGTACTCTGGGGCCAGCTTCAACCGGCCGGACTTCCAGCGCCTGCTGGCGGATATGGAGGAGGGGAAGATCGGGACGATCATCACCAAGGACCTCAGCCGCCTGGGCCGCAACCAACTGCACACGGGGCTGTACATTGAGGAACGGTTCCCCATGTTCGGCGTCCGCTACATCGCCATCAATGACAATGTGGACACCGACAGCAGCGAGAGCAATGACCTCATGCCGTTCAAAAATTTGTTCAACGAGTGGTTTATTCGGGACACCAGCCGGA
>OIXH01003852.1_pt1 | contig 12816 bp, 8 predicted proteins | sample 1587741 | NCBI WGS metagenome assembly OIXH01 (sample SAMEA3888916, study PRJEB22519) | human gut metagenome | biome: human gut; feature: human-associated habitat; material: faeces | place: Denmark | collected 2011 | reverse complement strand
ACGGGATGTGACCTCGACTGCGGTAAAAACCTTGTCGGCGCGTTTCATCACCCGTCGCTCGTGCTTATTGACGCCGATGCTCTGAGCACATTGCCGCCGAGCTATCTTGCGGACGGCATGGGCGAGGTTATTAAAACCGCCTGTATTCGTTCGGCGTCTCTCGCAGAGCAGCTTGAGAAAAGCGGCAAATACGAAGAAATCGACAACATTATATATCAGTGCGTGCAAATCAAGGCGCAGGTTGTGGAAAATGATTTTACCGAAAAGGGCGAGCGTATGCTGCTCAATTTCGGGCATACCATCGGTCACGCAATCGAAAAGCTGGAAAACTTCAGCGGCATTTCGCACGGAATGGCAGTAGGCGTAGGCATGGTTGCCGTTTGCCGCGCCGCCGAAAGATCCGGACTGACAAAAACCGGCTGCGCCGACAGAATATGTGCCCTGCTGAACAAATACGATATGCCGACATCAACCGATCACGACTCCGACGCAATAGCCGAAGTCGCCATGAAGGATAAAAAGAAACTCGGCGGACAGCTTAATCTGGTACTGCTGCACGACATCGGCGACGCGTATATTTACGGTATGGACAGCAACCGATTCGCTGATTTTTTAAGGAGGTAAGCGTGTATGAAAGCGTTTATCACACCATCTAAGCTTTGCGGTGAGGTCGACATCCCGTCATCCAAAAGCGCGTCTCACCGCGCACTTATCTGCGCGGCGCTCGCAAAGGGAACCAGCCGTATTCACGGCATAACTCTATCAGACGATATTGAAGCGACCGTAACGGCAATGGTACAGCTTGGCGCGAAAATCGAAACCGACGGGGACGATTACCTCGTTACCGGCATTACCGAAGCGACAACCCTGCCGCAGATCGACTGCGGCGAATCCGGTTCAACGCTGCGTTTTTTGATACCGGTAGCGGCCGCTCTCGGCGCCGATGCCACTTTTTTCGGTCACGGGCGGCTGGTCGAGCGACCGCTGTCGGCGATGACCGACCTGCTGAACGCACACGGTGTCAAATGCACTTACACATCCAGTGTGAATTTGCCGCTTGAGGTGCGCGGCAATATGCCGAGCGGCGAATACCAAATCGGCGGCAACGTAAGCTCTCAGTATATTTCCGGGCTGCTGTTTGCTTTATGCCGGCTTGGAAAATCATCCAAAATAATACTCACTACGCCGCTTGAATCGGCGGCTTACGTTGATATGACCATTGCCGCACTGCAAAAATTCGGCGCAAAGATAATACGCACCGACAACGGGTACAAAATTGAGCCGTCAACTCTTACTGCCTGTGAAATGACCGTCGAGGGCGACTGGTCACAGGCGGCGTTTTACCTCGCGGCGGCAACGCTCGGCGGCGACATCAGGATACGCGGTCTTGACCGCCGTTCGGTGCAAGGCGACCGCGCCGCAGAGGAGATTTTCCGTGAAATCGGCGCCGATATTAGATGGGAGGGCGATATGCTACACGCAAAAAGCGGAAGTCTTTCGCCGATCACCGTTGACGCGGCTCAGATACCCGACATCATACCACCGATTGCTGTCGTGCTCGGCTTCTGTGAGGGTCAGTCGTCGATAGTCAACGCCTACCGTCTGCGAATAAAAGAGAGCGACCGCCTGTCCGCAATCGCCCGTGGACTGGTCATGAACGGAGTCAGCGTAATTGAAACGCGCGATTCGCTTATCATCGACGGTAAACCCTTTTCCGGCGGTGTGATCGACGGATTTGCCGACCATCGAATTGTTATGGCGTTTTCGATAGGCGCCGCGTATGCAAACGGCAACAGCGTCATCACCGACGCCGAAGCAATCAGCAAATCATATCCGCGCTTTTTCGACCATTTCAGCGCTATCGGAGGCAATGTAAATGTCATCTAACATAGGTAAATACATTAAAATGCAAATTTTCGGCGAAAGCCACGGACCTGCTATCGGCGTTGTTTTGGACGGACTGCCGCACGGAGAGATAATCGACACGGACGCTATCGCTGTCCAAATGAAGCGTCGCGCTCCGGGCGGTGACGCTACATCCACGCCTCGGCGTGAAGCCGATGCTCCGGAGATACTTTCAGGCATGCTGAACGGAAAAACAACAGGCGCGCCGCTGTGCGCCATTATCCGCAACACGAACACACGGTCGGGTGACTACGCCGAACTGCGCGATACTCCCCGTCCCTCTCATGCCGATTTTCCGGCATCTATCCGTTTTGACGGCTGCAACGATCTGTCGGGTTCGGGTCACTTTTCGGGACGGCTGACCGCTCCCATGACTTTTGCCGGAGCAGTATGCCGCCAGATACTTGAGCGTCGCGGCATTACAGTCGGTGGTCATATTTACTCGGTCGGCGGTGTATACGACCGACCATTTGACGCAGTAAATGTAAGAGAGGATCAGCTTCATGCGCTGTCGCAGCGTTCATTTTCGGTAATTTCCGCCGACGCGGAACAAAAAATGCGCGACGTCATTGAGGACGCACGCACACACGGTGATTCGGTCGGCGGCTCGGTTGAGATCGCCGTCACGGGAATGCCGGCAGGATGCGGCGACATGATGTTCGGCTCTGTCGAAAGCCGTATCAGCGAGGCGCTGTTCGGTGTTCCGGCAGTGAAAGGAATCGAATTCGGCGCAGGATTCGGTCTTGCCACCATGCGCGGCAGCGAAGCAAACGACCGCTATTCCGCCGACGGCGAAAAAATAGTGACGCTGACAAATAACAACGGTGGTCTGCTGGGCGGTCTGACGAACGGTATGCCGCTGATAATCCGCGCGGCTCTAAAGCCGACGCCTTCCATTTCGGCACAGCAGCAGACGCTCAATGTACGCACGATGAAAAGCGAGCCTCTTACCATCCGCGGACGGCACGATCCGTGCATTGTCGGGCGTGCATTGCCGGCTGTCGAGAACGTAATATGCTACGTGCTGTGCGACATTTTGAGAGGAAACGGTAAACTATGAATTTGGACGAAATAAGGCAAAATATCGACAGCATTGACAGGCAGCTCGTCGAGCTGATATGCTCCCGCATGAATATGTCAAAGGCTGTCGCCGAATATAAAGTAAGCAACGGTATGAAGGTATTTGACGCCGCGCGCGAAAAGGCGATACTTGACAAAGTAGGGCAGTTCGGCGGCGAATACGGCAACGCCGTTCGGCTCATCTACGGCACGATAATGGAGCAAAGCCGTGCATTGCAGTATCCGTTGGTAAATGCCGGCGATGTTGCGGCGCCGAGCGCCGTTCCCGACCCCGATTCGGTCACGCGGATCGCATGTCAGGGCGTTAAAGGCTCCTATTCGTCGCTTGCGGGACGCAAAATGTTTAAAAACGCCGATATTCTGTGCTGTGCGAAGTTTGCCGATGTTTTTGACGCGGTCGAACGCGGCGATGCCGAGCTCGGCGTACTGCCGGTAGAAAACTCGTGGGCAGGTTCGGTACACGAAGTGTACGACCTGCTGATGGACCGCAAATTTTATATTACTGCCGCCGCAGATGCGGCGATATCCCACAATCTGATAGGCACACCGGATGCCGATATCGACTGCATTAAGCGCGTAATGTCGCATGAACAGGCACTGCGCCAATGCGCCGCGTTTATTAACGAGATCGGCGCCGAGCCGGTCGTCTGCTCCAACACGGCGGTCGGTGTCAGTCAGGTTGCGAAGCTCGGCGACAGGCATATCGCCGCCATAGGCTCCGCCGACGCTGCTCATCGCTACGGCATGAAAATACTCAAAAGCGATATTGCCAGCGCCGACAAAAATGTCACTCGCTTTGTTGCCGTATCAAAGCAATTTTGTGCAAGCGAGAACGCCGACAAGATCAGCATGGTGTTCAGTCTGCCTCATAAGCCGGGTACTCTTTACTCTGTATTTTCGCGGTTTGCGGCAGCAGGACTCAATATGTCAAAGATTGAGTCGCGACCGATCAAAAACCGTAATTTTGAGTATCTCTTTTACGTCGATCTGATAGGCCGCCTGATAAACGGCGACACAGTTAACATCATCCGCTCGCTCGAGGAGGAGTTGGACGAATTTACACTACTCGGGAATTATGAAGAAATATCCTTTGATATCGAGTGATTTCTGTTTACAAACGGCTTTATCGGTGCTATAATATAATTAGTAATTATTTTTATAAATATCTTTTATCGAAATGAGTGAAACGATATGAAAGATCTGATTACACCCGCAGGATATGCGTCAAAGCTCTCTTTACGCGACACACAGCGTGCCATTAAAATGATAAAGGATACCTTTCAGGTAAAACTGTCAAAAGCGCTGAATCTCGACCGCGTTACCGCTCCCGTGATAGTAACCAAGGAGAGCGGCATCAACGACGACCTGAACGGAGTCGAGCGAAAGGTCGATTTTGACATGAAAAATATCGACGGTATCGGCGAAGTTGTTCAGTCACTCGCAAAGTGGAAGCGCATGGCGCTCTACCGCTACGGCTATCAGCCGGGCGAGGGTATTTACACCGATATGAACGCCATTCGCCGCGACGACGACTGCGACAATATGCACTCGGTATTCGTCGACCAGTGGGACTGGGAAAAGGTCATTAACAGAAGCGACCGCAACATTGAATTTTTGAAGGACACCGTGCGCAAGATCGTCACGGCGATTGCCGACGCTCAGCGCGAACTGCGAGCTGCCTATCCGCAGCTTGACGCCGAAATAAACGAGGACGTCTGCTTCATCACGACGCAGGAGCTGGAGGATATGTACCCCCAGCTTACGCCGAAGGAGCGCGAAAATGCCTTTGTAAAGAAGCACGGAACCGTATTCGTAATGCAAATCGGCGGTCTGCTTCGCAGCGGCATCAAGCACGACGGCAGAGCGCCCGACTACGACGACTGGTCGCTCAACGGGGACATTCTCGTATGGAACAATGTGCTCGGCTGTGCGTTTGAGCTGTCCAGCATGGGTGTGCGCGTTGATGAAAACTCACTTGCCGAGCAGCTTACGCTCTGCAACGCGGAGGAACGCCGCAAATTTCCATATCACAGCGGCATCTTAAACGGAACGCTGCCCCTTACCATCGGCGGCGGCATCGGTCAGTCGAGAATTTGTATGTATCTGCTCGAAAAGGCACATATCGGCGAAGTGCAGATATCCATTTGGCCGGATAAAATGGTCAAGGAATGTGCCGAGCACGGCATTGAACTGCTGTAAAATTCGCGATACGGTCTTGATAATTTAAACGACGTAGTCAGGACCTCCGGCTAAGCCGGAGGCTTGAGTCGCCCTAGAAGGGCATATTACAGACGAACCCCCTAAAGGGGCGCCGAAAAGGTTTGCCGACTGCATTTCTTTTTCCGGCTACCCCTCAAGGGGTTTTATTTATGCCTTCTTGTTCTCGCTACCCGTAAACGGGTCGATGTATTCTTTTAGGCTCATTTGGTCTGCTACTTGATCTTCATCTAACTGATGCTTTATGTACTCTTGTATTTGCTTTTTATTTCTTCCTACAGTATCTACATAATAGCCTCTTGCCCAAAAATGTCTATTCCCGTATTTGTACTTTAAATTTGCATGTCTGTCGAAAATCATTAGCGAACTCTTCCCTTTCAGGTATCCCATTATCTGCGATACGCTATACTTCGGTGGTATACTTATTAGCATATGCACATGATCCGGACACAGTTCCGCCTCTATAATCTCTACTCCCTTTTGCTCGCATAGCTTCCTTAAAATTTTTCCTATATCGACTTTTATTTCTCGATATATTATCTGTCTGCGATATTTTGGTGCAAATACAATATGGTATTGACATCTCCAACTTGTATGGTCTAAACTATTTATGTCTTTCTCTTTCATGATAAAGACCTCCTTGTTATTTTAGTTGTGTGGTCGGCAAACCACTTCTATTATAACAGGGAGCTTTTTTTCGTGTCTACTCTACTTCTCGCTATAAGCTATTTTTATCCCCCCTGCATAGCAGGGGGTTTACTTTGTCACAGACAAATATAACAAAACTATCCCGACGGAAATACTCCGTTGGGATAGTTTTGTTATATGATACAATTACAAATCGGTGTCGAAAGACGAAACACATATGAAAAAGTGCGTAAGACCTGACAAATACATTTGATTCGTCCGTTTCACGAACTCTTTATTGCCGTTTATATTTCGCCGAATTTGTTCATTACAAGTCCGGTGATAAGCTTAGGATAAAAATATGTCGATTTTTGCGGCATCTTTTCACCAGCGGTCGCAACGGCACTGATCTCGCAAACGCGGGTCGGATTCATGATGAAACAGCAGTTAGCCTTGCCGCCGTTAACAGCGTCAATCGCCTCTGACTGCGCTCTGGTATAAGTCAGGTTAATCTGATTAGCCATATTTTCCTTGTCAATTCCGAGTATACGCTCCAGTATTAGGCTGTGCAAAACGGTAACATCCAGTCCGCGGAGCGCCTCGCTTGCATTCGGAAACAGTTCATCCAGCGGCTGCATTGTTTTCAGCGTCAGCATGGCGATTCTGTCGGGCGCATACAGCACGACCGATTTTTTGCCGTCGGCGTATTTAGCGTCCAGCGCAGGTTTCACAGCGGAAGTGTTCGGAAGCATTTCAACATCGAAATACTCGCGGCAGCCGTCGATGACCGCATCGGCGTCGAAGCCGTTAATATCGCGGACGATACGATGGGTCGGGAATACGACCAATCCGTCGTTATCAAGATCGACCAGCATCATCATAACGTAATCGCAGTCGTCTCCGATTTTCGCCGCACCGCTCTCGCGCAGATGATTGCGGAAATTGAGAGAAGTCTCGTAGCGGTGATGCCCGTCGGCTATGTACAGCTTACGCGGTGCAAACTGCGCCGTAAGAGCGGTGATCGCGTCGGCGTCATACACCGGCCACAGCGAATGAGTCACACCGTCGCCGTCGGTAAACGACTGAGCCGCGGCGCAAGCGGACAGCTTGTTTATGAGTTCGAAAGTCTCGCCGCGCTCGTCCTTGTAAAGCGAATATATCTGTGAAAAATTGCACATGGTGGCTGAAAATAGATTGAAGCGATCCTGCTTTGCCTTTGACAAAGTTTCCTCATGCGGCAGGACAACGCCCTTTGAAAACTCCTCGATCTTCACACGGCATATAATTCCCTTTACGGCGTAATCCACACCTTCGACCGAAAACTTTTCCTCGTAAACATATATTCCCGGGCGCTCGTCGCAGGCAACAATGCCGTCCGATTCCCACTTTTTCAGTACCTCGGCGGCACAGGCATAGGGATTCTCACCCTCGCGCGGAAGCTCAAGCCGGATAATATTATGCTCGTTTTTGGCAAGATAGCCGAGGCGCTGCTGCTCCGATATGATATCGTAAGGCGGACAGCACAGATCGGCGATACCGCCGGCTTTTTCGGTAAAGCGCAGTGCGCCGAATGGTTTTATTTCTGCCATAAATTCGATCAACTCCGTTAATTTTTCCTGGTTTGCCAATCATTATAACACATTTTGTACATCGTCAACAACAGAAATTTAATAAAAACTATTTATTGTTTGTAAGAAATATAGTATAATTAGGTTTTGATAATCGGTTTTAACAATACTTTTAATTATTTATACATAATTTGCGCAATTTTTTCTGTTAAAATCAGTTAGGAATCAATACCAGAGCAAGCAGGCAAATATTCGCTCTGTTTGCGGCGGTGTTAATCATACGGCGGCGATTCGTGAGCGCAGCAGGTTGTTTATTATAAATTTTACGAAAATCGTACTCTGCGACCGTATCGTCTCAAGCGTGCACAACTGCATACTGCTTATTTGGAGGTATTACTGTAATGATCGAGATCAAGAATCTCTCAAAGCGCTACGGCAATCAGCTTGCCGTTGACAACATCAGCTTCACCGTAAAGGACGGAGAGGTGCTCGGCTTTCTCGGCCCGAACGGAGCCGGTAAGTCGACAACGATGAACATCCTGACCGGCTACCTGTCCGCGACAAGCGGCAGCGTTTCCATTTCCGGTCACGACATTCTCGACAACCCCGACGAAGCAAAGCGGCACATCGGCTATCTGCCGGAGCATCCGCCGCTTTACTCCGACATGACGGTCAACGAATACCTTGGTTTTATGTTTGATCTGAAAAAGACCCGTCTGCCCAAAAAGCCGCATCTTGACGAAATATGCCGTCTTGTCCGCATAAACGATGTGCGCCACCGCGTGATAAAGCACCTGTCAAAGGGATATCAGCAACGTGTCGGTATCGCACAGGCGCTTATCGGCAACCCCGACGTGCTCATTCTTGACGAGCCGACCGTCGGACTGGACCCCAAACAGATAATCGAGATACGCAAGCTCATTACATATCTCGGCAAAAACCATACCGTAATACTCTCCTCACACATACTGTCCGAAATTCAGGCGGTGTGCGAACGCGTTATTATAATCAACAGGGGCACAATCGTTGCCGACGACGAAATGGACAACCTCTCAAAAGTTTTGCGCGATGACAACTCGCTCGCCGTCCGTATCAAGGGACCGGACAAAAATGTCATGCAGCTTATAAAAACCATTCCCGGTGTTGCAAACGTCACACTCAGCGGACGCAGCGAAAGCGGCTCGTTCGAGTACAAAATCGACGTCAACGGCAACAACGATATCCGCGGAGAGCTGTTCTCGCGGCTGAGCGAGCGCAAATGGCCGCTGCTTATGCTTAAGCAAAACGAGCTGACCCTTGAGGAAGTGTTCATGAAGCTGATTGACGGCACCGCCGACGAGGAGCAACTCGCCGCTATCAATAAACCGTCGGATGAAGGCGATGACGGCAAAACTGACGATATCGCCATCAAAGCAGTAAACGACGTCATGGGCGACATTCCGGAGCAGTTCGGTCATCCCGATGATGAAAAAGCCGCCGCAGACACTTCGGTCGGCGGTAAGGAGGAATAATCATGTCAGCAATATTTAAGCGCGAATTTAAATCATACTTTACTTCTCCGCTCGGCTATATCGTCGTGATACTTTACCTGCTGCTCAGCGGATTTCTTTTCACATATATGTTCCGCTCCGGCGCAGCGTATATCGAAAGCATTTTTTCTTATATGTCAAACTTCAGCTTCTTCCTGATTCCGGTGCTGACCATGCGCCTTTTCAGCGAGGAACGCAGAGCTAAGACCGATCAGGCGTTGCTGACAGCGCCGATCAAAGTCACTCACATCGTAATGGGTAAGTTTTTTGCCGCATTTGCCATAGTCGCTATGGTAACCGGCATTACACTTATATACGAGTTTGTTTTCTCGGTCGTAGTCGAAGTCAACTGGCTGCTGTATCTGAGCAGTCTGCTCGGAACGCTTCTTTTCTCAGCCGCTCTTATCTCAATCGGAATGTTCATTTCCGCACTGACCGAAAATCAGATGGTCGCCGCAATGGGTTCGGTCGCCGCCTCCCTCGTTATTATGATGATGGACACGATTGCCCAGCTTGCCGGCAGTATTGAGTTCGTATCCAAAGCGCTGTCATGGATGTCCTTTTCTACACGTTTCGGTTCTTTTATCAACGGACTTTTTAACTACACCGACGTTGCTTTTTTTGTCAGTTTTACGGCGATTTTCCTATTTTTGACCGTGCGCGTCGTTGAAAAGCGTCGCTGGGTCGGCGGTTCAAAGGAACAGGGCTACGCACTGGTTGCTCTGCTCACATTTGCTGCCACCGCTCTGCTCGGATATTATGCCGTCAAATATTATATTACCAATGCATCCGAAACAGGCGCAAGTGCAACTAATCTTACTATCGCCATTGTTTGTACCATACTTGCCATCTGTGCCGCTGTCGCCTGCGTATGGAGTGCGATCAAATTTACCACCGTTCATAATTCACGCAAAAAAGGCGTTGTTGTTGTCAAACTGGATCAAAAGGGTGAGTGGAAATGTCCCGCCTGCGGTGCGCAGAACACCGATATAAACAACTTTTGCGTTAAGTGCGATATTCAGCGTGTAGCAAACGAGCGGCAGACGGCAGCCTACATTAAGCCAAGCAAAAGACGCTCTGTGAAGCACGGAGCCTATGCTTTGGTCGTATCTGCTCTGTTTGTCGCCGTACTGGTTGGGCTGAATGTAGCCGCGTCTATGGTTGCGGAGGCATATCCGCTGACACTTGACCTTACAAGCGAGGGCGACTACTCCATCAGCGAGGAAAACCTTAAATACATCAGCAGGATTTCCCGTGATGTCACCGTAACCGTCTGTGCCGATAAAGACGAATACTACAACGGAACATATGCGCAATCACTCGCATCCAATGGTGTATACGACGTTTCAAGCGGTATGTTCTTTACACAGACAGAAACGCTTCTGCGTGAATATGAACAGCGCAATGACAAAGTAAAAGTACAGTACATTGATCCGCAAAGCACCGATTTTGCCTCCTATTCCGCAAAATATTCAGCGGATACATTTTCCACCGGTGATATTCTAATCGAATGTTCATTTGAACTGGACGGTAAAAAGGTCAACCATTACCGTCATCTTGATGCGTTTGATCTGTATACGATTGAAGAAACGCAAAACAGCAATAACTACTATTCACTTTATTACAGCGGCTATAAGTACGCATTGCACGAATCCAAAGTGGAAACTGCAATAACCTCATCAATTTACTCGGTAACGTCCGATAAAACATATCAGGTAGCGCTCATCACAGCAAACGGCGGTCAAAAAATTGATTCTCTGCAAAGCCTGATGGAATCTAACAACTACTCCTTTACCGAAATATCCAACCTCGTAACGCAGGATATTCCGGAGGATACCGATCTTGTAGTCATTGCTGCCCCGACTATGGATTATTCGGATGCTGAGTTAAAAAAACTGGACGATTTCCTCGATGTTGACGGTAAACAGGGCAAAAATATTCTTTACATTGCCGACCCGACTCAGGGCGACAATGTGCCCAACCTCACCGCATTCATCGGCGAATGGGGCTTCAATATTAACACCGGCTATGCTTATGCCACTGACGAAGGCACCTATTACTACTATCCCACCTATATCATGGCAACTGCCGCCGAGTCAGACTACCTAAAAGGTTTGGGCGACACAAATTATCTGTACATTTCCGACACATACTCGGCTATCAACGTTTCATTTGACGAAAACGAGTCACGCCAAACCGAAAATGTCATTTCTCTGCCCGAAAGTGCAGTTTGCTGTCCGCTCAACGCCGATAAGGACTGGAAACCGGACGATAATTCAGTCAAAGGTCCGTTCGTTGCGTTAGGTATCTCAACCGATACCGGATATGACGATGACTACAACCCAAGATATTCGCGTGTTATGGTTATAGGAGGAATGGATTTCATAAACACTTCCTTTAACTCTCAGGCATCGGTAGGCAACCTGAAAGCCGTGCTTTCCGCTGTAAACTATATGTACGACAATTCGGGTGAAGTTATATCGTTTGATCCACGCACACTGTCGGATAACTCATTTGAGCCTTCCAGTGCAACTTCAAACTTTATGTGGGCGTTATTCGTAATTGCCATTCCGGCAATAGTACTTACCATATGCATAGTTGTATATGTACGGAGGAAGCATCTGTAATGGAAAACAAAACGGATAACATGGTAAACGGCACGCAAACAGACGTTACCGACAGCCTATCGACTGAATCGATCGAATCAGCCGATGCGCCTATGCCGGAACGCACGCTTAAGCGTGAAAAGGTTGAGATAAATGAAGATCTGTTTAAAAACTCGACCGTATTATGCGCTGCCGAACCGAAAAAAGAAAAAAAACACAAGCTATCCCCTATTAAAAAAGGAATAATTTCAATCAGCGCTCTTGCCGTCGTCACGGCGGCAGCCGTTGTTACCGCTGTTCTTTTCATTCCGAAAGGCGGCGATACGGACGCTCCCGTTTCATCTGCCGACGATATCGAAATATCGGTAATGTCGGTCGATCAAAAAGATATTGAGCAGGTTAAGGTCAAAAATGCAAAAGACAGCTATACCCTGCTGCCGCAAATTGTAACCGATTCCACAAGCAGCACCGAAAGCACATCGGTAAACTGGCTTGCCAAGGGCTACGAGGATGTTGAACTCAGCACCGCAGCATATATTGTAGATGCTGTCACATCGGTCAAGGCAATTAAAACATTTGAACGAAACGGTGTCACCATAGGATCGAATATTGCAAATGACAGTTCCGAAACCGTATCGTCAGACAGCGGCTCGTCGTCGGACGATCCCTACGGATTCGATAAACCGCACGCGGCGGCTACTGTAACCCTGAAAGGCGGCGGCAGTTACACCGTAACGATCGGCGCCGTATCTCCCGACAAGTCGGGCAGATACGCCGTTATAGACGGCGAGGGTTCTTACGCCTCATACGGCGATAAGATATACCTGATGAACGTATCCGATGTAAACTGCATGGCAAACTCACTCGCTGACTGCGTCAATATGCTCAGTATGCCTGCATTCGTTTCCGAGGGCGATGACGACACCTACTTTGAGGAAGGCGAAATGCTTTACTTCGACGATATGACCATCAGCGGAACGCTTTACAAGGAAAAGATAAAGGTTATTTGTCCGCAAAACGATCTTGCGCTTTTGACATATATGATCGAGGAGCCGTCGGAACGGGCGGCTAATGAGGAGAGTGTCTCCAGCATTCTGGCTCTTGCATCCTCCGGCGTCTACAACAGCGGCGCATATGTTCTGCACGCAAGCAGTGCCGACCGAAAGAAATACGGTATTGACAATCCGTACGTCAGCTATCATATTAAAGCCGGCAACCGTGAAATGACCATGAAGATCGGCAAAAAATGTGACGACGGTAACTATCCGTTTATGATTTCCTATT